>ERZ772872.3736-NODE-3736-length-11143-cov-3.196699_pt1 | contig 11143 bp, 13 predicted proteins | sample MGYA00512132_ERZ772872 | MGnify/ENA primary metagenome ERZ772872 (study PRJEB29015, sample SAMEA2737724) | human gut metagenome | biome: human gut; feature: human-associated habitat; material: faeces | place: China | collected 2012 ... | reverse complement strand
CTGAGACAGGTCAATTCGCCCATTCAGAAAAGCTCTTTTTGTAAATTCTCCCGGCTCTGCCGCTCTTGCACCATTTTTCAGTACCAGATTCAGCACTTTATACACAACTGTTACTCCGCCGTGGCAGTCGATTTCCACAACATCTTCTTTTGTATAACTGTGTGGGCCTTTCATAATAAGGACAATACATTCATCCACAACTTCCTCGCCGTCTTTAATATTACCATAATAAATACGGTGATTTTCCAGCTGATAAACATCCGCTTTTTTATTATATGGCTCAAAAATCTTCACCAAAATCTCCATTGCTTCGCTGCCGCTGATTCTTATAATTCCAATTCCTGCGTTGGATACTGCGGTAGCAATCGCGGCAATTGTATCAAATTCATTTATCATTCCTATCACACTCTCCATTTATTCAAATTTTAACTCTAAAATCAAGTTAAAATGCTATAAAAATAGGAATGTTTAAAAATTCCCGCAAGAATCTTTAAACATCCCTAATCTCATACTTATGTTATCTGTCTCTCTTTAACATAATAACAACTTTTCTATACGGTTCCTCACCTTCACTCTTCGTACAGACATATCTGTCATTCTGAAGTGCAGAATGAATCACACGGCTTTCATACGGATTCATTGGCTCTAAAGCAACAGGTTTTTTCGTTCTCTTTACCGTATATGCTATTTTTTTAGCTAATTTTTCAAGTGTTGCCTTTCTTCTCTCGCGGTAATTCTCTGTGTCAAGTTTTACGCGGATATATGCATCGCTCTCACGATTCACATAAAGGCTGATAAGATACTGTAATGCGTCAAGAGTCTGTCCTCTCTTTCCAATAAGGATACCCATATCGGAACCAGATAAATCAATATTCATTACATTATCTTCTTCTCTAAAATCAATATTTACTGTAGTTTCCACTTTCATGGCAGCAAATAATTCGTCGCAGAATTCCTGTGTTCTTTCTAATAAAGACTTCTTTAATATTACCTTAATTACTGCAGGTTTGCTATTAAAGATTCCGAGGAAACCTTTGCTTCCCTCATCAACTACTTCATACTGTAACTTATCACTGCTGATTCCAAGCTCAAGAGTAGCTGCGGTAATTGCCTCATCTACAGTTTTTGCTTTAAATTCTTTAACTTCCACTACTTCTTACCTCCCCTGGTATGTCCATGTTCCTTCTCATACTGAGATACCAGATAAGCCTTTTTACCAATTTCTCCAAGCTTGCTGATATCAACAGAATCAAGATTGGCATAATCTTCTGCACCTGTTCCTTCTGGTCCAGCGATTTTCTTTGTATTAATGGAAGCAATTTGCTTAATTGTCTTTCTTGCGGAAGGATTCTCAATCTCCTCTTTTGCGGCATCTGCCTTAGCAGAGGTATCCATGAGTCTTTCCATAAATGTTTTCTGTCCTTTTGCTTTCTTCTTTGCAGCTTTTTCTTGGTTTTTGCGGATCACCTCATCCATGTCAATGGAAGACATATGACGGTTGATCACAATCTGCTGTACGCTTCGAACAAGCGCACCTGCAATCCAGTAAATACCAATACCGATGGAGAACGATAAACACATAAATGCGGAGAAAACAGGCATTACCGTGTTCATGGTCTTCATAGAATTTTCCATGGAGTTTGCTGTCTTATTTCCGTTGTTGGAAGATGGTGCCTGCGGCATCAGCTTGTAATTCAGCCACTGGGTAAACCATGCCAGAACCGGCACCAGAATTGCTCCTACAATCAGAAGAGCAGATCCGTTTGCCATACCCTCGCGGATGACATCCATCGGAGACTGTGTGATATTAAATCCAAGGAACATGTTGATATGCTTGGACTCCGCGGCGGTTTTTGTAATGGTATCCGCAATACCGGAGAACTCGCTGATATCGGCCAGCTTCGTCCACTGGGACGGTTTCAGCACATAAAACATGTCCAGAAGGTTATTTTCGGTTAATGTTTCACTTACTTTACTGTACATGGTAACACGGTTATCTGTGATAAACTGTGTCAGGATGTCAGAATATCCTGATACACCCATCATCTGTGTTGTCAGTCCCTGGAATACATTGCGGACACTTCCGATATATCCCGGAATATGATAGATAACCTGGTACAGTGCAAGCAGAATCGGCATCTGAATCAGCAGTGTACTGCAGCTTCCTGTCGGGGAGACACCGTATTTCTGATAAACTGCCATGGTTTCTTCAGATTTTTTCATCTGAGAAGCCTGGTCTTTTTTGTTCTGATATTTCTTTTCAATTCTCTGCAGATCCGGCTGCATTACGCTCATCATCTTCGACATCTTCTGCTGCTTGATCTGAAGCGGCGTCAGAACGAGATAAATGATAATCGTATACAGAATAATCGCAATACCGATGTTCGGAATTCCAATTTTTTCCAGGCAAAAATAAATTCCATTGATCAGCCAGCCGAGGATCTGGCATACCCACCCGATAATCGGCCACGTTGACTTACTCAGTACGATATCCAAAACGTCTTTTCCTCCTTATTTATCTACGGCACAGGGTCGTAACCTCCGTGTGAAAACGGGTTACATCTCAGTATTCTCCATAATGCCAGCAGACTTCCTTTGAAAGCACCATATTTCTGAATCGCTTCCAGCCCGTACTGCGAGCAGGTCGGCGTATAAGGGCAGTGCACCCTCTTCAGAGGAGACAGGTACTTCTGATAAAACCGGATACCTTTTATCAATACCGTCTTCATTTTTCTGTTTCCTTTAATATATGATGTAGTTTTCCCAGATGCAAAAGTGCTCCCTCTATCTCGAAATACGTACAGTTTTTTGCATTAACTCTTGCGATCACAACTACATCCATTCCACACTGAAATTCCTCTTCATGCAGACGATAACTCTCCCGGATCAGTCTCGCCAGATGGTGGCGCACAACGCTGTTTCCCACCTTTTTACTTACTGAAATTCCAATCCGGTTCCGTCCCAGCTGATTTTTCTTCACATACATGACCAGAAATCGGTTTGCAAACGATGTTCCCTGCTTATAAACCAGCTGAAAATCTCTGTTTTTTTTCAGGCTTTCCGAATATTTCATGAATCCATTCTTTCCTTCATGATTTGTCTAAATTTTCTTTTCATTGAATAGCTTTAGATAGAAGAAAAGACCACATAAATTTTATGCGGCCTTTGGTTTTATGCTGATAATTTTTTTCTTCCTTTTAATCTTCTTGCAGCTAAAACTTTTCTTCCACCTTTTGTGCTCATTCTTGCTCTGAATCCGTGAACTTTAGCTCTGGATCTTTTTTTCGGCTGAAATGTCATTTTCATAAGATAAGGCACCTCCTTTAAATTCTAATCAATAACTGCCTGCAAGGCAGTATTTCACTACATGTATGACAGAAAACATCATTTCAATTATATTCATAAACCCCCATTTCGTCAACCCTAAAATCAATAATTTTCGCAGTTTTTTTCGGAAAAAATGCCGCTCTGACGCGGTTTTCCGGTCTGCCGCTGCCCGTGCCTTCCGTGTGCTGATTTTCGGTTTATCCACAACTTATCCACACTGTCCGCCGCACGCGTACAAATACCAGTTCGATTTTTGTGCTTTCCACACGATATCTTGTAACCGTAATCAACATTATCCACAATCTGTGGATAACCTTGTGGATAACTTTCGGTTTTGCTGTGTACAACCTGTGGGCATTTCCAATTTTTCCAGTATTTACGCCATGTATAATGTGTATATAAGTTTTCCAGACTTTACACATTTCGGTTTTTCCAGCCCTCTATCCACAATTTTATCAACATAAGATTCCCTGTTATCCACAAACTATCCTCCATTTCATCAACAGGAAAATTTTTTACACATTCTGTGGATAAAAAAATAATTATCCACATTTTTGGGTTGAATAAAACGGCATTTTATTATATCATATAGAAGTAAAAATGCGACTATTCGGGGGAAATTTCGTTTTCCAGACAGAAGTTATCCCCAAAAAGCAATGATTATAGAAGCGGAGCGACAGAAAAAGCATGGAAATCGTACAAGATAAATGGAAAGAAATACTGCAGAGAGTGCGGGACGAGCACGAATTATCTGAGATCTCCTTTACTACATGGATTGAACCACTTACGATCCATTCGGTTGAGGACAATCTGATCACAATCCTGGTTCCATCCGAAAAAATGGGTCTCGATTACGTGAGCAAAAAATATACTCTTCCTATTAAAGTGGCAATCGCGGAAATCACAGGTGTCAACTATGAGATCCGCTTTATTCTTCCGGAAGAAGTGAAACAGGAAAAAGCGCCTGCTCCCGTCCAGAAAAATCTCTATGTGCCGAACCTGAATCCAAAGTATACCTTTGATACCTTCGTGGTCGGCAGCAATAACAAATTTGCCCATGCAGCTTCTCTCGCCGTGGCCGAATCCCCGGGAGAAATCTACAATCCGCTGTTTTTATATGGTGGTGTAGGTCTGGGAAAGACACATCTGATGCATTCCATTGCACATTTTATTCAGGAAAATCATCCGGGGATGAAGGTGCTGTACGTTTCATCGGAAACATTTACCAATGAACTGATTGAGGCGATTAGAAATGGCAATAATACTGCTATGAGCCGTTTTCGGGAGAAATACCGCAGTATCGATGTGCTTCTGATCGATGATGTGCAGTTTATTATAGGAAAAGAAAGCACGCAGGAAGAATTTTTCCATACCTTTAATGAACTTCATGTGGCGAAAAAGCAGATCATTTTGTCCAGTGACCGTCCGCCAAAGGAAATGGAGACATTAGAAGAACGCATCCGTTCCCGTTTTGAATGGGGACTTCTGGCAGATATCGGTTCGCCGGATTATGAAACCCGTATGGCAATCCTGAAAAAGAAAGCGGAGCGGGATGGATTTGAGCTGAGTGATGAGATCCTGAATTACATAGCGGTCAATATTAAGTCGAACATCCGTGAACTGGAAGGTGCCTTAAATAAGCTGATGGCGTACGTCAATCTGGTTCAGACGGAGATCACCATGGAGATCGCGCAGAAGGAATTGCAGAATATCATTTCACCGGACAAGCCACGCATTGTGACACCACAGCTCATTATGGAAGTGGTTGCGGAGCATTTTGGCATCAGTATCGAACAGATTTTGTCAAAATCCCGGAGTAATGATGTGGCAAAACCAAGGCAGATTGCCGTGTATCTGTGTAAAAATATGACGGATGCATCGCTGGAAGCCATTGGAAAAGTGCTTGGCGGCAGAGATCACTCCACGGTGGTTCATGGGATTAAGAAGGTGGCAGAGGATGTCAGTGCAGATGAAGCTGTTGCAAAGACGGTAGAGACGATCAAGAAGAAAATTAACCCAAATTAAGTGGACAATATGTGGATAAACAGATGAAACATGCTGATTACATGTTGATATACGTGTAGATAACAGAGGAAAGCGTTGTGGAAATCTGTGGAAAAACGGAAATCTCAGGTATCACGTTGAGAGAAAATGTACGTGAGATCCTTTAAGGTGTGCTCTGATGCCGGAGAAAAACGGAATTTTTCACAGATTGTCCCCAAACTGTAAGTAGCAAATCCACAGAAAAAAACAGAAAAAAATATGGTGAAAATCTGCTTAACGTAAGGTGGTGGAACGTTATCCACTTATACACATGCGCTAAGACGATTACGACGAAAACCATTTATATATAGATATATTATGTGAAGCTATGATGCCTGAAAGGAGTTATTAACATTATGAAAATAATCTGTTCAAAAGCAAACCTGGTAAAAGGTGTCAGCATTGTATCAAAGGCTGTTCCGTCCAGAACAACCATGCCGATTCTGGAATGTATTCTTATTGATGCATCGGCAAATGAGATCAAGCTGACTGCGAATGATATGGAACTTGGAATAGAGACCGTGATTGAAGGAGAGATCGTTGAGAGAGGAATCATCGCACTGGATGCAAAATTCTTTTCTGAGATTGTTCGTAAACTTCCGGATAATGAGGTTGTGATCGAGTCGGATGATTCTTTCCAGACCATCATTACCTGTGAAAAAGCAAAATTTACCATCGCAGGAAAATCCGGTGAAGATTTTTCTTATCTTCCATATATTGAGAAAAATGAGTCCATCACCATTTCCCAGTTTACGTTAAAGGATGTGGTACGCCAGACCATTTTCTCTATCGCAGATAACGATACAAACAAACTGATGACCGGTGAACTTTTTGAAATCAACGAGAACCGTCTGAGAGTTGTATCTCTGGACGGACACCGTATTTCCATCCGAAATATCGAGTTAAAAGAAAACTACAGTCCGTTAAAGGTTGTCGTTCCTGGAAAGACACTTCAGGAGATCAGCAAGATCCTGACAGGTGAAGCTGAGGATATGGTGGATATTTATTTTGCAGACAACCACATTTTATTTGAGTTTGATCAGACAAAGGTGGTATCAAGACTGATCGAAGGCGAGTATTTCCACATTGATCAGATGCTTTCTTCTGATTATGATACAAAGGTAAAAGTAAACAAACGTGAGTTTTTAAGTTGTATTGACCGTGCAACTCTGCTGATCCGTGAGGGTGACAAGAAACCGATCATCCTGAACATTCAGGACGGAAGCCTTCAGTTAAAGATCAATTCCTTTGCAGGTTCCATGAATGAGGAACTTGAGATCGACAAAGAGGGAAAAGATCTGCTGATCGGATTTAACCCGCGTTTCTTTATCGATGCACTTCGTGCCATTGATGATGAAGAAGTTACTTTATATATGGTAAACCCGAAGGCACCTTGCTTTATCAAGGATGATGCAGGCACTTATACATACCTGATTCTTCCGGTTAACTTTAACGCAGCAACCGTATAAACGCAGTGGTGTCAGTAATACAGAAAACAGAGGTTTGGTTGTAGAACCTTTTGTAAGGTTTTACGATTAAACGGAAGATGGGAGAGACAAATGGAAAAAGTTATCATCAGAGATGATTTTATCAAACTTGGCCAGGCCATGAAGCTTGCAGGTATGGTTGGCTCCGGTGTGGATGCCAAAATGCTGATCCAGGACGGACAGGTAGAGGTCAACGGAGAGGTAGAATACCAGCGCGGCAAAAAGCTCCACGAAGGAGATGTCATTACATTTAACGGAGAGAGTGTTCAGATCGGCAAATGATTATAAAATCACTGGAATTAAAGAATTTTCGCAACTATCAGGCTCTCGGCATCGCTTTTGATGCCGGAACCAATATCTTGTACGGAGATAATGCCCAGGGAAAGACGAATGTGCTGGAATCCCTGTATGTCAGCGGAACCACAAAGTCCCACAAAGGCAGCAAGGACAAGGAAATGATCCGCTTTGACGCGGACGAGGCACATATCCGCACCATTGTGGAAAAAAACGGTGTGGAAAACAGGATTGATATTCATCTGAAGAAAAACAGTGCCAAGGGAATCGCAGTCAACGGCATTCCGATCCGGAAAGCCGGAGAACTGTTTGGAATCCTGAATCTGGTTGTTTTTTCTCCGGAAGATTTGAATATTATCAAAGACGGACCGGCGGGGCGCCGCAGATTCATGGATATGGAATTAAGTCAGTTAGACAGCATTTACCTGCACAATCTGACGAAATATCACAAGATTTTGCAGCAGCGTAACAAACTGCTGAAGGACATCCATTTCCGGCCGGATCTGGAGGCAACGCTTCCGGTGTGGGATGAGCAGCTGGTGCTCTATGGAACGAAGATCATTCAGCGCCGACAGGCGTTTTTGCAGGAACTGAATGAAATGGTTCGGGGAATCCATCAGAATATTTCCGGAAATAAGGAAACGCTGCAGCTTGTGTATGAACCGTCTGCCACGGCAGAGGAGCTGGCGGCGCGCATGGAGGAATCCCGCATGAAGGATCTGAAAATGGGAATGACGTCTTACGGACCGCACAGGGATGATATTTCCTTCCTGATCAATGAGACGGACATCCGCAAATACGGTTCCCAGGGGCAGCAGAGGACATCTGCACTTTCGTTAAAACTGGCGGAGATCGAGCTGGTAAAACAGCTGATCCACGATACGCCGGTATTACTTCTGGATGATGTGTTGTCAGAACTTGACAGCAACCGGCAGAATTATCTGCTGAACAGCATCCATGATATTCAGACCATCATCACATGTACGGGTCTGGATGAATTTGTTAAAAATAGATTTCACATAAATAAAGTGTTTTTCGTCAGGGAAGGCACGATAGCAGAACAGTAGGAGGACAGGAATGAGTACAGAATACGGTGGAGATCAGATTCAGATTTTGGAAGGTCTCGAAGCAGTACGAAAAAGACCGGGTATGTATATCGGAAGTACTTCTTCCCGCGGACTTCACCATCTTGTATACGAGATTGTGGATAACGCAGTGGATGAGGCACTTGCAGGATTTTGCTCGGAGATAAATGTAGTGATCAATGAAGGTGATACCATTACCGTTACCGATAACGGCCGTGGAATTCCGGTAGACATCAACCACAAGGCTGGAAAACCGGCGGTAGAGGTTGTATTTACCATTCTGCATGCAGGCGGAAAATTTGGCGGTGGAGGGTACAAGGTATCCGGCGGACTGCACGGTGTAGGTGCTTCCGTAGTAAACGCCCTTTCGAACTGGCTGGAAGTTCAGGTATGCAGAGACGGACACATTTATCAGCAGCGTTATGAGCGTGGCAAAACCATGTATCCGCTGAAAATCGTTGGTGACTGCCCGGCAGAGCAGACTGGTACAAAAGTAACGTTCTCTCCGGATGGAAGCATTTTTGAGGATACTGTATATGACTATGATGTACTGCGTCAGCGTCTGCGTGAAATGGCATTCCTGACCAAAAACCTGCGCATCGTTCTGACAGACAAGAGACCGGGACAGGAGCGCACAGAAACCTTCCATTACGAAGGCGGTATCAAAGAGTTTGTTCAGTATCTGAACAAGAGCAAAGAAGCTCTGTATGAAAACGTTATTTACTGTGAGGGAGAGCGTGACGGTGTCTATGTAGAGGTTGCAATGCAGCACAATGACTCCTACAACGAATCAACCTTCAGTTTTGTAAACAATATCACGACTCCGGAAGGTGGTACGCATCTTGCCGGATTCAGAAATGCCCTGACAAAGACATTTAACTCTTATGCAAAGGCAAACAAACTGGTGAAAGAAAACGAAGCAGCACTTTCCGGCGAGGATATCCGTGAGGGTCTGACCGCTATCATCAGTGTTAAAATCTCTGAGCCTCAGTTTGAGGGACAGACAAAACAGAAACTTGGAAACAGCGAAGCCCGCGGTGCGGTAGACAGCGTGGTAAGTGAGCAACTTACTTATTTCTTAGAGCAGAATCCGACGGTTGCAAAGACAATCTGCGAGAAATCCCTGCTGGCACAGCGTGCCCGTGAGGCAGCCCGTAAAGCCCGTGATCTGACCAGAAGAAAAACCGCTCTGGAGGGAATGTCCCTTCCGGGAAAACTGGCAGACTGTTCCGATAAAGATCCGAAAAACTGCGAGATCTACATTGTAGAGGGTGATTCCGCCGGTGGTTCTGCAAAGACAGCAAGAAGCCGTGCAACACAGGCAATTCTTCCGCTGCGTGGAAAAATCCTGAACGTAGAGAAAGCAAGACTGGATAAGATTTATGGAAATGCCGAGATCAAAGCCATGATCACTGCTTTCGGAACCGGTATCCATGAGGATTTTGATATTACAAAACTGCGTTATCACAAGATCATCATTATGACCGATGCCGATGTGGATGGTGCTCATATCAGTACCTTACTGCTGACCTTCCTGTATCGTTTCATGCCGGAACTGATCAAACAGGGTTATGTATATCTGGCACAGCCGCCACTGTACAAACTGGAGAAAAACAAAAAAGTATGGTACGCATACAGTGATGAGCAGTTAAATGCCATTCTGGCAGAAGTAGGACGTGACTCCAGCAACAAGATCCAGCGATACAAAGGACTTGGTGAGATGGATGCAGAACAGCTCTGGGAGACAACCATGGATCCGGAAAAACGAATCCTGCGCCGTGTCACCATGGACGAAGCTGCAACTGCAGAGATTGACCTTACATTCACAACCCTGATGGGAGACAAAGTAGAGCCGCGTCGTGACTTCATCGAAGCCAATGCGAAATACGTAGAGAACTTAGATGTATAGCAAGTGAGGAAAATACATACATGCGTTATGCTGGCATAAAAGAAGGTATGTATTTGACGAACGTAACATCTATGAGCAAGAAGCGAAGTGGATTGCGAATGGATGAATCAGACATTGTAATGTCTGATTTGCTATACATTATACATGCTGTAGTGACAGACGAAACGTAATAAGGGAAAAATAGAATATTGAAATTTATACAGAAACTGGAAGTGAAAAACCACAAAGCGAGACGGTAGGGCGATTTTCGTTATCGGAGTGAGCATAGCCCGCCTCCGTGAGTGTGTTTGAACACGCTGGTTTTGCGTGTGAGTTCATGGAAGGAGGCGGAAATAAGTGGCGCAACGGAGATAGAAAATCATTCGTGTCTGCTCCCGGTAATTTTTTCAGTTCTTTTTTATAAAACTTACAGCAGTTTCATTGCCCCGGAGGAAATCTGGCTGATGATATCAACCACGGCAGCATCTCCGTATTGTCTGTTTTCGAAAAATGCATAATAACCGCCATAAACCGTGTAAGACAGCACGACATTGACGGATGGATCCTGTTTGTACTCCGGGTGAGCTTCAAACAGGATTTTTTTTAATTGATATTCGACTTTTCGCACCAGTTCGCCGGCTCTGGTTCCGGAAAATAAAATGCGGATAATGCTATCACGTGAGAGATAACCGAGAAACAGATTTTTTGCCAGGACCGCCGGATCTTCCAGGCAGTTCGCCGGATTCGGAATGGCTTCTATGACAGAGGTGACAACTTCTGTCTCTAACTGATCACTCAGATCGTAAATATCTTTATAATGGGAGTAAAAGGTAGATTTGTTAATCTGTGCCTTTTCACACAATTCTTTGATCGTGATTTTTTCTAATGGTTTTCTGGAACGTAATTCCAGAAACGTATTGTGAAGGGCTGTTTTTGTTTTTTCTATTCTGATATCCATAATAATACCTCATATGTTTGCTAATGGTGTTAGTCAAAGTAAAGCGGACATTCGCAATCCG
>ERZ772872.3732-NODE-3732-length-11146-cov-11.856280_pt1 | contig 11146 bp, 9 predicted proteins | sample MGYA00512132_ERZ772872 | MGnify/ENA primary metagenome ERZ772872 (study PRJEB29015, sample SAMEA2737724) | human gut metagenome | biome: human gut; feature: human-associated habitat; material: faeces | place: China | collected 2012 ... | reverse complement strand
AGCCGCCGGAGCGGTGCTTAAGCCGTAAGGCGGGAATTGTGCGGTGTTGCCCTAACTAAAACTAAGGGAGAACCAATCAATGGCAAAGAAACCTGTAATGCTCTGCATCATGGACGGCTTCGGCTGGACCCCGGACGAAACCTATGGCAACGCCGTTGTTGCTGCCAACAAGCCGCATCTGGATGCACTGATGAAAAATTACCCTATGACCACCATCGACGCATCTGGCATGGCTGTCGGCCTGCCAGATGGCCAGATGGGCAACTCTGAAGTTGGCCATACCAACATGGGTGCTGGCCGCATCGTGTACCAGCAGCTCACCCTGATCACCAAGTCCATCAAGGACGGCGAAATGTTCAAGAACCCCGTGCTGGTCGAGAACATGAAAGCTGCCATTGATGCCGGCAAGGCCATCCACCTGATGGGCCTGGTTGGTACCGGCGGCGTTCACAGCCATGCCGATCACTGGTTCGGCGTGCTGGAAATGGCCAAGCATATGGGCGCAACCAAGGTTTATCTGCACTGCATCATGGACGGCCGTGATACCGACCCCCATTCCGGTAAGGGATTCCTGGCTGACCTGCAGGCCAAGCTGGACGAGCTGGGTATTGGCACCATCGCCAGTGTCAGCGGCCGTTACTATGCTATGGACCGTGACAACAACTGGGACCGTGAAGAAAAGGCTTATGCCGCTTTTGTTTACGGCGAGGGCAACCATGCCGCCAATGCACAGGAGGCCATTGAGGCTTCTTATGCGGACGGCAAGACTGATGAATTCGTGATCCCCGCCGTTACCTGTGAGGGTGGCCGCGTGGAGGATGGCGATACCATCATCTTCATGAACTTCCGCCCCGACCGTGCCCGCCAGATGACCCGCATTTTCTGCGATGATGCCTTTACCGGCTTTGAGCGCCGCGGCGGCCGCAAGCAGGTTCACTATGTCTGCATGGCCGAGTATGATGCTACCATGCCCAACTGCGAAGTTGCCTACCCGCCGGTTGAGCTGAGCAACGTTCTGGGCGAGTATCTTTCCAAGAACGGTAAGACCCAGCTGCGCATTGCCGAGACCGAGAAGTACGCCCATGTGACCTTCTTCTTCAACGGCGGTGTGGAAGCCCCCTATGAGGGCGAGGACCGCAAGGTGATCCCCAGCCCGAAGGATGTGCCCACCTATGACCTGAAACCCCAGATGAGCGCCCCGGAGGTTGCTGACGAGTGCAAGGCCCGCATTGAGAGCGGCAAGTACGATGTGATCATCCTGAACTTTGCCAACTGCGATATGGTCGGCCATACCGGCGTGTTTGATTCCGCTGTCAAGGCTGTGGAAGCTGTTGATGCCGCTGTGAACGAGGTTGTGACCGCTGTGCTGAACGCCGGTGGCTGCGTGTTCCTGACCGCTGACCACGGCAACGCCGAAAAGATGAAGAACCCGGACGGCACCCCGTTTACCGCCCACACCACCAACCCGGTGCCGTTTGTGGCCATCGGCTGCGGCGATGTGAAGCTGCGCGAGGGCGGCTGCCTGGCAGATATTGCCCCCACCATGCTGCCTTATATCGGCCTGCCGGTACCCTCGGAGATGACCGGTAAGAGCTTGATCGTTGACTAAGCACTCAAATAAAGTAAAAGAGGCCCGGAACTGTCGAAAAGACAGTTTTTGGGCCTCTTTTTTGTGCAAAATGGAAATAATGAAGAAAAAAATTCAATGTTAACATATGATAATGAAATGCGGAAGTCATATGTGTTATAATACCGAATATGTTGGCTATGAACAAAAACGAAGAAAACAGGAGCGCATATTATTTATGGGGGGGGTAACACTGCCAGCAAGTTGCGGGCTGGCTGTGTGCCCCGGATGCGAAGAGACAAAAAAAGATATGCCTGAAGGGGAGAAACACACATGGAGAAAGCACGGAATGTTGATATCCGGCAGTTCTACCGGGAAGATCTTGGGGTCCATTCCGAAGAACTGTTGGATAAGCTGGAGGCGGTATCCCAGGCGGTAACGCTGCAAAAAGGGGAGATCCTGAATAAAAAAGGGGAACGCCAGACCATGCTGCCGTTTTTGATCGAAGGCATGATGCGCTGTGTTACCTTGGATAGTGAGGGCAAAGAGAAAACCGTGGGCTTTACCATGAGCCGCGGCGATGTGGTGCTTTCCAACATGGACCTGACCGGCTGCCATATCAGCACGGACCAGGCAATGGTTCCATCAACCCTGATTTTGCTGCCCATTGATTATGTGTTGCAGAACATGAAAGATGAGCCGGAGGTGACCCGCGTCTATCAGGAGCAGATCGTCAAGTGGGGCATGATCTATCAGTCCCGCGCCGTGAGCCTGAGCCAGGGGGACGCGACCGAGCGGTTCGAATGGTTCTGCAAGGAGTATCCCGGCATGGTAGATATGGTCAATAACCGCTATATTGCATCGTTTTTGGGCATTACCCCGGTCACTCTCAGCCGCCTGCGCCACGGCGTTGCCACAAAAGTGGGCCGCGAAAAGCGGACAGACGAAGAATAAAGAAATAATAATCCTGATATGCAGCAGCGCCCGCACCGGACTGTAAGGATCCGGTACGGGCGCTGATTTTTCTTTATGTGGTTTTGCCTGTGTATATCACTGGATCAGTACGCCGGTGGTTTCATCAAAGTGGTAGGTTTGACCATCAATGGTGCTCCAGCCCTTGTACATGGCACCGGTGTTCAGGTCGTAATACCAGCGCTTGCCATCCTGGGCGTACCAGCCTTTGATCATAGCGCCGTTGGCGTCATACCGCACCCACTTGCCGCCGTTGGAATCCTGGTATACTTCCTTGCTTACGGCTTTGGTACCCTGCTGCACGCTGTCCAGCCAGTACCAGGCACCGCTGGCGGGGTCATAGATCTCTTTGCCGCGGTAGTTGGCGTTGCTGGGCTGCCAGCCCTGGCGCACCCAGTTTTCGTACCAGTAGCTCTTGCCATCAATCGTGTACCAGAAGTTGCCCGGCGTGCCGCTGGTCATTTTGCCGTAAACGGGGTCGAAGTAGTACAGCTGGTTGTTTACCGCAACGGAACCATACTGCATAATACCGGTCTTGGGGTCATAGTACACCTTGCGGCCATCTGGCAGGGTCCAGGGGCCTTTGATCATGGCACCGGTGACCGGCTCAAAATAGTACCACTTGCCGTTCTGGCAGTCCTCACCTTTTACCATGTGGCCGTTGGCATCATAGCGCACCCATTTGCCGCCGTTGGATTCCTGATAAACGTCTTTATTCACGGCCTTGGCACCGCCCTGGTTGGCATCCAGCCAGTACCAGGCGTTGCTGCCGGAATCATAAATTTCCTTGCCGCGGCCTGTGGTGCCCTGCTTTACGCCGTTCTCATACCAGTAATCGCGGCCGTTCTCGCTGCGCCAGCCGGTGTAGTAGTTGTTATTGCCGGGATACTCGCCAAACCAGTAGTTCAAGTCAACATTGGCATCCACACCGGGAACCGTACCTTTGTTGCTGTACTGCCACATGTTGCAGCTGCTGCCGTCATAGCTTACGCCGGAACGGTAGTCGGCCATCCACTTGTACCATCCGGAATTGCTGAACCGAGAGTCCGTCAGGTAATTCTGGAAGAAATAATAGTAAGAGTAAATGCCCACGCGGTAGCCGGCGTTGGAAACCATGTTGCACCAGGTCTGGGCAATATCGCCGTAAGTAGAGTTGCTGGCGATGGGCTTGCCGTCACGGGTATGTTCAATGTCCAGAAATACCGGCAGGGTGGGGTTGTGCCCGCTCAAAAGGCTCAGGGTATGGCGGGCCTCACTGGCGGCCATATCGGTATTTTCAGCGTAAGAGTAAAGGTACACGCCATAGGGGATGCCAAGCCGTTCACACTCGCTTACGTTGCGGTACCACTGGGCGTCATCCTGTTTGTTTTCGCCCACGCCGTCGTATTCGCTGCCAATGCCGCAGCGAATCATGACAAAATCAATGCCGGAATTTTTAACGGCGTCCCAGTCAACGGTGCCCTGATGGTAGCTGACATCAAAGCCGTTATAAGTAACACTGCAGGTGGCAATGCCATTAGAACTGTAGGTGGCAGCGTCCTGTTGGACAATATCCTCCCACTCGATGGCGGGCACGGAATCATCATAGATCGGCACGCCATCTTTGTAGCGGAAGCTGTTTTCCAGCCCGTTTGCCACATCATACGGTACGCCGGAATCTTCCTGTGCGGTTTCCGGCGTGCTGGTTTCGGCCGCCGCAGGCAGCGCCGCAAACAGCCCTGCTGCCATAACAGCTGCCGCAGCCAGGCTGGCTGTGCGCAGTTTTAGGGTCCCTTTCAAAATTTATTCCTCCTTCAAAGTGAACATCATTAACTATCATCATACCACAACCGCATAGCCTTGTGAATGGTTACATATGTAAAATTTGAAAGCAATACCGCATAATTCTGCGTGTCGATGCCCCCATCGACGCTTGAATTTGCAGGGCAGGGAAGGTTCGGTGCAGCCCAAAAGAAAAACGTGCATTCTGACGTGTCTTGCGCTGCGCGCTACTTGCCAATGCAGGCAAAATCGGGTATGATAACAATAAGTAGAAATATTCTGCCGGACACCCGGCAGATTGGGTAAGAAACAGCAAAGGAGAACCTGTTATGCGTTATTGCAAAAAATGTACCATGCCGGACACCCGCCCCGGTATCACCTTTGACTCTGAGGGCGTTTGCAGCGCCTGCCGCCATTACGAAAACCGCAAAAATGTGGACTGGGACGCCCGCTTTAAGGAGTTTGAAGCCTACTGCAACAAATACCGCGGCATGAACGGCCCCGGCGGTTATGACTGTGCTGTTGCTGTTTCCGGCGGCAAGGACAGCCACTTCCAGGTTTGGATGCTGAAAGAAGTCATGCACATGAACCCCATCCTGTTCAGCGTGGAGGATAACTTCCCCATGACGCAGGCCGGCATCCATAACCTGAAAAACATCAGCGAGGAATTCGGCTGCACCATCATCAGCTGCAAGCCCAACATCCGCGCCCAGAAAGTGCTGATGCGCAAGTTCTTTGAAAAATACGGCAAGCCCACCTGGTATGTGGACCGCCTGATCTATACCTTCCCGCTGCACATGGCAGCCAAGTTCAACACCCCCATGCTGTGCTATGGCGAGAACGTCAGCTTTGAATACGGCGGCTGCTCCGATAAGGAGACGTATTCCGCCATGGATCAGATCGAAAATGGCGTGGCGGTCGGCTTCCCGATGGAAGAGCTGGTGGGCGACGGCGTGACCGAAAACGACCTGTCCCTGACGCTGGCTCCCTCTGCCGAAGAGCGCGCGAAGCTGGACCCGTTCTATATGAGCTACTTTGTGCCCTGGAACAGCTACAAGAACTACCAGATCGCCAAGGAGCACGGCTTCCATGACCTGACCCATGAATGGGACCGCACCCACCATGCCGAAAACTTTGACCAGATCGATTCCCGCGCCTACCTGGTGCACTCCTGGCTCAAGTACCCCAAGTTCGGCCATGCCGCTGCAACCGACTATACCGCCCGCTATATCCGCTATGGCATGATGACCCGCGAGGAAGCCATTCCCATCATCAAGGCCCGCGATGGCAAGCTGGACCCGCTGTGCGTGCGTGATTTCTGCGATTTCTGCGGCTACACCGAGAGCGAGTTCTGGAAGATCATGGATAAGTTCTATAACCGTGATCTGTTTGAAAAGAACGACTGCGGCGAGTGGGTGCTGAAACACCCCATCTGGGAGGAAAACAAATAATGGTACGTCATGTTATTTTGTGGAAGCTGAAAGAGATGTCCGCCGCTGAACAGGAAACCGTCAAGGCGGATATCAAAGCCGGGCTGGAAGGTCTGGCCGGGCAGATCCCCGGTTTGACGGAGATCCATGTTTACACCAAGGCCCTGCCCAGCTCCGCCAATGCGGACCTGATGCTGGATACCACCTTTGTGGATGAAGCCGCCCTGAAAGGCTATGCCGTTCACCCGGCCCATGTGGCTGTGGCTGATGGCAAAGTGCGCCCCTATACCGCCGTGCGCACCTGCCTGGATTTTGAAGTATAACAGGGTAAGCTATTAAGCTGAAAAAAGGATCAATCAGTGATGCAGAATACAGAACATACCGCCGCGCCGCTGCTGGTGCGCGGGGGCCGGGTTCATGACGCCGTTCACCCGGAACCACAGCAGATCGACCTACTGCTGGAAAACGGCCGCATTGTTGCCATGGGGCATGAACTGAACGTGCCCGCCGATATCGCCGTGCTGGATGCTGCCGGGCTGGATATTTTCCCCGGTTTTGTGGATGCGCACACCCATATTGGCCTGGATGGTTATGGCATCGGGTACGAAGGCTGCGACTACAACGAGATGAATGACATCTGGACCCCGCAGCTGCGCGCCATTGACGGCATCAACCCTCGCGATCCCTCCTTTGCCCATGCACGGGAAGCAGGCATTACCTGCGTGTGCACCGGGCCGGGCAGCGCTAATGTGCTGGGCGGTACCTTTACCGCCATCAAGACGGTGGGCGAGCGTGTGGACAACATGATCGTCAAGGAAGCCGTTGCCATGAAATGCGCCTTTGGCGAAAACCCCAAGCGCTGCTATAAAGATAAATGCGATTCTACCCGCATGTCCACCGCTGCGTTCCTGCGCGGGGCGCTGGCTTCCGCCAGGGATTACGGTGCCCGCAAGGCTGCCGCCAACGGCGATGTGACCAAAATGCCCGTTTATAACCAGAAGCTGGAAGCTCTGCTGCCGGTGCTGGACCACACCATTCCCCTGAAAGCCCATGCACACCAGGCCAACGATATCTTTACCGCCATCCGCATTGCCAAAGAGTTCGATGTGGGCCTGACGCTGGAACATGTGACCGAAGGCCACCTGATCGTGGACGAACTGGCCAAGGAAAGCAGTATCCCCATGGCCGTCGGCCCCAGCCTGACCTTTGCCAGCAAGTTTGAACTGCAGAACAAATCCTGGGAAACGCCGGGCGTTTTGGCAAAAGCAGGCTGCCATGTTTCCATCATCACCGATAACTCGGTCATTCCGCAGCAGTACCTGCCGCTGTGCGCCGGTATGGCGGTCAAAGCCGGCATGGATCCGTTTGCCGCGCTGCAGGCCATCACCATCAACCCGGCCAAGCACATCGGCATTGCTGACCGTGTTGGCTCCATCGAGGTCGGCAAGGATGCAGACCTGGTGCTGACCGATGGCTGCCCGTTTGAGGTTATGACCAATGTGAAAGCCGTTCTGATCAACGGCGCAGTGGTCAGTCAGAAATAAAAAGCACTGCACCGATGTAAAAAATAGGCTGGTATCTTGCAAACAGCAGGGTGCTGTGCTATAATATCCACAGAACAGCAAAGGCGCTGTCCGATAGCATTGCTATACGGACAGCGCCTTTTTTGGTTCAATAGGAATTACCACGGATGGAATGAGAGTGAGAAATATGGAAAAGAATCCTCGTTATGTCGAAATCGATTACGCCAAATACGCGCCCGATATCCCGGAGGATCAGCTGGAAGCTTATTACGGCCTGCCCAAACATGTACAGTTCTGTAATGAATGTGTGATGAGCAACCAGAAGCCGAACTCCTGCTATGAATTTGAACATACGATCAAGTCCATTAAAAAGACGATGGTCATTCAGGACGACGGCACCTGCGATGCCTGCCATGCCTGCCACAATAAGGCTAACGGCCATATCGACTGGGCCCTGCGCGAAAAAGAGCTGCGTGAGCTGTGCGATGAATACCGCAAAAATGACGGCAGCTATGACTGCCTGGTGCCCGGCTCCGGCGGCAAGGACAGCTTTTATGCCGCTCACATCCTGAAATACAAATACGGCATGCACCCCCTGACGGTGACTTGGGCACCGCATATCTACACCCCCTGGGGCTGGGATAACATGCAGGCCTGGATCCACGCCGGGTTTGATAACTACCTGTGTACCCCCAACGGCATGACCCACCGTCTGCTGACCCGTTTGGCGACCGAGAACCTGTTCCACCCGTTCCAGCCGTTCATTTTGGGCCAAAAGCAGCTGGCCCCCAAGATGGCCGCCAAGTTCGGCATTCCCCTGGTGTTCTATGGCGAGAACGAGGCCGAGTTCGGCAACCCCATTGCGGATAACAACTCTGCCCTGCGCGACGAGCACTTTTTTGCCGTCAATGATTATGACCATATCTATCTGGGCGGTGTCAGCCTGCGCCAGCTGGAAGAGGATTATAAGGTGGATAAAGCCGACTTGGCCATCTACCTGCCGTCCGAAACTTCCAACCTGGAGAAAAACCATGTTCAGGTGCGCTACCTTGGCTATTACGAAAAATGGCATCCGCAGGGCGCCTACTATTACAGTGTAGAACACGGCGGCTTTCGCCCCGCACCGGAGCGCACCCAGGGCACCTATTCCAAGTATAACTCCATCGATGATAAGATCGACGACTTCTTCTATTACACCACCTACATCAAGTACGGCATCGGCCGCACCACCTACGACGCCGCCCAGGAGATCCGCAACGACGAGATCACCCTGGAAGAGGGCAAGGCCCTGTGCAAGAAGTTCGACGGCGAATACCCCGACCGGTTTGAAAAGGAGATCATGCAGTATCTCTCCATCGACCCCATGCACTTCCCCGAGGCCAGCAAGTGCTTCGAGCAGCCCATGATGGACCGGGAGTACTTCATGCACCTGGCCGACCGGTTCCGTTCGCCCCACATCTGGAAGTGGGAGGACGGCATGTGGAAGCTGCGCCACACCCCCTATGAGGGCGACAGCGAAGTGCTGTGGGGCGACCCCCGCGGCACCCATCACAACGGCTGAGTTCAGGGCCGTGAGAAAGCAGGAAAAGGACCATGGAAAAGAAAAAGATCCGCCTCATCGCCCGGCTGGACGTCAAGGACGTGAACCTGGTGAAGGGCATTCAGCTGGAGGGGCTGCGCAAGCTGGGCGACCCCAACGGCTTTGCGCGGGAGTATTACCAGCAGGGCATTGACGAGCTGCTGTACATTGACATTGTGGCCAGCCTGTACAACCGCAACAACCTCTCGGACATTGTGCGCCGCACCTGCGACGAGGTGTTCATCCCCGTCACCGTGGGCGGCGGGCTGCGCAGTGTGGAGGATGTGCGCCACATTCTGCAGATGGGGGCCGACAAGGCGGCCATCAACACCCAGGCCATTAAAACGCCCGAGATCATCACCCAGGTGGCCGAGGCCTTCGGCAGCCAGTGCATGGTGCTGTCCATTCAGGCCAAGAAAAGCCGCACCCAGGAGGGCAAGTGGGAGGCCTATTACGACAACGGCCGCCAGCACTCGGGCCTGGACGTGGTGGAGTGGGCCAAACGCGGCGTGGAGCTGGGCGCCGGCGAGATTCTGCTGACCAGCGTGGACTGTGAGGGCCTGCAGCACGGCATGGATCTGGAGCTGATCCGCGCTGTGACCGAGGCCGTGGACGTGCCGGTCATCTGCGGCGGCGGCGTGGGCTGTGCCCAGGACGTGGTGGACGCCGCCAACGCCGGGGCCAGCGCCGTGGCCACGGCGGCGCTGCTGCACTACAAAAAGGCCACGGTGCCCCAGCTGAAGGCGGACATCCGGGCCGCCGGTGTGGAGGTACGGGTATGAAACAGATCAAGGTCATCAACTACGGGCTTTCCAACCTGCTCAGCGTGCAGCGGGCCTTTGAGCACCTGGGCGCTCAGGTGGAGTTCGTGAACACCCCCGACGGGGTTCTGGCCGCCGAAGCGCTGGTGCTGCCCGGCGTGGGCGCCTTTAAGGACGGCATGGCCGGGTTGGAGCGGCTGGGCCTGATCGAGCCGATTCTGCAAAAGGCCGCCGCGGGCACGCCGCTGCTGGGCATCTGCCTTGGAATGCAGATGCTGTTTGACGAGAGCGATGAGTTCGGCCTGCACAAGGGCCTTGGGCTGATTCCCGGCCGGGTGGAGAAGATTCCCGCGCTGGACGCCGATGGCGACCCCCAGCGGGTGCCCCACATCAGCTGGAACGGCCTGTGGCCCGCCGGCGGCCGCACCGACTTTGCGGGCACGGCGCTGGCCTCGGTCACGCCCGGGCAGGAGTGCTACTTCGTGCACAGCTACGAGGCAAAGCCCACGAATGAGGCCGACCGCCTGGCCGACACCCGCTACGGCGGCCGCGCTGTGTGCGCCGCCGCCGCCCACGGCAGCGTGCTGGGCTGCCAGTTCCATCCGGAAAAGAGCGGCCCCGTGGGCCTGGGCATTCTGGAAGGCTTTCTGGCCGGGTGCCCGTGAGCGGCAAGCCGGTTCTTCCCGCCCGGTGCATAGCACGAAAAGGCCGCGCCTAAACGCACATTCACGCCTCAAGCCGCGCGGAACAAAAACCAAATCGAATCTGGGCGCTAATGCCATCCTCGGCGTATCACTTGCCGTAGCCAAAGCAGCAGCCAGCTATCTTGATCTCCCTCTCTATCGCTATATCGGCGGAACAAATACATACGTAATGCCTGTACCGATGATGAATATCATCAATGGCGGTTCACACAGTGACGCCCCGATCGCTTTTCAAGAATTTATGATCCGCCCTGTAGGTGCAAATTCATTCAAAGAAGGATTGCGCATGGGTGCAGAAGTATTCCACGCATTGAAAAAAGTATTAAAAGATCGCGGACTTAGTACTGCCGTAGGTGATGAAGGCGGTTTCGCTCCCAACCTCGAAGGTACCGAAGATGCACTGAATTCGATCATTGCCGCCATCAAAGCTGCCGGATACGAACCGGGTAAAGATGTAATGATTGCCATGGACTGTGCTTCTTCCGAATTCTACCACAACGGCATCTACGATTATACCAAGTTCGAAGGGGACAAAGGTAAAAAACGTACAGCCGACGAACAGATAGACTATTTGGAGAAACTGATCAACGAATACCCGATCGATTCTATCGAAGACGGTATGAGCGAAAATGACTGGGAAGGTTGGAGAAAACTGACCGAACGTATCGGTAGCCGCTGCCAGTTGGTAGGTGACGACTTGTTCGTAACCAATGTAGACTTCTTGGCTATGGGTATCGAAAAAGGTTGTGCCAACTCTATCCTGATCAAAGTAAACCAAATCGGTTCGCTGACCGAAACTCTGAACGCTATCGAAATGGCTCACCGTCATGGCTATACGACTGTCACTTC
>ERZ772872.3724-NODE-3724-length-11157-cov-54.284904_pt1 | contig 11157 bp, 10 predicted proteins | sample MGYA00512132_ERZ772872 | MGnify/ENA primary metagenome ERZ772872 (study PRJEB29015, sample SAMEA2737724) | human gut metagenome | biome: human gut; feature: human-associated habitat; material: faeces | place: China | collected 2012 ... | reverse complement strand
TTGCCCTTGTTCAGCATCCGGCTTTGCAGATAGGTGGCATCTGCCGCCAGACCCATTACGCCGCCCAGTGCGTCCACCTCCCGCACCAGCGTTCCCTTGGCGGTGCCGCCAATGCTGGGGTTACAGGGCATATTGCCGATGGCGTCCAGACTCATGGTAAAGACGGCGGTTTTTGCGCCCAGCACAGCAGCTGCGTGGGCGGCTTCGATGCCCGCATGGCCAGCGCCGATGACGATGACATCATATTCTCCTAAGTGGTTCATATACTTTCGGGTTTCCTCTAATCAATGATTTGAATTTATTTCCCCACACAGAACCGCTCGAACACCTGTTCGATGACGGCTTCCGAGGCGTTTTCGCCGGTCAGGTCGCAGAGCGCGTCCAGCGCATCATCCACGCAGACCGAAACGGCGTCCAGCCCAAAGCCGCCTGCGGCGGCATCCAGTGCACCGGCTACGGCGTCCCGGGCGCGGAGGGCAGCGGAAAGCTGCCGCTGCCCGGACAGGCTGGCGGCGTGGGGGTCGATGCTGCCCGTGCCCAGCAGCCGCGCCACCGCAGCGGCGATGACCTTGCGGCTCCCCTCTTCCCGGCAGCAGACCGGCAGCACCATGGCAAAATAGGGGGCAATAAGTTCCGCATCGAACCGGGTGGGCTTGTCCTCCTTGTTTACAAGGGCGATGGCGGGGCGACCGGCGCAGCGCTGCGCCAGCGCCAAGTCCTCCCGGCTGGGCGGCTCGGAGCCGTCAAAGACAGCAAGGATCAGCCCAGCTTCTTCCAGTTTTTTCCAGCTTCGGCGAATGCCCTCGGCCTCGATGGCGTCCTCTGTCTCCCGCAGACCGGCGGTATCGAAGAGGTTCAGCCGGATATCTCCCAGCTGCACCGCCTGCTCCACCACATCGCGGGTGGTACCCGCCACCGGGGTGACGATGGCACGGTCGAAGCCTGCCAGCAGGTTCAGCAAGGTAGACTTGCCCGCGTTGGGGCGTCCCACGATGGCGCAGTCCACGCCCTCGCGCAGCACCGCACCGGCATCGTAGCTGCGGATGAGGGCGTCCAGTTCCTCCCGCACTGCACCCAGCACGGTGCGCAGGTGGGCGGGGTCCAGCTCCGGCACATCCTCCTCCGGGAAGTCCACCCAAGCGGCAAGATGCGCCTGCAGGGCGGTCAGCTGGGCTTTCTGGGCGTTGATCTTTTTCGCCAGCGCACCGCCCAGCGCGGCGTTTGCCAGCGCTGCCCCCTGCCGCCCGTCTGCCGAGATCAGGTCCATGACCGCTTCAGCCTGCGTCAGACCCAGCTTGCCGTTCAAAAAGGCGCGGCGGGTGTACTCGCCGGGAGCGGCAGGCTGTGCACCGGCGGCAAGGCAGACTTCCACCAGACGGCGGGCCACCGCATTTCCGCCGTGGCAGGAAAGCTCCACCACATCCTCGCCGGTATAGCTGTGAGGCGCGCGGAAAAACAGGGCAACGCCCTCGTCAAAGGCTTCTTCCCTGTCCACGAAATGCCCGAACAGCGCGGTGTAGCCCTTGGCCTCTTCCACTTTTTTTGCGGCGTTGGCCGGGTGGAACACCCGGGCAGCCACCTGATAGCTCTCCGCACCGGAGAGCCGCACCACGGCAATGCCGCCTGCACCCGGTGCTGTTGCAATTGCTGCAATGGTCGCTTCCTGCATGGTTTTTTCTGGCTTCCTTTCCGCGCCCGATCTGGCCGCTTGCTCCCATCTGCCCACAGCAGCGAGACCAATACAGTTTCATTGTACCACGAAATGCTGCGGAATGGTACTGTTTTTTCAACCAATTCCCGGGAAACGGTTGAAAATCCGCCCGTTTCTCACACAAAAAAGGGACTTTCCGTCCCAACACGGAAAGCCCCTTTTTACAGGAAACTGATTTTTAGAACTTGGCGATCTCTGCCGTGGTGATGGCCTTGCCGGGCAGCGTGCGTGCATCGGCATTCTCATTCAGGGCCAGCTTGCCTTCGCGCAGCAGCTGCACAGCCTTCTGGTGATCGGCGGCCTTCCAGTTGTTGCCCACGATCTTCCAGTTGTTGTTCACGTGCGGCTCGATGGTGCCGCCCTTCACGGTGCGGATGTACTCGCCCAGCAGCTCGCGGATGCCGCCCACATCGCCGCGCACATCGATCTCCAGCAGCTTGGGCAGATCCTCACCGGGCAGGAAGATGTCCGCAGCCGTCAGCAGCTGGGTGGTGGCACGGTAGTTGTTCACTGCCACAACAAAGGTGTCGGTGTCCTTCACGGCCTTGCCGTTCGGCCACTTGAGGTTCTTGATGCGGTGGCCCGGCTCCTTGGAGACGTCCAGCTCGTAGTTGACGCCCTCAAAAGCATCGTACAGGTAGTAGCGCACCGAGGGGTCAAAGGCGATGGTCACTTCATCCGGCTTCCATGTCTTGAAGAAGGCTGCGGACCACTCCATAAAGCGGCGCAGCTGCTCGCCGGTCATCTGCAGCTTGTACAGGGTGTTCTGGTAGGTGTAGATGCTGGCCATATCGCACTTGCGGATGGTGCCTGCGCGCATCTGGGAGGTCATGGAGGTCAGGGCCGTTGCGGAGACCTGCGCACCGGTGTAGTACATCTGCACTTCGTTGATGAAGTCCAGCAGAGCGGTGTCCTGCACCATGGCCTGCGGCAGGCAGTCGATCTCGTTTTCGGGGGCCAGATCGCCGCCCTTCAGCTCGCCGATGGGGGTGACAGCGTCTTCCTTGGCGCGGGTGTCGTAGGGAGCCAGCAGAGCGGTCAGCTCCGGATCGGGTTCGTACTCCTTGATCTGCAGGTTCTCCGAGGTGCGGTTCACGACCTTCCACTTGCCGTCCAGCTGGCGCTCCAGATAGACGTGGATCTCGGACAGGGTGGCACCGGCGTTCTTGTTCTCCACCACCAGCACGTTGTTGATCATCATGTTGGGGATGCTCCTGTGGCCGTGGCCGCCCACGATGACGTCGAACTCGGGGCAGGCATTTGCCAGATCGGTGACGCCGGAGCCATAGACGCCGTACTCGTTCTCGGTATCCATGTGCATGACGCCGATCAGCACATCCACCTGATCCTTGATCTTATCGATGATCCTGCGGCTCTCGTCCACAGGGTTGGTGACCTTCCAGCCCTCCAGATTCTTGGCATCCCAGCGGATGATGTTGGGGGTGACCATGCCAATGACGCCGATCTTGACGGTGCCCTTTTTGATGATGGTGTAGCCGTCGGCCAGCGGGGTGCCGTCCGGTGCGTAAACGTTGCCGGTGAGCACCTTGGCCTTCTGCTGTCCCATGACCTTTTTCAGCACATCCATGCCGTAGTTGTACTCATGGTTGCCGGTGGTCCAGATATCATAGCCGATGGCATTCATGGCAGCGATCATGGGATGCAGGTCATCGTTCAGGAACAGCTCTGCGGAGTTGGCCTGAATGGTATCGCCTGCATCCACCACCAGCGTGTTCCGGGTGCGGCACTGCTTGATGGCGGTCGCTTGCTGGGCCACGCTGCCGGAAGCATCTGCCTTGTTGGCGGCGTAATCCCAGGGGTCGAACTTGCCGTGGGTGTCGCTGGTGGCAAGGATCTGCAGATCCATGCTCCACAGGGACTTGATGTCACAGGCGGCTGCAGAGGGTGCCATGCAGCTGGCGGCTGCGATGGTCGCGGATGCCCCTGCACCACGCAGGAAGCTGCGGCGGGAAATCTTGCTCTGAGACATAGTCGATTACCTCTCTTTTCATCATTCTGTCTGTTCTTCACGAACAGAACGCTCTTGACTACAGTATAAATCCTTGACCAATTGTTTTACAATTGCCATTTGAGAGAAAGATTTCGGCAAAAAACAGGCAGTTTCTCCAAATTTTGAGAAGAATGACTTTAAAAACACAGGACCGGACAGCCTGCGGGCTGTCCGGTCCTGTTGCTTCAAAAATATTTTCGCTATTACAGCTCGATCTTGCCGAAGCTGAAATCTGCAAAGTCGTCCACGCGCTCGGTGCGCTTGGGTGCTACGGGTGCTGCGCTCTCGGCGTCGCGGGGGGCGTAGGTGCGCTCCGGCACGCTGGACGGACGCGGGCCGCGGGGTGCACCGCTGCGGCTGCCGCGGTAGCCGCCATTGCTGCGGCGCTCGCCGCGATAACCACCGTTGCGGTTGCCGCCGGGACGGCGACCATTCCGGTTGCCGCCACGGCCACGGCGCTCGCCGTAGGTATTCTCGGTCTGGGCATCCGGTGCGGTGGAGTAGATGACCACGCGGCGGTCACGGCCTTCGCCCTTGCTCTCGCTGCGCACACCTTCCATCTTGCTGATGGCAGAGTGGATGATGCGGCGCTCGTAGGGGTTCATGGGCTCCATGGCAAAGCTGCGGCCGGTCTTGCGCACCTTGGCACCAATGCGCTGTGCCAGTGCGGTCAGGTCGCTCTCGCGCTTGTCGCGGTAGCCGGCAACGTCCAGACCCAGCTTGATGTAATCGCCCTCCAGACGGTTTGCCACAAGGCTTGCCAGATAGGACAGGCTCTCCATGGTCTCGCCACGGCGACCGATGAGGGCACCCAGCTTTTCACCGTCCAGACGGATGATGGTGGCTTCGCCCTTCTGCACGGCGCTGAAGGTCACGTTCTCCACGCCCATCAGGGTGATGACCTCCCGCAGATAGTCCACAGCGGCCTTCACCTTGGCGTTCTCCTCGATGACGATGGGCTCTTCCACCTCTTCTGCCTCCTCGGCAGCTTCGGCGGGCTGCTCGGCAGCGGGGGTCTGCTCTGCGGCGGGAGCGGCAGGCTCTTCCTCAGCAACAGGAGCTTTCTCTGCCACTGGGGCAGTCTCCTGCACGGGGGCGGCAGTCTCAACAGGCTGCTCTGCCACCGGCTTTGCGGGTGCAGCGGCGGGGGCATCCGGCAGTTCCACGCGCACGCGCACCTTGGCGGGGGTGGTCTTTAAGCCCAGAAAACCGGTCTTTTGGGGCATTTCCAGCACTTCATAGCTGACATTCAGATCGTCGGCCTGCACGCCCAGCAGGGCGCAGGCTTTGGCGCGGGCTTCGTCCACCGTCTTGCCGGTGGATTCCTGTGTACGGATCATAACCGTTTACCTCCCTTGTTACTGTTTATCCTGCTTGTCAAGCTCGCTCAGCGGCACGGTGCGCTCGTCCTTGTAGCGCTCGGCGTCCAGCTGACGGGCATACTCCAGCCGGCGCTTGTTCATCTCGCTGGCGGAAAGGTTCTTTTCCACGCTCTTGCCGGTCTTGGGGTCGGTCACCGTGATGGTGGTGTTCTTCACACCGCGCTTTTCCTGCTTGCGTTTGGCGGCGATCTCCGCTTCCACTTCCTTGCGCATCTTCTCGGGGTCGTAGAACTTGCGCATGACCTGAGTCTGTACGGTCATAACGATGTTGGAAATGACGTAGTACAGAGAGAATGCCAGAGGGAAGGTAAAGCAGAAGAACAGGTACATCAGCGGCATCATGTACATGGTCAGCTTCATGCTGCCCTGCATCTGCTGGCCGGAGGCCTTCATACTGATGTGGGTGGACAGGAACATGGTGATGACCGACAGCAGCGGCAGCACGAGATCCAGAGACAGCCCCAGCTTCGGGATGCGGGTCAGGTCGATGCCAAGGAAGTTCATGTGCTGGCCGAACTCGGTGATGGTAGCGATCTGCTCGACGCTGAAGCAGCCCAGCACGCCGCTGTTGCCTGCCAGTACCTCGGCGATGATGTTGGTATCGCGGGTGATGGCGGTAAAGGAGATGCCGGCGGCGGTCATAGCCTCGCCAGCGCTGGCCAGTGCAGCGGCGCTGATGTGGAAAATGCGCTCCAGCGGGTTATACACCACGCCGATAACACCGAACATGACAAGGAAATTCAGCAGCATGGGCATGCAGCCGGCCGTGGGCTTATAGCCAAAGTCCTGCTGCAGCTTCATCAGCTCTTCCTGCTGCTTTTCGGGCTTATTCTTGTACTTGGTCTGGATCTCCGCGATCATGGGCTGGAAAGCAGACATTTTCGCCATGCTCTTCTGCTGGCTGGTCTGCAGGGGGATCTTGACGATGTTGATGAGCAGGGTGAAGAGGATGATGTCCCAGCCGTAGTTCGGCAGCAGCTTGTAGATCCACTCCATGACATAGCCGAGAGGACCGCTCAGGATGTAAATAAAGTTCATACCTTTGTCCATTCTGCCCCGGCTGTGGCCCGGGACGCATTATTTTTTTATCGTAGGACACGCCGCCCACAGTGCAGCGCGTCATAAGAAGCTTTATTATCTAAAATGGCCGCCGCTTTGCTCTGGCCATAAATAGCGGAAATAAAATTTTAATTTCACAAATCGAAAAAATCTGCGGATTTTTTCGATTTGCATTTTCACCAGAGAGGGTCGTAACGAAAAACGGCATTTGCTGCTGTCGGCTGTGGCCGTCGCGCAGCGACTTCAAACCGGCGGAACACAAAAAATCCTCTAGCGCAGCGGCTTGGATTTTTTGTATGGAGCCCAACAGCTTTGGGGTCACCAGGGGCGAGCAGCCCCTGGTTCGTGCCTCCCGCGCTTCGAAAGTAGCGGGCGCTTTTCTGGTACTCTTTTGTGCGCGCAAAAGAGTACATACCCGGCGGCGATGTATTTTGCAAAAAGCATTAAATTTTAAACACGCGACTACGCTCTACGCAGAAAACCTCTATTTTTCCACCTTTCGCTTGTGCCGTGTGTAAAACAGCTTTGCGGGCTGCAGGTTGCGGGCGGGACTTTGCCAGCGGCCGGGCGGCGGCACGGGGTCGTAGCCCCACTTGCCCAGCGGATTGCACCGCGCAATGCGCCATGCGCCCAGCAAAATGCCTTTTACACAGCCGTGGGTCAGGATGGCCTGCATGGTGTAGTTGCTGCAGCTGGGCGAAAACCGGCAGCTGCGGCCGATCCATGGGCTGAGGGTATACTGGTAGATGCGGATGGGCACGCACAGCGCCCTGCGGCAGAGCATTTGCAGCCGGTTCACGCGCGGGACTCCGGCTTTTGTTTGCGGGCAGGGGGCACGGTGGCGGGCGGCTTTGCATCCGGGCGCTTTGCCTTATCCGGCAGACCGGCTTGGGCAAACAGCTTTGCCACAACGCTGCTCAGCTGCCAGCTTTTCAGTTTGGGGGTCATGCCCCGGGCCACGAAGATCAGATCATAGCCGCCGATATTGTGATCCAGATGCTCGTCAATCGCAGCTTTCATCACGCGGCGGGCGCGGTTGCGCTGCACGGCGTGGCCGATCTTTTTCGTGGCGGTCAGGCCCACCCGGGTGTTGCGGCCCCGGGTCTTGAGCACATACAGTACCAGTGCCGGGTTCACATAGGACTTGCCGCGGGCGTACACACGGCCAAACTCGCTGTTGCGGCGGATCGGACGATAACGCATAACATCGGCACCTCCTTTCGTCCGGGTGCACATAGGTGCACTCTTTAGCCAGTATATCAAAAATTTTTGCAGTTTAAAAGCCCATCCGGGCATTTTTACGAAAAAACTTTTGACGGGTAAAAAAATAAGACCGCCAATGGGATATCAGCGGTCTTTTGTGCGCATATTCATTTCTGCGCCGGATCTCACCTGCAAGGCAGAGATCAGACAGTCAGGCTCTTGCGGCCCTTTGCACGGCGAGCATTGATGACCTTACGGCCGTTCTTGGTGCTCATGCGGGTCAGAAAGCCATGAACTTCCTTGCGCTGACGCTTCTTGGGCTGAAAAGTTCTCTTCATGGTTGTATCCTCCGTAAAAACTTATCCCCGGTATGGGGTCTTGATCGGTCCCAGATTGGGGACAGGCTTGCAATTCAACAGTATATCGCATAGTATGACGTTCTGTCAAGCATTTTTTGCAGTTTTCTGCAAACTTTTTTCTGATTTTTCTGTTAAAAGCTTTTCAACTTTTTCACCATTTTGCTGTGGAAAACTTTTTTCTACCAGATATTGTGGTCTTTTTGGCGTGTTTCCACAAGGGCGCTGCGGGGGCTTATCTTATGTATTATAAATTACATTATAGTAATATAGACGCAGGGAGATTTTTGTGGTATACTAACATGGTATCAGCAGCATTGTTGAAAACTTCGACCGATTCAATGGAGTGGATGTTTTATGGATTCTTTCAAGGACGTTTTAGAAGCGGCCCAGATGTACTGCAAGGCGCAGATGGCCGAGCCAACGTACAATCTCTATATCGACGGGTTGGAGCCCATCAGCTTTGAGGACTCCAGCCATATCACCCTGTCGGTGCGCAACGATTTTATCTGCAAGATCGTCACCGACCGGTACCTCGGCCTGCTCAAGGAGGCCTTCAAGTCCGTGCTGGGCTTTGATGTGGACATCACCCTTGTGGTGCCCAGCACCCCGCCCCACGAGGTAGTGCTGGCCCAGCAGTACGAGGCAAACCCCGCCTCCCCGCAGGGCAACTACGAGTTCACCTTCGAAAACTTCATCAAGGGGCCGTCCAACCAGTTTGCGTTTGCTGCTGCGCAGGCTGTGGCGGCAAACCCCTCCGGGGCCTATAACCCCCTGTTCATCTACGGCGGCTCCGGTCTGGGCAAGACCCATCTGCTGACCGCCATTCAGACCGAGATCAAGCGCACCCACCCCGATTTCGTCATCATGTATGTCACCTGTGAGCAGTTCACCAACGAGCTGATCGCCGCCATCCGCGCCGGCAGCACCGAGGACTTCCGCATGAAGTACCGCGTGGCAGACCTTTTGCTGGTGGACGATATCCAGTTCATCGCGGGCAAGGAGTCCACGCAGGAAGAATTCTTCCACACCTTCAACTCCCTGCACGACGCCCACAAGCAGATCGTCATCGCTTCCGATCGCCCCGCCAAGGAGATCAAGAGCCTGGAGGAGCGGCTGCGCACCCGCTTTGAGTGGGGTCTGACCGCCGATGTGCAGCCGCCGGATTTTGAGACCCGGGTTGCCATCGTGAAGCGCAAGGCAGAGCTGCTGCATCTGGACCTGCCCGAGGACGTGGCAGAGTTCATTGCCAACCACCTGAAAAACAACATCCGCCAGCTGGAGGGTGCGGTGAAAAAGCTGAACGCCTATTATATGCTGGAGGGCATCCAGCCGGTGATCAGCGTGGCGCAGAACGCCATCAAGGATATCCTCAACGAGACTCAGCCGGTGCCGGTGACCATCGAAAAGATCATTGGCGAGGTGTCCCGCACCTTCAACGTGTCCCCTGCCGACATCCGGGGCACCAAGCGCAACGCCAACGTGGCTTCCGCCCGGCGCGTTGCCATCTATATCCTGCGGGAGGTCACCGGCATGAGCATGGAGGAGATCGGGCGGGAATTCTCCGGCCGCGACCACTCCACCATCGTCTACTCCCTCAAGACCATGGAACGGGACATGAAGAACGACCAGCACCTGCGGGAGACCGTGAGCGATATCATCAAAAACGTGAAGGCCTAAACCGGGGAAAACCGGGCAAAAGTCATACTCATTTCAGGGTGTGACCCCAAAATATGGGGAGAAAACGGAACAAAAAGGGGAAAATAAGCCTATATCTTGTGGCAAAAAGGCGAAGCTTTCCACACTTTCCACTTAGTTTTCAACATTTAACATCAGTTCTTAACATCGGCTGTGGAAAGAACCACCGTTCCCCACCTTTCAACATTTCCTTCACGAGCCTTCCACATCCCGGTGGAAAGCCAAAGCCCCGCTTCCCGGCAAGACATTTTCGGGTTTTCAACATCTTCCCCACCCCCTACTACGGTTACTACAACAAGTTCAATATATTACTGCCTTCCGGCAGCAGCCCAAAGGGCAGGGATCAAGCCGGAAGTGTGAAAAAAGGAGAGATACTGTTTTGAACATCGTCTGCGATAAAACGCTGCTCAGTGCAGCCATCGACGGCGTTTCCAAAGCTGTCACCATGCGCTCGTCCATCCCGGTGCTGGAGGGCATTCTGCTGAAGGCCGAAGGTTTTCAGCTCACCCTGACCGGCTACGATCTGGAAATGGGCATCGTGACCACCATCGAAGCCAACATCAAAGAACCCGGCGAGATCGTGCTGAATGCAAAACTGCTCAGCAGCATGATCAGCCGGATGCCGGCAGGTCAGATCAGCATTGTGGCTGCCGATAACGGCAAGACCACCATCCAGAGCGGCGTGGCACAGTTCGAGATCCAGTCCATGCCGGCTACCGATTTCCCGGATCTGCCCAACACTGGCGCGGAGCAGACCCTGACCATCAAGACCGGCGTGCTGCGGGACATGATCGACCGCACCCTGTATGCCGTCAGTCAGGACGAGAAAAAACCCGCCCACACCGGCGAACTGTTCGAGATCGAACTGGACAAGCTGACCATTGTAGCGCTGGACGGCTACCGTCTGGCTATTGTGGAGCGCCCCATCACCGCCGTGAAGGATATCCGCATCATCGTGCCCAGCAAGACCATGACCGAGGTGTCCCATCTGCTGGCCAACGACGATGAAGAGGATGTGCACATCAGTGCGAACCGCCGCTATGTGGTGTTCACCACCGCCGGTTACACCATCATGAGCCGCCTGATCGAGGGCGAATTCCTGAATTACCGCAACGTCATCCCCGCCGGAAGCCGCACCCGGGTGACCATCGACACCAAGGACTTCATCTCCACCATCGAGCGCGCTTCCCTGATTATTACAGAGCGTTTAAAAAATCCCCTCCGCATCTCCTTTACAGAGGGTAAAGTTGTGGTGCGCTGCCAGACAAACCTCGGCCGCGTGGTGGACGAGTTCAGCGCTGCCTGCGAGGGCGACGAGGTGGAGATCGGCTTCAATAACCGCTATCTGCTGGACGCTTTGCGCAACGCCCGCACCGAGCAGGTGCGCATGGAGATCAGCGGCCCGTTGAGCCCGGTGAAGGTGCTGCCGGTAGAGGGCAACGACTTTTTGTATCTGGTACTGCCGGTACGCTTTAAAAACGACTAAGGAGCGCGTTTTATGCAGAAGATTCTCATTCATACCGAGTTTATCAAGCTGGATGCCCTGCTCAAATTTGCCGGTCTGTGCGAGACCGGCGGCGAAGCCAAGGAGCTGGTGCAGGGCGGTGCCGTGAAGGTGAACGGCGAGGTGTGCACCATGCGGGGCAAAAAGTGCCGCGCCGGAGACGTCATCGAGCTGGACGGGCAGAGCGTAGAGATCGGGCAGGGTCAGTAAATGCGTCTGCTTTCGCTGGAAGT
>ERZ772872.3721-NODE-3721-length-11171-cov-3.701871_pt1 | contig 11171 bp, 9 predicted proteins | sample MGYA00512132_ERZ772872 | MGnify/ENA primary metagenome ERZ772872 (study PRJEB29015, sample SAMEA2737724) | human gut metagenome | biome: human gut; feature: human-associated habitat; material: faeces | place: China | collected 2012 ... | reverse complement strand
GCTTTGCAAAATGTGGCTTGTAAACAAGCCATCGGATTTATCTTTCCGATTCACTGTCAGAATTTTCAACTTTGTTGAAAGCCACATTTCGTGTGTCCGATTTATCTTTCTGATTCATTATATAAAAAGAGTGAGGAATATCCTCACTCTCCATTATACTATATTTTATCCGAATATTAAAGTGTCTTAATAGTATCCATAATGTAATCTGCAAGTTCAGCACTTGTGCAACCATCTGGTCTACCAGTAATCTTAATCTTCTTTTCAGTTTGAGTACAAATATCAAGAGCCTTATCAAGCTTTTCTGCCTTATCGCCATAGCCGATATGAGCTAAAAGCATACTAGCAGCTCTGATAATTGAACAAGGGTCAGCATACTGGTCTCTGTGTTCTTCTACCATTCTTGGTGCAGAACCGTGAATAGCTTCGAACATAGCATACTTCTTACCCATATTGATACTACCTGCTGTACCAACACCACCCTGGAATTCAGCAGCTTCATCAGTGATAATATCACCATAAAGGTTAGGAAGAACAACAACCTTAAAGTCACGACGTCTATTCTGGTCAATTAACTTAGCTGTCATAATATCAATATACCAGTCATCAGTTTCGATATCTGGATATTCCTTAGCAATTTCCTTAAATGTATTTAAGAACTTACCATCTGTAGTCTTGATAATATTAGCTTTTGTTACACAAGTAACTTTGCCCTTATTATTCTTCTTAGCATATTCGAAAGCAGCTCTGATAATTCTTTCAGTACCATCAGTTGTAGCAACTGTAAAGTCCATAGCTAAATCATCATCAATATTGAATCCCTTTGAACCAAGTGCGTAACCACCTTCTGTATTTTCTCTGTAGAAAGTCCAGTCAATACCTTCTTCTGGAATTCTAACAGGTCTAACATTAGCAAAAAGGTCTAATTCCTTTCTCATTGCTACGTTAGCAGATTCAATATTCACCTTATCACCAGCTCTTGGAGTAGTAGTAGGTCCCTTTAAGATTACTGGGCATTCCTTTAATTCAGCAAGGACATCATCAGGAATAGCTTTGTTAGCCTTAATTCTGTTTTCGATTGTAAGACCATCAATAACCTTAAATTCAACCTTACCCTTTTCTACTTCATCAGCAAGTAAGAATTCAAGAATTCTCTGAGCCTGAGCAGTAATTGCAGGGCCAATACCATCGCCACCACAAATACCAATCTTAATTACAGGAAGACTAGCATAGTCAATAAAGTCCTTGTCTGCCTTCATTCTTTCAACTCTAGCAAGCTGTTCTTCAATAAGTTTGCCAAATTTCTCTTTTGCTACTTCAATTTTATCAATACTCATTTGATTATTCCTCCATACCTTTTTTATATTTATCATACTCTGCAGTTGCTAATTTTGCAAGTTCTGTATCAGAAATACACGTAACTCTACCGTTTTCATATTCCTTATCAACCCATTCTTTAATCTTAACAACAACTGGGTGTTTCTTATCTAAAGCCTTATCGCCCTTGAAATTAAAGTAATTATTAACCCAATAAGCAATACCGGCAAGACCAGAAGTCTTACTAACAGCAATCTGTACAGGTCTATTTAAAAGTAAATCTGTGTTGAAAATGTTATATATTTCTTCATTCTTAAGGATACCGTCTGCGTGAATACCGGCTCTTGTAACATTAAAGTTCTTACCAACAAAAGGTGTCATAGGTGGAATTTCATATCCTATTTCCTTTTCAAAATATTCAGCAAGCTCTGTAATTACAGTAGTATCCATACCATCGAGAGTGCCTCTAAGCTGGGCATATTCCATAACCATAGCTTCCAAAGGTGTATTACCAGTTCTTTCACCAATACCAAAAAGTGAAGTATTTACACCACAGCAACCATACAACCAAGCTGTAGAAGCATTGATAACTGACCTATAGAAATCATTATGTCCATGCCATTCCAATAATTCCTGTGGAACGCCTGCATGGTGGTGCAAGCCGTAAATAATACCAGCCACAGAACGAGGAAGAACTGTACCAGGGAATGTAACACCATATCCCATAGTATCACAAGCTCTAATCTTAATAGGCATACCTGTTTCGTCTGAAAGCTTCATTAATGCACTAGCGAAAGGAACTACAAAACCATAGAAATCGGCTCTTGTAATATCTTCGAAATGACATCTTGGTCTAATACCGACTTCGATACACTGACGAATAATATCAAGATAATGTTCAATGATTTCACTTCTCTTCATATTCATCTTATAGAAAATATGATAGTCTGAACAACTTACAAGAATACCTGTTTCCTTTACACCAATACTCTTAACAAGTTCAAAATCTTTTTTATTAGCTCTAATCCAAGTTGTAACTTCTGGAAATCTATAATCTCTTTCAAGACATTCATAAACTGCATCTTGGTCTTTTTTAGAATAAACAAAGAATTCACTCTGCCTAATAATACCATTAGGACCACCCAATTTATGAAGTAAATCATATGTATGAGCAATCTGGTCTACTGTAAAAGGCTCTCTTGACTGCTGACCATCTCTAAATGTAGTATCTGTAATCCAGATTCTATCCGGAGTATCAATAGGTACTATTCTATGGTTAAAAGCAATCTTTGGCACTTCATCATAACTGTATAAATTATCATACAAATTTGGCTTTTCGACATCCTGAAGCGGGTACTCCAATTCACGTCTTTCAATCAAATTTGATTTGGGGTTAAATATAAACATCCTCCCACCTCCATTAACTAATATAATAAACTTATTTTTTTAACTTGTCAATAAGTTTAATCACATTTTTGAATTTTTTTGCAAAAAAAATTCATTTTAAATGTTAATTTAATTAGTTTTAGGTGGATTTTTCTTTATTTTTGAAAGTTTTACAATAATAATTGCAATTTACATTCCCATAATCTTCAAAAATTTCATAATTTGTTTTCTTTCATTGTCATTAAGCTGAGAAAGTAAAATTTTTATTATTGCCTGTTTTTCAGATTTTGTACACTTGCTATTCTTTAATCTCCCAGAATAGGACATAAGAAAAGGTAAAGCCTCTTCAACAGATTTGCCCTGCATTTTTATACACAGTTCCTTCAACTCCTGTTTGTTTTTATCATCCATACAGTCAAATGCCTTGTCTTTTAGAATATCATCAATATTATTTTCCATATATACCCTCCATTATTGTTTTTATTTCCATTACTTTTACAAATAGGTCTAACATTTTTTGTTTTTTATTATCTAGCTCTGGCTTTATTGCCATAAGCATTTTTCTACTCTTTTCTTCCGGATTTTTAGACTGTATTGTAATTGCTGAAAACGAGTTAATTACTTTTTGCAATTCCATTATTTTTACCATAATTTCTAAGTTTTTTTGGTACTTTGGGTCTATATATGGTATTGCCTTTTCTATTGTCTTTACACCATCATTTACTTGATTTATATTCTCTGTTACTTCTTCAACTACTGTATCATTTTCATCATTTGAGTGACTTTGCTCATCTTCTTTAGGCTTGTTTTCGTTATTTAACATTTGTACCATTTTAATCATATTCATCATTCGAGAAATCTGTTCAGGATTGAAACCGTTATCCTCCAATACAACACCTCCTCTTGGAAATATATGTACCGGTTTTAAAAAATATGGCAAACAAATTAACTTTGTTTATTTGTGGCTTATATTGCAAGCCATTGGATTTATCTTTCCGATTCATTTTTCAGAACAGATTTATTATAAAAAAACGCCATACAAAATGTACAGCGTTTAAATACATATTAAAATTTATCCATCCAGCTACCGTACCATTGGTGTGAACCATTGCACACTTTTAACTGAACTTCTTTATTAAATAAATTAAAACATTTATTTGCAATCCCTACTTGCTCATAAACTCCTTCTAAACCTCTTTCGCCATTAAGCCCATCTTTATCTCCTGTTTCAATGTAAATTTCCTTATTGGCATCTAAAGCAAGAATATCGCCCATATCTACATACTTCCACATATCAGGTACAAAATTACAACCACATCTATTATTGTAAATCAATGTGTCTTTGAAACTATGTAAGAAACCACTAACGATTGTTTTATTAATATTATCATCCATTACAGACAACCACAATGCAGCCTCGCCACCACCAGAGAAACCTATGCAATCAATTTCATCATAGCCGAGAGTTGCTACATAGTCTGTAAGTCTCATATTTTCAAACAAAATTATACCTTGTAAGCTATACCCAAGACTAATAAGGGCATTATTAATATCATTACATTCTGCTGTATTATTCTTGTATATACCTAACATTCTTTCCCCTGCTCCAAGTAAATCCGGAACATAAACGGTATATCCTTTATTTAAAAGTTCCATGGCATATGTATAATGATATTTTTCTACACTTGCTTTTAAATCTTCTTTTTCGTTTCCTACAAGACCTTCTTTACCATCACTTCCATGTCCATGAATAGCAATAGCAGCTTTACCATTAGCGTTTTGTTTAGGCACTAAAACATAATAAGGCATAACTAAATCATTTGTAGTCTTTATTTCATATTTATATCTTGTATATCCATACATCACTTTAGTTTCAAGTAATGTTGGTTCCATTTTAGAAGCCTCTAGCTTGTCTATACCCATTACTTCTTTTAATTTTGCTTTTGTCTTTTTAGACCACTGATTATACTGTTCTACTGTAGTACCATCAAATCTCAATTCTGGAGTTTCCGGAATATTACTTTTTAAAAAATCAAATATATTATACTGATTATTTATTGTTCTTGCTTGTTCTGTTGTTGCTTCTGTAGACGGTTCTGCAACTTTTATAGTTGTTGCATTTACAGCCACTGTCGAAGATGACATAGCTAACGCAATCATTAGAGCCATAAATCCATTTATCCTTTTTTTCATAGCAAAAACCTCCTTTTTATTTTAGTAATATTGTACTACATTCCGTTAAATAATGCAATTATTTTATACAAAAAACGATGCACATTTCTGTGCATCGATAAAAATTAGCAAATATTTATATTTTCAACATGTCTTTCTTGTTCTTCTTGTAAAGACTTTCTGTTTTCGTTATATATAAGCTGTGGTTTAGCTTCGCCATTTACCACATCAGCATCAATAATACATTTTTCAATCTTATCATTTGATGGAATGTCATACATAACATCAGTCATAAAACTTTCAACAATAGCTCTTAAACCTCTAGCACCTGTTTCCTGCTTAATTGCCTTCTGTGCAATAGCTCTAAGTGCATCGTCAGTAAATTCAAGAACTACATCATCCAAAGATAAAAGATACTGATACTGCTTAATTATAGCATTTTTAGGTTCAGTAAGAATATGCACAAGTGCATCCTCGTCTAAGTTATCCAATGTAACTACAACTGGCATTCTACCAATAAGCTCTGGTATTAAACCGAACTTGTGTAAATCCTGAGGAATAACATGTTTTAAAAGCTCACCACTGTTAAGCTCAGCTTTTGTTTTAACCTCTGCACCAAAACCAATAACCTTATTTGCAAGTCTTTTTTCAATAACTTTTTCAATTCCAGCAAAAGCACCACCACAAATAAAGAGAATATTTGTAGTATCAATCTGTATAAATTCCTGATGTGGATGCTTTCTACCACCCTGAGGTGGAACATTAGCAATTGTACCTTCAAGAATTTTCAAAAGTGCCTGCTGTACGCCTTCACCACTTACATCTCTTGTAATAGATGGATTATCAGACTTTCTAGCAATCTTATCTATTTCATCAATATAGATAATACCTCTTTGAGCTCTCTCTATATCAAAATCTGCAGCCTGAATAAGTTTTAAAAGTATGTTTTCAACATCTTCACCTACATAACCAGCCTCTGTAAGGCTAGTTGCATCGGCAATAGTGAAAGGTACATCAATAATTCTAGCAAGTGTCTGAGCAACATGTGTCTTACCAACACCAGTTGGTCCAAGCATAAGTATATTACTTTTTTGTACCTCAACTTCCTTACCCATGGCATCAGAAGCAATTCTCTTATAATGATTATATACTGCAACAGATAAAGCTTTCTTTGCTTGTTCCTGTCCAATAACATATTCATCAAGCATTTCTTTCATTTCTCTTGGTGTAGGAAGCCCATTACTTATTAAACTTTGATTATTTTCAGCATATCCTCTTTCAAGGACTTCACAGCATCTTTCAACACATTCATTGCATATAAAAACATCTGGACCAGCAACAATATTTCTTACTTGGTCCTGTGTTTTACCACAAAAAGAACACTTTACAACTCTATCTTCATTTTTTGTTGCCATTATATCTCTCCTTTATTGAGGTTTTTTAACAACTTCATCTACAAGGCCATACTCCTTAGCCTCCTGAGCAGACATATAATTATCTCTCTCAGTATCAAGACAAACTTGAGCAAAATCCTTACCTGTATTTTCAGATAACATACGATTCATTTTTTCTTTAATCTTTAAAATTTGCTCAGCCTGAATTTGAATATCAGTTGCTTGACCTCTTGCTCCACCTAAAGGCTGATGAATCATAATTTCAGCATTAGGTAAAGCATATCTCTTACCCTTAGCACCACCTGCAAGAAGGAACGCACCCATACTTGCTGCCATACCAATACAAATAGTAGATACATCAGGAGCAATATATTGCATAGTATCATAAATAGCCATACCGGCAGTTACAGAACCACCGGGACTATTTATATAAAGGTTAATATCCTTTTCAGGGTCCTCCGCAGCAAGAAACAGGAGCTGTGCAACAACCAAATTAGCTGTCACATCATTTATCTCCTCGCCTAAGAAAATAATTCTATCTTTTAATAATCTTGAATATATATCATATGCACGTTCTCCTGCACCGGAGCTGTCCACAACAACTGGGACAAGACTCATAAACAACCCCTCCTCAATTATATCGCAATATTAAAATTAAGCTTCTACAGCATTATCCTTGATAAACTGAACAGCCTTCTGTACCTTAATATCCTTAGTGATATTTTCAGTATCTTCTGGTCTAAGAGCAGACTTTAATACATCCTTTTCCATACCATAAGCCTTAGCAATCTTTTCGATTTCTGCATCAAGGTCAGCTTCTTCTACAGCAAAGTTTTCAGCATTAGCTACAGCTTCGAGAGCAAGTCTAGCCTTAACCTGCTTTTCAGACATTGGTCTGTAAGCTTCTCTCATTGATTCAACTGTCTGACCCATGTACTGAAGGTAAACATCAAGAGATAAGCCCTGACTCTGAATATTTCTTGAGAAGTCTTCAATCTTCATATCAATATCATTGTCAATCATAACCTGTGGTACATCCATTTCGCAACCTTCTACGAGAGCTGTAACAAGGTCTTCTTCCATCTTATTTTTAGCCTGCTGCTTCTTAGCTACAATAAGCTTACCCGCAATTTCATTCTTATATTCATTTAAGTTTTCGAATTCAGTTGTATCCTGAACAAATTCATCATTAAGCTCTGGAAGTTCCTTAACCTTAATGTCCTTAATTTCAACTTCAAACTTAGCTGGCTTACCTGCTAAAGAAGCCTGACCATAGTTTTCTGGGAATGTTACGTTTACTTCTACGTCATCGCCAACATTCTTGCCTACTAACTGGTCTTCAAATGTATCAATGAAAGAGTGAGAACCGATTTCAAGGTCAAAATCCTTACCTTCGCCACCTTCGAAAGCTTCGCCATCCATAAAGCCCTTGAAGTCAATAGTAGCAATATCACCGTTCTGAACTGGTCTGTCAGTAACAGTTACGATTCTTGCATTCTTTTCCTGTTCCTTCTTTAATTCTGCATCGATTTCTTCGTCAGTTGGTTCTTCATCCATCTTAGTATACTTTAAGCCCTTGTAATCGCCAAGCTTAACTTCTGGCTTAGTATATACTTCAGCTGTGAAAGAAACACCATTTTCATCAATAGCTGTTACGTCAATTTCAGGTCTTGATACTACATCAAGGTTGTTTTCCTTAACAGCTGTTTCGTATGCTTCTGGCATAACAAAGTTAATTGCATCATCATAGAATACTGCCTTACCATACTGTGCTTCAATAAGTTTTCTAGGTGCTTTACCTTTTCTGAAACCCTGAACAGCGATGTTGCTCTTATTCTTATTGTAAGAATACTGCATACCTTCTTCAAATCTTGCTGCGTCCACAGAGAAAGTAAGCTTTACCTTATTTTTTTCAATTTTTTCCATTGTGCTCATTTAAACGTCCTCCTAAAAAATATATAAATGCACTAGATACCATTATATCATAAGTTTTTTACTATTTCCACTATTTTTTGTATTTTTTATTAAATTATGTCTTTTTCAACATTATCTACAATGGCATCGGTATTTCCCTCAATAAATTTTATAACCTTTTCCACCATTTCATCTGCATGATTGTATTCATTGCTTACGCAAGCAAAGCCAATAACTATAAGCTGATGTGTATCCTGTTCATCTACTTCGGCAATAGCTATATTGAATTTATTTCTAGCCCTCTTTGTTAAGCTCTGTATAATCATACGTTTTTCTTTTAGTGTATGTACCCATTCTGCTCGTAATGTTATAATACAAGAACCTATAAACATAACCCTCTCCTCCTGTTCGTGTATTCTTTAACTACAATAGGATTATAATATATAGAACTATCTTAGTCAACTTATTTTTATATATACATAAAAATAGCCCGCCATTGGTCTAATCACTACCAACAACGAGCTATCTCATTGATTCTTCACACATTTTTAAAATCTCTTTCTTTCGGTTTTACCGAAGCTTTTTTTAATATGTACTTTATTAAATTTTAATACTGTAACTGTAACATTATATATAATTATTAATCAGACTATCCATCATTCATTGACAAATCCTTTTTCACTTCTGTGATGTATCAGTCTACTTTATTGATACTTTTAATTTTCTTAATTCAACCATAACTTTTAATCTAAATTTTATACAACTTACAATCACCGTAACAATGTATTTATAAATTCCTCATCATTTATGTACATTGCATTTTTGTCCGTTTTAATTCGTAATGTATCCTTTCACCATACCACAACGAATATTGTAAATCTTACATTAGACTCATTCCTTTGCTTAAAAATTCTTTATTCAATTACCTATTCATTTCTGTCTTCATTTGACATCTATTGTAAATAACTGAATTACTATGCTCTTTAGATACTTTGAAATCCAATCAGTTGTTATACTGTCATCTTTGAAAAACGCTCCATCGATAGTATGGGTTTCTTTTCTTTTCGTTTAGCATTTAAGTTCTGGCTTTACTATCATACATTTACACTTTACACTTACATCTATGTGAATATATGAAATAATCCTATGTCTTTATAATCCCGGGCATCGCTTATAGTGTTTATATGCTATTTCTACACTCCACACAACTTGCTCTCAATCTAATATGTCTGCACTTTTATAAAAAAGTCATAAACGATTAAATGATTATAAGACTAACTTGCTACTTCTGGTGGACTCACCTCTTTCATTTTTATTTTTTAGTAAAATTTCCTCCTTTGAGGATACTTACTATTTCATTCAGAGAGATTTCTTTCATACCTTCTCATTTAATGTCAGTCCCAATTACCCTATTAATTGCCGAACTAACAATACCTACCTTTTTAAATCTCTCATTACATCTTCAGAAATAAACTTTTATATAAACTAGCTGAAATTTCATTTATTTACTGTACAGTTGCTGTTTACTTTTTATTTGTTTATTTCCTTTTCTGTAATTACATTATACAAATCAAACCTATATTTGTCAATAGCATTTTATATTTTTGTGCAATTTTAACTACACACTCTACTTATTGCACAAAAAAAGGACACCGAAGTGTCCTTTGCAGGTATTTTTTTATTCAAAAAGCCCTATTTGTCTAGGTATGTCATTGTCTATTTTGTCTTGTTCATTTATAAAATGGCCTGTTGCAGGTATTTTTGTACTTCTATAATACTCAATATTTTCAGATTTAAAATCTGTCATATACATCATATTAGTTACCTTACTATTTTTCTTCAAGGTATAAATCTGAACACCTCCAGAGCTCTTTGTCTGTTTTTGAGGTACAAGTTCACTATTTACTAACATAGCTTTGTCAATATCTCTAATAAGAACAACATCTGTATCTTCTGAAATATAGAGCATTTTAGCCAATGGTGCTTTATTTGAATAAGCATTTACCAATTTTCTTCTGAATGTTTTTGTTTCATAAGCTGACATTTCTATTTTAGCTATCTTACCATTTTCATAAGCAAAAAGCATATAGCCCTTATATCCATTAGGTTCAAGCATATAAACTATTTTTTCATCTTGTTCCATAGGAAGAATGTTATTTAAGTATTCGCCCAAACTACTAGCTTTACATTCAGCTAATTCGTGTGCTTTAACTTTATATAAGCATTGTTTATCAGAGAAAAATAAAATTTCTGTCTTATTCGTAGTTTCTATTTCTTGAATAATTTCATCATTTTCCTTTAATTTTTGTTCAGAAGCTGAACGAAGAGAAACAAGTGTAATCTTTTTAAAATAATTTTCTTTAGTTAAGAATAACTTTATTCCATAGTTTTCAATTAAATCTTCTTTTGTGATTTTCTTTATTTCTTCATGATAAATTACATCTGTTTTTCTAGGAACACCATATTTTTTACTTACTTCCTGTAAATCCCCAATGATAATATTGTCAACTAAATCTTCATTTTTAAGAATTTCATGTAATTCAGCCATTTCCTTTTGAAGATTTTTAATTTCATCAGTACGTTTTAATATATATTCCTTATTTTCAACACCGATCAATTCAATCTCTGCCGCCGAAAGGTTTATATTAGAAGGAAGAACGTCAAGATTTTCAAGTGCATCTTTACATATACACTCTTCAATTCCCGCATTTCCTATTATCAGATCATAAACTGTTTTTTCAGCTTCGTCTTTATCAACACCTAAACCACTTGTCATATTTCCTTGTGGATCCATATCAAGAGCAAGAACTTTTTTCCCTTTACTTGCAAGAGCAGCCGATAGATTTATAGAAGTTGTTGTCTTACCTACCCCGCCTTTTTGGTTGGCAATAGCTATTATTCTCCCCATTTTTGCCTCCTCATATGCGTTCTTTTAACATATTTTATATAATATTGCTTCATATTCCAAGACGCTCGCAATAAGAACAC
>ERZ772872.3715-NODE-3715-length-11185-cov-7.395238_pt1 | contig 11185 bp, 8 predicted proteins | sample MGYA00512132_ERZ772872 | MGnify/ENA primary metagenome ERZ772872 (study PRJEB29015, sample SAMEA2737724) | human gut metagenome | biome: human gut; feature: human-associated habitat; material: faeces | place: China | collected 2012 ... | reverse complement strand
GAGTGGTTAGAAGGATATTTAAAGACTTATGATAAGGCGGTCACAACGATTTGCCAACGGCGAAGCTTCTTCAATTTCCGTGCTTTTTCTTGGTGGGTACTTGCGGTGTTATTGTTCTCTTTTGTTTCCATATTTTCTATATTATATTGTTTACTTATTATTATATATACATCCGTCCTTGAATACGGGCTCTATTCATCTTCCTCTTTAAGGAATTGAGGGGCTCAACGTCTCCAGCTGTCCCGTCAGCTTCAGCAAAGTCAGATTGGTTATCCGGTAATTGTAGTGGGCACTGATATAGTTGTTTTGGGCTTCGCTCATCCGCATTTCGTCCTGCAATACTTCGGTCATTGAAGCGATTCCTTCCCGATAACGGTCCATGGTAACGGTATATACATCTTCAGCAAGCAGATAATTGTCCTTCTGCTTCTTAAAGTTACGCTGGCTGTTCATCAGGTCATTGGTAGCATTCAGATATTGTGTCTGAAGATTCTTTCTGGTATTCTCTTGGGCGAGCTTGATGTTCTCTATGTCGATGGTTGCCTTACGCATCTTGTAGCGTTTGTCCAGTCCGTCGAAAATGGGAATGCGTAAGGAGAGGCCCACTCCATAGGAGCGATACCAATGGTTGGAAGGGCCGGAATGGAACCAATGGTAAGCTTTGTCCGTATAGGCAGAGAACATCCAGCTTCCCGTCAAGCTCAAGGAGGGGATGTAACCGTTGCTGACTATTGTTTTTTGTTGCTCTGCGAGTTGTTTCTGTGATTGCAGCAGCTGTAGTTCATATAGTGTTTCAGATAGCCCGGTGAGTGCTGCGGGCGTAATCGTTTCTGTATTCACTGGTACCAGTGCTATTCTTTCTTCCGCCGGATAGTCGATAATGTATTTAAGTAGATTCAGTTGCTGTTCCATCATGGCTTGTGCGTTGTCGTGCTGCACCTTGAGGTTCTCCAAGTTGATGTTGACGCGTTTCACATCTACTTCCATAGCCATACCGTTGTCATAGAAGGCCTGAGTGATATCTCTCAACTCTTCTAGGCGAGTGATGTTGGCTTTTATCAAAATAATCTGTTCAGCTGTAACCTGTCCTAGGTAGTACATTTGACTAATTTGAAGGATGAGGTCTTCTCTTGCCTTTTCATAAGAAAGGCGATTCATCTCATCCATGGTTTTAGCTATGGACAGAGTGGTGTAGAGTGTTTGGTTATAAAGTGGTATCTGCAGCTGTAATCCGAAGTTGGCGTTGTATTGCAAAGTTTGGGTTACATTATAGGGATTGCCATACGCTGAACCATCGGTAACGGATACGGGTGGATCGATATTGTCGTTATAGTTGGCAAAACCATTGATTTGGGGCAGTAGTTTGGCTCGATTCTCAGAGATGCCGTATTTCCCTTTTTGTATTTCCTTCCGTTTGCTTTGTAAGGACAAATTGTTTTCGATACCTATTTTGAGGCAGTCCTCCAAGGTTAGGGTATCTTGTGCTCTTGTACCTAGTGCAAGCAGACACAGAAAGGAAAATGTGAACAGTTGTCTTTTCATAATAGTCACTTGATATTTGCACACAAAGTTAGTGGCTTAAAATGCAAGAGGACTATCCATATATCAACTGTTTGTATTCATATTTTCCTTTTTACTATAATTTGAAAACAAACCATAGTAAAAAACGAGTATTAAAAACAAAAAAGACCGCCAAGAGTGGAAGCCTCCTAACAGTCTAAATCTTCTTTGTAGCGGGACCCGGGATTGAACCGGGGACCTCATGATTATGAATCATGCGCTCTAACCAGCTGAGCTATCCCGCCATTGTTTCTTGATTGCGGGTGCAAAGATATAGCTTTTCTTTAAACTGCCAAAATTTTCAGGCGTATTTTTTTGTCGCATATTTTATGATCTGAGATAAAAAAAACTTTTTACTCTTATTGTTTTGTATCTATTGTATAACATTATCAACGTTTTAACTTTGAATAGAAAGCAAATGAGAATAAAATCAATGAATTATTTTTTCTAATTAGAAAAAAGTATTTATCTTGGCTGGCGCAATAAAAGCAGAATAGACTATGGAAAGGGAAAAAATACATTTGGAATATCTCTTGAATGCGACTTCTAAAAGTATTCTTTGGACAGCAATAAGTACTCCTACAGGTTTGGAGGGTTGGTTTGCAGACAGGGTGCAATCGGATGATAAGATAGTATCTTTCTTTTGGGGAAAGACAGAGAGACGCGATGCTGAAATCATTGCGGTGCGTGCATACTCTTTTATCCGCTTTCGTTGGTTGGATAATGAAAAACCGCGTGAGTATTTTGAATTAAAGATGACAAACAATGAGTTAACCAATGATTTTGTACTTGAAATAACAGATTTCACCAATGCAGACGAAGCAAATGATTTGCGTGAATTGTGGGAATCTCAGGTAGATACCTTGCGTAGAACATGCGGTTTTTAGTTAACTTTCAATTAAAAATTTCCCGTACTCCCTTTTTTGTGCTACTTTTGTGCGTTTATTGCATGAAACAAGTAAAATGCTGCGCATAAAAAAGTTAGATATATTTATTTTAAAGAGCTTTTGCATGCTCTTTATGGGCACTTTCTTTATCTGCCTTTTCATCTTCATGATGCAGTTTCTGTGGAAATATGTAGACGAAATGGTGGGAAAAGGATTGGAGATGAATGTTCTTGCCCAATTTTTTTTCTATTCGGCGCTGACGCTGGTGCCGGCTTCATTGCCTTTGGCTATTTTGCTGGCAGCTCTTATCACTTTTGGCAATTTTGGAGAGCGGTTTGAATTGCTTGCCATGAAAGCGGCAGGTATTTCTTTGCTTAAGATTATGCGTCCGCTGATAATTTTCATATCCATTATTTGCTGTGTTTCCTTTTATTTTCAGAATGTTATTGGCCCTAAAGCGCAGACTAAGTTATGGACATTGCTGGTATCCATGAAGCAGAAGTCGCCCGAAGTGGACATTCCCGAAGGAGTATTTTATGATGAGATAGACGGGTATAACCTTTACGTAAAGCATAAAAACCGTAAGACAGGTATGCTGTACGATGTATTGATTTATAATTTCGAGAAAGGGTTTGAGAATGCGCAGATTATCAAATCGGATTCCGGCAGATTGGAAATGACAGCGGACAAACAGCATCTTTATCTTCACCTTTACAGCGGTGAGCAGTTTGAAAATCTGAAGTCGCAGAGCATGAATCAGAAAAATGTGCCTTATCGTCGGGAAGCGTTCGTTGAGAAGCATGCGATTATAGAGTTCAATTCGGATTTCAATATGGTGGATGCCGGATTTATGAGCAACCAATCCAATAGCAAGGACATGAAAATGCTGCAGGCCGGCATTGATTCTATGAAGGTGCAGAACGATAGCATCGGGCGTACTTATTATAAAGAGGCTATGGCGAGTACTTATAAGGCGACCTCCAATACGCTGAGTAAGGCTGATACGATAAAAATAGAATCTGCAACTTTGGGTAGCTACGATGTGGACAGTCTGTTTAATGTGGCTACTTTAATGCAGAAACAGAAGATAATGTCTACGGCTGTCAGCCGTGCGGAGAGTGCTGCAAGTGATTGGAGTTTCAAGGGTTTCAATATATCGCAGACGGAAAACAGTTTGAGGCGCCATATGACTTCCTGGCACGAGAAACTGACGCTTTCGTTGGCATGCCTTATTTTTTTCTTCATCGGTGCACCGTTGGGTGGTATCATCCGTAAAGGCGGTTTGGGCATGCCTGTAGTAGTGTCCGTGCTTATTTTTATCATCTATTACATTATCAACAATACGGGTTATAAGATGGCTCGTGACGGTAAGTGGATTGTGTGGATGGGTATGTGGACCAGTACAGCTGTGCTGGCTCCATTGGGTGCATTCCTTACTTATAAATCCAATAATGATTCGGTGGTGCTGAATGCTGATGCCTATATCAATTGGTTTAAAAAGATAGCAGGTATTCGCAGTGTCCGCCATTTGTTCCGGAAAGAAGTGATTATTCACGATCCTGATTATGTACGTTTGCCGGGAGAACTTCAGCGGCTGTCGGCGGATTGCCGTGCGTATGCCGAAAAGAAAACTCTGATGCGAGCACCCAATTATTTCAGATTATGGATGAACGATGCGCCACACGATGAGGAGGTGGTGGCTCTCAATGAACGGTTGGAAACTTTGATAGACGAGATGTCTAACACAAGGTCTATACCGTTGTTGACAGCATTGAATAATTACCCGGTAATAGCTGTTCATGCCCATGTGCGTCCTTTCCGTAATTATTGGTTGAATATGCTGTGTGGAGCGATAGTGCCTGTCGGCTTGTTCTTTTACTTCCGTATTTGGGCATTCCGTATCCGCTTGAATAAGGACATGGAGCGGATTATCCACACAAACGAAGAGATACAGAATATTATAAAAGTCAATCAGAATAAATAATAAAGATATGGAAAAAGTAAAGTTAAATACGATAGAGGAGGCCATTGAAGATTTTAAGGCTGGCAATTTCGTGATTGTAGTCGATGATGAAGATCGTGAAAATGAAGGCGACTTGATTATTGCAGCAGAAAAGATAACATCGGAAAAAGTGAATTTTATGCTGAAGCATGCACGTGGAGTATTGTGTGCTCCGATTACGGTGTCTCGTTGCAAAGAGCTGGATTTACCTCATCAGGTGACGGACAATACCTCGGTATTGGGTACTCCTTTTACGGTGACTGTCGATAAATTAGAAGGTTGTACAACCGGTGTTTCTGCAGCAGACCGTGCTGCAACCATTCAGGCACTGGCCGATCCGCTTTCCACTCCGGCTACTTTCGGTCGCCCCGGACATATCAATCCTTTGTATGCGCAGGAGAAAGGGGTATTACGTCGTGCTGGGCATACCGAAGCTACAATTGATATGTGTCGTTTGTCGGGTTTCTATCCTGCCGGCGCGCTTATGGAGATCATGAATGAAGACGGTACGATGGCACGTTTGCCCGAATTGCGTAAAATGGCAGATGAATTTAATTTGAAACTGATTTCTATCCGCGATATGATAGCTTACCGTTTGCAACAGGAATCTATCGTAGAAAAAGGTGTAGAGGTGGATATGCCGACAGAGCATGGACATTTCCGCTTGATTCCTTTCCGTCAGAAGTCCAACGGATTGGAGCATGTGGCTTTGTTTAAGGGTACTTGGGCTCCCGATGAACCGGTGTTGGTGCGTGTACATTCTTCCTGTGCTACGGGGGATATATTCGGTTCCATGCGTTGTGATTGCGGCGAGCAGTTGCACAAGGCGATGGAGGTGATAGAAAAAGCCGGTAAAGGAGTTATCGTATATCTCAACCAGGAGGGTCGGGGCATTGGTCTGATGGAAAAGATGAGAGCGTATAAACTTCAGGAAGACGGTATGGATACAGTAGATGCCAACATTTGTCTCGGACATCTGGCAGATGAACGCGATTATGGTGTGGGGGCTCAGATACTGCGTGAATTGGGGGTGCATAAGATGCGTCTGCTTACAAACAATCCGGTGAAACGTGTCGGTTTGGAAGCTTATGGCCTGGAGATTGTAGAGAATGTACCGGTTGAAACCACTCCTAACCAGTATAACGAGCGTTACTTGCGTACGAAGAAAGAGCGTATGGGACACACTCTCCATTTTAGTAAGTAACTGTCTTTTTGTTTTATTATATCAAAGAAAATCGTTTATTTTGCAACCGGATTTGCATAACAACCATTAAATAGAAATAGAATGAACCAATTATCAGACCGTTTGAATAGCTTGTCGCCCTCTGCGACGCTGGCTATGTCTCAAAAAAGTGCAGAGTTGAAAGCTCAAGGTGTAGACGTAATTAATTTAAGTGTCGGAGAACCTGATTTTAATACACCCGACCACATTAAAGAGGCTGCAAAAAAGGCGATAGACGATAACTTCTCTCGCTATTCTCCCGTTCCGGGTTATCCAGCTCTACGTAATGCTATCGTAGAAAAATTGAAGAAGGAGAATGGTCTGGACTATACAGTTGCGCAAATTTCTTGTGCTAACGGAGCTAAACAGTCGGTTTGCAATGCCATTCTGGTATTGGTGAATCCAGGTGATGAAGTGATTGTGCCTGCGCCGTATTGGGTCAGCTATCCTGAAATGGTAAAGCTGGCAGAAGGTAAGCCGGTGATTGTCACAGCGGGCATCGAGCAGGACTTCAAGATTACACCGGCTCAATTGGAGGCTGCTATTACGCCAAAAACAAAAGCACTAATTCTCTGTTCTCCTTCCAATCCTACGGGGTCTGTATATAGCAAGGAGGAATTGGCCGGATTGGTTGCCGTGTTGGCAAAGCATCCGCAGGTAATTGTCATAGCTGATGAAATTTATGAACATATCAATTATATCGGTAAGCACCAGAGCATTGCACAATTCCCTGAAATGAAGGATCGTACAGTGATTGTAAACGGTGTTTCCAAGGCTTATGCCATGACAGGCTGGCGTATTGGTTTCATTGCAGGACCGGAATGGATTGTAAAGGCTTCTAACAAATTGCAGGGGCAGTACACATCAGGGCCGTGTTCTGTATCTCAGAAAGCCGCTGAAGCTGCTTATACGGGAACGCAGGCTCCGGTGGAAGAGATGCGTAAGGCTTTTGAACGCCGTCGCGACCTTATTGTGAAACTGGCTAAGGAAGTACCGGGATTCGAAGTAAATGTACCGGAAGGTGCTTTCTACCTGTTCCCGAAATGTAGCTCATTCTTCGGTAAGTTTGCCGGTGACCGTAAGATTGAGAATTCGGATGATTTGGCTATGTACTTGTTGGAAGTAGCTCATGTAGCTTGTGTAGGCGGTACATCGTTTGGTGCTCCCGAATGTATTCGCATGAGTTATGCTACCAGCGATGAGAATATTGTGGAAGCTATTAGCCGTATCAAGGAAGCATTGTCAAAGCTGGTATAATCTTTTGATGACAGAAGTTCATCTCAGGTGTATGGGGTGTAACTCTGCAATATAAAAAGCCAACTAATTCACGTTTGAAATGTATTGTGGATTGGTTGGCTTCTTTGTATATTTAGATATTTCACGCAAAAAGCGGGTTTGGCCAGTATAGATAAAGATGTATATTTTTCTTCTTGGCACTGAGTCTTTTTAGTACTGAAATAAAAAGGCCCGATTTCATTGAAACCGAGCCTTTTTTCTTTTTCTTAGGATTGTATTATTCTCCCGGATGAATTGCTTCAGAAGGGCAAACATCTGCACAAGTACCGCATTCAGTACAAGTTTCAGGATCGATAGAGTAGATATCGCCTTCAGAGATAGCGCCTACCGGACACTCGTCGATACAAGTTCCGCAAGCAATACAATCGTCACTAATTACGTAAGCCATTTTCTTTTAGATTTAAATTATTATTAGTACTAATTCGTTTGGCAAAAATAGTGGTTTTCTTTATTACTTGCTATCAATCTTGATTAAAAACGTATAATTTGTATGTCGTCTAAATAAGGAGTCGAGAAAGCGACACAGCATACCGCAGAGACTGAAAAATGTTCGTTTTTGAATTTCGTAAACGAATTGCTCTGATACTATTGGCTTTAGCTGGAGCTTAAGCCGATTTTCAACTTTTAAGAAAGAGTCGGATAGGTAAAAGTAATCACTGCGATTTCTCCTTCTTCGACATTCTCGGTTTGATAGGTACCTTTGAAATGTTCAAAGAACAACTGGTTGATTTTCTGTTGCACTGATACTTTTTGAGAGGCAAACCTGGAATCGGCTATAGGACTGTTCTCTATCCGGCATGCGATGATGTGTTTGTCCGGATGGTTGACCAAGAACATGCTGACTTTGCGTGTTTCTTTGCAGTCGTTCGGATAAAGCAGCATACTTGTCACTATTTGTGTAAGGCGGTTGACGTCGGTATGGATACGTACATCTCCTACCTCCACTTGTAGTTCCAGGAGGATACGGCCTTCACTACGCATTTGTATTAGACAACCTAGTTCGTTGCACCATTCTTTTACATTACAATCCTGCAATTGAAATTTCATCATATTCGCTTCCAGGCGTGAGAGGTCCAATACGTCGTTTACCAGTTGGATAAGCTCACCCGAATTGGTCTGGATAATACCGGAATACTCTTTTCGCTCTTCTTCATCCAGCTCGTTGTCGGTGGAAAGCAGTTGGGAGAAACCGACTACATTGTTCAGTGGAATACGGATATTATAACTCATATTGGCAAGGAAACGGCTTTTTACTTCGTTGGCTTCTTCGGCAATAATTGCCAATTTACGCATTTCCTTCTCATCTTGTTGCAGCCGCTTCCTGCTTCTATACATATGTAGGTTGAAAAGTAACAAGGCTATAATGATGATAATGGAAGTGACCAGACAGATACGGTGAAAAGTGGCTTGCCGCTGTTCTTTCTGGAAAAGCAGTTGGTCCATATTATATAGGCTTTGTATCTGTTCTATCTGTGAGGTGGAGAATACTGTATATAACGAATCTCTTGCCTTGGTTATTTGTTTATAGATAGGAAGTGCGTCGTCCGGAAACCCCATCTTTACTAATATATCCGCTTTCTGAAGTCCATAAATCATGGCATCATCCAGTGAAATAGGGGTTACAAGTTCAATGGCGTCTTCTAAATAAACCAAAGCTTTGTCGTATTCTTTTGTCAGTTGGTAATATTCGGCATATGCTGCCAAACGTATCAACCGATAAGGAAGAAATGAAGATGTACTGAGATGCCGCTCTGCTTTCTGCAAATATTCCCATGCTTCCGCAGGACGTTGAAGGCGGGTATAGTAAAGGGCGTATTGTAAATCTATGAGCAGATACAAATTGGTATAGCCGTTTGTCAGTACGGTGGTGCCTTCTTCCTGCAATCTGTTTTTTGCATTGTTGAGTTCCTCCAGATACCGGAACATGTTGTCATTGTCATGCAGATATGAGTAAGCCAGTACCGCTTTTGTCAATAAATCAATCTGAGTGGCAAGGGAGGAATCCGGACTTGTCAGTTCAAAAGCCTTGTTTAGGTAGGTGATTCCTTCTTTGTAACGTAAGGTATTGAAATATCCAGTCATCAGGCATAGGCATGCTTCGCGCATACCGTCATGGTTGCCAAGACTTTGAGCCTTGTCGTACATGTCTTGTGCTTGTTTGAGGGCTAATTCAATCTTCTGGCTGATGACATAGAATTCTATCATCATCTTTTTGCCTCTGAAGTAATGACGGTAGTAGTTGTGCTCTTCAGACAACTGTTCGAGCCTCTTCAGCCATTGTTCTGCATGTTTTTGGTCCAGTAGGTTGTAGTAATAAATAATGTGCGCATATATGGCCGCACTCTGGTAAAGTATATTTTTCTGGGCGATGGCCTCTTCCAGTAATTTGTTCTCGTAATAGATGAATGTCGGTGACAGTTGGTCAAACAGTGCTATCTGATATAGGGTTTCCAATCTGGTGGTATCGGCTGGGGAGGCAAGATATATACGTAGCAGGCTATCCTTGGCTTCTGTCCGTCGCACATCTGCGTGTGCGGACGGTAACAGCCAGCATAAGGCAATGAGCAATGTAAATATCTGTTTCATTTCTTATTCTCCTTTCTGCCTGTCTGGCTTATGGGGTGGGTGAAGCAGAAGCGTGAGCCTTCGGCATACTCTGAATCAATCCATATTTGTCCGCCGATATGCTCTATGATAAGTTGGCATATGGAGAGCCCCAACCCACTGCCTTGAGCATTCTCATTCAGCTTTTCAAAACGTTGGAAAATGTTGGCTTGCTTGTCTTTGGGAATGCCGCAACCGGTATCTGTTACGGTGAATAGTACGGTGTCGTCCGTTTCTTTTTCCAGCTTTAGGACAATGCTGCCTTGTGGGGTAAATTTGGTAGCATTTATCAGTAGGTTAATCAGGACTTGCTGCAGGCGTGAGTCGTCAGTCTCGATGGGCATTTCTTCCAGCTCGGTGGTGAATGTAAGTTCAGCTTGTGTCTGTTTCACTTTGTTCACGGTATCTATCACGTTTCTGCAGATGCTTACGGCATCATGTTGTGCAATACAGAATTGCAGTTTGCCGAATTCAAGACTCGATAGATCTATCACGTCGTTAATAAGCTTCAGCAATAGTTCTGAGTTCTGTTGGATAACTTCATTGCACTGACGGCGTGTCTCATCGTCCAGTCCCTCTTCCGTCAATAGGGATGAAAAGCCCGATAATGCATTGAGTGGGGTACGGATTTCATGGCTCATGTTCGAGAGGAACACGCTTTTTGCACGCATGGCATTTTCGGCATTTATCCGTGATGTTGCCAGTTTTTGGGTGGAGAGTTTCACCTTTTCCCGTTGCCTTTTGAGTAGGATGGCAAGTAGAACAAATAACGTTACTAATGCCATCGTTCCTACCAATATGCTGGTTATGATTTTATTGTATTCGTTATTGCTGGCCGTCTCTGCCTTATCTACCTGGTATTTTGCCTTTATCGTATTGATTTGCCGGATATAGCTTTGTGAAGCGAGTGTATCTATAGGAGGATACAATTCCTGGTAGATTCGGCAGGCTTCCATGGCCATGCCTTGTATTTTACAGAGATAGATTTTTTCCAGCGAAGTCCAGCGGTAATACGTGGAGCGCTTATTACCGGAGTATTCTGCTTGCAATTTGGAGTAGATGTCCAGAGCTTGTTTCCAGTATTGTTTGTCCCAATTTCCCATGGCTCTATAGTAGGCGGCAGTGGTATAATCCAAGTGAAACCGATAGAACTTCTCTGGGTGCAGTTGGTAAATGGAGTCCATTTTGTGGAGCCAGATGTTTGCTTCATCAAGATAGTCTTGTGAGAGGTGTCCATGGGAAATGGCAAAATTCGTCTTTTCGATGCAGAAAAAGAAGTCTGTCGGGTAGTCAGGCTCCTGATATAATATTTTCTCCAGCTCTTCCAGGATTTTTTCCGCTTCTTCCAGACGTCCTTTCCGTTGCAGAACGTTGGACATTTTTAAAAGAAGCTGTGCCCTATATGGATGCTGGTCTGAAATGTTGGATAGTTCAGTCAAAGCATCCTGGTATGATTCCAGGGCTTTATCCCCCATGTTGGCTATTGTATTATAGGCGTCTCCGATGGCTTGGTTGGCCACTACCATACCAAATTGGTAGTCTGTTGCTTTAGCTTCTTCGTACATAAGTTGTGCCCGGTTCGTCGCTAAGCTGATATCGCCGCGCAATGTATAG
>ERZ772872.3713-NODE-3713-length-11187-cov-2.908013_pt1 | contig 11187 bp, 7 predicted proteins | sample MGYA00512132_ERZ772872 | MGnify/ENA primary metagenome ERZ772872 (study PRJEB29015, sample SAMEA2737724) | human gut metagenome | biome: human gut; feature: human-associated habitat; material: faeces | place: China | collected 2012 ... | reverse complement strand
GTTTACACTGATCCTTGCAGTATCCGTTGTATTTACTGGATGTGGCAACGGCAGAAAGGATTCTACGACAAAAGGAACAACAGAAAATAATAATGCATCAGCTACAACGGAAGATAATCTGGTAGACGATGCTGAGGATGCCGTTGATGATGTGGCAGATGGAGTTGGAGATGCGGTAGATGATATCGCAAATGGTTTTGACAACTATGACGATGCACATGATTATTTATTAAACCGTCTGCAAAATGACGATAAAGATGGTAAGTATGAAGTTCGAAATGAGACAAAAGACGAACAGGAATACAGGGATGGAGCCAGTGGATATCATTTTGAAATCTATGATACATCCGATGATTCTGGGAAAAAATACGGAGATTTCTATGTAGATAAAGATACAGGAAAGATCTACAAACGAAATACAAAAACAGAGAAATTAGAAGAATATAAGAAATAAAAAGAAGGCACAGGGGTGTTAATCCTGTGCCTTCTTTAATGCATTTTTGATCGCTTGTTTTAATAATGTATACGTATACTGGCTTTGCCCGTCAAATTTGATATCATCAATATTTTGAACTTTGGGAAGTTGTTTATTGATCTCATTTAGAGAAGGTTCGATCAGAGGATACATTGTTTTGATCGATTTATTTAAATGTTTTAAAGAAATCGATTTTGCTTTGCCGTCCTTTACCGTGACCGAAAGTTCTAATTCGTTTTCTCCAAGTTTTAATGGAGAAGAATAGACACCTTGTGTGTAACCGGAAGTTTCTTTTGTTTTCTTTGATTTATGGGAAGGAACAAACATAAAGATCAAAAGTAAGATCAAAAGTATTCCAAGTAAGATAAAGATTCCGGTGTAAATAAGTTCCCGTGCTTTAAATACGACGATTTTCGTTTTTGATGACATAGTTATCCTCCTAAAAGATTCTATCTCTAATTTATGCATAAGCAGCTGTGTTTAGAACATCTTTACGGAAAATAAAGGATAGGATATAATAAAATGATATAAAATGGAGGAAAAGATATGGCATTACAGTTTATATTAGGATCGTCAAGATCTGGGAAGACAGATTTTATTTATGAGCAGATGATCAAAGATTCCATGGAACATGAAGATGAGGAGTTTTTCTTCCTTGTACCTGACCAGTCAACACTCAATGCACAAAGACAGCTTGTACAAAGACATCCACGCCATGGAACATTTAATATTGATGTGGTGGGATTTTTTAGATTGACTTATCGTATATTTGAAGAATTGTCCTATATTCCAAAAGATCTGCTGGAAGATGAAGGAAAATCCATGGTAATAAGAAAGGTCATGGAACAACACAAAGACGAGTTAAAGGTTTTTTCATCTAGTATGAAGAAACAGGGATTTATTGATGAATTGAAATCATTTTTTGCAGAAGTATATCAGTATGATGTTTCAATGGAAGATTTAAAGAAGACGATGGATATAATGAAAGAAGAAGGTCTGCGTTCAAAGATGGATGACATACTTCTTGTGATGGAGAAATTTGAAGATTATATCAAGGAACGCTATTTGATCTCGGAACAGCTTTTAGATGTGCTGGCACAAAAGATGGATCGATCACAAAAGCTTAAGGATGCGACGTTTTATCTAGATGGATTTACAGGATTTACACCGATACAGAGAAAGGTTATTGAGAAACTTTTAAGGATAGGAAAAAATGTCTATGTAGGACTTACTTTAGATGGGCGTTATGTAAGAAGCAGATACCATGAATATGAATTGTTTGCCATGTCAAAGAAGGAAAAATATGAATTGATCAAGCTTGCACAGGAGGCAGGAACGCCTGTTATGCCAGATATCATATGCTGGCCGGATGGAAGAGATTCTAAGGAATTAAGACATTTAGAGCAAAATATCGAACGATATCCATATGAAACATACGACGAGGTACCAAATGACATAAAAATCCGTTGTTTTATGAATCCAAGGCAGGAAAGCAGGGCGGTGGCAAATGAGATCGAACGTTTTGTAAGAGAAGAAGGATATCGCTACAAAGATATTGTTGTACTGACCGCGGATCTTGACAGTTACCAGAATGAACTGGAAAAGAGTTTTGATGATCTGCATATTCCATATTTTGTGGATGTGAACCGCAAGTTATTAAATAATCCTTGTATTGAGACACTTCTTTCTGTCTTGAAGATGATTCAGAAAGATTTTTCCTATGATATGGTATTTCGATATTTAAAATCGGGATTTTCAAATTTTACGATGGAAGAAGCAGATTTTCTGGAAAATTACGTGCTGGCATGCGGAATTCGTGGTTTTGCAAGATGGAACAGACCGTTTGCTTCAAAACTTTTTTCTGATGAAGAGACACAGAGAGCGGAAGAATTAAGAATTCGTTTTATGGAAGAAGTGAAAGATCTAAAGATTGGATTAAAGCGCAGGGGAAGTACCGTAAAACGCAAGCTTATTTATTTGTATGAATTTCTGGAAATGCTTGATGTCGAAGGAAAGATGGCAAAGAAACAAGAGATGTTTGAAGAAGAAGGAAATCTGATTCAGGCAGCAACTTATGCGAAAGTATATGATCAGGTCATTGATCTGTTAGAACAGATGGCAGAAATTTTAGGGGAGGAAAAGCTTTCTTATGATGATTTCTTAAGTGTTCTTGAAAGTGGATTGGAAGAAATGCAGATTGGAGTGATTCCGCCAAGTCTTGATCAGATTGTGATCGGGGATATGAAACGAACAAGGACAGAGGAAGTAAAGATCCTATTTTTCTTAGGTGTCAATGAAGGTGTGATTCCAGCTGCAAATGATGGCGGAGGAGTAGTCAGTGACTATCAAAGAGAGATTCTTCAAAGTTACGGGATCGGTCTTGCACCGGGAGCAAAAGAGTCTGCATATATGGAACAGTTTTATTTATATCTTACAGTGTCAAAACCAACTGACCGCTTGTATGTATCGTATCGCATGATGGAAGCAGCAGGAAATAACAATCGCCCATCTTATTTTATCGAAAGAATCTTAAGAATTTTTCCAAAATTAAAAATTTCAATGGAAGAAGAAGAACAAAAGACTGGGTACACAAAAGAAGAAGCATTAGATCAGATGATCCTTTGTCTACAAGATCTTGATCTTACGGAGAATGAGGATTCGGATAAAATGAAATGGATGCAGACATTATATTATGCACTGAAGGACTTGAAACCGGTTACAGATTATGTGGATGCAAGATTTTATACGAATCAGGCACTTCCGCTTAGCAAAGAATTGATCCATGATCTTTATGGAGATACGATTTCTGGAAGTGTAACAAGAATGGAGAAATTTGCTGGATGTGCATTTTCACATTTTATGCAATATGGACTTAGACTTCGTAAACGACTGGTACATGAAATTCTGCCGACGGATATGGGAAAAGTCTTTCATAAGACAATGGAGCTGGTCGGAAAACGCAGCGACTGGAAGTTCGCAGATGATGAGTCAAGAGATGAATTTGTAGATGCTATGGTAGAACTGGCAGTTACAGATGTTCAGAAAGAATTGTTTGAAAGTAGTCATAGGAATGAATATGTCTTGGAACGTATGAAACGAATCTCTAAAAGAGCTGTGTGGGCAATGGAACAGCATATTAAGAGAGGAGATTTTACACCAGAAGAGTACGAAATTGCGTTTGGTGAGGAAAATCATCTGGATTCTATGACGTTTGCATTAGAGGACGGAGAGAAAATGATTTTTTCCGGTGTGGTTGACCGCATGGACAGCGTGGAAGATGAAGAAAATAAATATTTAAAGATCATTGATTATAAATCAGGAAAGCAGAAGTTTGATTTTGCAAAGATTTTTCATGGACTACAGATGCAGTTGATCATTTATATGAATGCTATGATGGAATTGTATGAGAAGAAAAGTGGTAAGAGAGTCTATCCGGCTGGGATGTTTTATTTCCATATGGATGATCCGGTTGTCAATGTGGAGCATGAGAGGGAAGCGAACGACAAGATTTTGAAAGATCTTAAGATGAGTGGTGTTGTCAATGAAGATTTTCAGTTGATCGATCATATGGAACATACGGGACCAGAAGGATATCTGACATTACCGGTCAGAGCAACAAAGTCAGGATATGATAAGCGATCTTCTATTTTAAATACAACGCAGTTGTTAAATCTTGGGAAATATGTAGAGAAGAAGATGACGGATCTTGGAAATTCATTGATGCATGGTGATATTTCCATTAAACCATATGAATATGAAGGAAGAAAACCATGCGAGTATTGTGAATTTAAAAATATCTGTGCTTATGAAGAAGGTGTTGATCAGGTGGAGAAGATCAAGAAAATATCACTAGAGGAGGGAAAACATGCCTTGGACGAAACAACAGCAGAAAGTCATTGATCAAAGAGATGCCGACATTTTAGTATCTGCTGCAGCAGGTTCCGGAAAGACGGCAGTCTTGGTAGAACGTATCATACAAAAGATCACAGATGACAAGCATCCGATCGATGTAGATCATCTGCTAGTCGTTACATTTACAAAAGCGGCAGCAGGAGAGATGAAAGAAAGGATCATGGCAGCACTTGATGAGAAAGTAAGAGAGTTTCCGGGGAATCAGCATTTTGTGAAACAGCTTTCTCTGATCCATAAAGCACAGATTACAACGATCCATAGTTTTTGTATGAATTTAATCCGTGATTATTTTTATGTGCTTGGCATTGATCCAAGCACAGCACCGGGGGATGAAGGAAGATTATCAGCAATCCGTCAGGAAGTGTTGGATGACTTGTTAGAAGAGGCTTATGAGAAGAAAGAAGAAGATTTTATTAATCTTATTGAATCTTATTCTCCGGGTAAAAATGATAATATCATCAGCGAATATATCTTAAAATTATATCAAAATGCACGAAGTCATAGAGAGCCTTTTAAATGGCTTGATCAGGCAGAAGAAAACATATCTGTTGAGACATTAGAACAATTTGAACAGGCACCATTTATGAAGATCATTTTGAGGGATGCAAGGATTTCAATTGATGGTGCGTTAAACCTGATAAAAGAAGCTTTAGAATTGTCACTTTCATCGGGAGGACCATATTTTTATGAGAAAACATTCCGAAAAGATCTGGAAATCGTAACAAAGATCAGTGAGGCACAGACATTTTCAAAGTTGTGTGAAGTTTTTGTAAAGATTGAAAAGCCAAGACTTTCCGGGCGTAAGAAGAAAACAGATGAGAGCGATGAAATGCTGCAGGAACAGTGTAAATTGTTAAGAGCACAGGCGTATGGTCTGCTTGATGATTTAAAGGCTGCATATTTTTATGAGAATGAGTCAGAGATTTTTCATGAATTAAAGAGGATCAAAAGTCCGATCAGGGGCCTAATACATCTGACAAGAGAATTTATGATGCGTTATGATGAGAAAAAGAAGAACGAAAATATCATGGACTTTGATGATATGGAACATTTTGCATTGGATCTTTTGATCGATCATTATGATGAGCAAGGTAATCCGGTACCAAGCAAGATCGCAAAAGAAAAATCAGACGGATACGAAGAGATTTATATTGATGAGTATCAGGACAGTAACTATATTCAGGATGCGATCTTACGAAGTGTTTCAAAAGAAGCAGAGGGTGGACATAACATGTTTATGGTAGGAGATGTCAAACAGAGTATTTACAGTTTCCGCCTGGCAAGGCCGGAGTTGTTCCTTGAGAAATATCATGGATATCAGCAAAAGGGAGAAGAATATCAATTGATCGAACTGCGAAACAACTTTCGAAGCCGCAGTGAAGTTCTTACCTTTGTTAATGATGTATTTTACCAGATCATGCATGAAGATCTTGGAAACATTGAATATACGAAAAATGTTGCTCTTGTTCCAACGATGGAGTTTGAACAAGGATGTGATGCCCAAACAGAGATCTTACTTTTAGAATCAAAGGAAGTAAAGAATTCAGAGGAAGATGCCGTTGTTTTGGAAGCAAGAATGATCGCATCAAGGATTCACGAGATGGTAAATGGAGAAAAACCGATGATGGTTACAGGAAAAGATGAAGAAGGCAATACCATTTTAAGGAAAGCAAGATATAGTGATATAGTGATCTTGCTTCGATCTATGAAAGGGAATGCTGAAGTGATTCAGAAAGAATTGATGGATGCAGGCATTCCTGCATTTGCGAATAGCCAGAAAGGATATTTTGATACTGTGGAGATCCGGACACTGCTAAGTCTGCTTTCTGTCGTTGATAATATTTATCTGGACATTGATCTTGCAGCGGTCTTAAGATCGCCAATGATCGGAATGTCAGAGGAAGAACTTGGACGATTGAAAGTTGATGGTGGGAAAAATTCACTTTATGAATGTCTTTGTGAAACAAAAGAGAGCATAAAAGGTTCTAAGAAAGCATTACAACTTCTTGAACTTTTAAGGGATGCCAAAACATATCTGTCATTAACACAGCTGATCTGGCTCGCACTAGAAAAGACCGGATATTATTATTATGCAGGTGCAATGCCACAGGGAAAGAAGCGACAGGGAAATATTTTGATGCTTATTGAACAGGCAAAAACGTTTGAAAGCAGTCAGATCAAAGGATTATTCCATTTTGTGCGATTTATGGAACAGTGCAAGGAGTATGATATGGATTATGGTGAGGCAAATACCATGAGTGAGGATCAGGATCTTGTGCGTATTTCAAGTATTCATAAGAGTAAGGGATTGGAATATCCAATCGTATTTGTCTCAAAGATTCATCAGAAATTTAATTTAAGAGATGCAAATGGAAGTATGATCTTCCATGGAGATTATTTTATCGGGGCAGATCATATTGACCCAATTCGAAGGACAAAAAAGAAAACGATCTTAAAAAATCTGATCAGAAACCAGATGAATCAGGAATCTTTAGGGGAAGAATTAAGAGTCCTTTATGTTGCGATGACAAGAGCAAAGGAAAAACTGATCCTTACAGGAATAAAGACAGATGATATTATGTGGCATGACCAAGAAGATGTCACAGCGATTAATCTTTTGAATGGAAGATGCTATTTTGACTGGATCAAGAAAGCACTTCCAAAGGTTCCTAAAGAAGACTACAGATTGAAGATATATACACTTGAAGATCTTTTGTGGCAGCAGGAAGGAAATGAACTTCTGCATGAGATGAACCGACAGATTTTTTATGAACGTCTGAAGGATCAGATCCCAAAAGATAAAGTAAAAGAAATGAAAGACAAATTTGATTATCATTATCGCAATGAGACAGAGACAAAAGGACGTTTAAAATATTCTGTATCTGAGATCAAACGTATGAGTCAGGCAGCGGATAAGCAAGAACGGATGTATACATCCGTTCATCAGGAAAAGGAAAAAAGGGTTCCTGCATTTATCAAGAAGAATGAAAAGATTTCAGCGACATCTAAAGGTACTGTGATTCATAAGGTGCTTGAACTACTCAATTTTTCCAAAGATCACACGATGAAAAGTTTAAATGAAGATATCAAAGAATGGATCGATCAGGGAAAATTAAAAAAAGAATATGATAAAGTGATCTATCGAAAAGAAATTCTTGCACTTACAAACTCACAGCTTGGAAAACGTATGAAAATAGCAGATCAGAAAAAAAGATTGTATAAAGAACGTCAATTTGTAACAGGAATACCATTTTCAGATATGAACCAAGAGGCAAAAACAGACGACTTTGTTGTTGTTCAGGGTATCATTGATGCGTATTTTGAGGAAACAGACGGGATTGTGCTGGTAGATTACAAGACAGACAGAGTTAACGAAGGAGAAGAACATATTCTGATCAATCGATACCATGCGCAGATGGAATCTTATAAACAGGCATTAGAGAAGATCACAGGGAAAAATGTAAAAGAAATCTATATTTATTCTGTGACATTACAAAAAACGATCACAGTTCATGTATGAAATTTCTGATTTGTCATACGCTAAGAATAAATGACAAATCAGAAAGGAAGAAACATGATGCCAAAGGAAAAAGATTTTATTGAAAAGACATTGGAAGAAATGAATGAAATAGAGCGGTTAAAATATGAGACTGCCGTAGAACTTGGTTTGTTTGACAAGCTAAAGAAAAGTGGATGGAAGTCATTGTCAGCAAGTGAGACAGGGAGACTTGGCGGGGTCATGAACCGTAAGATAAGACAAAGAAACCAGAAAGAGAAATGAAACTAAGATACGAAGGGAAGTTAAAATGAGCAAGTCATGTTTTATAGCAGTAACAAACAGAAGTTTATGTAAACGGCCATTTTTTGATGTGATGGAAGATCTCTCAAAAAAAGACATTAAAACAATTGTTTTAAGAGAGAAAGATTTAAAAGAAGAAGACTATTATGAGATTGCAAAGAAATGCCAGGAGATTTGTGAAAATCACAGTGCTTCGCTTACAATTCATAATTTTGTCAATGTTGCAAGAAAACTTGGAATCAAAAAGATTCATCTTCCATATCCTGTATTCTTAAAAGAGGCAGGAAATTTGACGGATTTTGAATCCGTCAGTACATCAATCCATAAACCAGAGGAAGCATTGAAAGCACAGGAGCTTGGGGCAGATTTTGTGTTCGCGGGACATGTGTTTGCTACAGATTGCAAGAAAGGTTTGCCACCAAGAGGACTTGATTTTTTAAGAGATGTTGTAGGAGCAGTTGATATTCCGGTTTATGGAATTGGAGGGATCAATGAAAAAAATATCGAGCAGATCATGGAATGCGGGGCAGCAGGTGGCTGTATGATGTCTGGATTTATGAAATAGTTTTGTGTTAGGATTTTGTTCAGTATCGAACAAAAAATTGAAATTGGAATTTATTTATGCTAAGATGAAGAGAAGTAGCTTTTGAAGAAGGTAAGGACATAAGATGAAGATAACAAAGTATTTGACAAAACCAATTTCAAAAATTCTCAAATTTTTATTACGCAGACTGGTGTTTGTTACAGTTGCGATTATTTTACAGCTTATCTGGATGACCTATTTGTTTATTGTGATCGGAGAATATTCCAAAATAATTGAATGGATTTTCCGTATTTTCAGCATTTTTGTGGTGATCTATATTGCAAATAAAGATGATAATCCGGCATATAAACTTGCATGGACGATACCAATTTTGCTTTTTCCGATCTTCGGAGGATTTTTATATCTTGTCCTTGGAGATAAACAGCCAGCGAAGAAACTACGTTTGAAACTGGAGAAATCTATTCATGATACGGAATTTTTGCTAGGGCAGGATTATGGAGTTATGGAACATCTGGAACAGGAAGATTATCAGGTGGCAGGCCAGGCAAAATATATTGATCAGTATGGTGGGTATCCAATTTATGAGAATTCGGATGCAAAGTATTATCCGTCTGGGGAAGAGATGTTCGATGAATTGATTGAAGACCTTAAGAAGGCAGAACATTATATTTTTATGGAATTTTTTATTGTTTCCAAAGGCTATATGTGGGATACGATCTTAGAAGTTTTAAAAGAACGTGTCAATGATGGGGTTGAAGTACGTTTTATGTATGATGACGTAGGATGTGTGGACCTTCTTCCTTACAAATATTATAAAGAACTTGAACGTTTCGGAATCATGGCTATGGCATTTAATCCGATCAAGCCATTTGTATCAACAGCATGGAATAACAGAGACCACCGAAAAGTTGTTGTGATCGATGGACACACAGCCTATACAGGAGGCCTTAATTTAGCAGATGAATATATTAATAAGATCGAGCGATTTGGATATTGGAAAGATGCAGGACTTAAGGTAACCGGAGATGCAGTCTGGAATTTTACGGTCATGTTTTTACAGGTATGGAATGCAATTCGTAAGACAGATGAAGGCTATGGTGCATTTTTGCCACATAAGCATTATGAAGAAGCATTTCAGGGAAAAGGATTTATTCAGCCATATGCAGATAATCCATTAGATCATGAGATCGTTGGAGAGAATGTGTATTTAAATATCATCAATACAGCGAACAAATATGTTTATATCTATACGCCATATCTGATCATTGATAATGAGATGATCACAGCACTTTGTCTGGCAGCGAAACGAGGAGTAGATATAAAGATCGTGACTCCTGGAATTCCAGACAAGAAAATGGTATTCTGGTTAACACAGTCTTATTACAGACAATTAGTAGAGGCAGGAATTCATATCTATGAATATACGCCTGGATTTATTCATGCAAAATGTTTTGCAAGTGATGATAAAGTGGCAACCGTTGGAACGATCAATATGGACTATCGAAGTTTATATCTGCATTTTGAGAATGGCGTCTTTATGTATAACAACGATGCAGTGATGCAGGTAAAACATGATATGGAGAAAACATTTGAGATCAGCCAGAGGATCACAAAGGAGATGTGTCAGGGAAGTTTAAAAAAGACATTGGCACAAAGTGTGTTGAGATTACTGGCCCCATTATTATAAGAGGATGAGATGGAAAGTTACAAAGATTTTGCAAGGGTGTATGATGAATTTATGGATCAGACACCATATGATGAATGGCTTTTAAACATTTTAAATGTTTTTAAAGAATATAAGATAAAAAAAGCTGCACAAGTATTAGATCTTGGGTGCGGAACAGGAAAAATGTCACGAAGACTTGCCAGAGAAGGATATCAGGTAACAGCTGTTGATAACTCTATGGATATGCTGGAGATCGCGGCTAGTGAAGAGGATGATCATATTTTATATGTATTGCAGGACATGGTGTCATTAGAGCTTCCGCAGCAGGTAGATGCAGCGGTTAGTATCTGCGATTGTATGAATTATATTCTAGAGGAAGAAGATTTAAAAGAAGCATTCAGAAGAGTCAGAGAATTTTTAAAAGAAGATGGTGTGTTTGTATTTGATATGAACAGTCATTATAAGTATAAAGAGATCCTTGCGTGCAATACATTTGCAGAAGACCGTGAGGATGCGAGCTTTATCTGGGATAATTTTTATGATGAAGAAGAACGTATCAATGAATATCAGTTGAGCCTGTTTATTCAGAATGAGCAAGGTACATATAACAAGTACGAAGAATTACATTTACAGAAAGCTTACGAACAAGAAGAGGTTGTAAGCTTTCTTTATGAAGCGGGATTTTCATTCGTACGTGTTCTGGATGCAGAGACAATGGATGAAGTTAAAGAAGATACACAAAGATTATATTATATTGCAAATTGAAAGGAAAAAAGATGAACGATTATATT
>ERZ772872.3704-NODE-3704-length-11199-cov-3.053033_pt1 | contig 11199 bp, 6 predicted proteins | sample MGYA00512132_ERZ772872 | MGnify/ENA primary metagenome ERZ772872 (study PRJEB29015, sample SAMEA2737724) | human gut metagenome | biome: human gut; feature: human-associated habitat; material: faeces | place: China | collected 2012 ... | reverse complement strand
GCACAGACCTCGAAGGTTACCGGTAAGGTAGTCGGAGAAGATGGTGAGCCGGTGATCGGTGCGTCCATTATCGTAAAAGGAACGACAAACGGGAACATTACGGACATGGATGGTAAATTCATGCTTGAGAATGTGCCCGCAAACGCTACCCTCGTTATCTCCTACATCGGATTTACTCCACAAGAAATACGCGTAGGGAATCAGACCACCTTTAATATTACTCTCCAGGAAGACTCCGAAGCACTGGACGAAGTTGTAGTAGTCGGCTACGGTGTCATGAAGAAAAAAGACTTGACAGGAGCCGTTTCACAATTGAACAGCAGTTCGATGAAAGACCTCAAAGTGTCGCATCCGACAGAAGCTATGGCCGGAAAACTGGCCGGTGTACAGGTACAACAAGTCGGAGGACAACCGGGACAAGCGGCCACAATCCGTGTGCGCGGGTCCGGCTCCATCACGGCATCCAGCGCCCCGTTGTATGTTGTCGACGGATATCCGCTGGGAGAACAAAACCTGAATGCGATCAACCCGAATGATATCGAATCTATCGAAGTATTGAAAGATGCTTCGGCAGCCGCGATCTACGGTTCGCGTGCAGCCAACGGTGTCGTATTGGTCACAACCAAGTCGGGAAAGACCGGCAAGGTCAGCGTAAGCTTGGATATCTATGCAGGTTTCCAGAACGTAACAAAGAAGATGGACCTGATGAACGCGCAAGAATTTGTCGAATTCAGCCGGGAAGCCTTCAATAACAACTACATCAGCAAGGTTCCTGGAGCATCCGCTAGCGATCCGCTGAGTATGCGTCCGTCCGGAAACCGTTATCGTTACCCGGCTATCTACGACGATGCCGCCTATATTGCCTCTTTAGGTGCCGGTACGGATTGGCAAGACGAAATTTTCCGCACTTCCCCCGTACAAAACTACCAGTTGACAGTAACTGGTGGCGATGAAAAGACTAAATATATGTTCTCTGCCGGCTATTTCAACCAGCAAGGTGTCGTTATCAACAGTGATTATGAACGATTCTCGGCAAGAGCCAAAATCGACAGCGAACTGAACAGTTGGTTGAAGCTGGGTGTCAATCTGGCTCCGACTTACATGAACGCAAACAAGACAACCCAAGGTCACTGGGCAAGTGACGGTGTCATCAATGCAGCTTTGGCGACATCTCCCGTAGTACCTGTATACAATGAAGACGGTACATGGGCTTCACAGTCCATGTACGCCGTCGCTAGCGACGGATTGACCGGTGTACCGAATGCTGTGGCCTTGACACATATCCACAACTACGACACAGATCTCCGCCTGTTCAGCAACGGTTATATCGAACTTTCCTTGTTGAAAAACCTGAAACTGAAATCTACCATCGGTGCCGATATCCGCGAATACAGAGGCGAATACTTCCGTCCGGCAACCATTCCTAATAACGGTAACGTGGCTCCTCTCCCTTCAACGGAAAGAAAAGCGACAGAGAAGTCAACCGAAGTTATCAACTGGCTGAACGAAAATACGATTACTTATTTCGAATCGTGGGGTAAGCACGAACTCGACGCTGTTGCCGGTGTCACTGCACAGAAAAACATCTACCGCTACACAGAGGCTACGGGTTCCGATTTCCCGAATGATAAAATACAGACACTCAACAATGCAACAGTAAAAAGCAGCAAGTCAGAACGCAAGACCTGGACATTGCTCTCCTATCTGGCACGTGTCAACTATCGTTATAACAACAAATACTACCTGACCGCATCCATCCGTGCGGACGGTTCTTCCCGTTTCGGCAAAAACAACCGCTACGGTTATTTTCCTTCCGGATCAGTAGCATGGCGTCTGTCTCAAGAAGACTTTCTGAAAGATGTAAAATGGCTGTCGGACATGAAGATCCGCGCAAGCTACGGTATCACAGGTAACAATAATATCGGTGATTATGCGTCGATCGGTATCATGGAAAATGCTAACTATGTATTGGGAACGGGTACGGGTAATATCGTAAACGGTGCAGCCCAAAAGAGCTTCTCCAACGCTGACCTGACTTGGGAAAAGACACGCCAGACTGATCTCGGTTTCGAAATCTCCGTTTTGGACAGCCGTCTGTCTTTGTCTCTGGACCTATACTACCGTAAGACTACCGACCTGTTGATGGATGTAGATATTCCGACAATCACCGGATTCGAAAAGGCTATGCAGAATATCGGAAAAATGCGTAACAAAGGTCTTGAAATCACCCTTAGCGGTACTCCGTTCAGAGGCAAAGACTTTACTTGGGATGCAACCGGGAATATTTCTGTCAACCGTAACAAAGTATTGGCTTTAGGACCGACAGGAGATCCGATCTTCAGCGACGGCGGTGCCGGAACAACCCACGTCACAATGGTAGGCCAACCGATCGGTGCTTTCTACGGGTATAAAATGCTGGGAATCTTCAAAACGAAAGAAGAACTGGATTCATATCCTCATCTGGCCGACACGCAAGTGGGTGACGTCATGTTCGAAGACGTCAACGGAGATCATAAAATCGATGCCGACGACCGCACAATCATCGGTAACAATATGCCAGACTTTACCTGGGGTATGACACACTCCTTCACCTTCAAGAACTTCGATGCCAGTATATCCCTACAGGGGGTTGTCGGAAATGAAGTACTACACTTGGGTAGACGCTTCTACACACAGGGCGAAGGAAACCAGAATCAGCTGAAAGAGATGATGGGACGCTGGCAATCAGAATCAAACCCGGGTAACGGATGGATTCCGAGAGCCAACTCACAGCCGACCGGGCAGAACAATGCCATTTCCTCACGCTGGGTAGAGGACGGTTCTTTCCTCCGTGTAAACAACCTGACTGTCGGTTATACGCTGCCTGAAGCATTCACCAAGAAATGCAGCATCCAACGTGCACGCGTATATGTTTCCACACAAAATCTGCTGACGATCACAAGTTATAGCGGCTACAACCCGGAAACAAGTTTCAAGGAAGACAACGTGACGGCTCCCGGTACCGACTACGGTATGTACCCGCTGTATCGCACCTGTACTTTCGGTATTAACGTAACCTTTTAAATAGCAGACAAATTATGAAACTAAAATATAATCTGATCGCAATAGCCCTTCTGGGATTTAGCTTCTCATCCTGCAGTGACTTCCTGGAACAGAATCCGCAAACGGATTTAAGTGAAAACGATTTCTACAAAACGGCCGACGACATCCTCTCGGCAGTAAACGGAGTCTACTCTTCTCTACAGGAAGGTGACATATACGGTAACTGGTATGTTTTCGGAGAAATTCCCTCCGACAATACCCGCAACCAGCTCTCCGGTTCAGTAACCACTCAGAATGAGTTCGACCAGTTCTACATCGACACGCAGAACAGTATGATCGCCAATTTCTGGAAAGCAGCCTACAAAGTTATCAACCGTACCAATACGATCTTAGGACGTATCGACGGGATCGAAATCAATACTGAACTGGCAAACCGGTATAAACTGGAATGCAAGTTTATCCGTGCCCTGATGTATTTCAACCTGGTCCGTGTCTACGGCGATGTGCCTCTGGTACTGAAAGAGATCAGCATCTCGGAATCTTACGACATCCTGCGTGAACCAAAAGAAAATGTTTACAACCAAATCATCGCCGACCTGAAAGAGGCACAAGATCTCCCTGTTTCCTATTCGACAGCCGAAGACGGGCGTGCAACCCAAGGAGCAGCCAAAGCATTATTGGCAAACGTCTACATGACTTTGCACAAATATGCAGAAGCGGAAACTATCTTGGCTGAAATCATCAACAGCGGACGGTACAGTTTGTTGGAAAATACGCCGGGCAGCCTGAACATCGACGGCTACAAAAATGTGTTCAGCCCAGTTAACCACAACAGCAAGGAAGGCATTTTCGAAATCCAGTTCCTGAAAGGCGGCTATGGCGAAGGTTCCAACTATGCCAATAACTTCGCACCTGAAAACTCAGGAACGAATGTGGTGGCAGTCGGTGGTACAGGTGGTAATAATATCCCGGAAATGGACATCTACAATGCTTATGAAGAAGGCGACCTTCGCCGTGATTTCTCCATGTCCCTCGGATATTACGATAACCGCAAAAACAACGAATGGGTGGAATCCCGCTATGTCTGCAAGTTCATGGATGTTCCTTATCAGAACAATGATGCCAGCAACAACTATCCGGTAATCCGCTATGCCGATGTGATCCTGATGTATGCCGAAGCATTGAACCAGAACGGAAAGACGGCAGAAGCCTGCAAGTATCTGAATATGACGCGTCGTCGTGGTTTCGGTTATCAGACGACAGAGACCAGCCCGGTCGACCTGCAGACAACCGACAAGGCCCAGTTCGCCCTGATGGTAGAACAGGAACGCCGCGTGGAACTGGCATTCGAAAATCATCGCTGGTTCGACTTAATCCGCACCGGACGTGCTGTTGAAGTGATGAGAAGTAAAGGATTCTCCCTGAATGAAACAAACCTTATCTGCCCGATTCCACAAAAGCAGATCGATGTCAATCCGAAACTGACGCAGAACGACTATAGAATCGAATCCCGAAATTAACCGAAAAGAAAGAAAGTGTGTCAAAATCCCCTTGTTCTCGCGCTTGCCATAATGCGATCCCGCATCAAGCGCGGGAACAAAGGATAGTTTTGATGCACTTTCCTTCTTTTTTTCTATCTTTACGGCATACCTAAATAATATAACATGAAGAGCTGGACAATTTTATTAAGTACGTTGTGTTTATTCTCATGCAACCAACAGGAAAATAAATTTGAAAAATATGTAAACCCGCTAATCGGTACGGATATCCGCATCGTACAGGGAAAAGATAAGAACTCGACAGAAGAACGCGGACAAATCATGCCGGCGGTCGGTGTTCCGCACGGTATGACCAACTGGGTGGCACAGACACAGGCGACCGAACAGAAATGCCATCCTCCCTATTATTATTTCCAGGACGCGATCCAGGGATTCCGGGCCAGCCACTGGATGAACGGTTCCTGTACACAAGACTACGGAAGTGTCACGATCATGCCGCTCAGCAATAAACTCGAAACAGACCCAGCCAAACGAGCCTCCTCTTTCGACCACGCTCAGGAGACAGCGACTCCCTCCTATTATTCAGTCGATTTGAACGACTATGGCATCCATGCCGAACTGACCGGACTCTCCCGTGCCGGCATCATGCAATTCAGCTTCGAACAGGATGGCGACCACTATATCGTGATCGAACCCAATAGCGATGAAGGTATCGCCTTCGTCGAAATCGATCCGGAGAAAAAAGAAATTACCGGTTACAACCCCGTACACCGCATCTACCAAGGATACGGTAAGGAAGCCGGATTCAGCGGACATTTCGTGATTCAGCTGAATGAAGAGATTGCCGACTATGGCGTTTGGGACAGCACCACGATCATCCCCGGACGAAAATCGGCAAAAGGACAAAAACATGCTGTCGGAGCTTGGATCAAGCTGACTTCCGATAAGCCGGGGAAAATACTGGTCAAAGTTGCCACTTCCTTTACGAGCATCGACAATGCCCGCAAAAACTTGGCTGCCGAAATTCCGGGATGGAACTTCAACGAAGTGCGACAGGCATCCTCCGACATCTGGAACCAGGCATTGGGGCAAATCGCAGTAAAAGGAAACAACGAAAAAGAAAAGGTCAAATTCTATTCAGCTCTCTACAACGCACACTTCCTGCCCCGCACGTTCAGCGACGTGGACGGCTCCTATCCGAGATTCGACGGTGACGGACAGATTATGAAGATGGACCACGGAACCTACTATTGCGACTTCTCGCAATGGGATACCTACCGTGCCGTCCACCCTCTATTCTCCATCCTCACCCCTTCCCGCAACGGGGATATGGCACATTCGCTCGTGTTAAAAGGACAGCAAGGCGGTTGGTTGCCCATCTTCCCGTCCTGGAATAGCTACACGGCTGCCATGATCGGTGACCACTGCATCGCCATGATCGGAGACGCCATCGTCAAAGACACTCCGGGTTTTGACTATGAAGAAGCTTACACGCTGATGCGCAAAAACGCTTTCGAGGCCAATCCGGACTCCGCCAGCTATCGCGACGGGAAAGGCCGACGAGCAATGGAGTCTTACCTCAAATACAATTACGTGCCGTTAGAGGATCAAGTAACGGAAGCATTCCACCGTCGTGAACAAGTATCCCGCACACTGGAATATGCCTATGATGATTTTGTCCTTGCACAAGTTGCCAAGAAGTTAGGCAAGACAGACGATTATAAAGCACTCATCAAACGGGCGGAAAACTACCGGAACGTAATCGACCCCGAAACAGGCTATGCCCGTGGACGCCATGCCGACGGAACCTGGATCGAGCCATTCGATCCGTTTGCCTCCACTTCGTTCATCTGTGAAGGGACTCCTTACCACTACACCTGGTATGCTCCCCAGGACATAGCCGGACTGATCCGGCACATGGGCGGAAAAGAACGTTTCATCAACCGTCTGGACAACTTCTTCGAAGGGAACTATTACTGGCATGGCAACGAGCCGGGACACCACATCGCCTATCTTTTCGCTTATGCCGGTGAACCTTGGAAGACACAAAAATGGGTACATGATATCATCAACCGCGAGTATTTCACGACTCCCGACGGACTATCCGGCAACGACGATGCCGGCCAGATGTCATCCTGGCTGGTCTTCAGCATGGTCGGCTTCTATCCGGTCTGTCCGGGCATGCCCTACTACGTGATCGGTAGCCCGTCATTCGAAGAAAGCGTTATCACACTTGAAAACGGCAAGAAATTCACGATCGAAGCCAAAGGGGCATCGGAAAAGAATATCTACATTCAGTCGGCTACCCTTAACGGTCAGCCATACGACAAGAGCTACATCCTCCACAAAGACATCATGAACGGAGGCATCCTTTCGTTCGTCATGGGAGATAGCCCCAATAAAGAATGGGCTTCTTCCGCCGGATCGCTTCCACCTTCAATGGGGTTATAAAGAACGACGCATAAAAAAATCATTTACATATTCCTGCTCTGCCTCACCGTCCTACCAGACCCAGGGCAGGAATTTTCAATATAGAGAAGGAAGCGGTAAAAATCGGAAAGGTAATCTACGTGGAATAAATATAGCTTTTCTTTTAAATTTTATTATATTTACGCGCTAATCGATAGGGTATATGGAATATTCAGCAGATTTAAAGGCCTTCAATCAATTATTCGCAGATTATCAAGGACGGTTCATCCGCTTTGCGAATATATATGTGAGGGATATAGCTGTTGCCGAAGATTTCACCATAGAGGCACTGATGCAATACTGGGAAAACCGGAACACGTTAAAGGCCGATTCCAATGTTCCGGCCTATATACTCACGATCATCAAAAACAAATGTATCAACTACCTGCAACATATACAAGTCAGGGAAGATGCCAGCGAACATCTGAAGAATCATGCCGAATGGGAACTGAACACCCGCATCTCCACCCTCGAAGCCTGCAATCCGGAAGAACTGTTTACAGCCGAAGCACAAGAAATCGTGAACAAGACATTGGCCTCCCTGCCAGAACAGACCCGCCGTATCTTCATCATGAGTCGCTACGAAAACAAACCTTACAAAGAGATCGCAGAAACGCTCGGCATGACAACCAAAGGCGTGGAATACCATATATCCCAGGCCCTGAAAAAGCTACATGCCAATCTGAAAGACTACATACCTCTGTTGGTATTCTTATCCTATATGAACTGATCCGGCCTTTCCGCCCATACACGGCTGTCTGGCTTTACTGAGTACCGAAAACAAAAGAGCGCAGAATCATGCGGACTTATCTTACCAATGATGTCCGCATAACTCAGCGCCCTTCCGTATTTATCTGCGTCTGGTAATATCAATCCCGGTACGTTTCCGTCAAGCGATCACCTCAACAATGTTACCATCCGGATCCAAAACAGCTCCTTCATAATAACCGTCACCAGTAATACGCGGCTCGCCTACGATCTTGTAACCGTCCGAACGGAATTGTTCGATCATGGCATCCACCTTCTCTTTCGATCCGGTAGAAAAGGCAAAATGGGCAAGTCCGATGAAGACATCTGCCGTTTCTTTGGTAATATCGGTCCGCTGCATGATTTCAAGTGAAGCCCCTCCCTCGAAAGTGACGAAATAAGAGGCAAAGCCTTTCTTCGGATTCACATACTTCTCGTTGCTTTTCCCGTTGAAAAACTTGATATAGAAATCACGCGAACGTTCCAGTTCGTTCGTCCAGATAGCGATATGAGCCAATTGCATATGTTATTCTTATTTACAAATCCGGCAACCGGCGCATCTCGCCAGTTCTCCACGAAAACGTTTTTCTACTAATTTATGCAAACGGTCTTTCAAGGCATCCAGACGTATGTAATCGATCACGTCCGCGGTGAAAGCTACGCTTAACAACATGCGTGCCTCGTCACGAGGAATGCCGCGGCTCTGCATATAGAACAAAGCAGTTTCGTCCAACTGTCCGGTGGTCATGCCATGCGAACATTTCACATCGTCGGCATAGATTTCCAACTGAGGTTTGCTGTACATGCGAGCTTCACGGGTCGCACAAAGATTGCGGTTCGTCTGATAGGCCGCAGTCTTCTGTGCATCTTCCTTCACTAAAATACGGCCGCTGAACGCACCGACCGCATGATCGTCCAAAACATTCTTGAACAGTTCGTTGCTAGTACAATGAGGTACGGCATGCGTAATATGGCTATAGGTATCCAGCTGCTGTTCTTTGTCCAGGATCGACATACCGCACAAAGTCGCTTCAGCCTGTTCGCCGTTCAGCTCGATATAATAGTTGTTACGGGTAAGGCCGTTATTCAGCGTGATACCATTCACCAAAACATTACTTCCCGCTTCCTGCTTCACATGCACGGAGGCAAAACGAGTAGTCGACATGCTGCTCTCTTCGAGGTCGTAATAATCGAAGAAGGCACCTTCACCCGCAAAGATCTCAACAACCTGCGTGGCTAAGAACTTGACATCGTCGATGCTATGATCGCACACCAACAGCTTGGCTTCCGAACGAGGCTCCATAATCACCAGGATACGGTTCGCCATCGTGTCTACATCGCTGCGGAAGATATTCACCAACTGGATCGGACGCTCCACTACGACACCTTCCGGCACATAGACCACAAAACCGTCCTGAGCCAACATAGTGTTCAAGGCAACGATACCATCCTTACCGGTTGGTGCCGCCTTGCCATAATAGCGGGAAGCCACTTCGGGATACTTTTCCATGAAAGTACGCATTCCCCCGGCATAAACACCTTCGGGAAGATGGGCTTTCGGTAACATCTTGTCATAGAAAGTATCATTCACCACAAAATAAAGCGAGGTACTCAGGTTGGGGACATCACAACGAAACACGTCGTACGGATTGACCGGGATATCAAGACGATTGATATTCACCCCGTAATCCGGAGCAAAAGCCTGCGCCACATCTGTATATTTATAATCTTCACTCTTCACCGTCGGAAAGCCCAACCGTTCCAAATCAGCCAAAGCCTCTGCACGCGGCAAATTCATCAACCCCGCCGCATGCCGGCAAATCAGATCCTCATAATGGGTGAAAAGATCGATATATTGTTGTTCTGCTTTCATTACTATCTAATTTTTTGGCATGGATTACACGGATTTCGCGTGTAATCCGTGCCTAATTATTCTTATTCTTCTCCCATCTCTTTCTTGATCCAGTCGTAGCCTTTTTCTTCGAGTTCGAGAGCCAGTTCGGGACCGGCGGTTTTGACAATACGTCCTTTGTAGAGGACATGGACCACGTCGGGCTTGATATAATCCAGCAGACGTTGGTAGTGCGTGATCACGATAGCCGCATTCTCTGGCGTACGAAGTTGGTTGACACCATTTGCCACGATGCGGAGGGCATCGATATCCAGACCGCTATCCGTCTCATCGAGAATCGCCAGCTTCGGTTCGAGCATTGCCATCTGGAAGATTTCGTTCCGCTTCTTCTCACCACCCGAAAAACCTTCGTTCACGCTGCGGCTCGCCAGCTTATTGTCCAATTCCACAATCGCACGCTTCTCGCGCATCAGCTTCAGGAAGTCGGTAGCCGAAACAGGTTCCAGCCCTTTATATTTACGATGTTCGTTCAAGGCGGCACGCATGAAGTTCACCATGCTGACTCCCGGAATCTCCACCGGATACTGGAAACTCAGGAAAATACCTTCACGGCTACGGTCTTCCGGTTCAAGATCCAACAGGTTCTTACCGTTGAAGATCACCTCCCCTTCCGTTACTTCGAATGCCGGATTACCGACCAACACACTGCTCAAGGTACTTTTCCCGGAACCGTTCGGCCCCATGATGGCGTGTACCTCACCCGCCTTGACAGAAAGGTTGATTCCTTTCAATATCTCTTTGCCATTGACATTGGCATGTAAGTTCTTTATCTCTAACATGACTTTATAATTTATGATTTATGCGATTTATGATTTATGATTTATGATTTATCATCGACGCATAAATCATAAATCATAAATCATAAAATCATCCTACGCTTCCTTCTAAAGAAATAGTCAGCAGCTTCTGTGCCTCCACGGCAAACTCCATAGGGAGCTTGTTCATTACCTCGCGGGCATACCCGTTGACGATCAGACCGACAGCTTCCTCGACCGAGATACCGCGCTGCCGGCAATAGAACAACTGTTCTTCGCTGATCTTGCTCGTCGTCGCTTCGTGTTCCACTACCGCCGTCTCGTTCTGGATATCGGCATAGGGGAAGGTATGGGCACCGCAAGTCGAACTAAGCAACAGGCTGTCGCACTGGCTATGATTACGGGCGCCTTCGGCACGGGGAGAAACTTTCACCAAGCCGCGATAGCTGTTCTGGCTATGCCCGGCGGAGATACCTTTCGAGACGATCGTACTGCGAGTATTCCGTCCAAGGTGGATCATCTTCGTACCGGTATCGGCCTGCTGGAAATTGTTGGTCATGGCCACCGAGTAGAACTCCCCGACGGAGTTGTCGCCCGCGAGGATGCAGCTCGGATATTTCCACGTGATCGCCGAACCCGTCTCGACCTGCGTCCACGACAGCCGGGCGTTCTCGCGGCAGATGCCGCGCTTGGTGACGAAGTTATAAATGCCGCCCCGGCCCTGCTTGTCGCCGGGATACCAGTTCTGAACGGTGGAATACTTCACCTCGGCGTC
>ERZ772872.3702-NODE-3702-length-11207-cov-2.583393_pt1 | contig 11207 bp, 8 predicted proteins | sample MGYA00512132_ERZ772872 | MGnify/ENA primary metagenome ERZ772872 (study PRJEB29015, sample SAMEA2737724) | human gut metagenome | biome: human gut; feature: human-associated habitat; material: faeces | place: China | collected 2012 ... | reverse complement strand
CGCTGATCACATGGCCTAACCCGTTGGGGATTGCGGCTACCGATGCCGATTATATTGATGTGGAGCCCGGTGTGTACGACATAAGGTTCCATGAGAGGGATAATACCGGAAGTGGCTACAACATGGTGTCGCTTCTTCCCTCCGCCAATCCTGACGCGAAGGTATATCCGCCGTCGCTCTATCTTGTCACTGATGACACACATTATGTGGAGCTTCCGGGTACTGCTGCTCCCGGTGAATATAGTGCTGAAATGACACTTTCCGACAAATTTGTGGTGGCTTATGAGCATCACACCGGCATCGCTGCCTTTATATTCGGCCCTGAAAATGCCTCGGATGCGACGCTTGTTTCGGGTACACCTGTGCGTCTCAAATATGGCGCCAATCCTACAACGCCGTTCACATATGCTCCGAAGGATGGGGAAAGTGATGTTGCTAAACTTATTACCGTCAATTTGGTGGATGAAACACTGCTGGTCGGCAAGCAGACTCCCACCGGTCTGAACGATATTGAGACCGGATGCCCCGACGCGGGGGTACGTGTCGACGGGACAACGTTCACGTTCACCTCGGATGGTGAAAATTCGATACACGACATTTGCGGCCGGAGGATGTTTGCATGCCACGGGGCTGCATCGGTGACATTGTCGCCGGGAGTGTATATCGTCACCGCCGGCGGCCGCACCACCAAGATGCATACATTCTGACAGGTAATGTCAAACGGTTATTGTTGCTTTGGGCGTTTGTTCTTTCTGTAGTAATAACCTCCGATGAGGCCTCCGATGAGGCCGGCCAGTACGGGCAGATATGAATAAAATGGTAAGCTCATGATGTAATCCGGATATTGTTTTGCGGTTTCCTTATTAGACGCCACTACCCGTCATAAAGTTGCATAACTTCACAAAAAAGATGTGACATGGTCAGTGACACGTATGTCTATTGTACACCAGGATGTTATTATGTGTTTTCCCTAAATGTTTCTCTTAAAAAAGAACTTTTGGGTACTGTTTTGTTGTTTTGTTAGAACTAATTGGTTATCTTTGCTTGCATGAAACAGCAACCACGTTCTGCACGGGCAATACGGACCATTTATCGGACTCCAGAATTTGATGAATTTTATCAGGCGTTGCCGGATAAGGTCAAAGTTAAATTCGAATATGTGTTTCACGTTGTGCAGAGCGTTTACAACATCTCGACGAAGTTTGTAAAACATCTTGAAAGAACAGACCTGTACGAGATGCGGGTGTCGGTAGGGACAAACGAATACCGTACTATTTTGTTTGCTGTTGATCATAGCAATGTGATTGAATCCACAAAAATTTTACTTTTGAATGGTTTTCTGAAGAAATCTTCAAAAGATTATAAAAGACAGATAGAGATAGCACAAACGATATTAAGTAATATTCGGAAATGATACAGTTAGATGAAGCAAAATTAGCGGAGTTGCCTACAACGAACCAGTTGCTTGACGATAAATACGGAGCCGAGGGTACTCCTGCGAGAAATGAATTTAATGCCAAGGCTATCGCATGGTATTATGGCTCACTGTTGCGTAACCGTCGTAAAGAATTGAAACTCACACAAAGAGAGGTGGCAGAAAAGATTGGCCGTGAACAAACCTACATAGCAAGGGTGGAACGAGGGAAAGCTGACATACAGCTTTCGAGCTTTTTCCGCATAGCTGCCGTCCTTGGCATTCAGTTTGTTCCTTCGTTTGTTTCGGTGCTTAAGTAGCTGTCAAACGGACTTCTTCCTATGGAGTGAGGTCCGGACATGTACTGTCTCGCGTTTTTTTGATTTGAAATTAGTTTGTATTTAAATACACAAACGGGCAGTCGCCTTGTAGGATGGCGGCTGTCCGTTTTTTTTACAGTGCAGGTTGTACATGATTAGGGTGATTGCGATGCTTAAAAACATGGGTGAGGCGGTGTGAAAATCGGAGGCTTTTTTTTACCTTTGCGAAAACTAACCTAATACAATCAGAAACCATGGAGAGAATCATTGAATGCGTGCCCAATTTCAGTGAAGGGCGCGACAAGGAAAAGATACAGGCAATTGTGGCTGCTATCGAGACGGTTGACGGGGTGAAGATGCTCGACGTCGACCCCGGTGAGGCCACAAACCGCACGGTTGTCACGTTTGTCGGTGCTCCCGAAGCCGTTGTGGAGGCAGCATTCAGAGGTGTGAAAAAAGCCCAGGAACTTATTGACATGCGCACCCATCACGGCGCACATCCGCGCATCGGCGCCACCGATGTCTTGCCGCTGATTCCGGTGGCAGGCGTTACGCTGGAGGAATGCGCCGCAATGGCACGTCAGCTTGCCGAGCGTATTGCCGGCGAACTGGAGATTCCAACTTACTGCTATGAGGCGGCAGCGTTCACACCTGCCCGCAAGAATCTGGCCGTATGCCGCAAAGGGGAATATGAAGCACTGGCCGAACGTGCCGATGCGGAAGGGGAGAAGCCCGATTTCGGTGCCCGTCCGTTCGACGAGAAGATGGCACGCAGCGGTGCCACAGTGGTTGGCGCACGCGATTTTCTCATTGCGGTAAATTTCAACCTCAACACCACTTCCACCCGCCGCGCCAATGCAATCGCATTCGATGTGCGCGAAAAAGGACGTCCCATGCGTCAGGGCCCCAATGTGACCGACAAGCCTGTTGTGGACGAGAACGGCAAGACCGTCATGATTCCCGGCACGCTCAAAGGTACCAAGGCCATCGGGTGGTTCATCGATGAATACGGCATAGCCCAGGTGAGCATGAATATCACCGACATAAACAAGACCCCTCTTCATGCTGCATTCGACGAGGTTTGCCGCGCAGCTGCAGCCCGCGGCGTACGTGTCACCGGCACTGAAATCGTGGGCCTCATGCCCCGGCGCACTCTGCTTGATGCCGGCCGCCATTATCTGCGCATGCAGCAGCGTTCCACCGGCGTGTCGGATGAAGAGCTTATCCGCATCGCCATCAAATCGATGGGTCTCGACGACCTCAAACCGTTCGTGGCATCCGAAAAAGTGATTGAGGATATGATTGCCCCGGCGCAGTCAAATCGCCTGATCGACATGACCTGCCGCGGTTTCGCACTTGAGACCGCTTCGGAATCGCCTGCACCCGGCGGAGGTTCCATCTCGGCTTACATGGGTGCGCTTGCAGCCGCTCTCGGCACGATGGTGGCCAACCTTTCGTCGCACAAACCCGGCTGGGACGAACGTTGGGAAGAATTCGGCAACCAGGACGAGGAGGGACAGCAGCATCTCAAGACTCTGCTTGCACTTGTCGACGAAGACACCGCCGCGTTCAACCGTATAATGGATGCGTTCAAGATGCCCAAGGGCACCGAGGCTGAAAAAACCGAACGCTCCGCAGCCATTCAGGCTGCCACCCTCTACGCCACCGAGGTGCCTTTGCGCACCATGAAGGCTGCGGCGGCAGTGTTCCCGCTGCTCAAATCGATGGCAGCCACAGGCAATCCGAATTCGGCGAGCGATGCCGGTGTGGGCGCGCTGGCAGCACGCAGCGCGGTGCTCGGAGCATGGCTTAACGTGAAGATAAACGCCGCAGGACTCAAGGACCGCACCACCGCCGACGCATTGCTGGCCGAGGCCGCCGCGATTGCTGCCGCTGCTCAGGTGCAGGAAACCGAGGTGCTTGACATTGTGGAGAGCAAGATAAACAAATGATAAAGGCTCCGGCCATCCGATTCAATCAATAAACCAACATCACATACGACGATGACAATAGAGGAATTTCAGAAAGATATAGTGGAAGGCATTCCTGCCAAGTTGCCGGAACCGCGCCCCTACGACCCCAATGTGAACCACGCCCCGCGGCGCAAGGATTCACTCTCTGCCGAACAGAAACAGCTGGCGCTGCGCAATGCACTGCGTTATTTCGCCCCCTCGATGCATGCTGTCCTCGCGCCGGAATTCGCAGAGGAGCTGCGCAAGTATGGCCGTATATATATGTACCGGTTCCGTCCGACCTACGACATGTATGCCCGGCCCATCGACCATTATCCCGCTCGTTCGCGCAAGGCTGCCGCCATCATGATGATGATCCAGAACAACCTGGATCCTGCGGTGGCCCAGCATCCCCACGAACTTATTACCTACGGCGGCAACGGAGCCGTGTTCCAGAACTGGGCGCAGTACCGCCTCACCATGCAGTATCTCTCGCAGATGACCGATGACCAGACGCTGGTGATGTATTCCGGCCACCCGCTCGGTCTGTTCCCCTCGCATCCGCGCGCTCCGCGTGTGGTGGTGACCAACGGTATGGTGATTCCCAATTACTCCAAGCCCGACGACTGGGAGCAGCTCAACGCCCTGGGCGTGAGCCAGTACGGACAGATGACTGCCGGCAGCTATATGTACATAGGCCCGCAGGGCATTGTGCACGGCACGACAATCACCGTGCTCAACGCCGCCCGCAAGCGTCTCGGCCATGGCCGAGACAGCATTGCAGGGATGCTTTTCGTTACCGCCGGACTTGGCGGAATGTCGGGTGCACAGCCCAAGGCCGGCAACATTGCCGGTGTGGTGAGCATCACGGCAGAAATCAACCCCAAGGCAGTGGAGAAACGCAAGGCGCAGGGATGGGTGGATGAGGTCTACACCGACCTTGACCTCCTTATGGAACGCACACGCAAGGCCACAGCAGCCGGAGAGACTGTCTCAATGGCATATCAGGGCAACGTCGTTGACCTTTGGGAACGCCTTGCCGCCGAGAATATGAATGTGGATCTCGGCAGCGACCAGACCTCGCTTCACAACCCCTGGGCCGGAGGCTATTATCCCGCCGGTTACACATATGAGGAATCGCAACGAATGATGGCCGACGAGCCTGAACGCTTCAAGGAGGCTGTGCGCGAATCGCTCCGCCGCCAGGTTGCAGCCATCAATAAACTCACGGAGCGCGGCATGTACTTCTTCGATTACGGTAATGCGTTCCTCCTGGAATCCTCGCGTGCGGGAGCCGATGTGATGCTTCCCGACGGAAGGTTCCGCTATCCGTCGTATGTGCAGGATATAATGGGTCCGCTCTTCTTCGACTATGGTTTCGGGCCGTTCCGCTGGGTATGTTCTTCGGGCAATCCCGCCGACCTTGCCGTGACCGACCGTCTGGCAGCCGAGGTGCTCGACGACATGCTTAAAACCGCTCCCGAGGATATTCACGGCCAGCTTGCCGACAACCTGCACTGGATCCGCCGTGCCGAAGAGAACCATCTCGTTGTGGGCTCGCAGGCACGCATCCTGTATGCCGACAGCGAGGGCCGCATGCGCATCGCCCGTGCTTTCAACGACGCCATCGCCCGTGGCGAGATTTCAGCACCTGTGGTGCTCGGACGTGACCACCACGATGTGTCGGGAACCGACTCCCCCTACCGTGAGACCTCTAACATCTACGACGGTTCGAACCATTGCGCCGACATGGCCGTGCACAATGTGATCGGCGATTCGTTCCGAGGCGCCACATGGGTAAGTCTGCACAACGGTGGCGGCGTAGGCTGGGGCGAGGTTGTCAACGGCGGTTTCGGAATGGTGATCGACGGATCGGCCGAAAGCGCAAAAGCCATCGACAGCATGCTCCTCTGGGACGTGAACAACGGCATCGCACGCCGCTCCTGGGCGCGCAACAACGGTGCCGTCGATGCCATCAAGCGCGAAATGGAGCGTACTCCCGGTCTGAAGGTCACGCTGCCGAATTTCGCCGATGATGCCGTGGTGGCAGAGGCCATGAAAGTATTCAAATAAGTTGACACAAGTATAAATCAATCAATATTCACCGGAAATTTCAAAACATAAACCATCATTATGGAAGTTCACCATATCAGCCCCGAATGGATCACCATTGACCGCGTGGGCGAAATTCTTAAAAACAACATTAAGCTTGCCCTGAGCGAGGAGTCGAAACGGCGCATCGTGAAATGCCGCGAATATCTCGACAGGAAAATGGAGACCCAGAAGGAGCCGATTTATGGCATCACCACCGGCTTCGGTTCGTTGTGCAACATCTCGATAGATTCGGATAAACTCAGCGCGCTGCAGAAAAATCTGGTGATGAGCCATGCATGCAGCGTCGGCGAGCGTGTTCCCGCCGATGTGGTGAAGCTGATACTGTTTACCAAAATTCAGTCGCTGAGCTACGGCAACTCAGGCGTACAGCTTGTCACTGTGGAGCGTCTGGTCGACATGTTCAACAACAACATCCTGCCGCTGGTCTACCGTCAGGGCTCTCTCGGAGCATCGGGCGACCTTGCTCCGCTTGCCAATCTGTCGCTTCCATTGCTCGGTCTTGGCGAGGTGGAGATGGACGGCAAAGTTGTGCCTGCTTCCGAGATGCTTGAAAAGATGGGCTGGCAGCCTATCACTCTGCAATGCAAGGAGGGACTGGCGCTGCTCAACGGCACCCAGTTCATGTCGAGCTACGGCGTGTATGCCGTTCTTGAGGCACGCAAACTAAGCCGCTGGGCCGATAAAATCGGTGCGTTGTCGCTCGACGCCTTCGATGGCCGTATCGATCCGTTCATGCCCCAGATCCAGGCCATCCGCCCGCATCAGGGTCAGATCAAGACCGGTGAGGCGTTCCGTGCGCTGCTTGCAGGCAGCGAGCTGATTGCACGCCCGAAGGTGCATGTGCAGGATCCTTACTCCTTCCGCTGCATCCCGCAGGTGCATGGAGCCGCCAAGGATACCATCGATTACGTGGCAGGAGTGCTTGAGACTGAAATAAATTCCGTTACCGACAATCCCACCGTGTTCCCCGACGAGGATGTGGTGATTTCGGCCGGCAACTTCCATGGCGAACCTATCGCGTTGCCTATGGACTTCCTTGCGGTTGCCCTCTCTGAGCTTGCCAACATTTCCGAGCGCCGCACATTCAAGCTCATAGCCGGTGTGCGCGATCTTCCGTCGTTCCTTGTTGCCAAGCCCGGTGTGAACAGCGGTTTCATGATTCCGCAGTATGCTGCTGCCTCTATCGTGAGCAAAAACAAGGGGCTGTGCTGGCCTGCTTCATGCGACAGTATCCCCTCCTCGCAGGGTCAGGAGGATCATGTGTCGATGGGGTCGAATGCCGCCACCAAACTCTACGAGGTGGTGGAAAACACCCGCCGCGTGCTTGCCATCGAGCTTTTCAATGCTGCGCAGGCGCTTGAATTCCGCCGCCCGCTGAAATCGTCGGCGGTGATTGAAGCCATGGTTGCGGAATATCGCCGCGAGGTACCGTTCATTGAGACGGACACCGTGATGTATCCGCTCATCAACGCTTCCATCGACTTCCTGAAAGAGAATAATCCCGACTGGTGAGCCATCGGGACAATTAAAGATGTATCAAGCCCGGGCGGGGAATAACCGGTCCGGGCTTTTCAGAATAGCTTGAATCTGATTTTATGAAATTGCTTGTTAATATAGGTGCACTCGTAGCTGCGCGTGCCGAGGCGCCGGCGCGTCTGGCAGGTGCGGAGATGAACGATATTCCCGTCCTGGAAAATGCGTGGCTGAAAATAGACGGCGAACGCATTGCCGGATTCGGCAGCATGTGCGGGATTGACATCGCAGCTGAGGCTGCGCTTGGTGTGGAAGTGACCGACATGAAAGGGGAATGGGTGTTTCCGGCCTTCTGCGATTCGCACACCCACATCGTTTATGCCGGCGAGCGTTCCGGCGAATTTCTTGATAAAATCAACGGACTGAGCTACGAGGAGATTGCACGCCGTGGTGGTGGAATCCTCAATTCGGCCGACAGGCTTGCCGCCACCCCGGAAGATGAGCTGTTTGAACAGGCCATGGTCCGTGTCAACGAGATTGCGGCCAAGGGTACAGGAGCCGTTGAGATAAAAAGCGGCTACGGCCTGACCACAGCCGATGAACTGAAAATGCTGCGGGTAATAGCACGCATCCGCCAGTCCACGCCGATGTTGGTGAAATCCACCTTCCTTGGCGCCCATGCCGTGGGACGTGCATACGCAGGGCGTCAAGGCGAATACGTCGACCTTATCTGCCGGGAGATGATTCCGGAGGTAGGCCGACAGAAACTGGCCGATTATATAGATGTGTTCTGCGACCGCGGTTTCTTCACACCGGAGGAGACGGCCCGGATGCTTGAGGAGGCAGCCAAATGGGGCATAAAGCCGAAGATACATGCAAATGAACTGGATGTGTCGGGTGGCGTGCAGGTAGGCGTGGCTTATGGAGCTGTGTCGGTTGATCACCTGGAACGGACCACCGAGGCCGAAATCGAGGCGCTCCGCGGTTCGTCAACTATCCCCACCATGCTTCCCGGGGCATCGTTCTTCCTGGGGATGCCTTACGGAAATGCGCGCGGCATGATTGCCGCCGGACTTCCGCTGGCATTGGCTTCCGATTACAATCCGGGGTCGTCGCCTTCCGGCGACATGCGGTTTGTCTGTTCGCTGGGTTGCATCAAGATGAAGCTGACCCCTGCACAGGCGCTGAATGCCGCCACCTTCAACGGAGCCGCCGCAATGGAGCTGCAGGCTGAGGCCGGATCCATCACACCCGGTAAAACAGCATCATTTTTCACCACGGCTCCGCTTCCCACGCTACAGTTCCTGCTGTATGCCTACTCCACACCTCTGATTCGTTCGGTATGGCTTCGCGGCCACCGCATCTGAAAATAGGGGAGAATCATAAATTACATAAAAAACTCCGGCAGAGGCGCCGCAAGGCGCTCTGCCGGAGCTTTTTTCTATTTTAGCTAAAGTAGCTATGATAGCTATCTTAGCTATAGTAGCTTTAGGGCTGATTACTTGTTGCCGAAGTAGCGCTCGTAGAGGCCCTTGAAGCCACGGCCGTGACGTGCTTCGTCCTTTGCCATTTCATGAACGGTGTCGTGGATGGCATCGAGGTTGGCTTTCTTAGCGTTAGCAGCGATACGCATCTTGTCTTCGTTGGCACCTGCCTCGGCAAGCATACGCTTGTAGAGGTTGGTCTTGGTGTCCCAAACGCAGTCGCCCAGCAGTTCTGCGAACTTGGAAGCGTGTTCAGCCTCTTCCCAAGCATAGCGCTTGAAGGCTTCGGCGATTTCGGGATAGCCTTCGCGGTCGGCCTGACGGCTCATGGCGAGGTACATGCCCACTTCGGTGCATTCGCCCATGAAGTGAGTGTTGAGGTCCTTTATCATTTCGGCGTCGCAACCTTTGGCTACACCGATTTCGTGTTCTGTCACAAATTTAACGGCTTCTTCTTCGGTGAGTTCTTTGAATTTGCTCTTGGGTGCGCCGCAGAGGGGGCATTTTTCGGGAGCTTCGTCACCTTCGTGAACGTAACCGCAAACAGTGCAGATGAATTTCTTTTTCATAATGGTTTCTGGTAAATGAGTTTAATTGTTTTTTGTAATAAGTTTTTCTGTGTCAAGGCATGATGCAAGCCCGGATTGACCGGGCGCGTCAGCAAGTTCATACGATACAAAGATAAGAGGTTTGCTCGTTTTAACCAAATTTTTTAAACTTAATTATAGTACGGTTACAAATATAATACAACGCCCGATTCCGTATTGTGAATCAGGAAGCTGGCTGCCCGAAGGAGTTGCTGTATATATCGTTGATTACCAATGAGGCGAGCCGAAGACCGAAGGTTGCCGTGATGTGGCACAGGGAGCCATTGACTGCAACTTTTCCGAACGACATGGCTGAATCAGAGCCGTTTTGGTCGGGTATGCTACGGTTCTGCAGTCGTTCGGGCGAGTACACACATTTAAATTTGCGGCGCGGGAATGTGGAGTTGCGGCGGAAGCGGCTGCGGAGTGCTGCCGCAAGTGGACAACCATGCACTTTCCAGAATTCTGCCACCGAAATCTGCCCGGGGTCGAGTTTCAGTGCCGCGCCCATTGAAGAATATAGGGTGGGGCGGCTGGCGGCTGCTGCATTGAGCAGAAGCAGGGCCTTGTCGGACAGAGAATCTATGGCATCGATGATGTAGTCAAACTCCTCGAGGTTGAAGTCCCCGGCGGTTTCGGCGGTGTAGATTTTATTGATGGCTATGATGTCGGCTTCCGGATTGATGTCGAGCAAATGTGTGCGCATGGCCGCGGTCTTAGGCTGTCCTACGGTGGAAACGGTAGCCGGTGCCTGGCGGTTGATGTTGGAAGGCGCCACGCAGTCGGCGTCGACCAACGTTATATGGCGCAGTCCGGTGCGCACAAGTGCTTCGGCCGCCCAGCTGCCCACACCGCCGATGCCGAACACGGCCACTTTGGCCTTCGCAAGCATCTGCATGGCGTCGTCGCCGAGGATAAGGCTGGAACGGCTGAAGATGGAATCCGGAACGGTTGGTGCGGTATTTGTAGACATATGGGCGAATGCTGTTGTCGGTAATTGAAAAAGTGGGGGCGGCTGTCCCCGAATGTTTTTGCAAAAGTAAGAAAAAAGGGCTAACTTTGCACGAAATAAACCGCAGTGATTTCGGCCACCTTCATCGTGACGCCTGAGCGGCCGCGGCGAAGTGCCGGCATCGATGGTCACCGCCAAGCCATTATCACAGTTATATGCGACAGACACGTGAAGCCGTTCTGCTTCTCGAAGACGGCACAACCTTCCGGGGCAAATCGTTCGGCCATGAGGCCGCAACCGCCGGCGAGGTAGTTTTCAACACCGCTATGACGGGCTATCCCGAAAGTCTCACCGACCCTTCTTATGAAGGTCAGATTCTCGTCACCACTTATCCAATTCTCGGCAATTATGGCGTTCCTCCACAGCAGGAGAAAGATCATGTGAGCCGATATTTTGAAAGCTCGCGCATACATTGCCGCGCAATCATAGCGCAGGATTACTCCTGGGAGCCGAGCCACTGGCTTGCCAACCGTTCGCTCCATGAATGGTTGCGCGACGAAAAAATCCCCGGACTTTACGGCATCGACACCCGCGCGCTCACAAAGCATCTGCGTGAAAAAGGCTCGATGCTCGGAAAAATATATTTCGAGGATCCGCAGGAAGTGGAATTCAGCGACCCAAACACGGAAAATCTGATAGCTGCCGTGAGCTGTCCGGAAGTGGAGGAACACGGAGCCGGCGACAAGACCATAGTGCTTGTGGACTGCGGCACAAAATTCAACATAATCCGTTGCCTCACCCGCCGCGGTGTAAAGGTGGTGCGTGTGCCCTGGGATTATGATTTCAACCAGCTGCAGTTCGACGGGCTGTTCATCTCCAACGGTCCCGGCGACCCCGATACCTGCGATGC
>ERZ772872.3700-NODE-3700-length-11207-cov-11.442073_pt1 | contig 11207 bp, 13 predicted proteins | sample MGYA00512132_ERZ772872 | MGnify/ENA primary metagenome ERZ772872 (study PRJEB29015, sample SAMEA2737724) | human gut metagenome | biome: human gut; feature: human-associated habitat; material: faeces | place: China | collected 2012 ... | reverse complement strand
GTGGTGCCCATCGACAAATCCAGCACCGTGCTCACCATCCTGCTGGCCTTTTTTCTGCTGGGGGAGCCCATCGGCCTGCCTCAGGGGATCGGGGTGGTGCTGATCGGCACAGGCACCTTCCTGATGCTGGAGAAAAGGTCCCCCGCGGCCGGCTGTGCACCCCAGTGCGGGAGCTGGATGCTCTACGCCTTCGGCTCGGCGGTGTTTGCCAGTCTCACCGCGATCCTGGGCAAAGCCGGCATTCAGGGCGTGGAGTCCAACCTGGGCACCGCCATCCGCACCGGTGTGGTGTTGGTGATGGCCTGGCTCATGGTGCTGGTGACAGGCAAGGCCGGTGCGGTGCGGCAGGTGCCCCGGCGGGAGTTGGCGTTCATCTGCCTGTCCGGCGTGGCCACCGGGGCCTCCTGGCTGTGCTATTACCGGGCGCTTCAGAGCGGCCCCGCCAGCGTGGTGGTGCCCATCGACAAGTTGAGCATTTTGGTCACAGTGGCCTTTTCCCGGCTGGTGTTTCGGGAGAGGCTCACATCTCGCTCCGCCGCAGGTCTTGCCCTCATTGTGGCCGGGACGCTGGCCATCCTGTTCTGCCCGCCGGAGCCATCCCCCTCCAGCGGGGTTCTCTTCGCGCCCACCCGATGCCGGACAGGTGTTCCTTTCGGCGGGCCGCCAGCTGGCGGCCGGGGGAAAATTTCCACTCTTGTTTTTTTCTGTACAGCGTGCTATACTGGCCGAGGTTTAAGGAATGCGGCGAAAGGGGGAGCGCCCTGGCGCCGCGCTCAACAGAAAAATGATGACGAAACCAGATTGCGAGGGAGCCCGTGTTCCGGGTTGAGAGGATCCCAGGGAGGATCGACCGGCCAAATCCGTCCGCAGGGGCGGATTCTCAGCGTCTGCCGGTCGTCAGGTATGGTATATGCAGCGCTGCATATGCCAATTTTTTGTGCCTGCGGTCGGCGGAAAGAAAAAATCTGGAGGGTATGTACATGAAAAAAGTAGTGGCAATGATGCTGTCTCTGGTCCTGGCGCTCGGCCTGATGGCCGGCTGCGGCCAGAAGGACGCCGGAACGGCCGGCGGCACGAAGACGATCGAGAGTCTGAAGATCGCGTTCTCCCCGTATGCGGACGCCGATCAGATCACGACGGCGACCGAACCGCTCGAGGCGCTGCTCAAGGCGAAGCTGCTGGAAAAGGGCTATGACGTGCAGAACATCGACATGACCGTCGGCACGAGCTACACCGCCGTGGGCGAGGCGCTCAGCGCCGGCAGCGCGGACATCGGCTTCATCTCTGGCGGCAACTATGTCCTGTTTTCCGATGACTGCGACGTGCTGCTGACGGCGCTGCGCTACGGCATCAACAAGGACTCCGACAACCCCGCCGACTGGAACGACGGCACCATCGAGGAAAACACGCAGGACATGACGACCTATTACCGCTCGATCATTCTGGCCGGCCCGAGCGCGAAGGGGCAGGAGCTGCTCAAGAAGGTCAACGCCGGCGAGGAGCTGACGTGGGACGATCTCAACAGCGCGACCTGGTCCGTGCTCGCCCCGACGTCCGCGTCCGGCTACATCTACCCGAGCCTCTGGCTGCAGGAGCACTATGGCAAGACCATTGCCGATCTGGATCACGTGGTGCAGTCCGACTCGCACAGCACGTCGCTCGCGCGTCTGGCCACCGGTCAGGCTGACGTGATGGTCTCCTATGGCCATATCCGCATCAAGAACGCGCCCATCTGGCAGGAGAAGCTCGGCGGCACGGCCCCCATGGTCGAGCAGACGGGCATCATCGGTGTGACCGAGGGCATCTACAATGACATGATCGCCTACAGCAAGAACTCCGACCTCATGGCCGACGAGGATTTCCGCAAGGCGCTCGGCGAGGCGTTCATCGAGATTGCCCAGACCGACGAGGGCAAGGAGATCATCAGCGTCTTCAGCCAGGTCGGCTATACCTGGGGCAAGGATTCGGACTATGACGGCGAGCGTGACGCGCAGGCCATGCTCAAGTCCGCCGGAAAGTAAACCCATGCTGCTGGAAGCTGCACACATCAGCAAGCGCTTCGGCAGCCGGCCGCAAGTGCTGACGGACGTCTCCTTCGGCGTCGAGCCGGGGGAGTTCGTGTCCGTCATCGGCCCGTCCGGCGCCGGGAAGACGACGCTGTTTCGCATCCTCAACGGCACGCTGCCGTGCGACGGCGGGGAAGTGTGCATCGACGGGCAGCCGTTTTCCCGCGCGCGCGGCCGCGCCAAGCGCGCCGTGCAAAAGCGCATCGGCACGATCTATCAGGACTTTGCCCTCGTAGAGCCGGTCTCCTGCCGGCAGAACGTGCTCAATGCCTGCCTGCCGGACATGGCGCTGCCGGCGGCGCTGCTGGGCCTGTTTTCGCGCGCACAGATCGCGGAGGCCGAGCGGCTGCTCGCGCGCGTTGGTCTGGCGGACAAGTGCGATGAGCCGGTCTGCGATCTCTCCGGCGGGCAGAAGCAGCGCGTCGCCATCGCGCGCGCGCTCATGCGCAGGCCCGCGCTGCTGCTGGCGGACGAGCCGGTCGCCTCGCTCGATCCGGTCACTGGCCGGCAGATCCTTGCGCTGCTGCAGGATATTCAGCGCACGGAGGGTGTCGCCATCCTCATGAACAGTCATAATCTCGACCAGAGCCGGGCGGTCTCCACCCGGCTCCTTGGCCTGCACGCCGGGCGGATCGTGCTCGACAGCGTGCCTGCCGCCGTGACGGATGCCGACCTCGCGCGCATCTACGGCGGCGCGGAAAGCGAGGCCGCGCCATGACGCGCGCGCGCGGCAGGCGCTGGGCGCGGGCACTGGGTGTGCTCGCGCTGTTTGTGCTGGCGTTCTGGCTCACGGGGTGCGATCCCGCGGTGTTCTGGGCGCGGCGGGCGCACCTGCGCGACATTGTCTCGCAGCTCTTCCCGCCGGACTGGAGCTACCTGTCCGCGATCGTCGCGCCGCTGCTGGCCACGCTGCGCATGTCCGTCACCGGCACGGCGCTGGGCGTGCTGCTGGCGCTCATCCTCGCGCCGCTGTGCGCGGCCAACCTGCCGTGCCCGGCGCCGGTGCGCCGGATTCTGCGGTTTCTGGTGCAGGTGCTGCGCTCGTTCCCGGCGTTGATCCTTGCGCTGCTGGCGACGTTCCTGTTCGGCCTCGGCACGTTCTCCGGCACGGTCGCCATCACGCTCTTCACACTGGCCGTCATGACGCGCATGACCTATGAGGACATCGAAACGCTGACGCTCGCGCCCTATCGCGCCCTGTGCGCCATGGGTGCGTCCCCGGCGCGGGCCTATGCGCGCGCCGTCGTGCCGGAGATCGCCTCGGGTTACCTGACCAACGCGCTCTACCTGCTCGAGACGAATGTGCGCCACAGCGCCATCCTCGGCTATGTCGGCGCGGGCGGCATCGGCCTGCTGCTCAATGAGAAGATCTCGTGGCGGGAGTATGGCCGCGTCGGTGCGATCCTTGTGTGCCTGTTCGTGACTGTCTGCTGCATCGAGTGGCTCAGCCACGTGCTCGGACGCATCATCCGCGGCGAGCGCAGCATCCCGCGCGGGGCAAAGTGCGCGATCTGGGCGGCGGTGCTCGTGTGCGTCGTCGTCTGCACGGCGGGCATCGAAGCGCCGGATCTGGCGCACACGAGTAAAAGCGTGCTCGCGGCGATGGGCACGGGGCTGCTGCATCCGGACTGGAGCTTTTTCTTCGGCACCGGCAAGGACGGCCTCGGCTGGCTGCTGCTCGAGACGGTCGGCATCGCGCTGGCCGGTACGTGCCTCGGCGCGCTGCTCGCTTTGCCGCTGGCGTTTTTGAGCACGCCGAAGCTGCTGCCGCGCCCGGTCGCGCTGCTGTTTCGGGTGCTGATCGTGGCGATCCGCTCCGTGCCGTTTCTGATCTACGGGCTGATTTTCATCCGTGTCTCCGGCCCGGGCGCGTTCACCGGTGTGCTGACGCTTGCGGTGTGCAGCATCGGCCTGCTCAGCAAGCGCTTCACCGAGGCGATCGAGTCGCTGAATTTTCGCGCTTACGACGCGCTGCGCGCCATGGGCGTCTCTCTGCTGCCGCGCATCCGCTATGCGGTGCTGCCGCAGCTCGGCCCGGCGTTTTCCTCGGCTGTGCTCTATCGGTTCGATGTCAACATCCGCGAGGCGTCCGTGCTCGGCCTTGTCGGTGCCGGCGGCATCGGCGCGCCGCTCATTTTCGCCATGAATCAGTACGCATGGAACGATGTCAGCGCTATCTTCCTCGGCTTTGTTCTGCTCGTCTGGCTTATCGACGTGGGCTCGGCCCGCCTGCGTACCCGGCGCACCGCGGCTGCCGCTCCCGGGAAATGAAGTTCGCGGCGGCCAACTGGTGGTTTGCACTGCGCCCGGCATTTTTTCAAATATTTTCAGTTTTTGTGATGAGAGTCCTGATTATGGGACTCTCTTCCTGCTATGATGGAGAAAACAGGCGGACAGGTGGCTCTGCAGCGCGAAAGGCAGCGGCTGCCGCTGGCGACGCCTGAGCAGCCGGTCAAATGGAAACGCTGTAAAAAATGTACATCATGATGGCTTTTGACTGGCTTACACCGCTGAATTGTGGTAATATTATGCTGATCCTTGCGGGAAACGGAGAATCACTATGCCAAAGTCACCGAATCAGAAACTGAAGTTACTGTACCTGATGGAGATCCTGCTGCAGCAGACGGACGAGCGCCACCCGATGACCGTGCCGGAGATGATCGCGCAGCTGGCCCAGCGCGGCGTGTCGGCCGAACGCAAGAGTATTTACGGCGATCTGGAGGCGCTGCGCACATTCGGCCTGGACATCGTGCAGACCAAGTCCAAGACGACCGGATACTATGTCGGCACGCGCGCATTCGAAACGCCGGAGCTCAAGCTGCTGGTCGACAGCGTGCAGTCGTCGAAATTCATCACGCACAAAAAGACGCTGGCCCTTATCAAAAAAATCGAAGGTCTTGCCAGCATCTATGATGCGCAGCTCCTGCAGCGGCAGGTCTATGTCCACGGCCGCGTCAAGAGCATGAACGAGAGCGTTTATTATAATGTCGACGAGATCTCCGACGCCATTTCCCGGGATCGGCAGATCCGTTTTCACTACTTTGAATACACCATCTCCAAGCAGCGCCGGTATCGGAAAGAGGGCGCGTTTTACGTCGTCAGCCCGCTGGCGCTGATGTGGGACAATGAAAATTACTATTTCTGGCGTGGGATGCCAAGGCCGCTCTGCGCAAGCATTACCGCGTGGACAAGATGACGGATATCTCCGCGCTGGAGGTGCCGCGCGAGGGCGCGGCGGATGCGGCGCAGCTCGACCTGTCGGCGTATTCTCAAAAAGTGTTCAGCATGTTCAGCGGGGAAGAGCAGACGGTGCGGCTGCGCTTTGCCAACCATCTGGTCGGTGCGGTGCTCGACCGCTTCGGCAAGGACGTGATCGTGGTCGCCGATGGGCCGGAGCATTTCAAGGTCACGCTGAATGTGGTCACGAGCCCCAAGTTTTACGCCTGGCTGTTCGGCTTCGGCACCGAGGTGGAGATCCTTTCGCCGCCGTCGGCCCGGCAGGAGATGCAGCGTATGCTCACCGCCGCCGCGCAGCTGTATGCGGCGGATGCGCAGTCGTGACTTGACAAATCTCACATATGCGTGTATAAATCATCATGTACATTGGGGGGCTGGGTCATTCCCGGCTGAGACGAGTGAATCGAAGCTCGATACCCACAGACCTGATCCGGATAATGCCGGCGTAGGAAACGAAATCTATCATACTTTATCATCGTTTTCTATGGACTGCATTGTTTCGGCAATGCAGTTTTTTCTTTGAGGAGGAACACCACATGACCCAAAGCAAATCCCATCTGCGCCTGCGTGCGCTGTGCGAGGGCGCGATCTTCATCGCCTTGGCCCAGGTCCTGAGCTATCTCAAGCTTTTCGAGCTCCCGCAGGGCGGGTCTATCACGATCGAGATGCTGCCGATCTTTCTGTTCTGCGCCCGCTGGGGCTTCGGCCCCGGTATGCTTGCGAGCTTTGCTTACAGCATTCTGCAGGCGGTGCTCAGCAGCACGTATGCCTGGACGTGGCAGTCGCTCATCGGCGACTATCTGCTCGCGTTCACGGTGCTCGGCTTTGCCGGCGCGTGCTCGAAGCTCAAGGGCGGCTTTTTCATCGGCACGGTCGTCGGCAGCGTGGCGCGCTTTCTCGTGCACTATGTCGTCGGCGCGACGGTCTGGGCCGAGTACATGCCCGAGACCTTCTTCGGCCTGACGATGACGACGCCGTGGTTCTATTCGGCGCTGTATAACGGCAGCTTCATGCTCATCGATATGGTGCTCGTGCTCGTGATCGGCGCACTGCTATGGAAGCCGCTGAAAAAGTACATCACCGGCGAGGATCTGCGCGGTGCCGCCGCGGCGAAAAAATGAAGGTTGACAGAGAGAATTTTCATAGTGTATAATGTATACCCGGCGTCAGTCGTCTGGCGCCGGATACTTTTTGCCAACTACGGCGGCGCGAGCCGCTGTTGAGTATGATCGAAAGGAGAAAAACACCATGTTCCGTACCTATCAGCCCAAGAAGCTTCAGCGCAAGAAAGAGCACGGCTTCCGCAAGAGAATGGCGACCGCCAACGGCCGCAAGGTGCTGTCCCGCCGCAGAGCGAAGGGCAGAAAGCATCTCAGCTACTGAGTTGCTGCGCGTGAGCAGGCAGACTTCTTCATAATGTTTTTCAGGGCGGGATCTTTCCGCCCTAAAGGCATTTCCGAAGCGTCTGCACAGCAGAGAGGATCGGGGGAGACCTTTGGAATTTACCAGCACGATCAAACAAAACTATGAATTCCGGCGTCTGTACTCGAAGGGCAAAAGCTGCGCCAATGCGTATCTGGTGGTCTACTGCCGGAAAAACCGCGCCGGCCGCAGCCGCATCGGCTACACCGTGTCCAACAAAGTCGGCCATGCCGTCGTGCGCAATCGCATTCGCCGCCGCCTGCGGGAGATCTATCGCCTGCATGAGCGGCAGATCGCGCGCGGGTATGATCTGGTCGTCGTGTCGCGCGTGCGTGCGCGCACAGCGGACTATCACCAGCTGGAGGCAGCGTTCTTATCGGCGTGCGCCCAGCTCGGCCTGCTGACGGAAGGGGATGACGGCGTATGAAGCGGCTGCTCATTGCACTGGTGAAGTTTTACCGCAAGTATATCTCACCGCTCAAACCGCCCTGCTGCCGGTTCATTCCGACCTGCTCGGAATATGCGCTCGAGGCTCTGCAGAAATACGGAGCGCTCAAGGGCTCGTGGCTGGCCATCAAGCGCATATGTCGGTGCCATCCGTTCCATACGGGTGAGCATGAATTTTATGACCCGGTGCCATGACCGGGAAATCCTAAGAATTTAAGAATTGGAGTCGTCTTATGTCCTGGATTACTGCACCCTTTGCCTGGCTGCTCAAAGCACTCTATGAGCTGACCGGCAGCTACGGTTGGGCGGTCATCCTCTTCGGCGTCGTCGTGAACCTGATTTTGCTTCCGTTCATGGCCAAGAGCAAGAAGAGCATGATGCGCACCAGCCGCCTTCAGCCGCGGATCGCAGAGCTTCAGCGCCGGCACGAGGGAAACCAGCAAAAGCTCAATGAAGAGATGGCCAAGCTCTATCGGGAAGAGAAGATCAACCCGATGTCCGGCTGCCTCTGGAGCCTGATCCCGTTCCCGATCCTGATCGCGCTCTACAGCGTTATCCGTCAGCCGCTGACGAAGATGATGAGCCTGAGCGCGGACGCTGTCACGCAGCTGACCGACTGGGTCACGACCAACGCGGGCTATGTCGCGCAGACGAAGTCCGCCTATCAGGAGATCCAGATCGCCGACCTGATCCATCAGAACTGGGACGCCGTGACCGGCGCGCTCGGTGATTTCTCTGGCAAACTGCTGGATATCGACTATTCGTTCATCGGCCTGAACATGGGCCAGCAGCCGTCGTTCAAGATCTGGACCTTCGACTGGAGCAACAAAGCCGTCTGGCTTCCGGCTCTGGGCCTGTTCCTGATCCCGATCGTCTCGGCAGTGCTGTCGTGGCTGTCCATGAAGATCAGCACGTCGATGACGCCGCAGCCCGCCGCCAATCAGCAGCAGGCCGCTACGACCAACAAGACCATGATGATCATGATGCCGCTCGTGTCGCTGTGGATCTGCTATACGATGCCGGCCGCACTGGGCATTTACTGGATCGTCAACAGCATCCTTGGCATCCTGCGTGATGTCAGCCTGACGAAGGTTTTCAACAAGCAGCTCGATAAGCTCGATGCCGAGCGGATCGCGCGCGAAAAAGAGCGCGACGCAGAGCTTGAGCGCAAGCGTCTCGAGACCGAGCGCCTGAAGGCTGCCGGCGAGACCGTCGTCAACCCCAACACCAGCAAGAAGAAGATCCAGGCCAGCCAGAAGCAGAAGGATGACGAGCGCAAGGCCGCAGCGATGCGCGAGGAGCGTGCTGCCCGCCGCGAGCGTCTCGGCGTCGAGCAGGCGGCTGCGCCGGAGTCCCAGGTCGGCAACCGCCGCTATGCGCGCGGCCGTGCCTATGCGCGGGACCATTATGCAGAGGGGCAGGCCGCCGCTTCCGAAGCGGAGCAGACGCCGGCCGCCGAAGCCCCCGAAGGAAAACAGGAGAGTACTGAATGATGTTGAAAACACTGGAAAAGTCCGGCAAGACGGAAGAGGCGGCGATCGCCGCCGCGCTCGAGGAGCTTGGCCTTGACCGGGATGATGTTTCCGTTGAGATCGTGGAGCGCGCCAAGTCTGGTTTCCTCGGCATCGGCGCCAGCCCCGCGGTCGTCCGCGTGCAGTATGAGGCGCCGGATGAGGAGCCCGAGACCGTTGCGGAAGCTCCGGCTGCGGCTCCGACCGCACAGGAGCAGCCTGCGGCCGCACCTGCCGCTCCCGCAGCGGCAGCGGACGAGCCGGAGAGCTATGCGCGCATCCGCGCATTTGTCAGCGGCCTGCTCGAGCACATGGGCATCCAGGCGAAGATCGAGATCACCGCGCGTGAAAATGGCGGCGTGAACGTGAACCTGTCCGGCAGCAACATGGGCGCGGTCATTGGCCGCCGCGGCGAGACGCTCGACGCGATCCAGCACCTGACCAATTATGCCGTCAACCGCGGCAGCGATAAGCACATGCATATCAGTGTCGACGCCGAGAGCTACCGCGCCAAGCGCGAGGAGTCGCTTGTGCGTCTGGCGGAGAAAATGGCCGCCAAGGCGATCAAGTACAAGCGCAGCATGGCGCTTGAGCCGATGAATTCCTACGAGCGCCACGTCATCCACACAGCGCTGCAGGATTACGAAGGCGTGACGACGAGTTCGACTGGTACCGAGCCGAACCGCCGCGTTGTGGTCTCCTACGAGAAGCCGCAGCGCCCCAGCAACAAACCGGTCAGCCGTGAGTGGAGCTGACGAGAGATTTAGGAGGAAACGGTATTATGTTTGAACAAGTGAGACAGCTGCTCGCCCATCAGTTTGAGGTGGACGAAAACACCATCACCATGGACACGAACATCGCGGACGATCTCGGCGCGGATTCGCTCGACGTCGTGGAGCTGGTCATGTCGATCGAGGATGCGTTCGGCATCACGATCGAGGACGAGAAAGCGGCCGAGCTGACCACCGTCCGTCAGGTCGTGGATTACCTCGAGAAGAACGCTTGAGATCTTACGTAAGAGAAGCAGGCAGCCGGTGCTGCCTGCTTTTTTTATTTCTGGAAATGCAATAGTGATTGACGAATCCGGCCGCAGCGGGTAAAATAAACAATGTATGCCGGAAAGGAGCGCGCGTATGCTGCAATTTCAACCGCAGGAGCACCTGCTGCATTCGTATATTGTCGCATCCCAGTCGGAGCAGGCGCGCGACCGGCTCTCACTCGATCTGGCGGCGGCCATGCTCTGCCGAAGTGACGGCGTGCGTCCGTGCCGGACGTGCCGGGACTGCCGCAAGGTCTATGACGGCGTGCACCCGGACGTGATCTATATCGCGCCGGACGATACTGGCAAACGGCCGGAAATCAAGGTCGACCAGATCCGCGGTGTCGCGGCCACGGCGTACATTCTGCCGAGCGAGGCGGAAAAGAAGGTCTATGTTCTGCGTCAGGCGGACACGATGAACCTCAGCGCGCAGAATGCGTTTTTGAAGCTGCTGGAGGAGCCGCCGCAGAGCGCGGCGTTCATCCTTGCGGCCGCGAGCCCGGAGCTGCTGCTGCCGACGGTGCGCTCGCGCTGCGCACTGCTGCGCGACCCGACGGAGCAGCTGCAGGAATCGGACGAGATCCGCACCCTGGCGGAGGACTATCTGCGCGCGGTCGCGTCGCAGGATCGGCTGACGCTCCTGCGCTGGTGCCTTGCACAGGAGGGCATGGATGCGCAGACGCTTTCGGCATTTCTCCCCGCCGTGCGGCACCGGCTGGTGCACTTGCTGGCGGAATCGGACGAGACGGTGCTGCCGCAGGCGCTGTGCGCGCAGCAGCTGCGGCTCATGGAGACCTGCGAGAATTACCGCCGCGCCAATGTCGGCACGAAGCATATCTTTGGCCTGCTGTCCGTTTCGGGCGTGCAGGCGAAAGTTCAGAAGTGAGGATATCAAATTGACAGAAGTAATCAGTGTGAAATTCAAAAACCGCGGCAAGGTCTATTTCTTTGACCCGCACGGCATTGCCGTGCGCACGGGCGAGAAAGTGGTCGTTGAGACGTCGCGCGGGCTGGAGCTGGCCGAGTGCGTGCAGGGCAACCATGCAGTGCCGGACGAGACGGTCGTGCAGCCGCTGCGCTCACTGGCGCGCATCGCCACGAAGGATGACCTGCGCATCGAGGAGATCAACCACCGCCGCGAAAAAGAGGCGTTTGCCATCTGCAAGCAGAAGATCGCCGAGCACGGCTTGGACATGAAGCTCGTCGATGTGGAGTGCAGCTTCGAGGGCAACAAGACCATGTTTTTCTTCACGTCCGACGGGCGTGTGGATTTCCGCGAGCTGGTCAAGGATCTGGCCTCCGTGTTCCGCAACCGCATCGAGCTGCGCCAGATCGGCGTGCGCGACGAGGCGAAGATGCTCGGCGGCATCGGCATCTGCGGCCGCCCGTACTGCTGCAGTCAGTTTCTGGACGATTTTCAGCCCGTGTCCACGAAGATGGCGAAGGTGCAGTCCATGTCGCTCAACCCGTCGAAGATCTCCGGCG
>ERZ772872.3696-NODE-3696-length-11216-cov-5.532748_pt1 | contig 11216 bp, 10 predicted proteins | sample MGYA00512132_ERZ772872 | MGnify/ENA primary metagenome ERZ772872 (study PRJEB29015, sample SAMEA2737724) | human gut metagenome | biome: human gut; feature: human-associated habitat; material: faeces | place: China | collected 2012 ... | reverse complement strand
TCATGGTGATGTCCTCCTGCGCGAGCTCAATCATTACGTCCAAGACCTCCTGGACCATCTCGGGGTCGAGCGCCGAGGTCGGCTCGTCAAACAGGATGATGGGTTGCTTGGTGCACAGAGCGCGGGCGATGGCGATACGCTGCTGCTGACCGCCCGAGAGGTTCTGCGGATACTCACCGGCCTTATGTGCCATACCGACGCGCTTGAGCGCGGCGACGGCGATCTCGGTCGCCTCCTCCTTGCTCTTCTTTTGCAGCTTGATGGGCGCGAGCGTCAGGTTGCCGAGCACCGTCATGTTGGGGTACAGGTTGAACTGTTGAAACACCATGGAGCTGTACTTGCGAGCCATCTCCAGGTGATTCTTCTTGGTAAGCGGCGTGCCGTCGATAATGACCTCGCCCGACGTGGGCTCCTCAAGATAATCGACGCAGCGGATGAGCGTCGACTTACCCGAACCAGAGGGCCCGATCATTACGAGCTTCTCGCCGCGCTTGACGGTGAGGTTGATATCTTTGAGCACATGCAGGTCGCCAAAGTACTTGTTGAGATGCTTGATCTCGATCATGTCTGCCATGAATGTCCCTTCCCTGCGTTTACACGAGTTGAACTATTGTACGGAAAGAACCACGTTTCCGCAGCCCACACTACATTCCCGTAAAGAACCCGCAATCTTCCACCCACTCATTGGGGACAGACTTAAATGAGTGCCCGGGAAGTGGGCACTCATTTAAGCCTGTCCCCAATGAGTGCCCTTCAGCTGCCATCAAAAAAGGGGCGCGACCGCAATGGTCACGCCCCCTCAACATCAACTATATGCCGCTCGGTCCCTACGCGAGTTTGGCTCCAACGATCTTTGCTGCTGCCGGCTTATCGAAGTTGCCGCCAGTGGCCTTACCCAGAGCGCCCATGACCTGGCCCATCTGCTTCTTGGACGTGGCGCCCAGCTCGGCGATGACCTGCTCGATCAGGGCCTCGAGCTCCTCGCCCGAAACCTGCGCGGGCAGAAGGCTCTCCAGAATCTTGACCTGCTCGGTCAGGTTGTCGGTACGCTCTTGGTCGGTGCCGGCCTTGATGGACATCTCCAGCGTCTCGCTCGTCTGCTTAATCAGACGCTTGATCATGCTGTTGACGTCTTCCTCGGTCACATCGCGGCGCTCGTTAACCTCGATATTCTTCACCTCGGCCTTGACCTGGCGAATGATGGACAGGCGAACCTTGTCCTTAGCCTTCATGGCCGCGATCATTTCCTTCTGCAGCTCTTCGTTGGTCATCTGCAAATCCTCTCTAATAGCGTGGGCGGCACTCGCGCGAGCACCGCCCCATGATTACTCAGTCATCGACGAATCGTCGGTCGAACTCTTGGTGACGCCCTTCAGGCTCACGTTATAGGGCACGTCCTTGGGCATGGGGTTGACGGTGATGTCGGCATCTTTTTTGTACTGCTCCAGCCAATCGCTGTACGCGGCGCTTGCCGCCTGCGTCTTCACCACGTTGGAGACGTACTTCTTGATGTCCTTGGGCACCTGTTTAATGTCATCGACCTGGCTATCGACATGGAAGTAGTCGGTGCACTTGATGATGTGGTAACCATACGTCGACTCGACGACGTCGCTCACGTCGCCCTTGTTAAGGCCTTCGAGCGCCGCCTGATAGCTGTCGACGAAGGTGGTGAGCTTGTCCCAGCCCACATCGCCCTTCTTATCCTTGGAGCCGGTATCGTCGGAGTACTGCTTTACGGCGTCCTCAAAGCTCAGCTCGCCGGAGTTAATCTTGTCCAGGCACTCCTGCGCCTTGGCCTTGGCGGCGGCCTTGTCCTCGTCGGAAGCGTCAGAATCGACCTTGATCAGGATATTCGACGAACGACGGGCGTCATTGTAGTTGGACAGGTTCTCATTGATGTAATCGACAATCTCGCTGTCCTTGGGCTTGCTGGTGGGTGCCACGGCATCCTTGAGCTTCTGCTGCGCCAGACTCTCCTTGAGCGAATCCTTGTAGGTGTCCTCGGTGTAGCCGTAGGTCTTAAGCGTCTTCTTAAAGGTCTTGGCGCCGCCCGCGCTCTTGCACGCGTCCTTCCAAGCCTTCTCGACCTCCTTGCCCGACACCGTCACGCCGTTTTCCTTCTGCGCCTGCTGAAGCAGGATCTGCTGCGCGTAGGAATCGATGAGCTGTTTGCGGTACTTCTTGGGCGTCAGGTCGTTGTCGACCAGGTACTGTGCCCAGTCCTTGTCCTTGGTGTAGCCATAGGACGTGCGCATGCTCATAATCTGCTTGGTCACGGTGTCCTCGGTGAGGTTGGTGCCGTTGATAGTGGCAGCCACGCCACCAGTGAGCTTATAGCCCGAGCTGGCGCTTTCGGTCTGCGACATCAGGCCGGAGCACGCCATGGCCGAGACGGAGAGCAGCATCGCCAGCACGCCGATGACCACCAGGACAATCTTGACGGTCTTGGACACATAGGTCTTGCGCTGCTTCTTGCGAGAGCTGGAGGCGGCGCGGGACCGTTGCTCGGGCGTCGGCGCGACCTCGGGGTTCTTTTTCTTATTTGCCATGTTTGGCCTTTCGCATCACGAATCGAACAAACGCCATTGTGTCACAACGCAGCCCCCGCGACACACCTGGTGCATGGGAGACGGGTTAATCTGCACCATTTTGGTGCAAAGGGGACAGGTCTGGCAGTTGACAGTTAGGGACGTTCCTTTTCTGCCGGCGGTTAGGGACAGTCCCCCAGTGCCGGCCTTAAAAGTGGCGGCGGATGGCGTCGACCATGCCCTGGGGCGTGGTCTGGCCGAGTACATCGGCTGCAGCGTCGGCATCCATAAAGATATTCATAAGCGCTTGCAGGGCCTCGACCTGGCCGCCCGGCTCGGCAATGCCCAGATTGATGACGATCTGCGCCGGCACCGGGGCGCCCATGCCCGCCATCGCATTGAACGTCACAGGTGCGGCGGGCTTTACCACCGCGATATAGGGCTTGGCCACAAATCCCGGATCGGTATGCGGAATGGCGATGTTTGCCGCCGGCATAGCGAGACCCGTGGGATAGGCGTCCTCGCGCGTGCGGACGGCGTCAAGCCAACCCTCGGCAATGTAGCCGCGCGGAGCAAGCTCACCCTCGAGGCGCGCAAACACCTCATCCGGTGTCGCACACTCCCAATCAAAAAACACCAGCTCAGGCGTAAACAGCGCTTCGTTATCCGCCATGCGCTCACCTCTCTCACCTAGTCATTCAGGAACGTCCCCGATGACTACCCAAAACAAAAGGTGGCCACGCGCGCCTTGGCGCCAATGACCACCCTGACCACTCAACTAAATTGTACTGTGCGCCGCTAGACGCGGGGCGCATCAATTGCGACCTTGCCGCTCTCCAGCACGTGGACGCGGCCGTCGGCGAGCATTTGCACGACCTCGGGATACAGCACGTGCTCAATCGCGTGGATGTGCTCCTCGAGCGCGTCGACATCCCAGCCCTCCTCGACAGCCAGCGCACGCTGGGCGATGATGGGACCGTTGTCGTAGACCTCGTTGGCAAAATGCACGGTCACGCCAGTTACCTTGACGCCGCGCGCAAAGGCATCGTCAATCGCATGCGCACCGGTAAAGCTCGGCAGCAGCGCCGGATGCAAGTTGACCACGCGGTTGGGAAACGCCGCCAGCAGCGGTGTGTGCACCATGCGCATATAGCCGGCCATCACCACGTACTCGCAGCCGCGCTCGAGCAGCTCGTGCGCGATGATCTCGTCGGCGGCAATAGGGTCGGCATAGACATCCTTGGACAGCGTGAGCGTCTGGATGCCCGCGCGCTCAGCGCGCTGCAAACCCTTAGCCGAAGGACGGCTCGACACCACAAGCTCAATCGAGGCGTTGAGCTTACCGGCGGCGATCAGATCGATCAGCGCCTGCAGGTTGGTACCCGAACCGCTGATGAGCACACCGATCTTGAGCGGCTCGACCGTATCGGTGCCGGTCGGACGGGTGTAGGGCACAAAGCCCAGGCCCTCACTAGCAGCCATCTGCTCGTTAGCGCTCATCGGAGTACACGACCTTACCGGAGCCCTCGACGCACTCGCCCACGCGGAACGGCTTCTCGCCCAGCGCGACCAGGGCCTCGGTTACCGCGGCCTCGTCCTCGGGGGCGACGATCAGGCACAGACCAACGCCCATGTTGAAGGTCTTGCATGCCTCGTTGGGGGCGAGCTCGGCCTGGCGCGACACGTAGGTGATGACGGGCGGAACGTCCCAACCCATCTCGGCGCCGTTGCGGGTGACCACGGCGTCAACGTCGTCGGCGAGCGCGCGGTTGAGGTTCTCGGTAATACCGCCGCCGGTGATGTGGGCGATAGCATGCACGTTGGCGCCGCCGCGCAGCAGCTCAAGAATCGGCTTCACATAAATGCGCGTGGGGGCCAGCAGGGCGTCAGCCAGCGATGCACCGCCGAGCTCCTCGAGCGGACGGCTCAGCTCCTCGGCCTTAGCGACGGCCTCGGGCGTGCCCGGCTTAACGCCGTCGACGCCAATGACCTTACGCACGAGCGAGTAGCCGTTGGAGTGCACGCCGGTGGAAGGCAGGCCCAGGATCACATCGCCCGGGCGGACGTTTGCGGGGTCGAGCATCTTGGGACGGTCGACGACGCCCACGGTAAATCCGGCAAGGTCGTAGTCGGCAGGAGCCATGACGCCCGGGTGCTCGGCCATCTCACCGCCCACGAGCGCGCAGCCCGCGAGCTTGCAGCCGTCGGCCACACCCTTGATAATCTTTGCCATGTGCTCGGCCTCGATGTGACCGATGGCAACGTAGTCCAGGAAGAACAGCGGCTCGGCGCCCGAAGCCAGAATATCGTTGACGCACATAGCGACCAGGTCCTGGCCAACCGTCTCGTGACGGTCCATGATCTGGGCGAGCACGAGCTTGGTGCCCACGCCGTCGGTACCGCTAATCAGGATCGGGTCTTCCATATCCTTGAGCGCGGCGGCCGAGAACAGGCCGCCAAAGCCGCCGATGCCACCGATAACCTCGGAACGGTTAGTGTCCTTGACCATCTGCTTAATCGCGTCGACGGCGCGGCCGCCCTCGGCGGTATCGACGCCGGCGTCCTCGTACGTCACATGCTTGCTGTCGCCCATCTGAGCCTTCCTCTCCCACTACCGTGGCGCCGCACGGGCGCCAAACGGTGCTCATAGTTGTGTTCATTTCGGCGCGCGCCATAACAGCACGCGCCGTCATATCAACAAAACAGCAGGTAAAACCTACCAAAATAAACCTGTCCCCATATGGCAGGTTTTATGCCTCGCCGTGCTCCTCTTCCCAGCTGCGGTCGTCGTATTTCTCGATCACGGCGTCGTCGTCAAAGTGCAGCGGCTTGTCCAGGTTGCGGGGCTTAAAGCCCTCCATAAACTTGTCGCGGCCAAAGCTCTCGGGAATCGCCACGGGGTAGCGGCCGGTAAAGCACGCATCGCAGTAACCGCCCTTGGGCATGACCTTAAGCAGGCCCTCGACCGAAAGGAAGGCCAGCGAATCGGCGCCGATATACTCGCAAATCTCGTCGACCGTCTTGTTGGCGCTGATAAGCTGCGACTGCACGTCGGTATCGATACCGTAGAAGCACGGCCAGATGACCTCGGGCGAGTTGATGCGGATATGAATCTCCTTGGCGCCGGCGTTGCGCAGCATCTTGACGAGCTGCACCATGGTGGTGCCGCGCACGATGGAGTCGTCGATGACGACCAGGCGCTTGCCCTCGATGTTGTCGCGCAGCGGGTTGAGTTTCATACGCACGCCCATGGCGCGCAACTCCTGCGTAGGCTCGATAAACGTACGGCCCACGTAGCGGTTCTTGATAAGGCCCTCGCCAAAGGGAATACCGCTCTCGTGCGAATACCCCTCCGCAGGCGGCAGGCCGGAGTCGGGCACGCCGATGACCAGGTCGGCCTCGACAGGCTCCTCATGTGCCAGCTGCCGACCCATGTCGTAACGGCAGGCATAGACGCTCTTGCCGTTCATGATGGAGTCGGGGCGGGCAAAGTAGACCTGCTCAAAGATGCAGTTGGCGGGCTCTTCGGCTGCAGGCACGCCCTGCTCGGATACCAGGCCCTCGGCGCTGATGCGCAAGATCTCGCCGGGACGGACGTCACGGACGTACTCGGCACCCACGATATCGAGTGCGCAGGTCTCGGACGCAACGACCCAGCCGCCGGCGCGCGTGACACGGACGGCGGAGTCGACCGTCGCGGCGCCGTCCTGCGACGGCAGCTGCGAAACGGCTGCGGCATCGGCCTGGTCCAAACCCTCGTCCACCAGCTTGCCCAGCACGAGCGGGCGAATGCCGTGCGGATCGCGGAATGCATAGAGCGCTTGCTCGTTGATGAGCGTCATGGCGTAGCCGCCGCGCACGAGCTCCATGGTCTTGCGAATGCCCTCGCGCAGATGGCCCGTACGCTGGGTAAAGTAGCCGATGAGTTTGGTCGCGACCTCGGAATCCGAATTGGAGAGGAATGGCACGCCCAGCTCGATCAGCTGGCGGCGCAGCTCGTCGGTGTTGACGAGGGTGCCGTTGTGAGCAAGCGCGATAATGACGCTGTTGATGGTAGAGAGGTGCGGCTGAGAGGCTTCCCAGCTCTTGGCGCCGGCAGTGCCGTAGCGCACATGACCCACGGCCAGCTGGCCGGAGAGCGTCGACAGGTCGGCGTTGGAGAACACGCGGTCGAGCAGGCCCAGATCTTTGCGGACCATAACCGTGCCGCCGTCACCCACGGCGATTCCAGCCGATTCCTGGCCACGGTGCTGCAGCGCACGCAGGCCAAAGTACGTCAGTCGAGCCACGTCGCGATCGGGCGCCCATACGCCGAAAATGCCACATTCCTCATGCAGCTGGTCGGAGTCCGGATCATACGTCGACATGGTGTTCACCTGTCCCGCGGCACGCTCGGCCGCGCGGATGGTTTCTTGAGACATGGTATCCCCTCAGAGCCTCGTATTTTTGGCGTTACCCGCCTTATTATACGCACGGCGCGACGTGCTCCCCAGCGCATGAGCAGCGCTTTTTAAAAGCCCACCGAGCTAATAATCAGTTTTGTTGCCAAACATTTTATCGGTCTGTCCTGTGTAAGTGCCCGCGCCCCCAGATGGCCGCCGCGTCCGCCGTTGGGGATTACAAAGTTGCAATTGGGACGTTCGTCCTGTCTTTTGGCAGGTCGGCGGCGTATCCTTATAACCTACAACAAAGCGAGAAAGGTTCTGTATGGATCGAAACGAACTCGACCCTAGCGTCCCCAGCGCCACAGAGGTCAAGAAGATTCCCCTCATCATTAAGGTGTACGCCGTCCTGTGCATCCTTTCCGGCGTGGGCACGCTCCCGTCGGTCGCTGCCTTTATGTGGCAGGTCATCACGGCACTTGTTAACGGCAACGCCACCGAAAAGCTCGGCGACAACACGCTCGTCGCAGTCGGCCTTATCGTCGCCGGCATCATGCTCTCTGCGGCAAGTGCCGTCATCCTAATCATCTTTGGCCTGGACCTTATCAAAAACCAGCGCCGCAACGCCGCCCGCCTGTCCTACATCCTTATTGCATTCACCGTCGTCGAGCTTTTGGTCGACGTGATGCTCCAGGGTATCGGGCCCTTCTTGCTGCGCCCCGCTATTCAGCTCGGCATCCTCATCGCGCTTTCGGCCACCGTCGACCCCACGCTGCGTCAGGAGCGCGAGCTGCAGCGCCGCCTGCAGGAGATGCTCGACCGCGATGCCGCCGCCGAGGGCATGCTCGGCCGCGATGAGACCGGCGAGGGCTACATCAAGCTCAACTACTTCAACCTGTTCTGGGTATTCTTCGTCTGCTGCGTACTGGGACTTATCTTGGAGGACATCTGGCACATGACGGTCAACGACCCGGGCGTCTACCAGGACCGCGCCGGCATGCTGTTTGGCCCTTTCAGCCCCATCTACGGATTTGGCGCCGTGCTCATGACCATGGTGCTTAACCGCTTCTACAAAAAGAACCCCATCATCATTTTCCTGGTGAGCGCTGTGCTCGGCGCGAGCTTTGAGGTGTTCGTGGGCTGGTTTATGCAGACCGCGTTTGGCGTGGTCTCGTGGAGCTACTCGCACATAACGCTGTTTGGTTTGCCCGATCCGCTCGTGGTCCTCACGGGCGGACGCACCTGCACGGGCTTTGCCTGCCTGTGGGGCCTAGGTGGCCTCATCTGGATCAAGCTGCTGCTACCGAGGCTGCTTAAGCTCATCAACAAGATCCCCTGGAAGAGCCGCTACTCGGCCACCGTCATCTTTACCGTCATTATGCTGGTCGACGGCGTCATGACGCTGCAGTCGCTCGACTACTGGTACCAGCGCGTTAACGGCACGGAGCCGGACATTCCCGTCGCACAGTTCTACGGCAAGTATTTCGATAACGACTACATGGAGAACCGCTTCCAGAGCATGACCATGAGCCCCAAGGACGCCACGCGCGTTTAGCGCCCGCCGCGCCCAAAACGCAAAATGCCCGCCGGTATCACACGTACCGGTGGGCATTTTTATAAACGATCCTTCTATCGACGCAATCCTCTATGCCTCGCGCTCGACCTCACTCACGCATTCGTTCTTGATGGTGCCAACGAGCGCCTGCAGTGCATCGACCACGTGTGGGCGAATGTCCCCGCCGATAAGCACGAGCATGATGTCGTCACCTACGGTAAGCTCGCCGCTTGCCAGCCACACGCGCACATAGCCGATACCCGGCATCGCGCGCGTAGTCTCGATAGCAGACCGTACCTTTTCGGCGTCGTAGTCAAAGACCATGCCGCCCACCCTGTGGCCTGGCGCCACGCCATCGGTCTCGACTCCGCGCACCTCAGCCTTGGGCGTCGCGCGCACCACACCGTTATGCGTCAGATACATCCCACAGCCTGCCGCCGAAGCATCGGCCTTGGCCTCGCGCAGCCAAGCATCAATCGAAGGCATCAATTTGCCACTCTCGAGCATCATTTCTCCCTTACCGTCGTCGAGTAGCCAATTTGGGACGGGGCCTTTTTAGCTACTCTCGAACAACTTATTCCTCGACCGGCGTGAGCACCATGACGGCGCGTGTGTTGCTCAGCGACAGCGAACGACAGGTCACAAGCGTTACAACCTTAGTTGCCGAAGCGGCACGATCGGTGGCATCACTCGCCACGGCAGAAGCGCCGTCGAGCATCTCGGACAGGTAGTTCTTGAGTCCGTCGTCGCCCTCAAAATTGGTCGTGCGCGCCTTGGCATACGTGTCCTCGACCACCTTGGTCGCCAGCGGACGCAACTTATACGTCGCATCGCGCGTGATGTAGTACACATATTCAATGCTATCGAACGTTGCCTGGTCAGTCGTATCCGAAATCACGTTGAACATCGACCCATCGTTCATATGGTGGCCGTAGATCGTGGTCTGCTGGTCGACCATTCCCGGCGCGGTGTCATCGCTATCCAAGAAGATGGCACCCGAGGCGTTAGACGTGCCATCGAACAGCGTGTTGAGGTATTTGGAGTTGTTGTTGGTCTGCACCACGGGATAGTTGATGTTGGTTCCCGGCACGTAAATCCAACCCACAATCTCGGGGTTCGTCTGAGCAAGCGTATCAAAGTCGATAATCGGCACGCCGCTGGCGTCCTTATCGCTTACATATTGCTTCTCGATTTTCTGATACGAATCGCTCGCCTGCTTATAGCCAATCTGGGCATTAATAAAAATAGCGGCGGCGGCGACAATCAGACCGATACCGATGATGATGAGCAGAATGGGAATAATGGAGTGGCGCTTTTTGCGCGGCGGCTCGGCGCGATCCGACGGCGCGGCATGCGATGAAGACCGGGGCGGCTTCTTAGCGGAGCTATAAGACGAAGGACGATATGCGGCCGGCGCGTCCTGTCGACGATGCGTCGCCGGTGTCACGGGGCGCGGCGCGCGCGGCTGCTGAGGAGAGGATGTCCGACCCTGCTGTGCCGCACGGGCAGCACCCGGCTTCGACGGATCGGGAATCTGAGAAGCCTTGAATCGTTTTCCCTGATAATCGGACATGGCTCTCCTTATACTGCGGTGAAACGGCGGAACGCTTAGGCGTCAGCCATCTCCTGCTTCATCTTCTCGATAACCTTGCGGTACTCGGGGTCGCAAGCACCCAGAATCTGTGTGGCATAGATGGCGGCGTTCTTGGCACCGTTGATGGCAACGCAGGCCACGGGCACGCCCGAAGGCATCTGCACCATCGACAGCAGCGAATCCATACCGCCCAGGTCACTCGTCTTCATAGGCACGCCGATAACCGGCAGCGGCGTAAAGGCAGCCACGACACCACCCAAGTGAGCGGCCTTGCCGGCGGCGGCGATAATCACTTTGATACCGCGATCGGCGGCAGTCGAAGCCCACTCGTGGACCTTCGCCGGCGTGCGGTGCGCGCTCGCAATGACGAGCTCATAGGGCACACCCAGTGCCTCGAGCTCGGCGGTGCAGCCTTCCATAACGCCCAGATCGGACTTGGAACCCATGATGATCCCGACAACCGGCTTCTGATCTGCCATAAACATAGACCTCCTGTTGAGAGCGGTGACGCAGCGAATCCGCGACCCTTAACTGCAAATAATTCAAGTATAGCCACCGATGCCGATGTGTTCGGTGAGAGACGGAATGCTTTGCGAGATTAAGGCCGAAGGGTCGGAGCTTTCCGCCTACATTCAAAAAGCATGCCCACCGTCCTTGGGTGGGACGGCGGGCACGCTTGCTTAGCTGTTGCTGGGGCTACTTGGCCTTGCTGCGACGATGGAAGAAAGCGCCGATCGCGGCGATGATGGCGCCGAGACCACCGACGGTCACGACGGTCGCCGCCGTCTGGTCGCCGGTATTGGGGATCGCCGAACCGTTCTTCTTGCTGCCCTGGGCCTTGTCGCCTGCGGGCTTGCCCGCCTGGTTGCCGCCGTTCGAGCCATTGCCGGAACCCTGGTTGCCCGAGCCGCCCTGGTTGCCGGAGTCGGCATCCCTGAGGCTCTCAATGGCCAGCTTGAGCTGGTCATAGGCCGCCTGGAGCTGGGTGTCGGAAGCATTCTCATCACCCAAGACGTCCTCGGCGTAGGTAATGGCATCCGTCAGGGCCTTGACAGACTCGTCCGTCTTGCCCCTGGTGTCAGTCTCCTTCGCCTGCTTGACCAGGGCCTTGAGCTGCTTCTTAGTCGGATTCTCGACCGGGCCCACCGGGGTCTTCT
>ERZ772872.3690-NODE-3690-length-11224-cov-3.252485_pt1 | contig 11224 bp, 7 predicted proteins | sample MGYA00512132_ERZ772872 | MGnify/ENA primary metagenome ERZ772872 (study PRJEB29015, sample SAMEA2737724) | human gut metagenome | biome: human gut; feature: human-associated habitat; material: faeces | place: China | collected 2012 ... | reverse complement strand
GCTTTACCCAAATGCAGCGAAAACGTAACGAGGGCGGCGGGCTGGCAGGCGGCGGGCCGGCGGTTCTACAGCGAAACCGCACCGTCCATAGCGAAAAGCATCTCGCCCGCAACGAAGACCGTCGCGTCCGCAACGAAAAGCATCACAACATTCAACGCTTATCGCCAAAATCGAGATTTTCATCGAATGTTGTGATGGTTTGGAAGTCCCGACCACCACAAAGGTGCCTGTCCCCATTGTGGTGGTTCTGAACGATGTCCTATGCCGAGGCCTTGGCCTTGCGGCGCTTGCGGACCGCGTGGATCACGATGTCCAGCAGCAACAGCACAATGGCTACGACCACGATGAGCACGGCAAACTCGCGCTTGCCCCAGTGGCGGCCGGCCAGCGACTTTTGCTTGTCGACATCCTTCTTGTTGTACTTGGTGCGCACGCAATGCACCAGCAGGCGATGGTCGTTCACGCCGTAGGGCGTGCAGGTGACGAGCGTCACCTTGTCGGCGCCGGGCTCGATGGTCAGCGACTCCATCTCCTCGGGCAGCACCACCTCGGAGTCCACCATCTTGTAGGCGAGCGTCTTATTCATGGTGTGCAGCAGCACCAGGTCGCCGGGCTCCAGCGAGTGGATGTCGTCGAACATGCTCAGGTTGCGCATGCCCGAATGCGCGGTGAGCACGCAATGCGTCGAGGTGCCGCCCACCGGCAGGCTCGTGCCCTCCAAGTGGCCGACGCCCGCCATAAGGACTTCTTCGCTCGTGCCGTGGTAGATGGGCATACTCACGTCGATGGAGGGGATCTCGACCCAGCTCATCATGGGGTCGCGGTCAAAAATGAGCTGCTGAGCGTAGGGCTCGATCTGGTCGGCGGGAAGCTCGGTGGCCTCGCCCGCCAGCTGCTCGTTAAAGGAGCGAGCCTGGAGCAGGATGCGCTCGCGCTCCTCGGCAGGCAGCGCGTCCACGGTGCTGGACACGGTGCTGATCTGGTTGAACACGCCCGAGGCCTCGAGCCGGTCCAAGATCCACGGCCAGGTCATAAGGCCCACGCCAATAAGGATGATGACGATGGTGATGAGCCGGTCGGCCCAGCGCGGCAGTCGCTTGCGACGGCGCTTGGGCTTTGGTTGAGGTTTGGGCTGAGGGCTTGAGCCACCGTTGGCCGCGGCGTTATTGCTCTTCATATGTTTGGCGCCCTGCACCATCGCCGGTCACTCCTCTACAGCTCAGGTTGTCTAAACAAATAATAGCCGATTCGCGAGCTCGTACGCCGGACAACGCAGCTAGACTGCACCGTCCGGGCCACGTAACCCCACTCAACCAATCAAGCCATATGTTGCTTTCATCGTCTCGAGCAACTGCGCCATCGTTACGCCCGCAACCCCAATCTGTTTCAGATTGACGTCGCCCACCTCGCAATCTTTAACAAACGCAAGCATATCGTCCTTCAGTTCTCCGCCCAGGTCGACACCTTCCGACTCGCCAAGCAGCTGAGCAAGCCTCAGCGCATCGCGTTTATGCTTTTTTACCTTCTTCGAATCAACGTTCTCCCCCGCTTCCCTTCTGGCTTTTAGGTCGAGATACGCCTTCGCTTTGAACGGGACAATGTATTCCGTACCCAGGACCGAAACGCCGTCTACGGTCCGAATTCCCTGAAGGAACAAGCTGTAGTAAGCATCGTCCAACAAAATTGCCGAAAGACTGCTTATGTTTTCATCAACGTGAATTGGCGCCACATCAATCCCCTCACGAGCCTTTAGAAAGTCGGGGCACTTCGCGAAGAGTTCGATCATATGGGGGTAACCCGGCCTCTTAGGCTCTGTAAACCGATAAAAACATGAGCCTTTGCCTTCGCCCCAGCCGCAGCGGTAACCGCCATCACGCACCAAAGTCCATATAGCTTCTGCCGTCTGAGGCAACCGGTCATCGGCGACAATTACCACATCAAAATCGTGAGTCATCCTAAACGGAAGTCCCGCCTCCGCGAGCAAAATGTCGCATGCCGTGCCGCCGATAAGAGCATACGATCCTGCAGCTTCTTGCATATGCTGCTGAAATTCTTGGAGACCTTCTACAGCGCTTCTTGCCATGGATATTCCTTTCCAAACATGCGATCGACTTCGAGCTGAATTCGCTCATCGTCGATTGCCGCCAAAGATAGCGCAAGCGAAATGTCGTCGACACGGGAGGAGCCGGCAAACACGGGTGCATAGCGCCACACTTGAATCATCGCCGTTTCGTTATCCGGCAACTCCCCGTCTGCGACTTCGAGGTCGCTCAGTTGACGCCATGCACTTCTTAAGACGGCCTTTTGTTCCATGCCCGGCGCAGCGAGCATCGAACGCGCAGCGAGCGCCGTCTCCCCGGCGTCAACAAGATAGTCGATCTGCGGCGTCTTCCTTGCAAAAAAGACCTTCGAGACAGGCGAGGAGAGCTCTGCCATGTGCTCGCTGAGCAAAAGATCAACGGCGACAGGGAGCACGACGACACGTCGCTCGCGACGCTCGCGCCTCGCGAGTCCCCTGTCAACAAGCTCGGTTATGGCCTCACTCGCGCGGCTTGCCGAGATCCCAAGCGCACGACAAAGGTCATGGGGGCGATATGGCTCCTGGGCTGCTCCCCAGATTGCGGCAGCCTGTGCGTTGGGTGACATCTTGGTCGCGTGATTGCGAAACCGGGCACCGCCCCTCTCCGTGCAGGCCGTGCCCATAAATGGAAGAAAAGCCTGTCTGCCGGGGCAAACAAACGGAATCCCTTGTGCGACCAATGCTTTGCGCTGACGTGCATCGGCATCAGGAAACGAAACGACAACAGGAATCTCCGCACGCATGGCTAGCTGACTATAGACTCTCTTAGCCTCGGGAAGCCCGACGCCAGTAGGCAAACTTGCAAGCAAAAACGAAAACCCGTTTGCGTCAACAGCGCGGACCTCAATCGCCCGCAGATACAGCGGCAAGCGTGCGGATCCAGGCCAAGTTCTGGCCTTGGCGGAGAGGCCTAGTGCTTCTTGTAAGTAGATTAGCGCTTCGTTCATTTCCATTATTTTCGTTCGATTCCAGTTTATATTGGAATTATACATAATTTTCGGAATTAACGAGATTCCGTTCGCGCCTAAGCCCATATTTGAGTTTTCAAAATGTCCCAGATCGGCTGGGCGATTCGGGATACAATGTCAATAGAAAACGACGCATCCCGCGTAAATGTTTGGGAGCGCGGGTGGCCTAGTTTTCAGCTTTTGTTAAATGCCCGGGATCCGACCCCCGGGCATTCTTATTTGCGCTTGTTGCGGCGCAAATGCCTTCCACCGTCCGCACCGCGCGTGCGCCTACGGACCTTAAACCGAACCTCATACGAGTCAAGAAACGCGATGACGAACGTGCCCACCACCGCGAGGGCGGCGAGCGCGTTAAGGAATTTCAGCATTTGGGGACCTCCGATCGAGTCGTCGGCCGCCCGCGCACGGGATGCGTCGCAAGGGTATTTTACTGCGAGCACCCGCACTTACAGCTGGTAAACGCAATATTTGCAAACATCTGTTCGATATTCATACGCTTGATCCATCGGGCAATAGAGCCTGGCTGCGTTGTCCAAAAAGAACGGGGCAGACTCCAGTGCGGAGTCTGCCCCGAAAAGAGAATGGCAAAGCAAGAACGTGGATGGACGAGAAAAGTGTCCGCAAGTCTCATGGCCATCGCATCCCACCTGCCAAAGGGATGGGTGAGCGAGCGTTACTCCTGCTCGGACTCCTCAGCCTGTTTACGGCTGCGGATGAGGTGCGCCACGCCGATGCACAGCACCGCGCCACCAGCGATCCAAGTGAAGGTCACGCCGTTAAGGCCGGTGAGCGGGAGGTTGGAGCCCTTCTGGTCGACGATGATGAAGCTCAGCTTACCGGTAGAAGTGACAGCAGAATCAGCCTTTACAACACCATCAGCAGCAGTGACGTGGGCAGAATTCTTGTCAGGGATCACTTCGGAGCCATCCTGCTTAAGCGTGCCGCGGGCAATAGTGAACTTGACGCCATTGGAGGCAGAGTTATTGTAACCAGGCGCCGGAGTTACCTCTTTAAGGATATAGGTGCCCTCATCAAGACCGACAACGTTGATCATGCCCTTATCGTTGGTAGTTAGTATTGCGGCATCTGTATCTGTCGTCGTGGTACCGTCGGCCTTGATAAATTCGTTGGAGCCTTCCTCCTTCAGCGTGAACTGAACGCCCTGGAGTTTCTTGAGATTGCCGGTCTCATCCTTGTCGCTACCGACCTTGGTAACATCGATACCATAAGTGTAGTCATAGGCCGGATGGTCAACCGTGGTACCGGTGTCGCTGGTGTTGTACGGGTTGTTGGAATAGGTCAACTTGACATTGTTCACCTGGGCCTTGCCGAGCATATCCGCGTTAATCTTGCCAGCAACAAGTTTTGCCTCATAGTTCACATAGACTGTCGAACTACCGTCAACGGTGATAGGATTGCCAGCCTTATCCTTTGCTCCTTTGAGGTTTTCGAAGGAAACAGTGAGCGTATTCGTGCTTTCCCCCGGGACATAGGTCGCACTGTAGTAAGCGGGATCTACGACTGAATCGTTAATCTTGACCTCAACGACCGGTTTATTTCCATCAAGATTCGGCACCATCGTGGAGGGAAGATTGTCGGTGAAAGCGTAGCTGTACTTGACGTATGTGTTAATGTTGCTAGCCACAGTGCCGGCAAGCTGATATTTAACAAGCTGTCCAGCAGCGGAGTCGGCGGCCTTGTTGGCTGCGGTGAAAACATTCTTGCTATCGTCCGTAACAAACTTGCCGTTCTTGTCATCCTTTACGGCCTTGGTCACGTTGGGGACGTCCTTCTTGGGGGTCACGTTAACGTCAGAGCCACCGACGATGGTGAAAATCGGCGAGGTATACGCATCAGTATTGCCATTAGCACCGCTGGTCGTACTGGGCGTATCGGTCACGAAAAGCCAGTAGCCATGATCAAGATCCTTAAAGCTACCTTTGGTGGAATCGCTTGGCTTTGTCCACGTGAGGTTCTTGTCCCCTTCCAAGGCCTTGGCAATCAAGTCAAGAGTTGTGCCAGTATCAACCGCCGTAGTCTCTCCAGAATTAGGGCCCTGAGTCGTGCTGATGAACTCCGCCCACGTCTGGGCGTCAGCATCTACGCCAGGTGCTCCAGTAACGTCTTTGAGCGCAGTCGTAACGAGGGTTTTCACATTACCCGGAGCCCACTGAATATCGGAAAGAGTCTTAGCGGCCGAGCCATCCCAGCTCCCATCGCCCTTCTGATCCTGCGTGACCTTCGCGGTGAAGATCTGAATGCCCTTGAATGTCGTGCCGGTGTATGTTTCGTCGGTGATAGCCACCTTACCCTTCTCCGTGGCCACCGTCGGCGTACCCGCCGCAAACGCCATCGTGACCGGGGCCATGACGCCGCCGAAGCTCAACGCCGCTGTGAGGCCTGCGGTTACTGCCAGGCGTACGATGTTCTTGCTCATGCTCATCTTCTTTTCCTCTGCTTTCTGCTTGAAGTCCATTTGATCTAAATCTGTCTGTCTGTGTCTTAGCATCTGCTTCGCTACGTCTCGCCCCGCTCTCTGTGGGGCTGCCAGCTACTCTTTATGGCTGCCACCTCCCCGCTTGACCAGGAGCGCGACCACGATGAGCGCGGCTCCGGCGACCGCTGCGGCGGCCGCGGCGTACATTGCCATATCGCCAGTCGAGGGCATAAAGCCTCCGGTGGTAATGCTAGGGGGTGTGCCGGTGGGCGCGTTGATGAGCGACGCCTCCAGGCTGCCCGTCGACCCGTCCGCGCTGTCGGCGCGCAGGGGCGACTCGGCCGTGATGGTGAGCTTGGGCTTGGCGGCGGCCACCTGGTCGACGTCCAGGCCCTCGGCTTTGACCGTCACGGATCGCGTGCCCTCGAAGGCGGTGTAGCCCTTGGGCGCCTTGAGCTCGCGGACCTCCAGCTTGCCCGAGTCCACGCCCGAGACGGTCACGCGGCCGTCCTCGCCCGTGGTGACGGTGGCCTTGCCTTGCGCATCCCACGTGCCGTCGGCCGCCAGCGTGCGACCGCGGTCGTCGGCGATGCTCAGGACCGCCCCGGCAAGCGGCTTGTCGCCGTCGCTGCCGCGCTTGGTGAGCGCGAGATCCCAGGTGTAGGCGCACGCGTCGTCGCTCGGCGTGCGGGTGAAGCCGGCGTCGCCGGACTGGTCGGCAAAGGGAGAACGCGGGTAGCGCAGGTAGACCTCGTTGGGGTTGCCCTTCGCGATGCCGTGGTTGCATGCGCTGTTGAGCGGCGCATTGTACACGGCGACCACGCGGGCGCCCGCGGTGAAGGCGTCGGCCCCGCCGAGCGCGGCGATCAGGTCGCCGGTGCGCACGGTGAAGGTTCCGTCCGCCGCTATCTTGGTGGCGCACTGGGCCGTGATGTCGGTCCAACCCTTCGCGGGCTCGGTGCCGACGCGGCCGTCCTTGTCGGCCGAGACGGCGTCGAAGCCGCCGTCCGTGCCCGCCGCCACGTACACGCGCATGCTCGCGGCCACCTTGGAGGGGTCGAGCCCCGCGCCCATGGTGTCGACGAACCGCACCGCATAGGTGTCGTAGGCGGTGAGCCCGGCCGGGACCGTGGCAGAGAGACGCCAGTACAGGTCGTCTGCGACCGTGGCGTCGGCGGCCTTCTGCCAGGCGGCGGTGCTGTCCTCCAGCACATGCTTTTGGACCTTGGGGGTCGCCGCCTTGGGCTTGACGGTGACGGCGTTGCCGCCGACCAGGGCTATGATCGGCGCGGTGCCGGCCTCGCCTTGGGCGATGGCGTCGTCCTTAGCGACGATGAGCCAGTAGCCGCAGGGCAGCTCGGCCGTCGTTCCCGCGTTAAGGGCCACGGGCTCGGCGCCAGAGCTCTGGAGGGAACGAGCGAGCTGTGCGCTCAGCGCGCTCGTAAGGTGGGAATCGGTGTTGAGCCACTCGGCAGCTTCCTGCGCGGTGGTCTGGGAATTGGGCATGCCGGCGCTATGCAGCACAGGCAGCGCGGCGTCGCGCACGGCGTCGCTTGCCCAGGCAAGATCGGTGGCGATCTTGGCGTCGCTGTCGCCGTCGACGACGTTGGCGCTAAAGATCTGGTAGGCGTCGTAGCTGCTCGCCACGGTGCCGCTCACCGTGATGGAACCGGTCGAGGTCGGCGCGGCCTGCGCGGAAGCGGGGAACACAACCGCGCAGGCGCCGATCAAGAGGGCAAGCAGCGCAAACAAGATCGGGAAGGAGCAAACTTTCTTATTCACGACGCTCACCTCCCTTCGCATTCGCCTTCCGACGAATGTGCATCCAGGCCGCAGCAGCGCAAAGCACCGCCGCGCCGGCAAGGTACGTCAGAGTGACGCCCGACATACCAGAAAGGGGCAAAGAGGTGGAGTAGGTGTTGGTGAAGGTGGGGTTGAAGGTCGGAGTCGCGCTCTCATGACCGCTGGCGTCGACCTCGTAGTAGGTCGGCGTGCATTCCAGCGTGCCGTCACCCTTGTCCTTTGCCGTCACCACGACCTTGAAAGTCTTGGTGTCGTTCTTGTAGCCTTCGTGTTTGGTGCCATCGTTCTTGTCGGCGTCGCATTCACGGATGTAGTAGGTGAACTGCGCCTGCCGATTATTATCGAGCTCATTAACGCCTAGTGGGCCGATTTGTACCGATCCGAAATCTACTATCTGAAGGTTTTTCGACCCAGCAGTAGTATATTTATATATGGGCTTAAAAGATTTCTCCGTGTTGTCCGAATTCTTGGTATTGTTGTCCGAATTCTTGGTATACAGCTCGAACTTAAATTTCTTCATCTCACCGCCGTCGACCTTCTTGGTCACCTTGGGTGTCCAAGTGCCTGAGGTCTGGTAGGGCGCAAGTTCGTTCGTAAACGCAGGGTTGGAGTCGTTGCCGATCGTTACGGTCGAGATTGTATTGTCTTTCGGATCTACACTCCAGTTATAGAACTCAAGAGATTTACACTCGGTGAAGCCCGTTTCGCCTTCCCTTTTAACGGATACTGTGGAAGCGCTCTTATCAACTTCATAACGATTAATATTGATCCCCAAGAGGTTGGTCGTATTAACTGGTGTCGTACCAACCTTTATATGTATTTTGTAAATGGCCTTATCAAAGGTCGTGCCTTCCTCATTGATAGGGACTTCAACAAGGTAGAGGTCGTAATTGCCCGACTGGTAGTTCGCAGCCGTATCAATGACGATCTCTCCACTTTCATTAACGGTAACCTCGGACGTCGCCTCGCATCCGTTTGCGTTAAATGAGCCGTCCGTATTCCAATACGGCTCCCCAGCTGAATCGGCGGCTTTACCCAACAGCTTGAACTTATAGCCGTGGCCCGTGAGGCCTTGCGGTTTGCCGTCCTTCATGAGGACCTTGTTAGCCTTGACCTTGATTGCAGGATACACGTCCAGGGAAGTAACCTCACCAACGATGAGGTCGCCGTTGGTCATGATGCCGCCACCGTGGGTGTAGGAGTAGTTGCCACTGATGATGGTCGTAGCATCTCTCTGCGCATCACGTTTAGCCGTATCGGAGGGATGAGCCTCAAGACCAAACATGTACTTGGCCTCGGCACCGCCATTAGGATCGATGGTGATTTTCTGGCGATCGCAGGTGCCCTTCCAGCCAGCTGAGCCGCCGCCGAGCATCTTGCCGAGCACAACTGCAACCGTCTTATTGCTGTCATCCTTGCGCACGAGGAAGAAATCCTTGTGGCCGGCTTCTTTGAAGTCTTTGGTAATGTAGTTAGTGTTGCTGTCCTCGTTCTTGCCATTACCACCGGCAGACATGTGATTACTTAAACCATTATCCGTATTGTTGTAGATTGCGGCACCATTTGAGTGCGAAACAATTGTCTCGCCCGTAGGGCAGGCACCGATGCCACCACCCCAGCCGCCGGCCTCATTATCAGTAATCAGCGTCCTTACGATGTTAAGCTTGCCGTCCTTTTGGACAAAGACGCCACCGCCGCCCCAATCGCCGCCACGGCTCTCACCCGTCATGGTCTTGTTGTTGGTGATGTAAATCTTGTTGGACGTGCTCGGCTCAGCCTTAATATCGCCGGTAGTACCGGTGGAAATACGGAGACCACCGCCCTCGGCGTTTTCAGATTCGTTGCCGGCAATCGTGCCGCCAGTCATTTTAAACGTAATCGCTTGGTTCCAGAAACCAGCGTAGATTCCGCCACCGGCCTCTTTGGAGTAATTGGCAGTAACGGATCCACCCGTCATGGTTAACGTCCCTCTGTGCGTGCATGCAATTCCGCCGCCGCCAAGCAGACCGAAGTTGTAAAGATTGGAATCAGTAATCCAAGCGTCAACTCGATTGTTGGTAATATTGGCAGATCCGCCGATGGTGACGTTCGCGCCCTTGGTATAAACACCACCACCGTATCCGCCGTCTCCGGTGTCACCGCCGCAGCTGCTGCCGCCGATGCCCTTAGCGTACGTAGCATTACCTGAGATGACACCGCCGGAGAGATCCAACGTGACACCGCTGTCGGCAAAAATGCCACCACCGGAAGCAGCCTTATTCGCTGCAATCACGCCGCCAGTCATATTGAGTGAACCCTTTGCCATGCACAGGCCACCGCCCCAGCCGCCGCCGCTACCGTTGGTGACGTAACCGCCCGCGATTTTGACCGTACCCTCGGAATAAATCACATGACCGCCGTTACTCAGGTTGGCAGCCGTGGTAATCATGCCGCCCTTGAGATCGAGCGTGCCGCCCGCTTCAACGTTGACCACATACTTTACGGAACCGCGGTCCGATGCCGCAACGATAGCGCCAAAGCCCGTAACGTCATGCCTGTACGTAGTCTCGGTGGTGCAAAGTCCATCTGTATTGGGCGTGCTCTTAGTCTCATAGTAAGTAAGACTCTTAGGAGTGCCGTTATTAGAGCTAGACTCGTCTCCTTTTTCCCATGTCATAATCGCAGGCTGACCCGCCGGCGCATTGTCGACCGGAGTCTCTTCGTCTTTTGTGCTATCTGAGCCCTCGATAATGTTCTCGATGGTGAGCGTGGCTCCGTTTTCGACCACAAAGAAGGAGTCTAAGCCGCCGGAGCGGTTGTAGAGCATGTTTCCCGCAAGATTAATGGTGGTGTCTTTTTTTATGTCAATCTGCTGACTCGAATAGACAGAACCCGTCAGTCGGAACTTGCCGCCATTGGTAAATGCCCTAGCAACATCGTTGCTTACCTCGGTATAGCCATCGGCATTGACGGTGGCGGGAGCGTTCGCGTTTTCATCGTTATTCTCATCATCCGCAAGCTGTGCGTCGGAAGGCTGCGTGTCACCCTCGACCTCCGTGTCGTCGGACGGCAGGCCTGCGGCAGCGGCGTCTTCGCTCGCGTCATTCCCGGCATCGTCACTATTCTGGTTTTCGGTATCCCCGTTGTTGGTGTTTTCTACATCAGTAGACTCACTTGAGGAACCCCCCCCCATCACAGTTTCCTCGGTAGAAACCGCCTCGGCATCGTTGGCAATAGCCTGCGAGATCGGGGGCATGACGAGCGACAGTACCAGGCTCAACACGGAGGCTCCGCACAAAACGCCTGCCAGTACACGGCGCGTCGCTTTATTACTCTGCTTAGATTTGTCCGAATTCGCTTTCATCGATGTCTCCTCCCCAAGAGACCGCGATCTTGCTCTTTCACTATCAAACGTATCTGTGCAATCTGTAATTGCGCTCGCTAAGTGATGCAATTATAACGATTGTTTAAACATCTGAGCAGCAAAACCGACATTTTTGTGCAAGTTCTTAATTCTCTTGACATTTACTCAGATTTGCCTTCGTTTATTCGCTATCTATTTGTTGTTTCTGCTGGTAATTTAGTTGCGTATTATTTTTTAATGGCATTAGATTTATTTGCACAACATTTTGCTCAAGAGCAAACATCCTGTGAACGGTCGATAATCGACCGTGAGCGGTAGGTCATTAACCGGGATGAATATCCTACCAAATTGATGAGAATATCTTTAACCCATCGGTAGTTAGAAGCGTGATGTTCAGGCAACTATATTTGAATTTTCGCGCAGATTTTAGGCATCATTTCGCCCAAATCGCCTGAGGCCGCCACAAAGGTGCCTATTCCCTTTGTGGTGGCTCTCCCCCCGGCGCTACAGCAGATGTTCCTCGATAAAGATCGCGATGCCGTCTTCGTCGTTGCTGGCGGTTACAAAGTCGGCGGCGGAGCGGGTGGCCTCGC
>ERZ772872.3689-NODE-3689-length-11224-cov-7.991047_pt1 | contig 11224 bp, 7 predicted proteins | sample MGYA00512132_ERZ772872 | MGnify/ENA primary metagenome ERZ772872 (study PRJEB29015, sample SAMEA2737724) | human gut metagenome | biome: human gut; feature: human-associated habitat; material: faeces | place: China | collected 2012 ... | reverse complement strand
CACCAAGTTCGCGCTGGCCATCGGCCGTGAGGACGAGAACCATCACGTGGGCGCTCCGGCAGTCGCCGCATGGAACCCGGCCGACGTGACCGAGCCGATCGACCGTTCCGCGATGTCCAAGATGGCCGCCGTGGTCCGCGAAGCCACCGACGATCTCAACAACTACGAGCATTCCAAGGCTCTGGAAGTCATCGAGAACTACTTCTGGCAGTTCTGCGACGATTACATCGAGCTGGTCAAGAACCGCGCCTACGGCACCGCCGATTCCACCGGCAACGTGCCGAGCGAGGCCGCGGTGAAGTCCGCACGCACCACGCTGGGCCTGGGTCTTGATGCGTTCGCGCGCCTGCTGGCCCCGTACCTGCCGTATGCCACCGAAGAAGTGTGGAGCTGGATGCATGAGGGCGAAGGCTCCGTGCACCGCGCAGCATGGCCTGTGGCCGACGTGTACGCGGCCGCCGCCGGCGACGCATCCGCCGATCTGCTTGCTCATGCCGGTGAGGCTCTGGCCGCGCTGCGTGGCATCAAGTCGAAGGCCAAGGTTTCGATGAAGACCCCGATCTTGTCTGTGACGCTTGCCGTTGCCGACGATGTGCGCGGGTCCATCGAGGCCGCGCTGGGCGATATCGCCGAAGCTGGTCGCGTGACCGGACCGATCGCCTTCACCGCACCGGCTGCCGCCGAGGGTGAGGACGAGGCCGCCGATGTGACGGTCGCCGAAAGCGAGCTAGGCGAACCGCCGGCCAAGAAACCGAAGAAGTGAGTCTCTGAGGTGAGCCGCCAGCGGCTTTTGTAGCGCAGCCGCTCACTTCACCCACATACGAGGGGCCTTTCCTTTGCATGAAGGAGAGGCCCCTCGTATATCCCGTCATTGTCTGCAACTAACCGTGCCCCCTTTTGCTCATATTCAGTCAAAATCGCGGGAAAAATGCTTTCGTGAGCGAAAAGGGGTATAAATCGCAGGCAAAACGGTCGAAATCATATCCCCTTTTGCTCACGTCCGTGCAGAATCGCCCTAAATCGCAAGACGTGCGCGCATAGAACCGTCCTTATCCCGTTCTCGGCTGTTCTCAGCCGTACATTATTCCTGCCCCTGCGCACAAACCCGTACGCGAAAAATGGTTTTTATGGGCGTAATCTCAACGAATGCACAAGCGGAGGCGGAAATCGCAATCAAAAACCCCGAAACGTACCACGTAAGCGACGGAGCACTATCGGATTTAGCGCATCGCACAAACCGCGTGCTCTACAGCACCGGAACGGACAGGAGGTACTGCGGGCCAGCGGACGAATTTCCGGAACCGTTCCCACCCAATCCAGCCTGCAACGCATCGTCGAAAACTTCCGCAGCGGCGGCCAATTCGACCGTCTCGTCAATCAAATCGCCATTATCCGGCGTGAAACCGGTTTTCGCCAAGCCATAGCCGGTAATTGGTAGCGAGCTGGCGGACGAATCCGCCGAACCGTCGGACGAATCGCCACCGCTGTTCTTCGAAGAGCCGTCCACTCCCCCGACTTTCGCCACATTCTTCGACGTGGTGTCCGCTGCGGCGCCGAACGACGGGCGTAGTCCGCCCGCGTAGCTCATCACATCATCCATGCTGATGGCGTTCTTGTCATCGACCAAGCTGGTCGAATCGGCGGTGTTGTTCTTCGCCTGCGCGCGTTCAGCCTTGCGTTGCGCACGGGACCGCCGTTTCTCGGCTTTCGCGCACAACGATTGGCTGGCGGAGGCGGAACGCAACGTGTCCAGCACAGAAGCGTCATCGGCAGCGCCCGATTCGGACGTGTCGTCATCCGAATCCAGCTGGTCGGCGAATCGCAGCACGATCTGGTGGAATGCGCTGGCCTGTCCGGTGTGCTCGCTGGCGTCCGCCAACGCGGTCATCGCCGCGGACACCTTGTCGGACGCGGTTTTGAGCTTCTCATTGTCTTTGATGCCGGCACGCACGTCGGCGATCGCCTGGGTTTCGTAGCTGCCAGCCGTGCCTGCGGTGGCGCCCAGTTCCTTAAGCCGAGCCGTGTATGCGTCGGTGAAATCCATCGAATACGGGATCATGGCCGCGGACAGCTGCGATTGGCCGGCACTGTAGTCTTTGGAGCCGCGCTGTTGTTCCTCGCCGGCGCGCTTGGTGAGCTCGTTCACCAAGCCGGATGTGCCACGCTGTTCGATGGTGCGAATCACCTCGTCGACGGCGTCGGCCGCGCCGATATGCCGGTATGCGGCGCTCACGTCGTTGACGGCGTTGGCCAGGTCTGCCACGGATTTAGCTACGGAGGTATCGCCGTTCAGTTCGGACGCGGTGCCGAGAATGGCGGGAAGCTGTGTGGCGTTGCCGATCGAACCGGACAGATGCGTGGTGTATGAGCCCACGTACGCGTCGATGTAGCCGTCGAACGCCTGATCGTGCGCTTTGGAACGTACGGCGATGGTCTGTTTGGCAAGCGCTTTCTCGTTGTCTCTGAGCTGTTCCAGTTGGGCGATGAGCTTGCGGTTGCGTTGCGAGCCGACGTTGGTCAGACCGTCCACCAAGGTGGTTGCGCGCTTGGTCAGGTCAGGCAGTGATTGCTGAACGTTGCCTTCCACCGCGGCGATGGACAGTGAGCTCATGGTGAAGTGCTTCGCCGTCACGTAGGCGTTGAAGGTCAGGTCCTCGCCCGGTTTGCCGACCGCAGCCACCAGGGTCGAGGTGTTGTCGGATGAGACGAGCACGCCGTCATCGGCGGTCACGTCACTGCCGACGCGTCCGGGAATGGTGAAGGCGACGATTGGCGTCAGATTGGCGGTCACGTCGGGTTTCGTGGCATGCAGGGCGATGCGTATGCCGATCATGCCGGAAGCGCCGGAAACGTCGGAAACGCTTACGTCGGGCCCGTTGAGGGTGAAGGAGGCGGATATTTTCCACGGCAATGCGACAACGCCTTTGGGAACGCGTTTCGACGTGGAGGATCCGCTGTTGGTCAGGAAAAGGCGGCCTGGTTTGTCGATGGAGGTGTAGGCGCTCATCACGTCATCATGCGATGCATCGGCCGCGTACTGCCCATTCTGTTGCAAGGCCGATATCGCGTCGTTCACGCCGACTGCCGCGACGGGAGCGGCGGTGATGACGGCGACCGCGATCGCCGCGGCAAGCGGGCGTCGGGCACCGGATGGACGGTTCGCGGTGGCGTGGCGCATGCCGGACCTCTCAATCGCAATCGAAACAACTTTCCAAGGCATTTAATGTAGTGCCCGGCATGCCCGTCGGCAATGGACGTTCGCGCGGGGCGCGAGGAAAACGGACGGCTCAGGCGAAAACGTCGAGTACGCCCGGGTCTCCCCCGTTTTCGGCGATGCGCTTGTGGCGGCGCTTGGCCTCGGTCACCACGAATTCGCGGTACATTTCGGCGATTTCCGGATCCAGTCCGGCTTCGTCGGCAATGCGATGCAGACGCTCGATCTGGGCATGTTCACGCTGGTAATCGGCCGGCGCGAAGCCCGCACGCGCCTTGAGCACACCCACCTGCGACGTGTATTTGAACCGTTCCGCCAGCAGCGAGACGATGGCGGTGTCGACGTTGTCTATCGATTGGCGCAGCGAGGCGATTTTAGCCACCACATCGGCCACTTCGGGGTTGTTCTGCGCGGTGCGTGCGTCGATGATGGTTTCGGATTCGGTTTCTTCTTCTGGCCGAAGCCAGTCATGTTCGCTGTCGCTCATGGGTATAAGCCTACCGCGCACCCTACCGCGGCATCTGCCGAACAGCGGTCACTTCGCGAAGTAACGCTGCAGCACGATGGTGGTTTCGGTGCTGACCGACACCGTGCGATGGATGAGGTTTAACAGCTCTTCGAGCTTGCTGGGCGATTCGACGCGAACGGTGAGCATGAAGCTGGGCGAACCGGCGACGGAATCGCAGGACATGATGCCGTCGATGTTTTTGAGCTTGTCTGGAATCTCGGCTTCCTGGGAGTAATCGATGGGCGTGACCGCGATGTAGGCGTTCACCGCAAGGCCGCGGCGCTCGTCGTCGATAACCGCCTTGTAGCCGCGGATCACGCCGCGACGCTCAAGCTTCTGCACGCGCGACTGCACGGCGGACACGGACAGGCCTGTCGCCTCGGAAAGGTGGGACAGCGTGGCTCGGCCATCCTTTTCAAGCATGTCGAGGATTACGCCATCGGTCGCGTCGAGCTGGCTCGCAACCGTACGTGCGTCTACCGGACCATTGTCACTGTTGGTCATTCATACCCCTTTTCCAACAATCCACTGCACCGGCCGCAATCGACCGTCCCCACTGCAGTTCCATGTTCTTTTTCTTCCTTACCATACCCACTACCGCGCACATACCGTCGCGGAATCGCCGCAGTTTATCCGGACGGCGCAACGCTGTCATGAAATATCTTTGTTTTATTTAGCTCATACCCCCATATCGACCATATATATTTTTCCCATTTATCTTTTCTCGTCGTATTTTTACCTATTTTTTAATTGACAACGTTGTCCAAAAAGTGGCCAATTTCACGAAATTCGTCGAAACGTACGCATAGGAAAGGGGCTACACGGCGATTGCCATGCAGCCCCTCAAACCTTCAGATTCGCTTGCAGCCGACGACTCAGTTGCCGTTGGTGGCGTTGCCGCTCTGCTGGATGAGCGACGCCATGAAATCGCGGTTGGTCGCTGTCTTCTTCAGGCGTGGCACGAGCGTCTGGTAGGCCTGTTCCGGCTCGAGGCCGCCCAGCAGGCGACGCAGACGGTAGATGATCGGCAGTTCCTGCGGATCGGTGATGAGCTCCTCGCGGCGGGTGCCGGAGGCGTTCACGTCGATGGCCGGGAACAGGCGCTTGTCGGCGAGCTCACGGCTCAGGCGCAGTTCCATGTTGCCGGTGCCCTTGAATTCCTCGAAGATCACCTCGTCCATCTTGGAACCGGTTTCCACCAGCGCGGAGGAGATGATGGTCAGGGAGCCGCCGTTTTCGATGTTGCGGGCGGCGCCGAAGAACTTCTTCGGCGGGTACAGCGCCTGCGCGTCCACACCACCGGACAGGATGCGGCCGGAGGCCGGCGCGGCGATGTTGTAGGCGCGGGCCAGACGGGTCATGGAGTCGAGCAGCACCACCACGTCCTGGCCGAGCTCCACGAGACGCTTGGCGCGTTCGATGGCCAGTTCGGCGACGGTGGTGTGGTCGGAGGCCGGACGGTCGAAGGTGGAGGAGATGACCTCGCCCTGCACCGTGCGTTCCATGTCGGTGACTTCCTCCGGACGTTCGTCCACGAGGACGACCATCAGGTGGACTTCCGGATTGTTGGTGGCGATCGCGTTGGCGATGTTCTGCAGGGTGATGGTCTTGCCGGCCTTCGGCGGAGACACGATCAGGCCACGCTGGCCCTTGCCGATCGGCGCCACGATGTCGATGAGACGGCCGGTGAGCTTGTTCGGCGCGGTTTCCTGCTTCAGACGCTCCTGCGGATACAGCGGAGTGAGCTTGTTGAACTGCGGACGGTTCTGTGCGGCCTCCACGGTCATGCCGTTGATGGAGTCGATGGACTGCAGCGGCACGAACTTCTGACGCTGGTTGCGGCGGTCGCCCTCACGCGGGGTACGGATGGAACCGTGCACGGCATCACCCTTGCGCAGCCCATACTTCTTGACCTGGCCCATGGAAACGTACACGTCGTTCGGACCCGGCAAATAGCCGGAGGTACGCACGAAAGCGTAGGAATCGAGCACGTCGACGATGCCCGCGACAGGCACGAGATCCTCTTTCGGCTCCTCGTGACGCTGTTCGCGTTCAACATTGCGATCCGTGCGCTCGTTGCGCTCGACGCGATCGTTACGCTCGTTGCGATCATTGTTGCGGTCGCCGGTACGGCCACGACGCTCGTCACGCTCGTCATAATCGCGGTCACGGCCACGCAGGCGACGGCCACGACGATCCACGCGGTCACCCCTATCGCTGGCGCGACCGCGACCACGACGCGCGAAATCACCGTCTTCAGCCTCGTCACGACGTTCGTCATCATCACTGCCCTGCGAAGGCAACGTGGCGAGAATGTCATCAAGATCGCGCACAACGTCCTCATCCTTCGGCCCTTCCACCGCACGACGGCGACGGCGCGGCTCAACGTCGGACGCATCATCCTTACGATGGCGACGACGATCATCCTGCTTCGGCGAAGCATCGTCCAATCCCAGTTCGGCCAGCAGATCGGTGGCAGCGTCCGCATCACGGCGGCGACGGCGCTTCGGAGCCTCATCGATGCTGTCCAGGGCGTTCACCGCGGCCATGACATCGGCCGCCTCCTCGCTCGTCGGAGCCTCAGCCTGCTTGCGACGGTCAACACGCTCGGTGCTCTCGGCACGTTCCGTCTGTTCGGAGCGCTCCGCACGCGCAGCGCTATCAGCACGTCCGGCAAGGGTCTTCCTAACGGTTTTGGCCGTCTGCTTTTCGGACTGCTCAGCCTCGTTGGACTTGCCGGATTCCTCAGCCGTGTTCGCCGCGACCTCAGCGTCTGCGGTTTGGGCTTCAGCAGGAGCCACCGGAGCGGCCGGCGCAGCGGACTTCGGAGCTCGCACGGTCACACCGGCAGGCGCTTCACCGCCGGAACGAGCGGCCTGAAGCGTCGCGATAAGTTCCGGCTTACGCATGGTGGAGGTGCCACGAAGGCCCATCTGCTTGGCAAGCTCCTTGAGCTCAGGCAGTTTCATGTCTTCAAGATTCGGGCTGGTTGCCACTGGTTTTTGCCTTTCCCCTAGCTTTCGCAAGCACACGCCTGCAACAGCTGTAAAAAAGAGATACGGAAATTTCCGCCACTGAAGGTCCGCCGCGAAATATCACGGCTTTCGAACTTCCCTAACCATACAACGTCATCCAGACCAACGCAACGTAGGCGTGCCAACGTATTCATGCCAATCAAGCATTCAAGTCAATGACAAATCGCAAATCACAATGCGAAAGACCCGCCATGCGATCACATGACGGGTCTTTCGCTTTACCACATGCTTTACAGCAACAGGTGCAGGTCTTGCCGGAACCTACTTTTCCTCGTGATAGCTCTTGTCGGTATTGACGGACCATACGTTCTTCTTGGACGTCTTGCCGTTCTTGATATTGCCGACGGCCTCGATTGCGGTGGCCATGGAATGATCCATGTTGTTGTAACGATGCTGGCCGTTGCGGCCGACGCAATACAGATTGCCGAAGGAATCGAGGTATTCCACGAGCTCAGGCATGCGATCGTAGGTGTCGAAATATGCCGGATACGCCTTCTTCACGCGCTCACGATGGGAGTCGATCACGTCTTGCGGACCGTTGATGATCTGCATGCGCGTAAGCTCCTGGATGGCGAACTTCTTCGCTTCCTCGTCAGACATGTTCCAGAAGGAATCGCCTTCTTCGCAGAAGTATTCAAGACCGATCCACACGGTGTTGTCAACGTCCTTGACCAGGTACGGGCTCCAGTTGTTGAAGATCTGCAAACGGCCGACCTTGTAGCCCGGATCCTGCACGTAAATCCAGCAATCAGGCACGATCGGCGGGTTGCCGAGGGTGGGAATGTCGGTGGTGTTCGACAGGCGCAGGTGCTTGACGAGCAGACCAACGGTCACGAAGTCGCGGTACGGCAGGCCGTTGGCGATTTCGGTCATGTCCTTCGGCGCGGGCTTGCTGGAAGCGTCCACGGCATTGATGAGATCCTTGACGGGCATGGAGGAGATGAAGTCGTCCGCGGCCATTTCGGTGCGGTTGCCTTCGGAATCCTCATATACCACGGATGCGATCTTGCCGTCGGCCTGGCGAATCTCCACCACGTTCGCGTCGGTGATGACCTTCACGCCCGCGGCCTCGCAGTTGGCCTCGACGGTTTCCCACAGCTGGCCCGGACCATACTTCGGATACCAGAATTCCTCAATCAGCGAGGTTTCAACCTCAGCATTGCTGCGCTTCTTCGGCAGGAGCTTCTGGAACGCATTCTTCAGCACGCCCATAATGCTCAGGCCCTTGACGCGCTGCGCACCCCAATCGGCGGAAATCTGGGACGGATGGCGACCCCACAGCTTCTCGGTGTACCCCTCGAAGAACATGGAATACAGCTTGCGGCCGAAACGATTGATGTAGAAGTTCTCCAGATTGTCTTCCGGCAGCTTGTGCACCATGGACTTCAGATAGCTGAAGCCGGCAACAAGCGTAAGCTTCGGACCCATGGCCTTCAACGTGTTGGCGCTCAGGGAAATCGGGTAGTCAAAGAAGTGGCGGTTCCAGTAAATACGAGACACGCGATGACGCTTAAGCATCACCTTGTCTTCGACTTCCGGATCCGGTCCGCCCGGTTCCATATCGTGCTCGCGACCGAGCTTCTTGTCATCATAGCTTGGCGCGCCCTGCAGCGGCAGGACCCCCTTCCACCAATCCATGATGCGTTCGTCCTTCGAGAAGAAACGATGGCCGCCAATATCCATACGGTTGCCATCATGCTTGACGGTGCGGGAGATGCCGCCGAATTCGCGGGTCGCTTCCAACACAGTCACGTCGTAGTTCTCGGAGCCACCGTCCTTGACGAGCTCCCAAGCGGCAGTCAGGCCTGCAGGGCCACCGCCGATAATCACCACGGATTGCTTTTGCGTCACTTTGAGGTCTCCTTACGAAAACAAAAATCCCTGATAGTTTACCCGAGGGTAGGGAAACGAACACCGCAACTTGTGCGAATGCTTACAAAATCAAGCCAAGTCAGCCGGATATACGGCTATCGCATCACGCAAAACGCAATCATCAAACCGGCCGATGCACGACCCGACTGCGCGGCCAAAGCGCGCAACCACATTACGCAATCCAACTACGCGACCAGCAACCGCACAACTGGCAACCGCGTGACCGGCAACTGCGTGACCGGCAACTGCGCAGCTAGATGGAATCAGGAATGTCAATATCGGTTTTCTGCACTTCCTCAACATTGACATCCTTGAACGTGACGATACGCACGTTCTTGACGAAACGACTGGAACGATAGACGTCCCACACCCAAGCATCAGTCAGGCGCACGTCGAAATACACGTCCTGGCCTGCGGAACGCACATTGAAATCGACTTTATTCGCCAAATAAAAGCGACGTTCCGTTTCAACAACATACGTAAACAGCTTGATTACGTCGCGATACTCCTTATACAGAGCCAGTTCCGCGTCGGTTTCGTAATTATCGAGATCCTCGGCGCTCATCACTTACCTTCCGTATCGCGCTTGCGACCACGACCAAGCGTGCGCCACCAAGCTTCCTTCGACGTCTTACGCTCGCCCGCCGTGTACGGCCAGCTGTTTTCGGCATCGGCATCGCCAGTAACGGACTTGCGATCATCATGCTCGCTTTGTCGCGCAGGTTCCGCGCCTTCCGCGTCCTTCCGCACAGCCTCGGCCACGTCACCAGCACCATCGGAAGAAGCTTTCTGCACGGATTGCGCAGCTACCGCGGCATCGTTGACATCCGTACCTTCCGCATCATGCTTCGAAGCATTCTTCTCATTCAGTCGGATGGCAATGGAATGCTCGCGCGCGCTCAACGCTTCCTTGACGCCCGGATTATCTTCGATCACATGCATGCCGAACGCGTCAAGCGAACGGATCGGGTCGAACTCGTCAACCAGCGTGTCCATAACGATCAGATCCTGGTAACGGTTCTGCGAAGCGTTCCACAAGGCGTCGCGCGAACGACCGGACGGCACGAATCCCAACGACTGGTACACGGACACGGAACGCGTGTTCTGCTCGGGCACGGCAACCCAAATGCGATGCATGCCAAGGCCTGCCGGTTCCGGCGCAAGTCCGTACGTCATCACGCGCGGCATGATGTCACGCGAATAGCCACGGCCGCGGTAATCCTTGCCAAGCACCACCTGAATGCGCGCGGAACGAGCCCAACCGTCAATATCGATCAGGAAAATCATGCCAATCACATTGTCGGAATTCGCGGCATCGATCTCGCCATCGCCATCATGGTCGGCTTCGGTGATGATGGACCATGCGATCGTGCGACGCGACTCCGGATCCCCCACACCGGATTCGGTCGGCGTTTCGCCTTGGGACCATGCCACGGAACGACGCACCCACGCATGCACCGCGCCACGCTCGGCAACCCGATCCTTGCCGGTGATTCCGGAAGCGCCGATGTACGCCCCAATGGCGTCCATACGTTCAAGATCTTCGATCACGGACGGACGCAGATGCACCATCTCGCCCTTGATAGACGGAATGACGATGAGATCCGGCAATTCACGCGACTGCTGGTCCAACTGCTCCTGTGTCGCAGCCTCAACTTGTTCTGGCATTATTCCTGTCCCCTACATCATTGCAGGCACGACCGTCGCCGCACCCATACCGAGGGTATTGTACCCGACTGTATGTCAGCTGTGAATCCGCGCGGCGGCAATCGCTGTACATATTCCTCTACCAGCATAACCTGATGTCGAAGGACATGTCGGCAATCGTAAGAAAATGCGCTTCGCGATTATGCATTCTCTTTCTTTGAAATCCCTTTTCCGGAATAACGAAAAGAAAACGCACGTCCCAAGCTTTTTGGAACGTGCGTTTTCCTGCGATTCAACAATCGGCTGTAATCGTCAGCAATCGTTGTAAACGTTACTTGATCTTGCTCATCACGATCTTGGTGACGGCCTTTGCGTCAGCCTGACCGCGAGTGGCACGCATGACGGCACCAATGATGGCGCCCATCGGCTTCATATTGCCGCTCTTGAGCTTTTCAACGATGTCAGGATTGGCTGCGAGAGCCTCATCCACGGCCTTTTCGAGAGCGCCGTCATCAGACACGACCTGGAAGCCATGCTTCTTGACGACCTCATCCGGAGTGCCTTCGCCAGCAAGCACACCGGCGACGGTCTGCTTGGCCAGCTTGTCGTTGAGCTTGCCATCGGCGATCAGCTTCTCAACCTCAGCAACATCGGCCGGAGCGATCGGTAGCTCTTCGAGGCTCACGCCCTTGTTGTTGGCTTCACGGCTCAGCTCGCCCAGCCACCACTTCTTGGCACCTGCGGCGGTGGCACCAGCCTTGACGGTCTCCTCAAGCAGATCCAGAGCGTCGGCGTTGAGCACGTCACGCATCTCCAAATCGTTGAAGCCCCACTCGCCCTTCAGGCGGTTGCGGCGCTCGCGCGGCATTTCCGGCATCTGAGCCTTCATCTCTTCGATGTGCTCCTTGGTGATGTGCAGCATCACCAGATCCGGATCCGGGAAGTAGC
>ERZ772872.3682-NODE-3682-length-11240-cov-4.287886_pt1 | contig 11240 bp, 6 predicted proteins | sample MGYA00512132_ERZ772872 | MGnify/ENA primary metagenome ERZ772872 (study PRJEB29015, sample SAMEA2737724) | human gut metagenome | biome: human gut; feature: human-associated habitat; material: faeces | place: China | collected 2012 ... | reverse complement strand
GAGCCGGAGAGCACTTAATGTGCTCTCCGTGCGAGCAGGACTGTCCGAGCAGGGAGTAAAGTCCTCCGGCTGCCTCCGGACAGGTCAGCCTGCTAGCAAGTCGGGTACTCGCCCTCCCAGACGATGCGACGGTACTGATCCGGATCGGTGTCGCCCTCGGTGGAGAAGCAGAGCACGGAGCTCGTCTTGTCCAGGCCGATGAGCTCCTTGAGCTCGGCGTACTCGGGGTCGAGCATGAGGGTCTCGACCAGACCGGTGGTCACTGCGCCGGACTCGCCGGAGATGACGCGCGGGTCGCCCTTCTCGGGAGCGCCCAGGGTGCGCATGCCGCGAGCGGTGACCCAGTCGGGGCAGGACACGAAGGCGGTGGTGTGGTTGCGCAGGATATCCCAGCCAAGGATGTTGGGCTCGCCGCAGCACAGGCCGGCCATGATGGAGGGCATGTCGCCGTCCACGATACGCGGGTCGCCGTCGCCGGCGGCAGCGCCCTTGTACAGGCAGGCGGCCGGTGCGCACTCAACCACGACGAAGGTGGGCGGGTTATCGGGATACAGGTTGGTGAAGTAGCCCACCACGGCGCCGGCGAGCGAGCCTACGCCAGCCTGGACAAAGACGTGCGTCGGGCGGTTGATAGCCATCTCGCGCAGCTGCTCGGCAGCCTCGGAAGCCATGGTGCCGTAACCCTCCATGATCCAGGACGGGATCTTCTCGTAGCCCTCCCAGGCGGTGTCCTGAACGATGACGCCGCGCTCGCAGGCGTCGGCCTCGGCGGCGGCCATGCGCACGCACTCGTCGTAGTTGACCTCTTCGATGGTCACCGTGGCGCCCTCGGCGGCAATGTTATCGAAGCGGGGCTTGGTGGAACCCTTGGGCATGTGCACGACGGCCTTCTGGCCCAGCTTGTTGGCAGCCCATGCCACGCCGCGGCCATGGTTGCCGTCGGTGGCGGTAAAGAAGGTAGCCTGGCCAAAGTCCTCGGCCAGCTGATCGGAGGTCAGGTAATCGAAGGTGCAGTCGGCAACGTCCTTGCCGGTCTCGTCGGCAATATAGTTGGCCATGGCAAACGAGCCGCCCAGGACCTTAAAGGCGTTGAGGCCAAAGCGATAGCTTTCGTCCTTAACGCACAGGTTGGACAGGCCCAGGCGCGCGGCCTGGCCGTCCAGGCGGGCAAGCGGAGTAACGGTGTACTGGGGGAACGACTGGTGGAAGGCGCGGGCCTTCTTCACGTGGTCGAGGCTCATGATTCCCAAGTGCTTGTCATCGCTCTTGGGCATCGTGTTGCCCGCCCACTGGATCTTATCGGCCATACGGTGAACTCCTTAAGTTCTCTCTTGCCGGCCCCCGCATACGCGTTTCAGCCCGATCCCATTCACACGGCTGAACTTTTATGTGGATGCCAAACAAAAAGTTTGTTAGCACTGTTCTATCACACTTTTTGATTGGAAAACCTAACAAATTGTTTGTTGCCGTAATCGGTACCTTTTCGCCGCCGAACGGTCACATAACACAGCGACGCTTTCGTTATTTGCGAACAAGTGGGGTTTATGGCACAGTGAGCCCAAACTAATTTTTAGGAAGGCACCCATGACCCCCGCACAGATTGAGTTTTACAAGCGCCTTGCACACGGCCTGGCGCTCCAATTTGGCCCCAACTGCGAAGTCGTCGTCCACGACCTGGAGACCGAGGACGTGGACCGCTCCATCGTAGTGATCGAAAACGGCCACGTTAGCGGGCGCAAACTGGGTGACGGCCCCAGCCATATTGTGCTTGAATCCATGCACGAGGGCACCGCCGACGTGCACGACCGCGAGCCGTACCTCACCAAAACCGCCGATGGCAAGCTGCTCAAGTCCTCGACCATCTTTATCCGCAACGACGAGGGCAAGCCCGTCGGCATTTTGGGCATCAACTTTGACATTACGCTTATGAAGGCTTTTGAGCGTTCGCTCGACGCCTTTACCGGCACCGGCGGCACGGGCTACACCGAGCCCGAGCCCATTACCAAGAACATCGGCGACCTGCTCGAGGACCTGCTGCACGAGTGCGAGCAGTTTGTGGGCAAGCCCGCGGCACTTATGACCAAAGATGAGCGCATTCGCGCCATCGGCTACCTCGACCGTCGCGGCGCCTTCCTCATTTCCAAGTCGAGCGAGCGCGCCTGCGAGTTCTTTGGCATCTCTAAGTACAGCTTCTATAGCTACCTCAATGAGGCCAAGGCGGCGGCCGGCGACAAGTAGGCACTCGCCTGGATTGCCCCTCCCCTTTTGGGCGCGAGTTCTGGAAAGCATGAATCCAAGACCGAGCCGCTTGGAAAGTTCCATATAATCGATGTCATTAGTATTTCGAAAGGGTGGAACAGAATGGCGTTGAGCAAGGCATCATGCACCGGTCGCGGATTGATTCCGGCAATTGGTGGACATGTGCACCGCATGTTCGATGAGGGTGAAGACGACCTGTTTTCGCTGAGCCTTGACGACGTGATGGATGATCGCCCGTGGACCGCCGACGAACTCATGGGCGGTGGGGCTCGCCCGTCAAGCCCCAATCCCGCACTTGCGCCTAAGCCCGCATCTGCGCCGACTCCTGCGCAGCCGCCTGTTTCGACGCCCGCGTCTACGCCCGCTCCCCGCCCCGCAAGCGACCCATCCGAGACGGCGGCATTTCTCGCTGCGGCGACGCGGAGCAAATCGGCCGACAGCACCGTTATGTACAGCGCCCAGCAGTTGCCCGTTCCTGCGGCACGCAAGTCTCCGGTCACAAGGCTCGATGAGCCCGTTGCCCATCAGGTTGCCTACGCTTCCTGGGCTGCAGCCGATCTGGATGAGACCTCTACCGGCATGCCGGCGCTCGACGTTCCAGTTAACCCGCTTTTTGCCGCCAACACGAGCGCCGCGGACTATGAGGGCGGTGCGGCATATTCCGATTATTCCGATAGCTATACTGGCACCGGTCGCATCGAGACCGAGGATTATGGCACTGCATCGAGCGATTATCTCAACGATCCGTACGCCGCCACGCCTGCACCGGAATATGACCCGGAGGCCGCGTCCGCACCGGCGTATACCAAAAGCACGGGCGAAGAGCGCTTCGCCGATTATTACGCCGAGGAAAAGGCGCTGCGTTTTTCGGAATTTCCGCAGGCAGTCAAGGTTGCCTTTATCGCCATTGTCATTGCCCTGCTCGGTGTCATTGCGTTTGAGGGATTCCGGCTGTTCTCCGGCCCCACCCAAGCGGAGTCGGAGACCCAGCAAAAAGAGGACGATAACGAGTATCTGGACATCAACACCCTCAAGGGCGACCCCAACGACGGGGACGATGAGTAGCGAGGGCTGAAGGCGGCCGCAGGATCCCGCATCCAACACCGGCTTCTAAGTGCTGTTTTGTCATCCAGCTACACTTTTCCGAAGTTTTAAGGTGCCTATTTCGACACTTTTCCGTACTTTTACACGGCTGATTTCGACACTTTTCTGGATGAAAGCCGAATAATCACTTGGGAAACCAACGCCGTTCACGCGTCATTTCGCAGGCGGCGCTTGATTTCTGTCCGTACACGTTGATAGACTTCCTCTTGCCCGCAAGGAGCGGGCGCGTTTTATCCAGAGTCGGGGTAGAGAGTTGGCTCCACGATCCCGACGCCAACCGGCCAAGAGGCACGGTGGCCCTGCCAACATCGATGAAAGGAGTCCGTATGGACAATTTCTCCGTGCGCAGCGAGCGCAACTTCCACAACCTGGCAGCCAAGCCAAAACTCCGCACAGGTCCTCGGTCAGCTTGAGCCTGTTGAAGAGATCCAGGTACGCAGCGATGGTCCTCTCGTCGGGGCCCGCCTCACCGTACGAGGCGTCCTTTATGAGCGTCTTGTACGTGACAGCCTGGCTCTCGTTCATGGCAAGAGCTCGCAAAAGGCCGTGTGCAAGCTCGGGCAATCATGCGATATACGAAATTACGCCATTTTCAATGCGGATTTTACGCTACTTCCAATGTAGTTTTTACGCCGTTGCGGATGTAGTTTTTACGCTATGTTCATTGAAAGTTTTACGCTTGGCATCCTTAGCGCGACGCTCGCTCAACCCCTGACCACCGGATTGCCCGAATTCCGGGATGCTGCCTCCGCTCCAAACAAAAGGCCCAGCTCGCGATGAGCTGCCTCCCATTTCTTGAACATTAGAAATGGGAGGCTTTCCACCCCATGCCTCTATCGGAAACGGCATCCCGTCCTGAGCATCGAATCCGGGACGCAGTTTCCGCGAGGGGCCGATCCGGAAAGGCCATCCCACTCTGGAGCTATAATCTGGGACGCGCTTTCCGCCAAAGGCCGCAAGGGGAAAGCGCGTCCCATTCCGAGCATCACATCAGAGCGCTTGGTTATCTCCGCTCGCACATCTCGGCAAACGAGATCAGCTTGACGTCTCCCCTACTCTCCGCGGCATCCCGACATCCCTGCGTAAAGCCGCTTTTTGAGAAAAGCGCATAGCTTTTTCGTTGCCGTCTAAAGAGCTCGCTTCGATGAACGAGCTTTTGCAGCACGTCTTCGCCCGCCGGTTCGTTACGCCATTTGCACTCCGCAAAGAGCGCCGCGCCCTCTCCGTCGTCGACAATCAAATCGATCTCTTCCTGCGTACGCGTCCGATTGTCCGTTCCCCACCAACGGCCCACCGTTGCCGGAATCACATCGAGCTCGCCCGCGCGCGCAAGTTCGTACACGTACTGCCGGCAGATAAGCTCAAAAACCGCGCCCATATAGTCGGACAGATGCGGCTCAATGCGCTTATACGCCATCGCGGCCATATCGTTTTGAATCAGCCCGATGTTCTGCGGAACAAACTTGTACCAGAACCTAAACATCTGATCGCTCAGCAGATACACGGCTCGCTTATTGCTCGTCTCGTTTAGGGGCAGCTCGCGCTCGACAATCCCAAGCGACGCCAGCTTATCCACATAGCTCTTTACGTTGCTCGCAGGGATTCCCGTAGAGCTCGCAATCTCCGAGTTCTTCGAGCGTCCCTGGGCAATTGCCTGTACGATCGCATCATATTGCTCGGGATTGCGGCACTCTTGCAATAGCAGGTTACTCGGCTCCTCAAAGAGATAGCCCGTAGGAGTAAGAAAAAGACGTTTGATGTTGTCCTTGAGCGGTGCGGCAGGATCGACTTTCTCGATATATGCAGGAATGCCACCCGTCATGCCATAGCAAACTGCAGCGTCTTCGCGACCCATGCTCTGCCACAACCCGAGGGTCGTCGTAAAATCGAGCGGCATGATCTTAAACTGGGCCGTACGCCTACCGTATAGTGGGCTCTCGTAGCCCAACACCTGTTCCTCCATAAACGAAAGAGACGAGCCGCATAGGATCAGCATGAGCCTGGTCTCTTTGTATAAGTGGTCGATCTTGTCTTGCAGCAACGAGCTGATTTCGGGATTCGATTGGGCAAGATAGGGATACTCGTCAATCACGACAACCAAACGTTCCGTGCGAGCCATGGTGGCCAATGCATCGAACGCCTCGTCAAAACTACGAAACGACACGCCCGCAGCACCAACCGAGCTTGCAAGTATTGCCTGGCTAAAGCCGTGCAGGTTTGCCTCTGCATTGGTACGACGAGCTTGAAAGTAAATAGCCTTCTTGCCTTGGATGAACTCTGTGATAAGGCGCGTTTTACCCACACGGCGGCGGCCGTAAATCACAGGCATTTCAAAGGAGCCCGTGCCATACAGTCGATTGAGCTCGGACATTTCCACTGTTCTTCCGATAAACATAGGGCCATCCTTCCTTTACGTTATAGCTAGCTATATTATACCTTCCTATAATATGGCTAGCTATAACGTAATTCGACAAGCGGAGCACGAAAAGGGGCGGTACACCACCGTACGTGGACCGTTTCGGAAAATGTATCCCGTTCTGGAGCCAAAAACTGGGCCGTAGTTTCCGCCAAGCATCCCATCCGGAAAGCGCATCCCATTCCGAGTGGCAATTCCGGGACACAGTTTCCGCAGATACAAGGCGACAGTCCGCCGCCCTTATCACATGCCTTCAAATATGCGATCCAGAAACACAAAACAGCAGATAGAATGCTCTTTTTCAAAAAGTACACGTCCCGAAACTTACCAAGACTTCATATCCAGTTACCGTTCACGGTCGCCGATTACCGCCCACCGATTCAAACAAGAAATATGTCGCCAAAAGCAGGTCATCTACCTGCATGGTTAGATTTTGGTCAGCTTTTGGTCAGCTGAGCGGCAAGTTCCAGCTGATACGTTTTTGCTACCCAAAAGGAGGCGGTAGCTCATGACCCATTGCAATGACCAGCTCATCGACCAACTGCTCACTCAAGCCGAACAAGAGGGGCGCTGCCTGATTCCCCCGAGCACGGCGATCCGAAAAGCGCTCCTTCGGCGCGCCGGCGGCACGGTTGTCTCGCCCATGCCGGGGTTGTTTGCGCGAAAAACGCGCTGGGATGAACTCAACCGAGCGCAACGCCATTGCGAGATTATCCGCGCCCTTGCGATCATCCATCCCGATTGGACGTTCTGCTCGTTTTCGGCCGCCTGTCTGCTGGGGCTCGAGGTCTCGTGGCGACACCTGAACGTCGTGCATGTTTGCAGCTCGACAAAGCCGTCGGCTCGTCCGGGCGCACATATTCAGCGACACCAGATTGAGCCGGCCGGAGCAATACGCAGAGCCGGCATATCGGTAACGCCGCCCATCCAAACGGCCACAGATTGCCTGCTGCAAACTGGTTTTGCCGACGGCATGCCCATTGCCGATTCGGCGATCTCAAAGCTCGGCCTTGCGCCGGAACAGCTGATGGAGGCCGTTGAGCAACGAGCGACTGCCCGCAATGGTCGCGCGATTCGCACCGCCCTCACAACGCTTAGATATGCCGACGCCCGCGCCGAGAGCGGCGGGGAATCGGTCGCCCGAGCCATCATGATCGAGACGGGCTTTGCGCCCGACTGGCTTCAATACAAGCTGACGGACCCCTTCGATTCGGCCAAGCCCATACGAACGGACTTTGCCTGGGAACGCCAGGCGCGGGAACTCACGCTGGGCGAGCTCGACGGGCTCATCAAATATACCGACCAGACTATGCTGGCCGGACGCACCACCGCCGAGGCGCTCGTTGCCGAACGACAGCGCGAGGCGCATCTATCGCTCTACGGTCACCCTCTGCTGCGCTTTACCATCAGCGAGGTCCGCTCGGCAGGAGTGCTCGCCAAAAAGCTACAGACGGCAGGCATCCGGCAGGCTGCGCTGCCGACATGGCTCAACGAGGTGGACCTGTAGGAGCTGCTAGGCCACGCCTCGCCGGATCGCATCCCCCCTATCTGGGCCGCGTTTTCCCAACGGCCACGCCAACGGAAAGCGCGTCCCAGCCTGGACGCTCAAAACGGGATGCATTTTCCGGATGGCGGGCCTAGCGGAAAGCGTGTCCCGGAATCAAGGCCTAGAACGGGACAGACTTTCCGGTTGAAGCGCTCAGCGGAAACTGTATCCCGGAATAGACGCTCAAACTGGGATGCAGTTTCCAAGTGAATGACAACCGGAAAGTGCGTCCCGGAATAGGAGCTCGGAACGGGATGCGCTTTCCTGACGAAGCTCCTTGCGGAAAGCGTGTCCCAGAATGAAGACTCAGAATGGGATGCAATTTCCGCCTGAAGGCGATTCGGAAAGCATATCCCGTTCTGGCATCGAATTCCGGGTCGCAGTTTCCGGTTGAGAGCTGTTCCGGAAAGCGCATCCCATTCCAGGCGCGGATTCCGGGACGCAGTTTCCGCTTGAGGCTTCAACCGGAAAGCGCATCCCACTCTGGAGCCGAATTCCGGGACACGCTTTCCGCTAGGGACTCAAGGGGAAAATGCATCCCATTCTGAACATCGAATCCGGGACGCAGTTTCCGCATGCGGCCCCATTGGGAAAGTTCATCCCGTCCTGAGGCTTGAATCCGGGACACAGTTTCCGCTTCAAACAAAAGGCCCCGACTCGCGATGGGGCCGGGGCCAAAGGCGCAGCATATGCAGTTGATGTTGAGCGCGAACAGCCCGTCAACAATGGCTGCCCGCACCCCGCCCTACCCGCGGTTGCGGACGCGGCTGTAGGGCGTATCCACCATGGGCAGATTTGGACGCAGCTTGCCGTCAAACGCGCGGTAGGCGTTCTGTACGGCGGGCGCCGTGGGAATCGTTGCGATCTCGCCGATGCCCTTGCCGCCGTATGCCACAGACAGTAGCTCGTCCTTCTCCACGTAAATGGCGTGGATATCCGGAATCTCGGGCGCACGGAACAGCCCGAGCGTGCCGTACCTTGCCTGGGGTACGCAGTCCTTGAGCGGCCAGTCCTCGGTAAGCGCATAGCCCATACCCATGAGCACGCCGCCTTCGATCTGACCCTGGATGGAGATGGGGTTGACCACCTTGCCGGAATCGTGCGCAGCATAGACCTCGCTCACGCGGCCGTCATCGTCCAAAATGACCACATGCGTGGCAAAGCCGTAGCAGATGTGGCTCTTGGGGTTGGGAACGTCGGCGCCCAGCTTGTCGGTCGGCTCCAGGTACACGTAGCCAAACTCGCATCCTTCGAGCGCCTTGATGGCGGCCGCGGGATCCTGAGGATGCATACCCTGGCCGGCGACGAGTTCCTGTGTGCGCAGCTGATAGGCGTGACCGTCGTCATACTCGATCTTGACGCCGTCGCCATGCGCACTCACGGGAGCGGCGGGCGCAGACTTGCCGGCCTCGATGTCAACCATGGCATCGCGCAGCAGGAAGGCGGCACCGCGCACGGCCTCGCCGGTCACGACCGTCTGACGCGAGCCAGACGTGGTGCCGGAGTCGGGAGCGTTCTCGGTGGAGCACTCGCCGTTGGCAATGCAGCTCAGCGGCAGACCGCAGGCCTCGGCAACGTCCTGCAAAAAGACGGTGTTGCAGCCCTGGCCGATGTCGGACGTGGCGGCATAGACCACGGCCACGCCGTTCTCGACGCGAATCTTGCAGCGGCCGGCATCGGGCAGGCCCACGCCCACGCCGGCGTTCTTCATGGCGCAGGCGATACCGGCGTGTCCGGGATGCGCATAGTAGGCATCTTTGACCTCGAGCAGCGTCTCCTTAAGCGCCGTGGAGCAGTCGGCAATCTGGCCGTTGGGCAAAACCTCGCCCGGCTCGATGGCGTTTCTATAACGAATCTCCCACGGGTCCAGACCGACCTTCTCGGCCAGCAGGTCGATCAGGCTCTCGAGCGCAAACTCGGACTGGCACACGCCAAAGCCGCGGTACGCGCCGGCGGGCGGGTTGTTGGTGTAGTAGCCAAAGCCGCGGATGTCGGTGTTCTGGTACTTGTAGGGGCCGACGGCATGCGTGCAGGCGCGCTCGAGCACCGGGCCGCACAGCGACGCGTAGGCGCCGGTGTCAAAGTTGATCTCGCAGTCCAGACCGGTAAAGTTGCCTTCGGCGTCGCAACCCAGCGTAAAGGTGCCGTCCATGGCATGGCGCTTGGGATGGAACGCGAGCGACTCGGCACGCGTGAGCTTGCACTTCACAGGACGCTGGAGCTTATAGGCAGCAAGCGCGGCCAGGTGCTGGATCGAAACGTCCTCCTTACCGCCAAAGCCGCCGCCCACGAGCATGGTCTCGACGACCACGCGCTCGGGCTCGTTGTCCCAGCCAAACATGTGGGCACACTCTTTGCGCGTGTCGTAGGCACCCTGGTCGGTCGACTGCACCTTGACGCCGTTCTTGTACGGGAAGGCAACGGCGCACTCGGGCTCCAAGAAGGCATGCTCGGTAAAGGGCGTGGTAAAGCGCTGCGTCACGGTGAACGCGCTTTCGGCCAGCGCCTTGGCGGCGTCGCCGCGCGTCACGTGGCGGCTCTGACACACGTTGTCCTTGAGCTCCACCGTGTTGCCAAAGGCAAAGAAGCTGTCGTGCAGGCGTGGGGCGTCGGCGGCCCTGGCCTCGACAATGTTACGCACGGGCTCCAGCGGCTCGTAATCAATCTTTACGAGCTTCTTGGCCTTCTCGAGCGTCGCCCCGTCCTCGGCGACCACCAGCACGATGGCATCGCCCACGCAGCGGGTGATATCGCCCTGGGCAATCATGACGTCCCAGTCCTGGATAAGGTGGCCGACCTGGTTGACCGGCACGTCCTCGGCGCGCAGGATGCCCACCACACCGGGCAGGGCCTCGGCCTTGGAGGTATCGATGGAGAGCACGCGGGCGCGCGGATACTTGGAGCGCACGGCGCTGGCGTAGGTCAGGCCAGGCTGATCGAGTTCGTCGATGTCGTCGGGATACTTGCCCTCGCCGAGCACCTTCTTGCGCACGTCAATACGGAAGGCGCGCTTTCCCACGCCGTAGTCGTCGCCGCGCTCCAGATCCTCGTCGACCTGCTTTTCGCCGCGGAGCACCGCGGCGGCCAGCGCAATGCCCTCGATAATCTTCTTGTAGCCGGTGCAACGGCAGACATTGCCGCGAATGGCGTACTTGATCTGCTCCTCGGTGGGCTCGGGGTCCTCGGCGATGAGCGCCGCGCCCGCCATGACCATGCCGGGGATGCAAAAACCGCACTGCACGGCGCCCACGGCGCCAAAGGCGTACACAAAGGCCTCGCGCACGTCCTCGGGCAGGCCCTCGACGGTCACGATGTTGCGGCCGGCGGCAAGGGCGGTGGTCAGCACGCACGCCTTGACGGCGGCACCGTCCACATGGATGGTGCAGGTACCGCAGGCGCCCTCGGAGCAGCCGTCCTTGGCGGAATGGATGTGCAGGTCGTCGCGCAGGTAGCGCAGCAGCTTCTGCTTTTTGGCGACGGTAACTTCGGCACCGTTTATGTAAAATGTTGCCATGGAAACAGGTCCCCTTTGTAAAATAATCCGGTCGCAGCCGGTGGACGGGCTCGTATCACTCAGATTATACTATAAATAGAGAAAGCCTGCAAGGCAGAGACTAACTTTTTTTGCGATTTTTTTCTGAATTTTGACTTATAACAATAAAAAACTACAAGGAAATCGCGATTTTTCTATCGATAAGCTAAAACTTTTTTTGTACCCGGCAAAAAATGCGGGAAAGGATTGAAAATCGGGTGTGGATTTGGTACACTATCTAAGAAATGAAAATGCGGAGTTTCGGCTTTTTTGCGCCGCATGCGCCGCATGGGTAATATAGCAGACTGTCAAAAAACCTGCCAAGCCAAAAGTTTCGGAGGGAAGAAAAGTGTGAAAGGAAACCGTCAGGGTGTCCTTTCGCG
>ERZ772872.3681-NODE-3681-length-11242-cov-4.007419_pt1 | contig 11242 bp, 8 predicted proteins | sample MGYA00512132_ERZ772872 | MGnify/ENA primary metagenome ERZ772872 (study PRJEB29015, sample SAMEA2737724) | human gut metagenome | biome: human gut; feature: human-associated habitat; material: faeces | place: China | collected 2012 ... | reverse complement strand
CGCACGGGATGCGTCAAATTCCACAATTAAAATTAAACGCTGAAGATAATTTAGCGGTTGCAGCCTAACAGCTGCAACTTGCTGCCCATGATGGCAGCAGTCTGACCTAGAGCACTCACACTTTAGGATTCAGGCTTCGACTATGTGAGAAACGACACAGACAAAGCTTTGAGTCTGTGGGCGTATGATGAAGCTACTAAAACCGGAACTGTGCCTACGCAGGTCTGGCGGAGGGAATGTCAAAACATAGGATACACTCGTAGAAGGACAGGGGATTGATTTTTGGACACGGGTTCGACTCCCGTCAGGTCCACTCTTAAAGTGCCGTATTTACGGCACTTTTTTTAATTCGTGTTGCATTTCTTGCAGCGATATTTGCCAGCATGTCACTGAACACAATCAGATCAGCGGCGAGGATAGCAAGATCATCATCCGGCAGTCAGCAAGCTGGCAGGCAATGGTTGAAAGAATCTTTGAATTTTAAAATGAGATAACAAAGTAGCCCTGTGGCTTAAAGATTTTCAGCTATTTTTATACTCAGATCCATATAGATACAACGGTTTTCCGGCAGTTTCCCGGTCAGCAGATAATCCATAAGAAGAGAGAGTGATAAAGCACCCTGTTCGTCCGGCTGCTGGCAGATCGTTGCAGAGATTATGCCGTTTTGTATCATTTCACAGGTTGATGGGACGGCATCAAATGTAATGATTTTAAGAGGACGCTGCAGGGTGGCATTTAAAACCGCACGACATCCGCCGTAAACACCGGCTGCCGTAAAATAGAGTGCGGACAGATCCGGATGGCGGTCTAAAAGATCAGAAACTACCGCATAACTCTGGTAATCATCATCATTGTTCTCTACAACATCCACAATCCGGATATTCGGATGCTTTGCATGGAGATGCGAGGTAAAACCACTGATACGCTCTTCATGGCAGAGTACATTGTGCGAGCCGGTTACGATTCCGACACTTGCATAATCCCCGGAAAAAAGATGTAATAATCCTGCAGCAGTCTGCCCACATTTGTGATAGTCACTGCCGACATATGCGATGCGTTTCGAATCCGGCATATCGGTGTTGATCGTGATGCAGGGGATGCCATTCTCCCAGAGGGCATCTATTTTTTCCTGTATGGCAGGGTCATTATAGGGAGAGAGAATCAGTCCGTGAATATCTTCTTTTACCAGATCGTCAATCGTCGCAAGCTGGATCTGCAGATCAAAAGAAATGCGGCGTTCAATTACAGCGCATCCGTAGATAGACAGTTCTTCGAGTTTTTTGTGGAGACCATCCATGACTTCGTCAAAAAACGGATTTTCAGCGCCAAAAAGCAGGACACCGATCTTTATTTTTTTCTTTTGTGCAGCAAGCGCAATGCCAGCCTTGTTTGGCTGATAGTCTAATAGCTTTGCAATTTCTAAAACTTTCCGTTCTGTCTCAGCATTGACAATGCCGCGGTGATTTAATACACGATCCACAGTGCCGCGTGAAACACCGGATAGTTCTGCAATTTCTTTCATGGTAGCCATATAAAAACCCCTTTTTCGTTTCAATCACTTCATATAGATAAAGATAACATAAAAACAGACAGGTTGTCAACTTGTGTGCATGTGCACAGAAACGGGTATATAAAAAGAAGCATATATTAAAGTGAAAAGAGCACTGCCGACATAAAACTATGTATAAAAGTGACTGCATAAGTAAATGTAAACAAAAATGAATTAGAAAAAATGTACAAAAAGTATATTGCAAAATGACCATACAGGATGTATGATAAATAAAACGTGCACGAGCACATAATGATATGATTGATAAAAAGGAGAACGGTATGCTGTACATAGGAATTGATCTTGGAACATCTTCCGTGAAGCTGCTTTTGATGGATGCAGCCGGAAATGTGAAAAATATCGTATCAAGAGAATATCCTCTTTATTTTCCAAATCCCGGTTGGTCAGAACAGAAGCCACAGGACTGGTACAAAGAGACGATGCAGGGGTTAAAAGAACTTTTGGAAGGTTTTCCAAAAGAAGAAGTTGCCGGAATCAGTTTTGGGGGTCAGATGCATGGACTGGTCATTCTTGATGACAAGGATGAGGTGATCCGGCCGGCAATCTTGTGGAACGATGGCAGAACGACAGAAGAATGTGATTATTTAAACAATGAGATAGGAAAAGATACATTGTCAAAGTATACGGCGAATATTTCATTTACCGGTTTTACTGCACCAAAGATTTTGTGGGTAAAAAATAAAGAACCGGAGAATTTTGCAAGGATCAAAAAGATTATGCTGCCGAAAGATTATCTTGCATATAAGCTGACTGGAGAGCACTGTACAGATGTTTCCGATGCATCCGGTATGCTGCTTTTAGATGTAAAGAACCGTTGCTGGTCGAAGGAAATGTGCAAGATCTGTGGTATTACGACAGATATGCTGCCGAAGTTATATGAGAGTTATGAATGTGTTGGAACGATCTTGCCGGAGACTGCAAAAGAGCTTGGTCTATCGGAAAAAGTAAAAGTGGCAGCAGGTGCCGGAGATAATGCGGCTGCTGCAGTTGCGACCGGAACCGTTGGGGATGGCAGATGCAATATTTCACTGGGAACAAGTGGAACAATCTTTATTTCTTCTGCTAAATTTGGTGTAGATAAATACAATGCACTTCATGCATTCTGTGATGCAAACGGTGCTTATCATCTGATGGGATGTATGTTATCTGCTGCATCCTGCAATAAATGGTGGATGGATGAGATCATCGGAACGAAAGATTACAAAAAAGAGCAGGAATCGATCAAAAAGTTAGGTGAGAACCATGTATATTATCTGCCTTACCTGATGGGTGAGCGTTCTCCGTACAACAATCCGAATGCAAGGGCAACTTTTATCGGCATGACGATGGATACCACAAGGGCAGATATGACGCAGGCTGTGTTAGAGGGTGTTGCATTTGCACTTCGTGATTCTTTTGAAGTTGCAAAAACGCTTGGTATTCCGATCGAGCGCACAAAGATCTGTGGAGGCGGTGCAAAGAGTCCTTTATGGAAGAAGATCATCGCAAATGTATTGAATATCAAAGTGGATGTGCTTGAGACAGAAGAAGGACCATCCCTTGGAGGGGCAATGCTCGCTGCTGTTGCATGTGGTGAGTACAAAGATGTGGAATCTGCTGCGGCTGCAATCGTAAAGGTCGTTGATACGGTAGAACCGGAGCCGGAGCTTGCTGCAAAATATGAGGCACGTTACCAGCAGTTTAAAAATATTTATCCGGCGTGCAAAGACCTGTTTGACAAGATCATCTGACGGTCAGATATAAAGTGTATAAAACAAATGAAATAGAATGATAAGAAAAGAGGAATAAGGGCATGCAGATTTATGAGGTTACGGATGCGCGTTTCCGAAAATACGGAAAAGTGATCCGGAATATTGATTTTTCAGCATTGACAGAAGCAATGAAAAAGACACCGGTTCCATCTGATGTAGTTTATGAGCCGTCAATCGCAGAATTAGAAGCATTACCGGTGGCAAAGAAAATCGAGAAAGTCTTTTACGGAGAACTTCCGATCCAGATCGGATATTGTAATGGACATAATGAGCTTTTGAATGCAGTGGAATATCACCGCAGCTCAGAGATCAATCTTGCAGCAACCGACGCAGTATTAATATTGGGATCAGAGGCAGATGTGACCGATGATTTTACTTATGAGACTGCAAAGATGGAGGCATTCCGGATTCCGGCAGGAACAGCCGTGGAGGTGTATGCAACCACATTACATTATGCGCCATGTCATGTGGACGATGCAGGATTTCAGGTGGCAGTTATTCTGCCAAAAGGCACCAATTATCCGTTAGATGAGACACATGCTGACGGAGAGGATGCACTTCTTGCAGCTAAGAATAAATGGCTGATCGGTCATGCCGAGGGCGGTCTGCCGGAGGGAAGTCATATCGGACTCATCGGCAAGAACTTAAATGTCAGAGAATAAATTTTTATTTAATAAGTATGTACAGAAAAAGAAAGCGGAGGAAAACAAAATGAATAACATTCCAGAAGTAAAAGTTGGTATCGTGGCAGTCAGCCGTGACTGCTTCCCAGAGTCATTATCGGTAAACAGAAGAGAGGCATTAGTAAAGGCTTACACTGAAAAATACGGTGCAGCAGACATTTATGAGTGCCCGATCTGTATCGTGGAGAGCGAGATCCACATGGTACAGGCATTAGAGGACATTAAGAAAGCAGGATGTAATGCACTCTGCGTATATCTTGGCAACTTCGGACCAGAGATTTCCGAGACACTGCTTGCAAAACATTTCGAGGGACCAAAGATGTTTGTCGCAGCAGCAGAGGAGACACAGGATAACCTGATCCAGGGACGTGGAGATGCATACTGTGGTATGTTAAATGCAAGCTATAACTTAAAATTAAGAAATGTACATGCATACATCCCGGAGTATCCGGTCGGAGATGCTGCAGATTGTGCAGACATGATCCATGATTTTCTGCCGATCGCAAGAACTGTCATCGGATTATCAGAATTAAAGATCATTTCTTTCGGACCAAGACCATTAAACTTCCTTGCATGTAATGCACCGATCCAGCAGTTATATAATCTTGGCGTTGAAATTGAGGAAAATTCCGAACTGGATTTGTTTGAGGCATTTAATAAACATGCAGGAGATGAGCGTATCCCGGCAGTTGTTGCAGATATGGAAAAAGAACTGGGAGCTGGAAATAAAAAACCGGAGATCCTTGCTAAACTTGCACAGTATGAACTGACACTGACTGACTGGGTGGAAGAACACAGAGGTTACCGTAAATATGTTGCTATCGCCGGCAAATGCTGGCCAGCATTCCAGACACAGTTTGGATTTGTACCATGCTATGTAAACAGCCGTCTGACCGGACGCGGAATCCCGGTTTCCTGTGAGGTAGATATCTACGGAACATTGAGTGAGTTTATCGGAACCTGCGTGAGCCAGGATGCTGTTACTTTACTTGACATCAATAACTCTGTACCGAAAGATATGTATGAAGAGTCTATCAAAGGTAAATTTGATTATAAACATACTGACACCTTTATGGGATTCCATTGTGGAAATACATGCTCTAAGAAACTTGCAAGCTGTGAGATGAAATATCAGATGATCATGGCAAGAAGCCTTCCGATCGAGGTAACAAATGGAACCTTAGAGGGAGATATTGCACCTGGTGATATCACATTCTACCGTCTGCAGTCTACTTCCGACAACAAGATCCGTGCATATGTGGCACAGGGAGAGGTACTTCCGGTTGCAACACGTTCTTTTGGTTCCATCGGTGTATTTGCAATCCCTGAGATGGGAAGATTCTACCGTCATGTGCTGATCGAGAAAAATTATCCGCATCACGGTGCTGTTGCATTCGGACATTACGGAAAAGCGCTGTTTGAGGTATTTAAATATCTTGGAGTTCCAATGGAAGATATTAACTATAACCAGCCAGCATCCCTGCCATACCCGACAGAGAATCCATTTGCATAAAATACACATAAATTAATATATTACCTGAAAACCCGCGCATTCAAAACGTAACATACCGTTTTGGATGCGTGGGTTTTATTTTTTGAATGGCAGATTGTACAACCCCGAAACTGGAAATATCTACTTGTAGAATCGCGCGTCATCCTCTGTTACAATGCAGATACATCAAAATGAAACAAAAATGTAATATTTACTTAATAAAAAGTAAATATCTGTAAATGGAGGATTTCTACATAATGAAAAACAGAAACAAGATCGTAGCATTTTTACTGGCAGGAATGCTTGCAGTGGGGCATGGAAGTGTGGTGTATGCAGATGTGTCATGGGATCTGTGTGCAGTGAATGAAAAACGCATGCGGCTGGAGGTACAGGAAAATGAAAATAAACATACGGACAGTGCAGAAAATAATGGAAATGCAGACATTGAAGAGCATGAAATACCACAGACCACATCGGAATATGCCGACATCGGTATTGCGTCCGTGTTAAATTATGTGAATTTACGCGCAGAGCCGTCTGTGGAAAGCGAGGCACTCGGAAAACTTTATAATAACAGTGCAGCGACGGTGTTAGAGACGGTGACGGATGAGGCAGGAGAGGAATGGTATCTGGTCAGCTCCGGTTCGGTGGAAAATGCCTATGTGAAGGCGGAATATGTAAAAGTTGGAGATGAGGATCTGGCGCGAGGCGTCAGCACGCGCTATGCGACGGTAACAACAACGACGTTGTTTGTGCGCACCGAGCCGGGAACAGAGTCATCTGTGCTTACCATGCTGCCGGAGGGTGAGGACGTGGTCGTCTATGATGCGTTGGATGAGTACGGATGGTACCGTGTGTCGACGGAGGAAGGATTGGGATACGTTTCGGGAGAGTATGTGACGATCCGGACAGAATTTCGTGTGGCAGAGTCGAAGGAGGAAGAAAAAGAGAGATTAGAGCGCGAGGAAGCGGAGCGCCAGGCGGCAGCGGCTGCGGCGGAAGCGGCAAGGAAGGCGCGTGCGGAGGAAGAAAGAAAGGCAGCAGAGGCAGCAAGAAAGGCACAGGAGGAAGCGGCAGGAAAAGCGCAGGCAGAAGTGGCAGGAAAGGCACAGCAGCAAAGTTCAGAAAAAACACAGCAGCAGTCACAAAATGCGCAACATGCGCAAAAAAACGATGATACTGCACAGGGAAGCAGTGATCAGGGAAAAAATAACAGTCAGTCAGGCGGTAATACAGCTACAAAGCCACAAAAAGTTTCCAATGGACAGGCGGTTGTTAATTATGCGGCACAGTTTGTAGGTAACCCATATGTCTACGGTGGCAGTAGTCTGACGAACGGAGCAGACTGTTCCGGGTTTGTGATGAGCGTATATGCAGCATTTGGAATCAGTCTTCCACATTCTTCAAGTGCACTGCGCAGTGTCGGATACAGTGTCAGCCTGGATGTGATACAGCCGGGGGATATTGTATGTTACAGCGGACATGTGGGAATTTATGCCGGAAATAACACATTGCTTCATGCGAGTTCTCCAAGTTCGGGAATCAAATACACGTCGCCTGTCAATTATCGTGAAATTTTGTCGATAAGAAGGATCTTTTAAGGTATTGGAAAAATCCGGGTGCGCAACCGATTGAAAGATTGTGAAGAATTCTAAAACAAAGGTGAAAAATAAGGCACATTCATGTATTTTTGCACAAGTATAAATATACATTTTGCGACAGAAAACAAAAGCTATGTTAATATTTTGTCAAACGGGAGAAAAATAAAATCCATTATTGTCATTATGCTTAGAAACTAAAAATAAAAAAATAGTTTCCTAAAATTGACAAATGAAAAAAAATGTGCAATAATCGCAAGCTGATAAGAAAAAACAATGTTTTTGGTTTTCGATGTAGGAAGGAATGAGTCGAATGGTTGAAAGAAAAATCAAATTATCTGACACGGAGGAAGTAAAGGATTTTGTAAAGGCTGCCGGAAAATGTGATTTTGAAATTGATGTATGTTACAGCAGAGCAGTAATTGATGCAAAATCTTTGCTTGGAATGCTTTATCTGGGTGTGTGCAAAGAGCTTACCATCAAATATGGCGGTAGAGATGCCCGCTTTGAGCAGGTCGTAGGAAAATACGCAATAGCTTAAAGCAGAGGTCATGCCCATCAGGTATTGATGTATAACAGAAGATAAAGGGATAGATGAAAAGACTGATTACATATATCTGGAAAGGTATGTGGAATCAGTCTTTTTGTGCTATAATCCATATATGAGTACAAAGATTGAAAAGAATGAAAAAGGTGTCATAAAAATATCAGTTCGTGATCTGGTGGAATTTATTCTGCGGGAGGGGGACATTGATAATCGTCATGGACGGGGCGCTTCAGCAGAGGCGATGCTTGCAGGGGGAAGAATCCACAGGAAGATTCAAAAACGCAAGGGCAGTAATTATCATGCCGAGGTTCCACTTAAAATTGCAATAGAGGAAGACAAATATCAGCTTGTGATCGAGGGACGTGCGGATGGAATTTTAATTGAGAGTGCAACGGAGGAAATTACATTTGCAGACAATTTTAACCATAGGACGATGCCGATAGACTGCAAAGTCACGATTGATGAGATCAAGGGCATGTATATGAAACTTGATCTTTTAGAGGATGCGATCGGTGTGCACCGTGCGCAGGCAATGTGCTATGCTTATATCTATGCATTGCAGCACGATCTGTCTGCTATTTCAGTGCAGATGACGTATTGCAATTTAGATACGGAAGATATCCGGTATTTTCATTATGATTATACATTTGAGGAGCTTGCAGACTGGTTTGAGAAGCTGATAGATGAATACAAAAAATGGGCTGATTTTCAGTTTGCATGGAAAAAGCTGCGTCAGGCATCTATTAAACCACTGCAGTTTCCATTTCCTTACCGGAAAGGGCAGAAGGAGCTCGCTGCTGGAGTGTACCGCACGATAAAACGGAAAAAGAATCTGTTTATCCAGGCGCCGACCGGAGTTGGAAAGACGATTTCCACTGTTTTTCCGGCGGTGAAAGCGGTGGGAGAAAATCTTGGAGACCGCATCTTTTATCTGACGGCAAAGACGATCACAGGAACGGTGGCACGGGAAGCGTTTGAATTATTGCGCAAGGGCGGATATCAGGCAAAGATTATCCAGATCACGGCAAAAGAAAAACTTTGTATGTGTGATGAGATGGAGTGTAATCCGGTACACTGTCCATATGCAAAAGGACATTATGACAGAGTAAATGATGCAGTTTTTTCTCTGCTGCAAAAAGAAGACGTGATCACGAGAGAAGTGATATTAGAGCAGGCAAAAGAATACAATGTCTGTCCGTTTGAAATGTGTCTTGATACGGCAACCTGGGTAGATGACATTATTTGTGATTATAATTATGTATTTGATCCCAATGTTTATTTAAAACGTTTTTTTGCAGATGGAACAACAGGGGATTATATTTTTCTGGTGGATGAGGCTCATAATCTGGTTGAGCGCAGCAGGGAAATGTACAGTGCCATTATATATAAGGAAGATTTTCTTTCGGCAAAAAAGATTTTAAAGAAATATGGTCAGGCAAAACTGGTACGGGAACTTGAAAAGTGTAACCGTGTATTACTGGCATATAAACGCGAATGTGAAAAATACATGATCTATGAATCAATTGGAAATCTTGCATTTGACTTCATGAATGTGGCATCAGATCTTGACGAATTTCTGCAGAAATCGTCGGAGTTTCCGGAACGGAAAGATCTGAGTGAGTTTTATTTAAATCTGCGTAACTTTTTGAATATTTATGAGTTATTGGATGACCATTATGTCATATATGCGGAACATGAGCAGGATGGGCGTTTTAAACTAAAATTATATTGTGTGGACCCATCCAAAAATCTTCAGGAGCGGATCAATAAGGGAAATGCGACGATTTTCTTTTCTGCGACACTGCTCCCGGTGGGATATTATAAGAGTCTGCTTTCGACAGAAACGGATAATTATGCAGTTTATGCGAAGACGGCATTCCGGGAAGAACAGAAACTGCTGTTGCTTGGAAATGATGTGAGCAGTAAGTATACAAGGCGGAGTGTAGCAGAGTTTGAACGGATCGCATCCTATATAAAGAGGACAGTCGATGCCAAAAAAGGAAATTACATGGTGTTTTTCCCTTCCTATAAAATGATGGAGCAGGTTTATGATATTTTCCAGGATGAAAATCAGGCAGATCCATCCTGTGAGATCGAAACATTGATCCAGCAGCCCGGAATGAAGGAAGAAGAGAGAGAATCTTTTTTGCAGGCTTTTTCAGAAGAAGTATCTGAAAAACGGAATGGATCGTTAGCTGCATTTTGCGTAATGGGAGGTATTTTCGGTGAGGGGATCGATCTGAAAAATGAACAGTTGATCGGTGCAATCGTTGTCGGTACAGGGCTTCCACAGATCAGCAATGAGAGAGAAATCCTGATGGGATATTTTGAAAAAAGACTTGGCGCTGGTTTTGATTATGCTTATCGTTATCCTGGGATGAACAAGGTGCTTCAGGCAGCAGGAAGAGTGATAAGGACAGTGGAAGATGTCGGAGTCATTGAACTTTTAGATGAACGCTTTTTGCAGAGTGAGTATCGTGCACTGTTCCCAAGAGAATGGGAACAGCAGACAATATGCAGGGTAGATACAGTCGAACAGTATTTAAAAAAATTCTGGAACCGTTCCTAAATGGGAATCAGATCGTAGGCAAAAGATTTAAAAACTCTTCTGTAGACTGTGAAACAGGAAGCGTTGGATTGATGGCTGCAACCATCTGTCTTGATGGAAGTTTTTCTTTTGTTTTTACGATGAACAGATCTTTTGATTCACGGTTTAAACAATAGTCTGGTATGAAAGCGATACCAAGACCGATGCGTGCAAGATCGATTAAAAGATCGTTACTGCTAAGTTCAATCTGCGGGATCAGTTCAAGCTGATGCTGTAAAAACAGGTTATGCAGAAACTGACTTGTTGTACTCTTGCGGTCGAGCATGAGAATTGGATATTGTTTTAATTCTTCAAATGGGATCTCCTGCTGTTTCAGATTAAAATATGCTGGATTCGCAATGAATACGTCAGTAAAATTACATACGGTTTTCTGAATATAAGAGTGATTCAGATTCGAGTTTGGAAAATTGGTTACGATCAGATCGACTTTTCCCTGATCGAGGAGATCAACACAGCTTAAAGATGTTGCATTCGTAACTTTGATCGGTACATTTGGGAATTTTTTGTGGAACTGTTTTAAATAAGGAACTAAAAAGTAACGACAGATCGTGTCACTTGCGCCAATATGAAGCTGACCGAGTCCAAGACTGCCGGAATCTAAAAGCTGGCTCTCGCCGCGCTGGATTAAGTTCATTGCAGGTTCAATATGTTTTAATAAAACTTTTCCGGCAGGGGTTAGCTGCACCTTTTTGGTACTGCGGATAAAAAGCGGCTGATCTAACTTTTTCTCAAGAGTTTTGATCGACTGGCTGACGGCAGACTGCGAAATAAAAAGCTGTTTGCTTGCCTCAGAAAAGCTTAAAGATGTTGCTACATAATAAAACACTTTGTATAATTCGTAATTGATATCCATGAAGTCCTCTTTCTGCGGGCTGGCCGCATATCCTTTGAATGAAATACATTAACAAACATAATTACTATGATTATAAGACAGGCTTATAAATATGTCAATGGAAACTGATAATGAGAGTATCTGAAAATATTAATATAATT
>ERZ772872.3672-NODE-3672-length-11260-cov-3.457207_pt1 | contig 11260 bp, 10 predicted proteins | sample MGYA00512132_ERZ772872 | MGnify/ENA primary metagenome ERZ772872 (study PRJEB29015, sample SAMEA2737724) | human gut metagenome | biome: human gut; feature: human-associated habitat; material: faeces | place: China | collected 2012 ... | reverse complement strand
GGTATCACTGAAAGCTGCGGTGAGCGGGTAACTTCATCAAAAATCTGAGTAAATCTTTGCTGAAAAAGCAAATGAAATTCAGAAATGAAATCTTGGCTAAGGATTTCTGTAGGCGTTGAAATATAATGAAAATATCGTGCCCGAAAATTGATGTAGATGTAGTGTAACACAAATAAACTGAAAACACAATTAAAAAAATAAATTCTATATCATAAAAGATTTGTAGGATTTGTATGAGTTTACTATTATCGGAAGTTTGACTGGAAGTAAAAACTTGACAAATCATTTCAAAAGGATAAGATAAAATAGACAAGATGTAAGTCTTGTCTATTTTCGTATAGGAAAAGGCATTTTGTTAAAAAGAACAAGTACAATAGAAGCAGGAGGGCGTCATATGGATTACATACACGAGATTGGGAAGCGTGCAAAAGCAGTGTCTGCACAGGTGCAGCATCTTTCTCAGAACCAGAAAAACGAAGGACTTCGAAGAGTAGCGGAAGAACTGGAAAATCAGAAAAGCTATCTTATGGCAGAAAATGAAAAGGATATTGAAAAAGCTGAGAAAGATGGTATGAAAGCATCTCTGATTGACCGTCTTCGTCTGACGGAAGAAAGAATTGCCGGAATGGCTGAAGGTCTCAGACAGATTGCTGATCTGGAAGATCCAATTGGTGCAACACTGTGGGAAAAGGTCAGACCGAATGGTCTTCGTATAGGAAAAAGAGTGGTTCCACTTGGGGTGGTCGGAATCATTTATGAATCGCGCCCGAACGTAACGGCTGATGCATTTGGACTTTGCTTTAAGACAGGAAATGTTGTAATCCTGCGTGGAGGTTCTGATGCAATCCATTCCAATCTTGCTGTGACAAAAGTGATTCAGGACGGTTTGAAAAAATGTAATCTTCCTGAGGACGCAATCCTTCTTGTTGAAAATACAGATCGAGCGGTCGTAAATCAGATGATGAAACTGAATGAATACATTGATGTTCTGATTCCGAGAGGCGGGGCAGGACTCATTGCAAATGTAGTGCAGAACAGTACAGTTCCGGTCATTGAGACAGGAACTGGAAACTGTCACATTTTCGTGGACGAGACAGCAGATCTTGACATGGCAGTACCGATTATTGTCAATGCAAAGACGCAGCGACTTGGCGTATGCAATGCATGTGAATCACTTGTGGTTCATGAAAAAATCGCAGAACAGGCCATTCCGGTTATTTATAAAGCGCTTTGTGAAAAAGGCGTAGAAGTCCGGGGGGATGAGTGTGCTCGCGAGATTGTACCGGAGATTGTGACGGCAACAGAAGAAGACTGGGGCACAGAGTACTTGGATGCGATCATTTCCGTGAAGACAGTTTCTTCTATAGAAGAAGCGATTGCACATATTAATAAGTATAACACCGGACATTCCGAGTCCATTATTACAAAAGATTATACAAATGCACTAAAATTCCAGGACGAGATTGACGCGGCAGCAGTTTATGTCAATGCATCGACCAGATTTACTGACGGATTTGAATTCGGATTCGGAGCAGAGATAGGAATCAGCACACAGAAATTGCATGCAAGAGGACCGATGGGATTAGAGGCACTTACCACAACAAAGTATGTGATTTTTGGAGATGGACAGATTCGCCCGTAAGAAACAGAAAAAACTATGAATTTGCTTACGAAAGTATTTGAGCCGTCACTCCGTTGCACAAAGCATTCCGACAAGCCTGACAGAACAAAAATCATGTCAGCAAAGGCTACCATGATTTTTACAGTCTTGTCTCCATAATGCAAAGTCGGACGGTCATAATACTTTCGATAGCAAATATGGAGTTCTACGAATTTTACAAGTTTCTTAGAGGGAATTAAGAGGTAGACTTGGGGGACGAAAGTTTATCATATGTTGCACTTTTACAGGCAGAAGGATAAAGAGTAAAGATTAAAATATGCTGTGAAATTGTGCAAAAGTATTCATGAGATTGGATAATATGCATAATATTAAAAAGTTATGCATAAACACTTGAATATTATACATATAAGTTGTATAATCATGCACATAGCTTGAAGTGTATACAATGATAGTTTGACCAGTAAAGGTAAGGTGGAACGCCCCCCTGGTTTTGACGCCATATTTAAGTAGTAAAAGTATAATTGGTATGTGAGAGCTGATTTCAGACAGTCAATCAGTTTTTTGGTAAGCCCGTGAGCATAGCCTGACTTCTGAAGCACTGTTTGAGCCGCCTTTTGGCGAGTTTGCGGAAGAAGTCAGAGATAAGCGGCACAACGGGCGAAAAAAACTGGTTGTGTCTGCAATTAGCTGTCACATACCTTAGATAGTTTTAGATTTTACAATATAAGGAAGGTACAAAAATGATAAAAGTAGGAATCATCGGAGCCACAGGCTATGCAGGTGGAGAACTCGTTCGTATTTTAATGGGACATAAGGAGGCAGAAATTGTGTGGTATGGCTCAAGAAGCTATATTGATCAGAAGTATGCAGATGTATATCGCAATATGTTTCAGATTGTAGATGCAAAATGCATGGATGACAATATCGAAGCATTGGCAGGTCAGGTAGATGTGATTTTTACAGCGACTCCTCAGGGATTTCTGGCTTCTGTCATTAACGAGAATATTTTAGGCAAGACAAAAATTGTAGATTTAAGTGCAGATTTCCGTATCAAAGATGTTAAGGTATATGAAAAATGGTATGGTATCGAGCACAAGAGTCCGCAATTTATTGAAGAAGCTGTTTATGGACTTTGCGAAGTGAACCGTGATAAAGTAAAAGGCGCAAGACTGATTGCTAATCCGGGCTGCTATACAACTTGCTCTATTCTGACAGCATATCCGCTGGCAAAAGAAGGGATCATTGATATGAGGACACTCATTGTAGATGCGAAATCCGGTACTTCCGGAGCAGGAAGAGGAGCAAAGGTTCCGAATCTTTTCTGTGAAGTCAATGAGAACATGAAAGCTTACGGTGTAGCATCTCACAGACATACACCGGAGATTGAAGAACAGCTTGGATATGCGTCAGGTGAAAATGTGACCATCAGTTTTACACCACATCTTGTTCCGATGAATCGTGGAATACTTGCAACAGAGTATGCTACATTGAAAAAAGATGTAACAGGTGAAGAAGTAAAAGCAATTTATGATAAATATTATGCAGACGAGAAGTTTGTGCGTGTGCTTGGTGAAGGCGTATGTCCGGAGACAAAATGGGTAGAAGGCAGCAATTATGTAGATATCGGATTCAAATTGGATCCAAGAACGAACCGTATTGTTATGATGGGAGCCATCGATAACCTTGTAAAAGGTGCAGCTGGACAGGCGGTTCAGAATATGAACCTTCTTTTTGGACTTCCGGAAAGCGAAGGACTGGAACTTGTTCCGATGTTCCCATAGAACAAATCTGAGGGGAGAAATAAAATGATACGAACAATGACAATTGAAGATTATGAACAGGTGCATGATCTTTGGATGAAAATACATGGTTTTGGAATTCGAAGTGTGGATGATTCAAAAGAAGGTGTGGAACGTTTCTTAAAGAGAAATCCAACAACGAGTGTGGTGGCAGTTGAAGATGATAAGATTGTTGGTGCTATTTTATGTGGACATGATGGAAGAAGGGGGTGTCTCTATCATGTCTGTGTGGATGAAGCATACCGCATGCGCGGAATCGGAAAAGCAATGGTTGTATTTGCAATGGAAGCACTAAAAACAGAAGGAATCAACAACGTTTCTTTAATTGCATTTACAAAGAATGATATAGGAAATGCATTCTGGAAAGAGATTGGCTGGAAGAAGCGGGAAGATTTGAATTATTACGACTTTATATTAAATGAGGCGAATATCACTGCATTTATTCAGTAACTGAGAATGAGGCAAGTGCGAAGTGCAGAGCAATCTGCAGGCATCATAAGAATGCCGAGGCATTCTTGAATATGAAGAAAAAGCTTTGTAAAATAAGTGAATAAATAGAAGGAAACTTCAGGAGGAATATATGAAACAGATAAAAGGCGGCGTAACAGCTGCGAAGGGATATGAGGCTGCAAGTACAGCCGCAGGGATTAAATATCAGGGACGTACCGACATGGCATTGATCTATAGCCAGGTGCCTTGTGTATCTGCAGGAACATTTACAACAAATGTTGTAAAGGCAGCCCCGGTTAAATGGGATCGCCAGATAGTAGATAGTGGCGCAGGCGTGCAGGCAGTTGTTGTAAACTCAGGAATTGCCAATGCATGTACCGGTGAAGAAGGCATGGGATATTGCAAAGAGACAGCCGAGGCAGCAGCGAAAGCGCTTAATATTGACGCAGCAGGTGTCCTGGTTGGTTCCACAGGAGTCATCGGAATGCAGCTTCCGATGCAGAAATTGGTGGATGGGATCCAGGTACTGGCAGGAAAGAAAGCAGAAGGTCTACAGAGCGGACACGATGCAGCTCTTGCAATCATGACTACTGATACAGTAGAAAAAGAGATGGCAGTTGAGATGGAGATTGGCGGCAAGACAGTCACAATCGGAGGGATGTCCAAAGGTTCCGGTATGATCCACCCGAATATGTGCACGATGCTTGCATTTATCACAACAGATGCCGCAATTACAAAAGAGGCACTGCAAAAGGCGCTGAGTGAAGACGTAGAAGATACTTATAACATGATTTCTGTAGATGGAGATACATCTACCAATGATACAGCAATTCTTCTTGCAAATGGTCTGGCAGGCAATCAGGAGATCACTTACGCAAGTCCGGAGTATGAGACATTTAAAGAGGCACTTCACATGGTCAACGAGACACTTGCCAAGAAAATGGCAGGAGATGGAGAAGGAGCGACTGCTTTATTTGAGGTGAAAGTCGTAGGAGCAGAGAGTATAAAGCAGGCAAAGACACTTGCAAAATCAGTTGTATGCTCCAATCTTACAAAGGCTGCAATTGCCGGACATGATGCAAACTGGGGAAGAATTCTCTGTGCAATGGGATATTCCGGTGTACAGTTTGATCCGGAAAAGGTGGATCTGTTCTTTGAAAGTAAGGCTGGAAAGCTTCAGATTATTGAAAATGGTGTGGCAACAGATTATAGTGAAGAAGTAGCCACAAAGATTTTATCTGAGCCTGAGATCACAGCAACGGCAGATATCAAAATGGGCGATTACAGTGCGACCGCATGGGGCTGTGATCTGACACATGAATATATCAATATTAACGCAGATTACAGAAGTTAAAGTACAGATAATTGTTAGAAACTAGTAGTTGGACGACAGAAGGGAAGTTTTTGGACATGAATAAAGATATGCAGCAATATTTGGATAAAGCAGAAGTACTGATTGAGGCGCTTCCATATATCCAGCGTTTTAACCGTAAGATTATCGTAGTAAAATATGGTGGAAGTGCCATGGTTGACGAGGAACTCAAAGCAAGAGTCATTCAGGACGTCACACTTTTGAAATTGGTAGGCTTCAAACCGATCATTGTTCATGGCGGCGGTAAGGAAATCAGCCGCTGGGTTGGAAAAGTTGGTATGAAACCGGAATTTAAGAATGGACTTCGTGTGACCGATGAGGCAACTATGGAGCTGGCTGAGATGGTTCTGGGCAAGGTAAATAAAAGTCTTGTTCAGCTTGTAGAGAGCCTGGGAGTCCGCGCGATCGGCATCAGTGGAAAAGACGGAAGACTTCTCTCTGTAAAGAAAAAATATGCAAATGGTGAAGATATCGGATTTGTCGGTGATGTGACAAATGTAAATGCAGATATTCTTTACGATCTTCTGGAAAAAGATTTTCTTCCGATCATTTGCCCGGTAGGACTGGACGATGACAACAATACATACAATATTAATGCAGATGATGCAGCATGTGCGATTGCAAAAGCCATGAAAGCAGAGAAGCTTGCATTTCTGACAGATATTGAAGGAGTCTATAAGGATCCACAGGATTCATCCACACTGATTTCTGAACTGACAGTATCAGAGGCTCATAAGCTGGTGGGAGATGGATATATCGGTGGCGGAATGCTTCCGAAGATCAACAACTGTATCGAGGCTATTGAGAGTGGGGTATCCAGGGTTCATATTCTGGATGGAAGAATTCCACACTGCCTGTTACTTGAAATCTTTACAAACAAAGGAATTGGTACAGCTATTTTAAATGACAGTGAGAGAAGGTATTATGATGGAGAATAATCAGACAAATATATATATGGAAGAGACAAACTCAGAACTGGTCCATACATATAACCGTTTTCCGGTTGTCTTAGATCATGGTGAGGGTGTTTATCTTTATGATACAGAAGGAAAGAAGTATCTGGATTTTGCGGCAGGAATTGCGGTATGTGGACTTGGATACAGTAATGAAGAGTATAAGACTGCATTAAAAAATCAGATCGATCTTCTGACACATACTTCGAATTTATACTATAATACAACTTGCGGAAAAGCGGCAAAAGCACTTTTGAAAGCATGTGAGATGGATAAAGTATTTTTTACTAACAGTGGTACGGAGGCAATTGAAGGTGCATTAAAAGCTGCCAGAAAATATGCTTACAAAAAAGGTACCGGACGTTATGAGTTCATTGCTATGGAAGATTCTTTCCATGGAAGAAGTATGGGAGCATTGTCTGTTACCGGAACAGAGCATTACAGAACGCCATTTGAGCCACTGATACCGGGCGTGAAATTTGCAAAATATAATGACCTTGACAGTGTAAAAGCACGGGTAAGTGATAAGACATGCGCAATTATTCTGGAAGCTCTTCAGGGGGAAGGCGGAATCACTCCGGCTACTGATGAATTTATGAAAGGACTCCGCCAGATTTGTGATGAAGAAGGAATTCTTCTGATTTGTGACGAGATTCAGTGTGGTATGGGACGTACAGGTTCTATGTTTGCATGGCAGGGATATGGTGTAAAACCGGACATCATGACGATGGCAAAAGCAATTGGAAATGGAGTTCCGGTAGGAGCATTTGCCATGACAAAAGAAGTGGCAGAATATTCTCTTGAGCCGGGAGATCACGGAACAACTTATGGTGGAAATCCGCTGGCGTGTGCAGCAGTTGCCAAGACGCTGGAGTTATTTGAAAAATATGATCTCACAGCTCATGTGCGTGAGATTGGCGCGTATCTGACAGAAAAGCTGGATGAACTTGTTGCAGCAAATGACGCAGTTCTGGAGAGACGAGGAATTGGACTTATCCAGGGGATTAAGGTTAAGAAGCCGGTAGGAGAGATTAGCTCGGAGGCACTGAAAGAAGGACTTCTTATTATCAGTGCAAAGGGGAATGTACTTCGCCTGGTTCCGCCGCTTGTGATTGAAAAAGAGCATGTAGATGAGATGCTGGAGATTTTGAAAAAGGTTCTGTAATAATAGCAGAGTGAAAAAATGTGGAGCAATCCGCAGGCATCATGAAATGTATCTGACATTTATAAAAAGGAATATAAAAACCGACGCACGGATATACTAATTACGACAGGTAAGGAGGTATCACAATGGTCGGTTTTTTTATTGCTCTTTTATCAGGGGCATTGATGAGTATACAAGGTGTTTTTAATACAGAAGTTACCAAGACGACAGGTATGTGGGTTGGCAATGCATGGGTGCAGCTTACTGCATTTGCCGTCTGTCTGATTGCCTGGCTGATTGCAGGTAGAGATAATCCGATGGTACTTATGAAAGTAGAGCCCAGATATCTGCTTTTAGGAGGAGTGATCGGGGCTGGAATTACACTTACAGTAATTCGGGCAATGAACCAGCTTGGCCCGGCAAAAGCAGCATTACTGATCGTTATCGCACAGTTGATCGTAGCTTATGGGATTGAACTTCTCGGATTGTTTGGGGTTGATAAAGAACCTCTGGAATGGAGAAAAGTAATCGGCATGGGGATAGCACTGATTGGAATTGCAATTTTTCAGTGGAAATAATAGAAGTGATTTTACGTCTCTTTGGCGGATCGCAGTTGCAATTTTGGAATGGAGATAGTAAAATAAAACTGTCTTACATTTTGAGGGTACAAGCCACTTTGTATGAGAATTACAAAGGAGGACATATGAGTAGGACAAGGTGGAATTACAGGTATTTTATCAGAAGCGTAGTTGTAATTATGTGCGTGGTATTTTGTGTGGGCTGCCAGAAAAAGTCACAGGAGACAGATCTTAAGACAGTGTCTGTCAGGGAAGAAGAACCGGAAAGTACACCGGAAGACTCAAGAGAAGATACCACAGAAGATGTCGGAAAAGTGAAGGAAGAAGACACTGCTAAGAAGAAAGATGATGTGCCTGACACAGAAGATAGACCAGAGAAGCTGTATGTACATGTGTGCGGCAATGTAAATCAGCCAGGAGTCTATGAATTACAACAGGATAGCAGAGTTTTTGAAGCGATAGAGGCAGCAGGAGGTATGACTACAACTGCCGCTTTTTCTTATCTGAATCAGGCTGAGCTTCTAAAGGACGGGCAGCAGATTTATGTTCCGTCACAGGAAGAGGTAGATTCCGGAAAAGTTACGTCAACCAGAAATGCATCTGAGAGTGATGAGACATTCCGTGTGCAGGCTGTGGAAAATGTATCCGGGCAGGATGACGGAAAAGTTAATTTGAATACAGCTTCAAAAGAAGAATTGTTGACATTAAATGGAATTGGTGATGTGCGTGCACAGGCAATTTTAAAATACCGGGAAGAACATGGCGAATTCCGCTCAATAGAAGAGCTTATGGAAGTAGAAGGAATCAAAAAGGGGACCTTTCAGAAATTAAAAGATCAGATTAAGATTTGACAGGGGAGACTGGCAATGAGCAGAAAAGTATTAGTAGTAGACGATGAAAAACTGATTGTGAAGGGAATAAGGTTCAGTCTGGAACAAGATGGTATGGATGTGGACTGTGCCTATGACGGTGAGGAAGCATTGAAACTGATCCGTGAGAATAAGTATAACATTATTCTTTTGGATGTGATGCTGCCTAAACTGGATGGATTTCAGGTGTGTCAGCAGGTACGTGAATTTTCTGATGTGCCAATTGTGATGCTGACAGCAAAAGGCGAGGATATGGACAAGATTCTCGGACTGGAATATGGTGCAGATGATTATATCACGAAGCCATTTAACATTCTGGAAGTGAAGGCAAGAATCAAGGCAATCATGAGAAGAACCGAAAGACAGACAGAGGAACGGCCGGAAGGAAGACAGATCGTCAAAGGCGATATGAAAATCGACTGCGAAGGAAGAAGAGTTGTGATCGGAGAACGGGAAGTGAATCTGACAGCAAAGGAATTTGATCTTCTGGAGCTTCTTGCAATGAATCAGGATAAAGTCTATAGCAGAGAGAATCTTCTGAATATCGTATGGGGATATGAGTATCCCGGTGACGCAAGAACTGTCGATGTACATATCCGGAGACTTCGGGAGAAGATAGAAAAGAATCCGAGTGATCCGAAGTATGTACATACGAAGTGGGGAGTTGGTTATTATTTTAGGGGTTAAGAAGTATTTGAAAAGAAGCAGACTAGGGAGTCTCAGGTTTCAGATTGGATCCCTGATCATTCTGGCAGGGATCATTCCGGTGCTGATCATTGAAGGGGTACTCCTTAGTACTTATGAAAAAAGGGCAGTGAATGTACGCACTGCCGAGATTCAGAGTCAATGTACAATTCTATGCAATCAATTGGGTGACAGCAGTGACCTGAAGGGAAAAAATTCAGAATTTATAAAGACAGAACTCGACCAGTTGACAAATATTTACAATGGTCGGGTGATGTTGATCGATGATAATTTTCAGATTATGGAAGATACATATGGAATGGACGATGGAAAGACCATTGTTTCAGGTGATGTGATTCAGTGTTTAAAAGGGCAGGGAACCAGCCATTATGATTCAGGGAACCGCTATATTGAAGTGACTTCACCGATTGCTGATTCACAGACCAATGAAGTAAAGGGCGTTATGTTAGTCAGTGTGTCCACAGATACGATCGTAGATACACTTCATGAACTTCGGTCAAGTGTCAGAACAGTAGGAGGCGTAATCCTGATTATCTGGGTGCTTATAGCACTGGTATTCAGTAAGCTTATGGTCCGTCCATTCATCAGAATTACCAGATCACTGGAAAATGCAACGGCGGGCTATGATGAAAGTATGCTCCATGAAAATGCATATACAGAGACGAGACAGATGACAGAAGCATTTAATAAAATGCTGGGAAGACTCCGGGTGTTGGATGATTCAAGGACAGAATTTGTGTCAAATGTGTCTCATGAATTGAAAACACCACTTACGTCTATGAAGGTATTATCAGATTCATTGCTGACACAGGAAGATGTTCCGGTGGAGTTGTACAAGGAGTTTATGGGGGATCTGTCAGAAGAAATAGAGCGTGAGAACAAGATTATTAATGATCTTCTATCTCTCGTTAAAATGGACAAAACAGCGGATACGATGAATATTTCTTCCGTGAACATTAATACTCTTGTGGAAAGAATATTAAAACAGCTTCGTCCAATTGCGGCAAAAAATAATATAGAGGTGGTGTTTGAAAGTTTCCGACCGGTGACTGCAGAGGTAGATGAAGTAAAATTATCGCTTGCAATCACAAACCTGGTGGAAAATGCGATTAAATATAATCAGGAAAATGGCTGGGTGCATGTGGCGTTAAATGCAGATCACAAGTTGTTTTATATTGAAGTGGCTGATTCCGGCATTGGAATCGCACCGGAGGAGACAGATCATATTTTTGAGAGATTCTACCGGGTAGATAAGTCTCACTCCAGAGAAATCGGAGGAACCGGACTTGGACTTGCGATTGCAAGAAGTGCAATTGTTATGCACAGAGGTGCGATTAAGGTTTACAGTCAGCCGGGAAAAGGAACAACATTTACAGTGAAAATTCCATTGACTTACGTGTCATAGAAAGGAGAGGCAGTATGAAAAACCGAAGGAAATTTACAGCTTTGTTAGGGATTCTTATATGCGTGGCTCTCCTTATGTCCTGTAAGAAAAATGATACGGGTGAGGAAACTTATGAACTGTATTATGTAAATGTACAGACCCAGGCACTGGAACAGGAAAAAGTTCAAATAGAAGGGGATACTACGGAAGAAAAGATTGAATCTATGCTAAAAGAACTGAAGAAAAATCCAGAAGATGTAGAAGTAAAGAGTACATTTCCCAAAAAGATAAAAGTGGAAAAATGGGAACTTACAAATGGACGACTGGGGATATCTTTTAATCAGGAATATAAAAATGTGAAAAAAGTGCCGGAACTTCTTTTTCG
>ERZ772872.3658-NODE-3658-length-11295-cov-13.346263_pt1 | contig 11295 bp, 8 predicted proteins | sample MGYA00512132_ERZ772872 | MGnify/ENA primary metagenome ERZ772872 (study PRJEB29015, sample SAMEA2737724) | human gut metagenome | biome: human gut; feature: human-associated habitat; material: faeces | place: China | collected 2012 ... | reverse complement strand
GAACATGCTGGGCCTTGTGTGCGACCCGGTGGGGGGCCTTGTGGAGTACCCCTGCCAGAACCGCAACGCCGCCGGTGTGGCCAACGCCCTTGTTGCGGCGGAGATGGCGCTTTCCGGCATCCGGCAGCTGATCCCCTTTGACCAGATGCTGGATGCCATGTACGCTGTGGGCAAACGCCTGCCCGCCGAGCTGCGGGAGACCGCCCTTGGCGGCTGTGCGACGACCCCCGCCGCCTGCGCGGCCTGCGGCCGGTGCGGCTGATGCGAGGGGAAAGAACGATTTGAAAAAGACGGGGGCGGTTCCGAAAGAATTTTTCGAAGCCGGTCCGACCTTTTGTGCAAATAAACAAAAAATGCGGCGCTTACCCGGCAAATGCGCCAAAGAATGATGGGCAGAGAGAAAAATCGTATCGTTTTGTGGCTTTCCCGGGGCAAATGTGGTAGACTGGAAGCAGAAACAGGGCGGCAGAGCGTGCGCCCGCACAAATCAAGATAAGAGAGGTCGTTTGTGATGAAAATCATTCGTGCAAAGGATTATGCGGATATGTCCCGCAAGGCAGCCAACATCATCTCCGCGCAGGTCATTATGAAGCCGAACTGCGTGCTGGGCCTGGCCACCGGCGGCACCCCCGTGGGCGCATATGCCCAGCTGGTGGAGTGGTACAACAAGGGCGACATTGATTTTTCCGAGGTCACCACCGTCAACCTGGACGAGTACCGCGGCCTGCCCAAGGAGCACCCGGAAAGCTACTGGAGCTTCATGCACAAGAACCTGTTCGACAAGGTGAACATCGACCCGGCCAAGATCAACCTGCCGGACGGCACCAACCCCGACGCCGAGGACGCCTGCACCAAGTACAACCAGATCATCCACGCTGTGGGCGGCATCGACCTGCAGCTGCTGGGCATCGGCCACGACGGCCACATCGGCTTCAACGAGCCGGGCGAGGCCTTTGAGCTGGAGACCCACTGTGTGGATCTGACCCAGGAGACCATCGAGGCCAACAAGCGCTTCTTTGACGGCAATGTAGACCTGGTGCCCAAGCAGGCCTACACCATGGGCATCAAGACCATCATGCAGGCCCGTAAGGTGCTGATGGTGGTCAACGGCACCGGCAAGGCCGAGATCGTGAAGAAAGCCTTCTTCGGCCCGGTCACCCCGGAAGTGCCCGCCAGCATCCTGCAGATGCACCCCGACTTCACCCTCGTGGGCGACGAAGAGGCCCTGAGCCTGATCTGATCGGTTCCCCAAAGCATATTTCTGCCGCCGCACGGCCTGTCACCATGCGGCGGCTTTTTTCTGAGCAGGGGAATTGTAACGCGGCAAAAAATACAGTATACTGGAACAAAAACCACCACGAGGGAGGGGCGGCCGATGTTCAGCGAAGAGATGATCTGCAGCCTGAATGATCTGGAGCTGGAAGTTTATAAGTATGTTGTGCGGAACGCGGACAAGGTGTGCTATATGCGCATCCGGGAGTTTGCGGATGCCGCCCATGTGTCTACCTCCACCATCCTCCGGTTCTGCAAAAAGGCGGGCTGCGACGGCTACGCGGAGTTCAAGATCCGGCTGCGCCAGCATCTGGAACAAGCAAAGCAGCCGCCGGTCAAGGACGATGTGTCGGAGGTCATCGACTTTTTGAAAAAGACCTGCTCGGCGGAGTTTGAGCGGAAGCTGGACATGCTGACCAGGGTCATTTTTCAGGCCCGGCACATCTTTTTTGTAGGCAGCGGCATGTCCGGCATCGTGGCCAAGTACGGGGCACGCTATTTTTCCAGCATGGGCAAGTTCTGCCTGTACATCGACGAGCCCCATTACCCCACCGAGAGCCGATTCGTGGAAAATTCGCTGGTGATCGTGTTTTCGGTGTCCGGCGAGTCCCGCGACACCATCGGCCATGTGATGCGCTTCAAGGAGCAGAACTGCCAGATCCTCAGCGTGACCAACACGGAAAACTGCACCATCGCAAAACTCTCGGACTACAACCTTGCCTATTATGTCACCTACGAGCGGCTGGGAGTCTACGATGTGACGACCCAGCTCCCGGCCATGAGCATCGTGGAACGGCTGGGCAAAAAGCTCTACCGCTACACCTCCGAGGGCCCGGCGGCCATCTGAAAAAAGTCCAAAATAAAAAACAGGGTGTTACCCAAAAAAAACAAGTGCAAAAAAACGGCACTTGTTTTTTTATGCCCAGAAACTGCTGACAAACCACTTGCCTGCGTCTATAATGGACGCATCAGAAGTACTTCGACCGGAAATTGGATGACTTGAAAAGGTAAAGGAGAAACCATCATGGCAAAAGATTATGCTGCGATCTCCAAAAAGATCGTGGAGAACATCGGCGGTGTGGAGAACATTGCCAGCGTGACCCACTGCATGACCCGCCTTCGCTTCGTGGTGAAGGACGAGGGCAAGATCAACGACGCAGCCGTCAAGGCGACCGACGGCGTCATGGGCGTCGTGAACCAGGGCGGCCAGTACCAGATCATCATTGGCAACCATGTGGAAGAGGCCTACAACGAAGTGCTCAAGATGGGCGACTTCGGCGAGGCAAGCCAGGTGGCCCGCGGCGAGAAAAAGGAGCCCCTGACCCTGAAGAAGGTGGGCAACAACATTCTGGATGCCATCGTGGGCACCATGTCCCCGCTGATCCCCGCCATCATCGGCGGCTCCATGGTCAAGCTGCTGGTCATGCTGCTGGGCATGGTTGGTGTGCTGTCGGCCGACGGTGAGACCTACAAGATCCTGAACACCATCGGTGATGCAGCCTTCTACTTCCTGCCGGTGATGGTGGCCGCTTCTGCTTCCAAGAAGTTCAACACCAATATGTTCATCGCCATTGCCATTGCAGGCCTGATGCTGCACCCGGATTTCCGCACCATGATGGAGGCGGTCACGGTCGGCGATACCGCCGCACACTTCCTGGGCATCCCGGTGGTGGGCGTCAAGTACACCTACACCGTCATCCCGGCCCTGTGCATGACCTGGATCCTGTCTTACATTGAGCGTGCCATCGACAAGATCACCCCGGCTGTCACCAAGAACTTCCTCAAGCCCATGCTGATCTTCCTCATTGCTGCTCCCATTGCAATCATCGTGGTCGGCCCGGTCGGCATCATGATCGGCGAGGGCATCTCCGCATTCGTCTACTTCGTGCAGGCTAAGCTGGGCTTCCTGGCTGTGGGCATCATGGGTGCCCTCTGGCCCCTGCTGGTCATCACCGGCATGCACCGCGTGTTCACCCCCACCATCCTGCAGACCATCTCCGAGACCGGCATGGAGGGCACCGTTATGCCCTCTGAGATCGGTGCAAACCTGTCCCTGGGCGGCGTGTCCCTGGCCGTTGCCTTCAAGACCAAGAACAGCGAGCTGCGCCAGACCGCTCTGGCCGCTGCTTCCTCTGCTCTGATCGCCGGCACCACCGAGCCCGCCCTGTACGGCGTGGCCGTGCGCCTGAAGCGCCCCCTGATCGCTTCCCTGATCACCGGCTTCGTCTGCGGCTGCCTGGCCGGCATGGCAGGTCTGGCCAGCCGTTCCATGGTGTCGCCCAGCGTGCTCACCGGCGTGCAGTTCATCGACCCGGCCAACCCCGGTGTGAGCATCGCCTGGATCGCCGGTATCTCGGTGCTGTCCATCGTGCTGTCCTTTGTGCTGACGCTGGTGATCGGCTTTGAGGATCTCCCGGAAGAGGAGTGATTCCCATGTCTGATTACAAACTGCCCGAAAACTTCCTCTGGGGTGCTGCCATTGCGGCCAATCAGGCCGAAGGCGCTTACAACGAGGGCGGCCGCGGCCTGAGCAACATCGACATGATGCCCCACGGTGTCCACCGCATGGAGGTCAAGCTGGGCGGAACGCCCCACCCGACGCTGCAGGCAGGGGAGTATTACCCCAGCCACACCGGCGTGGACTTCTACCACCATTACAAAGAGGACATCGCCCTGATGGCAGAGCTGGGGCTGAAGGTGTTCCGCACCTCCATCTCCTGGTCCCGCCTGTACCCCCACGGCGATGAACGGACCCCCAACCCGGAGGGCGTGGCCTTTTACCGCAATGTGTTCCAGGAGTGCCGGAAGTACGGCATTGAGCCGCTGGTCACCCTGTGCCACTTTGATATCCCCATGGGTCTGGTGGAGCAGTACGGCTCCTGGCGCAGCCGCAAAACGCTGGAATGCTTTGCCCGCTACGCCGAGACCTGCTTCAAAGAATACTCCGGTCTTGTGCACTACTGGCTTACCTTCAACGAGATCAACATCCTGCTGCACAGTCCCTTCTCCGGGGCAGGCATCGCCTTCCAGGAGGGCGAGAACCGCAGTCAGGTGATCTATCAGGCGGCCCACCATGTGCTGCTGGCCAGCGCCACGGCCACCCGCCTGGCCCACCAGTACGACCCCGCCAATCAGGTGGGCTGCATGCTGGCCGGCGGCAGCTTCTACCCCTACTCCTGCAACCCGGAGGACGTCTGGGAGTCGGTGCAGAAGGAGCAGGAAAACCTGCTCTTCATCGACGTGCAGGTGCGGGGCCGCTACCCCGGCTACGCCCGCAAGCTGTTTGCGGAAAAGCAGGTGCAGCTGCACACCGAGCCCGGCGATGACGCCCTGCTGCGGGAGAACACCGTGGACTTCATCTCCTTCAGCTACTACGCCAGCCGCTGCGTGGCGGCCAGCCTGGAGGGCAAGGCCGTGAACGACGGCAACGTGGTGCGCTCGGTGAAGAACCCCTATCTGCAGACCAGCCAGTGGGGCTGGGCCATCGACCCGCTGGGCCTGCGCATCACCATGAACCAGCTGTACGACCGCTACCAGAAACCGCTGTTCCTGGTGGAAAACGGTCTGGGTGCCCACGACACGGTGGAGCCCGACGGCAGCGTCCACGATGATTACCGCATCGACTACCTGCGCCGTCACATCGAGGCGGTCAAGCAGGCTGTGTCCGACGGCGTGGACCTGATGGGGTACATCGCCTGGAGCGGCATCGACCTGGTGTCTGCCTCCACCGGCGAGATGAGCAAGCGGTACGGCTTCGTCTATGTGGACAAGCAGGACGACGGCACCGGTACGCTGGCCCGCAGCAAAAAAGATTCTTTCGATTGGTATCAGAAGGTCATCCGCTCCAACGGCGCAGACCTCTGAGCGTTTTCCTCCATTTCATAAATGCGAAAAGCCGCCACGCAGGCACCGGAAGTTCCGGCCTGCGTGGCGGCTTTTGCTGTGTGCGGTGCGCCGTGCGGCCGGTCAGCATGGCCGCAACAAGCCGTTTTATCAGGATTACTCCTTCCGCAAGGAGTACATGAGCGTGGGGAATCTGGTGCACAAGCACTCGTACCTGGATGCGGAAGCATAAGCCGAACACAACACGAAAGGGCCTCCCCGGAATGGGGAGGCCCTTTCTATGCGTTTACGACTTGACGTGGATCACGTTGGAAGGGGAAAGCATCAGTGCTTTTCCTTGTACTTGAGGCTGGCGAATGCGCCTGCGATGGTCAGCAGCATGCCGCTGAATGCCATGCCCAGAGCGGCCATCCAGTTCACGCCGGTCTGCGGCAGTGCATCCTGCACAGCGGGCAGGACCGCGTCAGACGGCAGGACCGGAGCGTCCGGGGTGGCGTCCTGCACGGGCGGCAGCTCGGGGGTCTCCGGGGTCACGACTTCGTCCGGGGTCTCGTCCTCCACGGGCGTTTCCGGCGGGGTGACGGGCGGGACAATGACGGTCTCTTCGCCGTTCACGGTGACCGTGCGGGTCTCAATGGAGGTATAGTTGTAGTCCACATGGGCGGCGGTGGTGGTCACGGTCTCCTTGGACACTGGCGTGGTGTTCACATTGTCCGTGGTGCGGTAGGTGTAGGAAACTTTGCCCTCATCGTGCTCCTTGCTGCCGGAGCCGGAGAAGATCTTCTTCAGCACTTCGGTAAAGGTGGTGTAGTGGCCGGAGCCGGTGCCGGACGCTTCAACTGTTTCGCTCTTCTTCTGCGTATAGGTACCGTCGAAGTCGCCGGAAGTATTTTCGCCGTAAGCCGTAGCACCCTCACCGGTTTTATGGGTGGTGGTGGTCTGCTTGTTCAGCTCCAGAAGGCGCTTGGCGAAGTCCTGAGAGCTGCGGATGCTCAGCGGGGCGGTGATGGTCTTGATGGTGGATTCGGTCTGGCCGATGACCTTGCCCTCGCTCACCTGGGTCAGCTTGGAGATCATCAGGTCGTAGCCGCCGACGTAACCCCAGGTGCCGTCCTGGCGCTTGTAGGTGCTGTTGATGCAGGTGTTGGCATCGCGGGACATATAGCCGTAGGCGGTCAGCTCAGAGGACTTGAGATAGACCTGATAGCCGCTCTCACCGGTGCTGTTGGTGCCGGTGGTTCCGATCTTCACAACGTAGGTGCCGACGATGGCATTGCGCTCCTTCGTGGTCAAGTCCCTATAGGTCTTGCTGCTGCCGGTTGCCTTCAGGTAAGCGTTAATGGCCTCATCCTCTGCGCTGATGCCGGGGTTCCAATAGTCGCCCCACTGACCCTGATACAGCTTGATGCTGCCATCTTTATCTTTGATAGGATCATAGGCGACAGTGCCGGTCAGCTTGTAGTAGGCGCTCTTGTCGGGGTTGTTGTTCCTATTGCCGCGGTCATACTCGTAATGGCCGCTGCCCTCGCCGCCTTCATCATCCCAGCTGATCTTGCTGTCCAGGCCGACCGTCTGGTTGTCCTTACCGTTGACCAGTTTTCCGGCATCGTAGTTCCACTCCAGCTTCAGATTCTTGCTCACCAGCACGCAGTCGGTCTGGTTGACCTTGCCGTCCTCATCCGGCAGCAGATCCAGCTTGGAGCCGGAAGCGAGATCGAGGTGGCCGATGTCGTCGCGCTGCTCTTCGGAGTGCACAGTGTTACTATGAACACGAACTTCCTGGCCGTTAGCGTCTGTATAGTAATAATAGCCGCCCCACCAAGTCCATTTCCAATAGACCTCAATTTTGGAATCATCCGGTGCCTTGCTGAAGTATTTGAATTCATCCGTCTTTTCACCGGAGTAATAGTTCTTCTTGGTCTCTTCGTAATCAGAACCCTTGTTGGCAACGTAAGTGGAGCTCTTGGCGATCCGCTCCTGCTCCTGCAGAGCCTTGATCAGCTCATCCTTGCTCATGTCATCGGGCGAGATGGCCTTGGTGAAATACTTGATGATATCTTCCTTCTTGGTGGTGGAATCGATCTTCGTTTCACCGATCCGGAGTTCCTCGCCGGGCTGAAGTTTGCTCTGGATCTCCTGGATCTGCTTCCACAGCTCGTCGTATGCCTTCTCAAGATCCTTATCGTCCTTGATGATGCCGGTGACACTGGAGGAGGTGTGCACATCCTTCCGGACGGTGAGGGTCTCGCTCAGGGTGCTGTAATCCACGGTGATGGTTTCGTCACCCTTCGTGAAGGTCGCGGTCTTGCCGTCGGCGTTCAGTCGGATGCTGTCAGCGGAGACACTGTATTGGCCTGCCAGTGCGGTCTGAATCTCTTCAGGGGTCAGCGGAGCACCGGCCTGTTTGGTGAAGGTGTAGGTGGTCTTTACGCCGTTTTTGTCCTCGACCGTGCAGGTGTAGCCGTCATCGGTTTTGGTCACATTGCGGTAGATGTTTCCGTCCACCGTAATGGTGCCGGCGTTTTCGTCGATCGACCAGTTCTTGCCGCCGGGGATCACCAGCTTGTCGTTAAGATCCTTGGTGTCCGTCTTTGTGGATTCAGAAAGTGTGCCGATCGTCCATTCCACGCGCTTGATGCCGGAGAAGTCCATGCTGCCGATATCAATGCTGTAACCTTCCTGAAGCAGGGTGGCTTTGTCCTTGCCGGTCTTGTTCTGCAGTTCTTTCCAGGCGATCTCTTCCTTCTCCGCATCGCTGAGGGAAGCGGACGATTCCGTGATCGTGCAGGTACGGGTGATCTTGGTGCTGGTGCCGTCGGGCGAGGTCACGGTTTCTTCTTTTTTGTAGGTCGTGGTGCCCTTCTCCGGGTCTTTGCTGGCGATCGTCCAACCATCGAGAGAGGGAAGTTCACCGCTGCCGGGCTTGACGTAGGTGCCGTTGAGGGAACCGCTCTCAGTCCACGTATTCGAGCCGGTCACATAAGCGGTACCGGTGATGACGTTGTCCGTGACATCCTTGCGGGTCTCGGTGTCCTTGCTCGGATCAGAGCTGCCCGGCTGAGGTGCAGAAACCGTTGCACCGTCATAGCGGAGGGTGACAGTATGAACATTGCCGTCTGCATCGGTATAGCTGAGATTGAGCTGGCCTTTGCCGGTGGGATCGATCGTATTCAGTTGGTTCTTGAAATCCTCGCTGTCCACATTGATGCCGGTTTTCTTGGCGGCATCCGTCAGAGCGGCCTTGATGGCTTCCAGCTTGGCAGTTTCCTCGGCACTCTTGATGCTTTCCTGACCGCCTTCGACCTGGCCGGGGGTCTTGGTGACCTCGGTGACCTCCACAGTGTAACTCAAAGTCTTGCGGACGGCTTCCATCTGGTCAAGGTTCAGCTTTTCGCCCTTGTAGTAAACGCCGTTGTCATCGGCGGTGAAGCCCTCGCCCAGACGCTCGGACAACTGCGCATTGGTGAGCGGCTTGGTGTTTTCCGTTTTCTTGACTTTATAGGTATATTCCTTGCCGTCCACGTTTTCCGTATAGACATACTCGCCGGTAACGTTGTTATAGTACTCGTCCTTGAGCATTTCGCCCAGCTTCTCCGAAGAAATCTCGATGACATCCGTCTTGGTCTCGTCGGTGTTCTTGGCAGTGATGCTTGGCAGTTCGATCTCAGTGGTCAGGTCCTTCTCATCAACATCCACAGTGCCCTTTTCCACCTTGAGCTTCAGAGTGGTCTCAGTGGTGGTCTCGACCGTATTGCCGGTGATCTTGTAGTAGGTGACGCGGGTGACGGTGTTGCCGTTCTCGTCGGTGGAGGTCTCTTCCTTTTTCAGGATATAGGTGGTTTTGCCCTCGTCGTCGGTCTTTTTCTCCACGCCGTCCTCGGGGACATCCAGCAGCTTGGCAACGTCCTCAGCGGACATTTCCTTCGTTTCGGGCTCGCTGGTCTTTTTCAGGGTCAGGGTCTTGGAGTTGCCGTCCTTGGCGGGCTCGACCTTGTCCACGGTGTAACCGCCCAGCTTGGCATCCTTATCGGTTTTCCAGTCCGGACGCACGTCCTTGCCAAGCTCGTCGTCGAGGTCGATCTCTTCGCCCTTCTTGGTGTCGGTGATGGTGGTGGAGGAATCGGCCTTGCCGGTGCCGGTGGTGGTCGTAGTCTCGGTGCCGGTGGTCTCGGTGGGGGTGGTGATGGTGGTGTTGCCGTCCTCGTCCTTGCCCACCACGGGGTCGCCCTTCTTCACCTCGGCGTCGGGGTCCACGACGGTGGTGCTGGAAGAGCTGTCGGGGGTCTCTTCCTTGGTGGCGGTGCCGATCTTGCCGTCCTTGCCGGTGGCTTCGTCCTTCTTGCTGTTGTCGATCACGTCACCCTTCACATAGGTGCCGTCGGGGTTCTCAGTCTCGTCCGTCTCGCCGGAGCCCTCAGAGCCGTCGGCTTCACCGTCCTCACCGGATTTGCCGGGCTGTTCCGGCTTCTCAGCAGGTTTATAGTCAATGGTGATGTCATCGGTCTTGGTGCCGGGGCCGAACGCAGGGGCCTGCTCTTCGCTCTTGGCCTCTTCGTTCACGGGGGGGGGTAAACTCCTCCTGCTTGCCCTCTTCGCCCTCGACCTCGCCTTCTGCGGTCTCACCTTCCACAGGGGCGGGTTCGGCCTGCGGGGCAGCGTTATCCTCGGCAGGGTCGGGGCCTTCCACAGCATGGGCGGCCATGGGCTGTGCAGCAACACAGGCGGTCAGGGCTACGGACATGGCAGCGAGTTTCAGCTTTTTGTTCGTCATGATTGATGGCTCCTTTCAAATGGTGTCAAGTCTTTTACGCATTACCACTGTCCCATAAGATGGACATGTTTCAAGGCTTACTATCCTGCTTCCTTTATACCATTTTCTAGTGCGGGTTGTCAAGAAAAAATGTGTAGAAACGCATGATTTGTGAAAATATTCCAAAGTCTGAATTGGATGTTTTGCACAAATCACAAGAACTTGTTGCAGAAAAAAGAGAAACTGTTGCGGACGTGAAATGATGCAGTTGCGGTACTGGTGCAGAGTGTGCGGATTGTTGCGGAAAACCACTTTTTGAGGGACGGAATTTCTGGCAAAGAACCGGCTGGAATTTCTCCTGCCGCCCTGCTGCAGACGAAAAAGGCCCCCGGAAACCTGCGTCTCCGGGGGCCTTGCCCTCTACCTTATATAGGGCAGTCGGCGATCACTGCTTCTGCTTCAGCCGGGCCAGGTAGCTGTCGGCGGCCACGGCGGCAGCGGTGAAGCTGTTGTTCTTCCACCAGTTGATGAGGGCGGCCACGGTGGTGATGCCGGCGGTGACCAGCTGCTCCACGGTGGTGCTCTCGATGGGCAGCACGGGCTTGCCCATTGCGCTCAGCACCTGATTGGTCAGGGCCAGCAGGAGCACAGCGGTGCGGGCCAGGGTAGCGGCGGAGATCTTGTTGCTCAGTTCCATAAATCAGTTCCTCTCTTTCATTCGTTCATGGTTCTCAAGGTCGGCGATGCGGTGGTTGGCCACCTTCATCTGCTCTTCCAGAATGGGCACGCGGCGGGCGAAATTGTTGTGCTCGCGCACCTCGCGGGTCAGTTCTTCCAGTTTGGTGTCGGTCACGGCCTGACTGCGGCTGTTGGCGATCAGCACCCCGATCAGGGTCACGGCACCGGCGATCAGGGCGGACAGGATGCTTTCCATTGGGTTCACCTCCTTCTTAACCTGTCCAGCGGCTTTTGGCGGGGCGGGTGTCCACATGGACCCAGCCCACAGCCCGCCCGGCCCGGGGCGGGTACCGGCCGATGCCGCCGGTGCCGGGCAGGCAGGTCTCTGCATAGGCGGCCAGCTGCTCCACCGGGATGCCCTGCACCCGGATGTCGGCAGCGCGCCCATACAGATGCTGGCTGTAGGCGGCCCCGCCCACGGATTTGTTGTGAGCGGCGGTGCGGTAGCCGCTGGTGATGACTACGGGGCGGCCGAAGTGGTCGCGGATCTTCTGCAGCAGGGCGGCAAGGCTGCTGTCCACGAACACAGGGTCCGAGCCATCTTTGCAGGCAAACTCGGCCACGGTGAAGTTTGCGCTCAGCTTCCGGGTGCCGTCCCGCGTGCGGGACCAGGCTTCAAGCATCGGCTTCCACCTCCGCCAGCAGGGCTTCCACGGTGCTGCGCAGACGGGCGGGCACCTCGTCCAGCGTCT
>ERZ772872.3649-NODE-3649-length-11309-cov-12.284965_pt1 | contig 11309 bp, 10 predicted proteins | sample MGYA00512132_ERZ772872 | MGnify/ENA primary metagenome ERZ772872 (study PRJEB29015, sample SAMEA2737724) | human gut metagenome | biome: human gut; feature: human-associated habitat; material: faeces | place: China | collected 2012 ... | reverse complement strand
GGCATAGCCTTCCAGAACCTTGAAACAGGAAAGGAATGTCGCATAGTCTGAAATCATCGTAGTTGCAGCTGCGTTCCCCCCGGAAGCAACAGAGCCTTCATCGTTTGAGCCCGCCGCGAAGACGCTGACCGGCAGCATAGCTGTCAGCAGCATCACAAGAACAAGGCACAAAGACAAATGTCGTTTCACCAGTCTACTTGTCATAACAGTTCTCCTCCTATTGTAATTACATTCAGCTTAAATGATCGATCAGATAATTTAAGTCCTCTTGCATTGCATAATACCGGACCAGCTCCGAGCCCTCCAGGCCCGAGTCCTCCGGCAGCTCCTGCGCGCGCAGATAAACATTACGCTGCGTACCATCATCGTCGGTCAGCCTGCCAGCCACCTCACCAGTACCCTCACCAATTAGGATCCGAAACAGCTCATAGGTTTTCTCACCACTCTTGGTTTCGAACACGACCGTGATTGTATCGCTGCTCTGTTCCTGCCAGATCGTGACATACTCCCGCCAGCACTCCGGGTAATACAGGGTGCCGTAACTTGTGTGGATGATCAAATCTTCAGCAGATGTTTCAATCAACGGGCTGGTGTTTTGCAGCACTTCCTCCTTAGGCTCTCCTCCGCCGCACCCCGCCAGCAAGCCGCACAGGAGCACGCAATTCAATAAAAGCAGCCCAATCCGCACTGCGCGGTTATGTCTCGTTCGTCTATGCTTTTGCATGACCTCAACCTCCTCGACCGGAATATTGGTGAATTGCTTTGACAAAGATGTCATCTATGTATGTCTCGTTTTTCTCTGCGTCATGAAATGCATTTGCCAGTTCGCGCGATGCACAGACATAGTTTTCATACATATCATACTGTTGGCAAAGCGCACGAATCGCAGTTGGAAAGTCCGCCGCGTTGTTTAGAATATAGGCCGCCTTATGCCGGTGCAAATACTCGATGGATGCGATTTCTCCAGGCCCATAGGCGATGATACACGCCCCACTACGCAAGCTCTCCGCAACCTTTGTCGACAGAGAGTACTTCGTCCGGCGGACAGCGTTCCGATCTGATGACTCTACGAGAAGCAGGAATTTACTTGCTCCCAAAACCTGCTCGACACCTTGCTCTGTTAGCCGCCCGCAGAATGTGAGGCCGTTGTCCTCGCGAATCTGCGCAAGGGTTGCCGGATTCCGCTCACCGGAATACACACGGATTGTCTCAAATCCCGGCAACCGTGCCTCCTTCAAAGCACGCCCAAGTTCGATCAGCGGTGTGATCCGATTCAGGCCCAGATTGCCGACATAAGAAATACCTTTGCGCTGTTCGAACGGAAGAGCCGCAGAATTGACACCGCTTGAAATGCGAATCGTCTGCACCGGGAAGCCAAATAGCACCTCATAGTCTCTTTGCATGGCGTCGCTAATCGTGATCATGCTCTTTGACCGCTCTGCAGCACGTTCTGCCAATTTACGCAAACGGCGGCAGTGCAGACGTCTGAGCAGCGTCCCGCTCCTCTGCGGTTCAATATAAAAGTCATCTGCACACCACATAGTGATTGGAACATTAAGCAGGTCGGACAGATAGAGCGCAACGCGGTAGGAGAACGCATAGTCTCCCGCTGCGAAAAAAATTACATCTGGTGCAAACGTCCTCGCCCAATCTTCAAGCGCACGCGTCTTCCATTTCCCGAGGCACCACATGGTATCCCGCAGAAAATAGATCATAGGGGTACGCCGTCTGGAAAACTGATAGACCTTGGCCAAATTACCCGTGTCTGTTCTGCTCTGAGATGCAGATTCATCGATATCACAACTTGAAAATGTGCGGTAATGTGCTCTGCGAGTAAATACCGAGCGCAAAACATCACTGTCCGTGATTCTGAAATAACGAAGGCAGCATTTCCGAGTTGGGATCTCTTGATGAAAGTAGATTTGCGCGACGTTGTTTGCCGGGATTCCCGCTAACATATGCATCATGGTTTTTCCCATGTTCCCAGATGAACTGAAAACATTGTGACTAATGACAAGTACGCGTAATAGCTTACGTTTTGTATTCATATCGTTAATTTCAAGGCTTTTCTAACTGTCATCGCCCAATAATCAGTCGGCCTAACACATTTGACTTCTGGAGCATCAACCCTATGCTATAACAAAGTAGAAGGATTACAATGCTTTCGAAAAGTGTTAGCAGATAATTTAGCGTTGCAGTTTGCGTTAAATTCGGTAGGACATAAATAAACAAATATGTCGACAAAATGTATATGCTGAGCGTTTGAGTACCGAACCGCTGAACCAAGGTAATAAAACTGTTTATCTTAGATTTATATACTTTCTTATAAAGCAGTTTAAGACCGTATAGAAGTGCAATACTGCCAACAAATCCAATTGTAAAGCGATAGACATTAATCAGTATTTGTTGTACGCAGTTTTCCTTTCCCAATAGTGTGAATCCACTTAGGTATATGTAAGAATCTCTTGTATAAAACGGTATCATTGCACACCACACAAGTAAAGAAATCACTGCAGACGTAGAATTTAACAGCCACTTGTAACCATATCTGCCGCAGCAAACCCCCACAACGAAAAAGAAAAACATAGACTTATGTGCACCAAGCCAATAGAAATCTGGTGTAAAGAGTGCCGCTGTAAGGATCACTCCATATATGCATATCCGAATTTGGATTTTTCTTGGTGAAATATACTCTGCAAAGGACACCAAAACCGCCGCGATCATGAGTGTCCACAAAAACCAAAAATCTGTGAGACAGAGTCTCACCAATGTCTTAATACTACCGTTCTTCCCCCATGCAATCCTTAGTCCCCAAAGCATTATGCCCCAGACAATACAGACAGGGAGTAATTGTTTAATCCGTTTTAAAGCGCTCTTAATAGGTCCGTATGAATGGATGCTAAACCAGTAGAAATAACCGCTGATGGCAGCAAATAGAGGCATATGCATACTGTATATTGCTTTCATGATCGGGTTGTCCCAGTAAAGCTCACTAGCAAGATAATCAGACCCGCTTCCGTATTGCAACGCATGACCAAAAACCACCAAAAAGATTGTAACGCCTTTTACAAAATCAACATAACCATTCCGCTTCTTTTCAATAATCATTGTCTCTCCCTTATCGAATACTACGGGTAAAAACAGAAATATCCAGCGTTTCTTGCTTTTCTAAATAGCTATGATACGAATTCTCCAAGTCTAAGATCGCGACATGTTCTTTACACTTTCGCTCTTCCATCGGCGGGAGCTTTTGATAATCCCCATACAGCCGACTCAAAAGCGCGTCATAATACGCCGATACCGGAAACCTTCCATCCTCGAACGGCATCTCCACCGTTTCTTCAAGCCAAACTCTTGGCAAAACATTCTTCTTGTATTTTCTGCCGGCCGCCAAGAAAGAATGGAGCATCTTGGTCCTATCCGCTTTCCTGTGCATACAGAGGCTTTCTAATGGACGGCGGGGCAGCAAACGGCAAAACTGTATAAATAGCTTCTTCAACACGCTATCCGTCTCATAACCCCGTGCATACAGTGCCTTTGCAATCACGATTTTTGATGCAGCAAATTGCAATTTGCGCATCAGCGGCCGGTCGGAAAGATTGTCACACGGGAAGATGTCGATGTAGACACCCTGATGGATGAGCGGGTCTTTCGGATGGTATTTTTCGATGCAGGCCGTGTGGTTTCTACGCAGTTTTGAAAACTGCATTGGCCAATGCGCGCTGTTTTCCTGCTGCACATAGTAGGTATCAGCGTCAAAATCCACCGCCGCTTCCGCGAAGAAGCGGTCATATTCACTCCGCATCAAGATGACATCCAGATCATCGTCCCAAGGAATAAAGCCATGGTGGCGAACAGCGCCCAACGCCGTTCCGGCAAAGAGCTGATAGCGAATACCGTGCTTGCGGCATACGGCGTCAAAGTCCTTGAGCATCTCCAGCAGGAGCGCTTGGTGCGCGGTCATGTCCTTTACAACCTCCATGCTAGAATCTCCTATGTTTGCGCATGCCGTGGAGTGCATATGTCAGAAACGCTTGCGCCGACCGTGGCAGCGAGAGCCTCTCGACATCACGGTAAATCTCCCAGCGATACTTGGCCGATTTGAACTTGTTACTTGAACGAGAGCCGTTCACAACACGATAGTCCACCAGAATTTCTCTACAGGCCACCGCGCGATAGCCGAATCTCATCAGTTCCAGCCAGAGCGCATAATCCTCGTGATAGTGCTCCGCAGAAAAGTGATGTTCTCGTAAAATAAGCTGACGGAGCAGCACGGTAGAACAGCTCAGCACGCTTTCCCTCAGCATGGCATCATACGATGTCGTTTCCGGAACGATATAGTCCGATAAATGCGCTCCGCTTTCATTAACCAGCGCGTAGGAGCAGTAGATGATATCCGCACCAGCACGCCCTGCAACAGCCATCTGCTTTTCCAGCTTATCACTGTGCCACACATCGTCGCTGTCGAGCAATGCGATCCATTCGCCCTTTGCGATATCAAAACCACGGTTTCTCGTTTTCGCCACGCCCATGTTCTGCGGATTCCGCAGCAGACGTATACGAGTATCAAGGCTTGCAAAGTACTCCGCAATTTCGGCCGTGCAGTCGGAAGAGCAATCGTCAAGAATCAGCAGTTCCCAGTTTTTATAGGTCTGCGAAAGCACGGAAGAAACCGCTTCCTCAATATATTTTTCTGCATTGTACGCAGGCATGATGACCGAAACGAGCGGTGCCGCTCGTATTCCGTCAATTTTTCTTTCTCGTTCATACATACTTCTTCTCCAGCATCTGTCTGCACTTCTGCCAATCCTTATACCCGCGGCCAAGCATATGGATATCACTTCCGAGGTACTTTACATATCCATTTTCAATCCATTCAAGATACCGTTTACGTTTCAGCGGCTTTGTCAAGCATTCTGCATTGAGCTGGAGCGGCACGCTCTCACAAATCAGTTTTTCAATATTCTCTGCAGGATACCGCTCTGCGTGAGCAAGGACAATTTGAATATCCGCCAGGTCACACAGAAAATACAGCGTGTCCCAGATCGACTCCGGCCACGCATAAAACGGCATTTCCAACAACAGCTCGTTTGTACCCTCACGGCACAGGCGGTTCAGGCCGTCCAGCCGCTCCATGCCATCGCAGATCAGCACCTCTGCGCCGAGCTGAATCAGCGGAGCGTTTTCAGGCAACTCATGGAGCAGCAGCCCTGCAGTTTTCTCCCTACGGCGCAGGAAGGACTCGACGGATTCCTTATGCGGGTAAAAATGCGGCGTTGCACAGATCGTTTTCACGCCAGCAGAAACGGCCATTTCCACCTGTTTCAGCGAGGTTGCAAGGCCGTCGCTCCCATGATCGCAGCCAGGAAGAATATGCGCATGATAGTCAAGTGACAAGTCGAGCTTCATATTACCGCGCTTCATACGACTCAGAATAGGAATACTTATATCCGTATTTGCCCCCATATTTATATTTGTAAGCATACTTCACGGATTTCATATTCAGGTCGTTGAGCACCGTGCCGCATAGGTTTCCGCCCGCACGGCGTACCGCATCGATGGCCTCGTTCAGCTCATCCTCCGTCGTATCGCCGGACTTGACTACGAGTACCACACCGTCCACATAGGTCGAAACAATTTGCGCGTCAGCGACCGTATTGATCGGCGGCGTGTCGATAATAATGTAGTCATAAACCTTTGCACTTTCTTCCACGAAGTGCTTCATGCGCTCGGATGAAAGCAATTCGGAGGGGTTCGGCGGGATGGTGCCAGTGCAAACGATCCAAAGCGGCAGATCTTTCACCTTGTCCAGTTCGAGCTTCGATATTTTTGCAAGAAAGTCGCACAGGCCGGTAGGCTTCTCCACCCTCCAAAGGCGGCGCTGTGTCGGCTTGCGCATATCCGCATCGATCAAGAGCACCTTTTTGCCCAACATTGCATAGCTAATGGCAATGTTGGCTGCTGTCAGGCTCTTGCCCTCAGAGGGCTTTGCGCTAGTGACGGCGAAGCTCGTACATGGGCGCTCCTTATCCGCCGTCATGCAGAACATCAAACTGGTGCGCAACTTTACATAGGCTTCCTTTATCGCAAATGGAGATTCATTGGTCAGCAGACGTTTCCTGTTTGTACGAACAGCTTCAATCGCTACCTTTCGGCTTTCTTTCTTTTTCGCCATAGAGCACTGCACCTCCCTCCGCCAGCTTCCAGCAGCCAGCATTCTCATTTGTCGCATGGATGTCCGGTATCTGACCAAGGACAGTCACACCGGCGGACTTTTCAATGTCCTCCGGCAGGTAGATGGTCGTATCGGCCATCATTCGCAGAATAATAGCAACTGAAGCCAGTATCACGCCAACCACAAATCCAATCGCGCTGTCAAATACGGTTCTGGGCGCAGATTTTTCCGTTGCCACCTCCGGTCGGTCCACGACCTCGACGCCGCCCGCCTTGGTAATACGAACGATTTCAGTAGGCGCAACTTTCGCAAAGGAATTGGCAATCTTACAGGCAAGCTCCGGATTGGTCGAGGTCACTACCACCTCCAGCAACTGTGTATCCGACACAACGGAGACATTCACCATGCGGCTAAGTTCCTTTCTCGACAATGAGGTTTCTGCTCTCAAATCACTCAGGACGGAATCCAAAACAGAATTGCTCGCCAGGATCTTTGAATAGGTCGTAGCAAGGCTCTCCGCCGCCTGGAGGTCGCTGTTATTGATCGTTCCCTGTGAAGAATTGTCCGCACTGTTATATACATAAAAACTCACTCGAGATTCATAGGTCGGCGTAACAAAAATTGTTACTACTGCGTAAACGCCCGCAGCAACAACGACCCCCGCAAGGAGCAGCCAATGAATCTTTGCCAACAGGATCTTTGTAATATCCCATAGTGACAGCTCTGTGCCCCCCACGGAAGCATACGGTTTCTTACTTTCGTTCATATTCTAGGATTGTCCTCCAAACGCATCTTTCTTTATCGGGCGCCCGCGCCGCACAAAACGACGCGGATCGTTTTTCCAATACACGCCAAATCCATCCAAATCGATCGCTTTTCTATATACTCCATATCGTAGATGATCTTTTCTTCCGGCTTCAGAGAATATCCGCCATTCACCTGAGCATGTCCAGTCAGGCCAGGAACAACCATTAACCGGTTGGAGAAACCGGGAATGTATTTTTCAAATTCTCCGTAGAAATAAGCACGCTCCGGACGCGGGCCGACAAAACTCATGTCGCCGCGCAGGATGTTATAGAACTGAGGAAGCTCGTCCAGCCGGGTGCGTCTGAGAATTTGGCCGAAGTGTGTGCATCTTGGATCCTGTTCATCTGCCCACTGCGGGCCGTTTTCCTCTGCGTCAAGACGCATTGACCTGAATTTATAGATCATAAACGGCTTCCCGTGGAGACCGAGCCGCTCCTGCTTAAAAATCGGGGAACCCGGCGAGTCCAACGTGATGAGTAATGCAATGATCAGCATTGGAATTGCCAGAATCAGTAGTCCCAAGGAAGAACATACTATGTCAAAAGCACGCTTCGTTATCAGGTACAGCTTCTTTTGTTCCAATACAGGTTTTGCTATTTGAATGATCACATCGGCAGAGCTCTCCTCTGTCAAACAGCTGCTCGCTGTTGTTGTCACATATCTCACATCCCTACATTGATATCTGTATCTCTGCCCCCCATCGGTTCAGCACGAAGCCGTCCAGGGGCAAAGGCTCTACACAGATATTGAATTTGCAAATTGCTGTACAAAAATATCCATTCAAGGTGCGCAATTCAAGTAAGTACCGCCTCCGCCATAGCTGCACAAAAACGAACATCTTTTGTTAATGCAGATGTGTCAGCAGAGCTTTCGTGGAGTTTGCCACTCCACTACAAAAGCGAAGAAAAAGCCTTGCTATGCAAGGCTTTTCCCGTTTTTATGATATTCACTTACACTAGTTTTGACTGCGTAGATCATAGACCCACTACCTTCAATTTCTGCATATTATCCCGTTTCAGTTCCAGCGAAGCGTGCACATACCGGTCCAACGTGATCGTCACAGAGGCATGTCCTAATATTTCTGACAATGATTTAACTTCAAATCCGACCTCAACAGCTCGCGTTGCAAATGTGTGGCGCAGCGTATGAAAATGCACGCCCTCCAGACCGCATGCCTGCGTGTACTTTTCCAATCGATACTGCAATGTCCGCGGCTCCATGAACGCTTCCGTTCCGGTCAGAACATACGCAGCTGAACTTTGCGGTTTCATGCGCCTGCAAAGCCCGGTTGCGTATTCCGTCATAGGGATCGTTCGCACGGAGGTATCGCTTTTGGGCGGACCAATCACAATCCTTGTTCGAGCACCTTGCGATACGCCGGTATCATGCAGCCTTTGCAGGGTCTTTGCAATTCGGATAGCTTTATCGTTTGTAGAAACACTTTCCCACTGCAGTGCACAGAGTTCACCAATTCGTATGCCTGTACATAGCGCCAGCAAAATACCAAATCGGCACGAATCCAGATCCTCATGTAGATAGGCAACGAGGCGCGCCTGCTCTTCTCTGGACAAAACGCGCATCTCCTTCTTGCCAATCTTCGGATAGTTGATCTCCACCGCGGGAAATGAGCCTGCAAACTTCGAGGAAGCGAACTTCAAAATGCCATGCAGCACGACTAGAATATCATGCACCGTCTTCGGCGCCAGCTCATCTTCGAATTGCAGTTCTTTGATGAAATCGTCCATCAATTCCGTCGTGAAGCCCAGAGGGCGGCACACGCCGAGCTTTGGAATGATGTGCTTATTGACCGCGGTGCTATATTTAATATACGTCGATTCTTTCACCGTGCATTTCTTTGTATGTAGCCATCCCAGGCAATAACTGGAGAACGGTTTTTGCGTTGTGGCTGTCGGTAAGGGAGCTCCATTTGCCAAAGCTGCTTTGCGCTTTGCGGCTTTCTCTTTGGCTTCCCGATATGTTTTCCCATAACAGTATCCATACTTGATTTTTCCGGATAGCTCACGACCCTTGATATACCGAGCCTCCCAGCGACCGTCCCGCCGTCTGAAGATATTCTCACCCTTTGCCATTTTGTAATTCCTCCTTGTGCAGTGATTATGTTGGGTGTGGATCTTATTTTAATTTCATCCGGACTGCTGGAATGACGGCGCTGAACTTTAAGTCAACGGAATTCTCTGCGAAAAATTAACGCGAGTTGACAAAATCGTGCTTTTTTCTTCCACTTCTTTGCTGATGCAATTGCATTTGAATAGGCAATGTGCTATAATACGGAAGTACGACTATGTTTTGCGCTGCACGCAGAGTGGCAAACTCCACGAAAATACAACTTCGGCTCAGTCCGTAAAATGGAGTACATTAGAAGCCCATTTGCTTTCTTCACCAAAAATCATCGGCGCATTTCGTTCTAATGATATGTTTCGTCTGCGTTATCCACGCATTCCCATTATAAAGAAATTAATTCCATATTTCAAGACTGAAATGAATTATTCATCCAGAAGGAGGCAGCACGAATTCAACGAATATACGTAAATCTAACGATTACTGCTACACTTGTGACAAAAAAAGCCTACATAAAATGAAAATCCCGCTGCGAAATTTCTCCGCAGTGGGATCAATTTATATGCCAAAACGGCCAAAAGTCTTATTTCAAACAGTTTCCAGGCACAGAAAAAGCCCACCGTAATTCTATCGAAATTACGGTGGACTTATGGTCCGAGTGACAGGGTTCGAACCTGCGGCCTGATGGTCCCAAACCACCCGCGCTACCAACTGCGCTACACCCGGATATGGAATTTCACAATTTGCGTAAAATAAAGTTTAACATATTCTTTAGAAATGCGCAACGGTTTTCTGCGTTGCAGTTTTGGGACGTGTGTGGTATGCTCTAAGCGTAAAATCATGATCCGTTACGACAGGAGTATCCACTTATGAGAATGCGAAAAAAGCCCAACCTCGTCCCGCGTATGGAGCGCTGCGCGGCTACATTGATCACCGACCCCGAGGCGCTGCGCGGTCACTGGCTGGAGCACTTCCCCGGCCATCAGGCGCTGCATCTGGAGCTTGGCTGCGGCAAGGGCCGCTTCACAGCGGACACTGCGGCGCAAAATCCGGACATCTTCCTCGCCGCGATTGAAAAAGTTCCGGATGCCATGGTCGTCGGCATGGAGCGCGTGACCGAGCGCGGGCTCGAAAACGTGCGCTTTCTCGACCGGGACGCAGCCAACCTGCTCGACATGTTCGCCCCCGGCGAGGTCTCACGCATCTACATCAACTTCCCCGACCCATGGAAAAAATCCCGCCAGCACAAGCGACGCCTGACCTATGCGGGCTTTCTGGCGCTGTATGCAAACGTGCTGCCGCTCGGCGGCGAGATCTGGTTCAAGACCGACAACGACCCGCTGTTCGCCTTCTCACTCGAGCAGTTCGAGCAGGAGGGCTGGGAGCTGCGCGAGGTCACACACGATCTGCACGCCGACGGCCCCGTTGGCGTCATGACCGACTATGAGGCGAAATTCTACGATCAGGGCATCACGATCAACCGCTGCGTAGCGGTGAAAACGGAGGACACGAAATGCGACTTGTATCCTGGAACGTCAACGGGCTGCGCGCCTGTGTGACCAAGGGCTTTGCGGACACGTTCCGCGCGCTGGACGCGGACATTTTCTGCCTGCAGGAGACAAAGCTCCAGCCCGGGCAGATCGCGCTCGACCTGCCGGGCTACTATCAGTACTGGTGCAGCGCCGAGAAAAAGGGCTACTCCGGCACCGCTGTGTTCACGAAGGCCGAGCCGCTCGACGTGCAGTATAATCTCGGCCTGCCGCAGCACGATCTGGAGGGCCGCGTGATCACGGCCGAATACCCGGAATTCTATCTTGTGTGCGTCTACACGCCAAACGCCCAGGACGGCCTGCGCCGGCTGGAATACCGGATGAGCTGGGACGATGCGTTCCGCGAATTCGTCTGCTCGCTCGACCGGCACAAGCCGGTCGTCATCTGCGGTGACATGAACGTCGCCGCAGCGGAGATCGACCTGAAAAACCCGAAGCGCAACGTCGGCAACCCCGGCTTCAGCCCCGAGGAGCGCGCGAAGTTTCAGGAGCTGCTACACGCCGGCTTCACGGACACGTTCCGCGCCCTGCATCCGGACGAGACGGACGCCTACTCGTGGTGGAGCTACCGCTTCCACGCGCGGGAGAACAATGCCGGCTGGCGCATCGACTACTTCCTGTGCTCGGACCGCGCGGCGGAAAAGATCGAGACGGCCAGCATCCTTTCCGACATTTACGGCAGCGACCACTGCCCCGTG
>ERZ772872.3640-NODE-3640-length-11334-cov-3.730295_pt1 | contig 11334 bp, 11 predicted proteins | sample MGYA00512132_ERZ772872 | MGnify/ENA primary metagenome ERZ772872 (study PRJEB29015, sample SAMEA2737724) | human gut metagenome | biome: human gut; feature: human-associated habitat; material: faeces | place: China | collected 2012 ... | reverse complement strand
CACGTTCTCGATCCAGGTGCGGCCCAGGCCGTACCACATCAGGTACATGGCGAACTGCTGGCCGGCCTTGAGCCGGTCGGCAAGCTTGTGGCCGAGGTAGATGATGAGCGCGGCGCCAATGAGGTTCCAGATCATCTCGTACAGGAACGTCGGGTGGAACAGCGTGGTCCTGTAGTCCGGGCATTGCGCGCCAGAATAGCAGATTTCGGATTTGCCGATGGCGTCCGCGTCGTTGAGCTTCAGGCCCCACGGCAACGTGGTGGGCCAGCCGTAGAGCTCCTGGTTGAACCAGTTGCCGAGTCGGCCGATGGCCTGGGCCACGGGCAGCGCGGGGGCGATGGCATCGGCGAAGATCGCGAACGGATAGTGCTTGTGACGGCACCACAGGAACGCCACCAAGGTGCCGACGGAGATGCCGCCGAAGATGGCCATGCCGCCTTCCCACACCTTGAGGATGTTGACCAGGTTGCCGGTGGGCGGGAAGTAGTCGGCCGGCGTGGTGATGCAGTGGTAGAGGCGCGCGCCCACCAGTGCGCAGGGCACGGTGACGAGCGTGGTGTCGAGAATCTGGTCGAAGGTGCCGCCGTACCGCTTCCAACGTGTGGCGAGGATCCATACGGCCACGCAGATGCCGATCAGGATGCAGATCGCGTACATGTGGATAGTGAACGGGCCGATCTCGAACTTGGAGAAGGTCGGCGAGGGAATATAAGCCAGATTCATCGTGCCTCTACTTGCTGGTGCTCATGGTGTGTGTCCACGCGCGGGTTGTGCTTGACGCTCTGTGACTACCCTACCGTGTCACGGCACAACCCGCGTGAGGCGCACCGGGTGTTTACCGGGCGTTGTGGATGCCTTCGGCCAGTTCCTCGCTCTTGGCGGCGAGCAGCTTCAAGCCTTCCTTCGGGTCGCGTGCGGTCTTGTTGTCGTCCGCGAGCAGGGTGTGCACGAGCGCGGAGCCGACGATGACGCCGTCCGCGTAGGAGCCGACCTTGGCGCCCTGTTCGGCGGTGGACACGCCGATGCCCACGCACACGTTCTCGGCACCGGCCTGACGGGTGCGCTCCACGAGCAGTTCGGGCGAGGCGTCGATGGTGGCGCGTTCGCCGGTGACGCCCATGCGGGCGGCCGCGTACACGAAGCCACGTGCGTTGCGGGCCACGGTTTCGAGGCGCTCGGTGGACGAGTCCGGGGAGACCAGGAAGATGCGGTCGAGTCCGTGACGGTCGGAGGCTTCGATCCACTCCCCCGCCTCGTCCGGGATAAGGTCCGGGGTGATGAGACCGGCGCCGCCGGCGTTCTCGAAGTCGCGGGCGAAACGCTCGACGCCGTAGTGGTACACGAGGTTCCAGTAGCTCATGATGAGCGGCACGCCGCCGGCGTTGGCCACGGTTTCGACGGCCTCGAACACGCGCTTGATGGTCTCGCCGTTGTTCAGGGCGATGGAGGCGGCAGCCTGGATGACCGGGCCGTCCATGACCGGGTCGGAGTACGGCAGGCCGATTTCCACGGCGTCGACGCCGTGCTCGACCATCGTCCTGAAGGCGTCAAGCGAGACGTCCGGGTTAGGGAAGCCGTAGGGCAGGTAGCCGATGAAGGCGGGCTTGTTCTCGGCCTTGAACTTGGTGAACATAGCGCCCGACTTGCTGGGCTTGTGGCTGATGCCCAGCGGCTGGCCGGACGGCGTGGTTGCTTCGTTGGTCATAATCAAAAATCTCCTCTTCTTGTTCAGGCGACAGTATTGCCGTGGGCGCCGGTCACATCGAGCGCGGCGGCCTGGTCGTCGGTCAGGTAGCCGAACCACTTGCCGGCGGTGGCCATGTCCTTGTCGCCTCGGCCGGAGATGTTCACGATCATCACGGCCTTGTCATAGCCCTTGGCCTTCAGATCGGCGGCGGCTTTGTACGCGCCGGCCACGGCGTGCGAGCTTTCGATGGCGGGGATGATGCCCTCGGTCTGGCTCAGGTCGCGGAAGGCGTTCATGGCCTCCTCGTCGGTGGCCCAGCTGTAGTTCACGCGGCCGATGTCCTTGAGCCATGCGTGCTCGGGGCCCACGGAAGCGTAGTCGAGGCCTGCGGAGATCGAGTAGGTGTCGAGCGTCTGGCCTTCGTCGGTTTCCAGCAGGTAGCTCTTGGTGCCCTGGAACATGCCGAGCTGGCCGGTGCCGGGGGCGAAGCGGATGGCGTGCTTGCCGGATTCGGGGCCGTTGCCGCCGGCTTCGTAGCCGTAGAGGTTCACGCGCTCGTCGTCCAGGAAGGCGTTCATCACGCCGATGGCGTTGGAGCCGCCGCCCACGCAGGCAATGACGGCATCCGGCAGACGGCCTTCCTTTTCCAGCATCTGCTCCTTGATCTCCTTGGAGATGACCGCCTGAAAATCGCGCACGATGGTGGGGAACGGGTGCGGGCCCATGACGGAACCCAGGCAGTAGTGCGTGTCGCTGATACGGCTGGTCCACTCGCGCATGGCTTCGGACACGGCGTCCTTCAGGGGGCCGGTGCCGCTGGTGACGGGGATGACCTCGGCACCCAGCAGGCGCATCCGGTAGACGTTCAGGGCCTGCCGTTTGGTGTCTTCCTCTCCCATGAACACCACGCACTCCATGCCCAGCAGGGCGGCGGCGGTGGCGGTGGCCACACCGTGCTGGCCCGCGCCGGTCTCGGCGATGAGCCGGGTCTTGCCCATCTTTTTGGCAAGCAGTGCCTGCCCGAGGACGTTGTTAATCTTGTGAGCACCGGTGTGGTTCAGGTCTTCGCGCTTGAGGTAAATTTTTGCACCGCCGAGGTCCTCGGTCATCTTCTTGGCGTAGTACAGGCGGCTGGGGCGGCCTGCGTATTCGTTGAGCAGCTCGGTGAGTTCGCGGTTGAACTCCGGGTCGTTTTTGTAGTGGTTGTAGGCTTCTTCCAGCTCAATGACGGCATTCATCAGTGTTTCGGGGATATACTGTCCGCCGTGAATGCCAAAGCGTCCGTTGGGGTTCGTCATGGCGTTTCATTCCTTTCGTCATTTGTCGTTTTTTCGCACGGCGGCCACGAATGCCGCCATCTTTGCGGGGTCCTTCTTCCCTGCCGTTTCAATGCCGGAACTCACGTCCACCGCATAAGGGTGAAACCGCTTTACGGCGTTCCCTACGGTGTCCGGGCCAAGCCCTCCGGCAAGGAAATAAAGGCGGCTGAATTTGTCCAAAACGGTCCAGTCAAAAGCCGTGCCGGTGCCGCCTGCGCCGGAGTCCAGCAGAATGAGGTCTGCCGGGCTTTTTTGAGCATTTTCAAGGCTTGCGGCATCTGTCACGCGGACCGCCTGAATCAGCGGTTTGTTTGTCAATTTTCGCAGGCGTTGGATGTAGGTTTCGTCCTCCTGCCCGTGGAGTTGAGCGATGTCGATGATGCCCGTGTTCAAAAGGCTCGCCACCGCTTCCGGCGCTTCGTTCACGAACACGCCCACAGCCTGAATTTGGGGTGAAAGCTGGGCTTTCAATGCAGCCGCCATTTTCCGGGAAACCGCCCGTTTGCTCTTGGCCGCAAACACAAAGCCGATGTATTCCGGCTGCAGCGCATTTGCCGCCGCGATATCCTCCGGGCGGGTCAGGCCGCACAGTTTGATCCTGGTCATCTTACAACAGCCCTTTCAATTCCTGCAGCTTCGCGGTCTTGTCCGGGGCCCGCATGAGCGTCTCACCAATGAGCACCGCGTCCGCACCGATGGCGGCCAGCTGGGCCACATCCTCGGCGGTCTTCACGCCGCTTTCCGAGACAAAGAGCACATCCTTCGGGATGCGGGCGCGCAGGCGGCGGCTGTTGGCCGTGTCCACCGTGAAGTCCTTCAGGTTGCGGTTATTCACACCGAGGATGCGCGCCCCGGCTTTGAGCGCCCGTTCCACTTCGGCATCGTCGTGGGCTTCCACCAGAGCGGAAAGACCCAAACCATCGCAGACAGCAAGATACTCTTTCAGCTGTGCGTCGTCGAGGATAGCACAAATGAGCAGCACCGCCGAAGCGCCCAGAAGCTTTGCTTCATAGATCATGTATTCATCCACCGTGAAGTCCTTGCGCAGGCAGGGCGTGGAGACGGCGGATGCAATTTCCTTTAAATAGGTGTCGCTGCCGAGGAACCACTTCGGTTCGGTCAGCACCGAAATGGCGTCCGCCCCGGCGGCCTGGTACTCCTTCGCAATTTGCAGATATGGGAAGTCCGGTGCGATGAGCCCTTTGGAGGGCGACGCCTTTTTGCACTCGCAGATGAAGGCAAGGCCCGGCTTTGCCAGCGCTTTTTCGAAGCGGAAGCCGCCCATCGGCAGGGCCAGCGCCTGCCGTTTCACTTCGGCGGGCGGCAATTGCTGCTTTGCCGTTTCTACCCGCTGCCGGGCGTGTGCGGCCAGCTGGTCTAAGATGTTCATGCGGTCTCCTCCGGGCGGTTGCTCACGGCGATGAACTTTTCCAGCACAGCCGCCGCCTTGCCGCTGTCGATCAACTGTGCCGCCAGCGCGATGCCGTCCGCCATAGTCTCAGCCTTGCCGCCGATGTAAAGGGATGCACCCGCGTTCATCAGCACAGCATCACGCTTGGGGCCCTTCTCGCCTGCCAGAATAGCACGTGTGATGGCAGCATTTTCTGCTGGTGCGCCGCCCACAAGGTCGGCTTTGGTGCAGCGGGCAAGGCCGAACTGTTCCGGCTCGATGGTGTAGCACTTATACCAGCCGTCCTTGATCTCGCAGACCTTGGTTGGGGCACTGAGGGAAATTTCGTCCAGCTTATCCTTGCCGTAGACCACCATGCCGCGCTTGACGCCCAGGCTGATGAGCACCTGTGCCAGCGGCTCCACAAGGTATTCATCGTAGACGCCCAGCAGCTGCATGGCGGGCGAACCGGGGTTCGTCAGCGGTCCAAGGATGTTGAACACGGTGCGGAAGCCCAGCTCCTTGCGGATGGGGCCCACGTACTTCATGGAGGTGTGGTACTTCTGGGCGAAGAAGAAGCAGATGCCCACTTCCTGCAGCAGTTCCGCACAGCGGGCGGGACTCTGCTGGATGTTCACGCCCAGCGCTTCCAGACAGTCGGCGGTACCGCACTGGGAAGAAGCCGCCCGGTTGCCGTGCTTTGCCACCTTCATGCCGCCTGCCGCCGCCACCAGCGCCGATGTGGTGGAGATGTTGAAGCTGTGAGCATTGTCGCCGCCGGTGCCCACGATTTCAAAGATATCCATGCCCGTGTCCACCTTGGTGGCGTGGTCGCGCATGGCGGCAGCACAGCCTGCAATTTCGTCAGTAGTCTCCGCCTTCGCGCTCTTGGTGGAAAGGGCTGCGAGGAAGGCTGCATTCTGGGTGGGTGTGGTCTCGCCGCTCATGATCTCGTTCATCACGGCATAGGCTTCGTCGTAGGTCAGGTCCTGCTTGTTGACGATCTTCACAATGGCTTCTTTGATCATTTTCTTAACCCTCCATAAAATTTTTTAAGATCAGCCGACCCTGCGGGGTCAGGATGGATTCCGGGTGGAACTGCACACCGTAAATGGGGTACTGCGTGTGCTGCACCGCCATCACCTCGCCGTCGGCGGTGCGGGCGGTGATTTTAAGTTCCGGCGGCAGGGTGGCGGGGTCTGCCGCCAGCGAGTGATACCTCGCCACCAGCAGCGGCGCTTCGTAGCCTTTGAACAGCGGGCACGCCGGGTCGAATTCCACCGCCGACTGCTTGCCGTGCATGAGCTGTTTTGCATAGGTGACGGTGGCCCCAAAGGCCGCGCAGATGGCCTGATGCCCCAGGCAGACGCCCAAGGTGGGAATTTCTTTGCCGAGGGTGCGGGCGGCTTCCAGCGTGATGCCGGCATCCTCCGGCCTGCCGGGCCCCGGCGAAAGGATGATGCGTGCCGGGCGCAGCGCGCGGATCTCGTCGATGGTCAGTTCGTCGTTGCGGATGACCCGGATGCCGGGGTCCAGCTCGCCTACCAATTGATAAAGGTTATAGGAAAAGCTGTCGTAGTTATCAATGAGAAGCGTCATACCCCTTCCTCCTGTGCCTGACGGAGTGCGCTGACCACGGCCTGCGCCTTGTTGATGCACTCCTGATATTCCTTCTCGGGCACCGAGTCTGCCACGATGCCTGCACCGCTGCGGACGAACACCTGCCCGTTTTTCTTATAGGCGATGCGGATGGCAATGCAGGTGTCCATGTTGCCGGTAAAATCAATGTAGCCGATGGCGCCGCCGTAGATGCCGCGCTTGTTGTTTTCCAGCTCGCCGATGAGCTGGCAGGCCCGAATCTTCGGTGCACCGGAGAGGGTGCCCGCCGGGAGCACCGCTTCAATGGCACTGAGAGCGTCACACTCCGGTTTCAGTACACCGCGCACCGTGGAGCCGATGTGCATCACATGGGAGTAGCGCTCGATGGAGTGGAGCTTTTCCACCTCCACGGTGCCAAAGCGGCTCACCTTTCCAAGGTCGTTGCGACCAAGGTCCACCAGCATGTTGTGCTCGGCCAGCTCTTTTTCGTCTGCCAGTAGTTCCGCTTCCAGCGCCTTGTCCTCGGCATCGGTCTTTCCGCGCGGGCGGGTGCCGGCCAGCGGAAAGGTGTGCAGTACGCCGTCCTCCAGCTTGACCAGCGTTTCCGGCGAAGCACCGGCCACTTCCACGTCCGTGCCGGAGAAGTAGAACATGTAGGGCGACGGGTTGATGGTGCGCAGCATCCGGTAGGCGCCCAGCAGGCTGCCCTCAAACGGTGCCGCCAGCCGGTTGGAAAGCACGATCTGAAATATTTCACCCTCATGGATGGCGTGCTTTGCCTTTTCCACCATTGCGCAGTAGGCATCTTTGTCAAACAGGGGCTTTGCTTCGCCCAGCAGCCTGCCCGCCGGTTCCTGCTTCGGGGTGCCGGTCTGCAGCAGCTGTGCCAGCTGGTTCAGCCGCAGGATGGCTTTGTTGTAGTTCGTTTCCAGTGCGTCCGGCTGCAGCGGCATATTTACGATCAGCACGATCTTCTGCCGCAGGTTGTCGAAGGCAATGACCTGGTCGAACAGCATCAGGTCCACGTCCTTGAAGTTCTCGGTGTCCTGCGCTTTGGTGCGGGCTTTCGGTTCGCTGTAGCCGAGGTAATCGTAGGAGAAATATCCCACAAGGCCCCCGGTGAAGGGCGGCAGATAGGCGAAGCGCGGGCTCTTGTACTGCGCCAGAATTTCCCGCAGCGTCTGCGAGGGATTCTGCGTTGCAAAGGTAAGCTCTCCGGCCTTCATCCGGCCATTCTGACAGGTGATCTCCATCTTCGGGTCAAGGCCCAGGAAGGTATAGCGCCCCCACTTTTCGCTGGGCTGAGCGCTTTCCAGCAGGTAGCAGTGGGTGGAGACGTTTTTCAGAATTTTCAGCGCTTCAATGGGCGTGCAGATGTCTGCCAGAATCTCGCAGCTGACCGGCAGCACATCATACCCGCCTGCCAATGCAATGGTTTTTACTTCGTCCAGTGTGGGCCGTATCTTCATGGCTTTTCCCTCCCGGTAAAACAAAAACTCCCCCGGCTCGTTCTGCCGAAGGAGGAAAAGAAAAACGCCCCAGGCAGAAGAAACCTTCTTCTGTCCGGGACGAATAAAGTTAAAACAATATCCGCGGTGCCACCCTGACTTCATGGGCATGACCCCATGCACTTGACGAGATGCCAACACATCCCCGGCAACTGACGTATGCCTTCACGTTGCAGAATACTGTGCGGTGAAAGCACCGCAGTTCCCTGCACCCTCAGCGGTCCATTTCGGGAAAAAGTGACGCAAAGTCACACTTTCCTTGACGAACTGTTTCCGGTCTGCTTCTCAGCTGCGCAGGCTCTCTGTACAGGCATGGTTCGCCGTTATCTCCGCTTCAACGGTTTAGTGTATTGAATTTGGCTATATTAAACCACGGATTTTTCGTTTGTCAATACCTGTTTGCAAATTTTTCAAAATCAGCCTATGTCCACAGTGGGTTCAGCGCTTCCGGCGGCTGTTCGTGCTGGAAAACTTCACCGCTTTTGCCGGCCTGCGGCGGCTGTGCAACGCACTGTAGTAGCCAAAGGCAGTGCCGCATAAGCCGCCCACAATGTGCATGAAGTTTGCTACATTGTCGTGCACAAAAATGATATCATACACCTGCTGACCAAAGTACAGCGCTGCAACCAGCAGCATGGTGACCGGGATGCCGCCGGAGAATCCCGCCAGCGACGACAGCATGATGAGCATGAACACGATGCCGGACGCGCCCAGCAGCCCCGAGCGCGGGAACTGCACACACTGCAGCACGCCGGTGACCAGCGCCGTGAGCACCATGCCGCACAAAAGCGGCTTGCTGCCGTACTTTTCTTCCATAGGCGGGCCGATGACGAGAAGCAGCAGCATGTTGTTCAGAAAGTGGTCCCAGTTGGCGTGGCCCAGCACATGGCCGAACAGCCGCACATAAAACAGCGGGTCCTTCAAAGACGAGCGGTAGACGCAGAACAGGTGCATGGTGGTCCAGCCGCCGGTCCACCGGTCAAGGAACAGCACCCCCAGCGACAGCAGAAAAAAGGTGAGGATCACCGGGGAGTTATACTGCAGTTCCAGCTTGAGTTTTGCTTTTTTCATCCTCTTGTCTCCACCCAGTATTCGCCCATACTCTGGCCGGGCTGATTCGTCACTTCATCGTTGAGGTAGGCGCCAAGGCCGCAGCTGTCCGGCTGCCAGGCCAGCGCCGCTTCCACGGTGGGGTACTCCACCTCGGCATACCAGAACTCCGTCGGCTGCCCTTCGTCCACATGGTTCACTTCCAACACCATGCCGTCCGGCAGCATGTAGCTGCGGCGCAGCTTCGGGATGAGAGACTTACCGATGATCTTGTGCTCCAGATCGTCAAACAGTACTTTGTCGATGCTGCGCTCGATCTCCTCACGGGCAAGACCGCCGCCGGACTTGAAGCAGAGGATATAGTCCGTTTTGCCGCCGGTGAGCGCTTCTTCCCGGATGCGCACAGTGGGCCGCACGCTGATATACCCCTGCCGCATGGCAAATTCTTCCTTCAGCGGCAGACCTTCCGGCCAGCCCTTCACCATCCATTTGCGTTCAATTTCCATGGTCTGTCTCCCGCTCAGTCCTCCGGCTTTTCCCAGGTCCGCTCGCTGATGATGTACCGGGGCCGGGCCTTGGTCTCCAGATAGATCTTGCCGATGTACTCGCCGATCACGCCCAGGCACAGCAGCTGAATGCCGCCCATAAAGCAGACGATGCACATGGTGGAGGCCCAGCCCACCACCGTGCGGCCCAGAATGCTGGCGATGATCGCCCACAGCACCCCGATGAAGCTGAGCACCGAGAAAATCAGCCCCAGCCCGGTGATGAACCGGATGGGCTTCACGCTCAAGCTGGTGATGCCGTCAAAGGCCAGCGCCAGCATTTTCTTCAGGGGGTAGTGGCTTTCGCCCGCCAGACGCTCGTGCCGCTCGTAGTACACGCTGGTGCTCTTGAAGCCCACCAGCGGCACCATGCCCCGCAAAAAGATGTTCACCTCTTTGAAGTTGGCAAACTCCTGCAGCACCCGGCTGGAGATTAGCCGGTAATCCGCGTGGTTGAACACAATGTCCGCCCCCAGGAAGTTCATCAGGTGGTAGAACCCCTCGGCGGTAAAGCGCTTGAAGAAGGTGTCGGTGTCCCGCCGGGAGCGCACGCCGTACACCACCTCGCAGCCGTCCCGGTAGGCGTCCACCATCTCGTCCATGGCGTTGATGTCGTCCTGGCCGTCGCAGTCAATGCTGATGGTGATGTCACACTTGTCCTTGGCCTCCATCAGGCCGGCCAGCACCGCGTTCTGGTGGCCCCGGTTGCGGCTCTGGCTGATGCCGATGTAGTGCTCATCCTGAGCCGCCAGCTGGGTGATGATGTTCCAGGTGTTGTCCTTCGAGCCGTCGTTCACAAACAGCACCCGGCTTTCGGGGCTGATCTTGCCCGCCGCCGCCAGGGTGTTGATCTTCTCCAGGAACATACCGCTGGTGATGGGCAGCACCTTCTCCTCGTTGTAGCAGGGAATTACGATGTACAAAATCGGCTGTTTACGCATTGCGTTTTACCCTTCTTTCTCGTTTTTCCGGCTCTGCAGCCGCTGGTCCGCCCGCGGGCCGCTCTCTTCGGTCTCTTTCAAAATGCAGATGGGGCGGCGCTTGGTTTCCAGATAGGTCTTGGAAAGATACACGCCCACAATTCCGGTGCAGAACAGCTGCACGCCGCTGCACAAAAGCAGGATGCATACCAGGCTGGGCCAGCCGTTGGTGGGGTCGCCGAACAGCAGCGCCCGCACCACCACGAACAGAATGCCCAGAAAGGCCGCCAGGCAGAAGAACACGCCGATAAAGGCCGCCAGCGCCAGCGGCGCCGTGGAAAAGCCCACAATGCCGTCAATGGAGTAGCGGAACAGCTTCCAGAAGTTCCACTTGGTGGTGCCGGCCACCCGCTCCACGTTGGTGTATTCCAGCCATTTGGTGCGGAAGCCCACCCAGCTGAAAATGCCCTTGGAGAAGCGATTGTACTCCCCCATGCTGAGAATGGCGTCCACCATCTGGCGGGTCATCAGGCGGAAATCCCGCGCGCCGTCCACAATTTCGGTGTCGCTCATCTTGTTGATGATCCGGTAGAACAGCCGGGCAAAAAAGCTGCGCACCGGCGGCTCGCCCTTGCGGGTGGTGCGGCGGGTGGCGGCGCAGTCATACTCACCGCTGAGCAGCGCGTCCAGCATTTCCGGCAGCAGGCTGGGCGGGTCCTGCAGGTCGGCGTCCAGCATGGCCACGTAATCGCCCCGGGCCGCCTTTAATCCGGCCCAGATGCCCGCCTCCTTGCCGAAATTGCGGCTGAAGGACTGGTAGCGCACCCGGGCGTCCTGCCCGTGCAGCGCGCGCATGATCTTCAGGGTATCGTCTTTGGAGCCGTCATCAATGAACACAAACTCAAACTCGGCCCCATGGCTGCGTCCCATCTCTTCGGCCACCCGGCTGGCCTCCTGATAAAAAAGAGGAAGTGCCTCCTGCTCATTGTAGCAGGGCACGATCAAGCTGATCAGCATTTGCATTACTCCTGTTTCCATCGGGGGCCGCCTGCGGCAGCCCGGGCCCGCGCGAAGGCCCCGCTTTGGGCCTTCCGTGGCGATTTTTCGCAATTTGTTTCCTTTATATGGATTGTTTTATTATACCGCAAACCCATTTTTCACGCAACCGGTGCCCGTTTGGGTGCAGGCCACCGCGAATTTTAAAAATCTGCAAAGTCAGGGCTTGCTTTTTTTCTCAATGCCTGTTATAATAAGCAAGTCGCGGAGGATTAGCTCAGCTGGTTAGAGCACCTGCATCACACGCAGGGGGTCTGGGG
>ERZ772872.3638-NODE-3638-length-11339-cov-3.489543_pt1 | contig 11339 bp, 3 predicted proteins | sample MGYA00512132_ERZ772872 | MGnify/ENA primary metagenome ERZ772872 (study PRJEB29015, sample SAMEA2737724) | human gut metagenome | biome: human gut; feature: human-associated habitat; material: faeces | place: China | collected 2012 ... | reverse complement strand
ACTAACCGGGATTGCAGGACGACATCGGCCATCTGTGCTTCTGCATCGTACTGTAGTTTGGTGCGTATCTTCAACTGGGCACTGTTCTTCGACACATCTTCTGCCGTAACATAGGTACCCCATTGCGCTATATGAGCTGGATTCAGCTTTGTCAGCCATACATTACGGTAGATGCCGCAACCGGAATACCAGCGCGAATTGGGCTGTTCGGCATTGTCCACACGAACCGCCAACACATTCTCCACTCCCCACTTGATATAGGGAGTCAGGTCATAACTGAACGAGATGTACCCGTAGGGACGTGTCCCCAATTCATGGCCATTGATATAAACGGTGGAGTTCATATAGGCACCATCGAAATCTATGCGATAGCGTTTGCCCTCATCGGCCTTATCGGCAGTAAAAGTCTTGCGATACCAGCCTATACCACCAGGCAGTGCACCTCCACCCGTTCCCGAAGGATTGTCTTTACTGAATTCTCCTTCAATGGCCCAATCGTGGGGTAAGTTCAGTTTCCGCCAGTCTGCGTCATTATAATCCAGACGGGCTGCCGCCGTATCATCTCCCAAGCGAAAGGCCCAGTCGGCAGTAAAATCCAAGCTACGGTCATCGCCAGCTACCTCTTTAGGAGCATTGCAACCGGCCAGCAGGGACAGCCCGATGGCCAAAGACAATATGATTTTATTCATGGTAATAAATATCTAAAAGATTATCGAGTGCCTACTCCTCTCTCACAGCTATTCAGAAGTGGGGAAGTGCCCGGCACCGAGGAACGACGAGATCGGTACCGGGAAGACTTCTCTCCCTGGCACCGTCGTCTATCATTCTGATTATAATTTTACGGTTTGTGCTTTTCCGTCATACTTCACCGTTGTGCCTTTCGCCTTCAAATCGAACGGTTGCGGCTGGTCTTTGCTTACCTTCACCACATTGAAAGTACGTTCCTTCAGCATACCGGGGAAGTCACCCGTACGGTCGCCGATAACCAGTGTACCCTCAGCATCGTTATAGGCAAACGGTATAGTGGCATATTGTCCCTTCTCGTAGTTATAGTTCACACCTTCATCCTCATAGAGCGTAAACGCGCCGTCCTTACCCGTATAAACATAGAGAGTGATTTCCGAAGCCGGTTTTTCATCACTGTATTGCATATCCGGACCATAAGGTACAATGGCACCTTCGCAAACGTAGAGCGGAATACGTTCATAAGGAGCATCCACTGTCAACTTCTGGCCACCGTTCACATACTTACCGGAGTAGAAATCATACCAACCGCAGCTTACCGGGAAATAAACCTCGCGGCTGCGTGCACCGTATTCGTAAACCGGAGCCACCATCAGGGCAGAACCGAACATAAACTGGTCACCTATATTGTTGACATTTGCATCAGCTGTGAAGTCCATTACGAGCGGACGCATGATGGTATAATCATTGAAATAAGTCATACCTGCCAAAGAATAGATATACGGCATCATGTTGTAACGCAGCTTCGTATAATAAACGATGGAGTTGTAGCACGGATGTCCTGCCGGAGCGATATTCCAAACCTCACGGTACGGATACTGGCCGTGTGCACGGAACAACGGGCAGAAAGCGCCGAACTGATACCAACGGGCATTCAACTCTCTCCATTCCTTATAATCGGCATTTTCACGTCCGGTCTTGTTGAATTCCATCTGACCAGCCACATAACGGTTCTCTACACAGAATCCGCCGATGTCCATGGTCCAATAAGGGATACCGCTGACAGCAAAGTTCAAGCCGGCAGAGATTTGCGCTTTCATATCTTCCCAACGGGTAGCGATGTCACCACTCCAGGTGGCGGTAGAATAGCGCTGCAATCCTGCAAAGCCGGAACGTGTCAACAAGAAGACGCGCTTGTCCGGTTCCACGCCGCGCTGTCCGTCATAGATAGCTTCTGCATTCATCAGTGCGTATGCATTGAAGAACTTGGCAGAGGGGCCGAGTGCTGTCGGACCGCAAAGGTCCTTGCGGTATTGCAAATCCGTACAGTCGCGTATGTTCGGTTCGCTGGCATCCATCCACCAAGCGTCAACACCCAGAGGATAGTAGTGGTCTTGCATCTGCTTCCAGAAGAGCTTGCGTGCATCGGCATCGTATGCGTCATAGAAAGAGCCCAGATAGCCAGGACCGACCCAGTCTTTGATGCTGTCTTTGATAGCCTGCTGATACATCCAACCTTTTTCGTCAAATTCCTTGAAGTGTTCGGTCGTAGCATAGAACTTGGGCCATACGGAAATCATCAGACGTCCGTTCATGGCGTGGATGGAGTCGACCATTCCTTTCGGGTCGGGGAAACGTTCAGGGTCGAACTCATGGCTTCCCCATGCATTCTGCTTCCAGTGCAGCCAGTCGATTACGATATTGTCGATAGGAATCTGACGTTCACGGAATTCCTTCAAGGTGGAGAGAACCTCCTCACGCGTATTGTACTTCTCACGGCTCTGCCAGTAACCCATCGCCCATTTCGGCATAATCTGGGATTTACCTGTCAATGTACGGTAGCCGCTAATCACATCGTCCATATCATCACCATAAACGAAATAGTAGTCTATTTCATTCTGCATTTCACCCCACCAAGAGAGTTTGTTCTGTTCTTCATCAGCCACCGGACTCAATACCCGCAGACCGCAGTAAGAAACACCGGCATCAGGCTTCCACTCTATCTTCAACGGAACGCGCTTGCCCGCTTCCAGATTAACAGCAAACTTATAACTGTTAGGATTCCAAGCCGTACGCCAACGTTCGGGAACCACCAATTCATTATCAATATATACTTTCATGTAGCCTGCATAGTAAAGGATGAAGCGGAACAAGCCGCTTTCTGCCGGTTCTATTTCTCCCTCATAAACTACGTCGGACCCTCCGAACGGGAACTCCGCAGGCAAATTAACCACCTTACTCAGATGTGCGGCACGGTCCAGATGTTCAAAATAAAGAGAATCCTCACGACGTACAAGGGTTTCCACGTCTTTCTTGCCCGGAATATATGTACCGGTCAAAGCACCTTCCTTGCCCTCTTTATCATAAAGTTTGAAGACATCACCCAGCTGTGAGTAATCGCGCGGGTCACCGAAACGGCAGAGCGAATAGCTGTCCCAAAGCACACCGTAGTTCTTATTAGACACGATAAAGGGTACAGACACCTTTGTATTGTACTGGAACAGTTCCTCATTCTTACCTTTATAGTTGAACTCATCCGCCTGGTGCTGGCCCAAGCCATAGAAAGCCTCATCATTGCCTGCCGACTGGAATACCTGACGTACTGTATATCCTTTCGTACCTTCCACTTCCACCGGAGTAAAGGTCCGCCCGTCAGAGTCTTCAGCCAGAATCTGCTTGCCGTCGGCATCCGTGAAGCGTACCTCACCCGTTGTCTTGGACACAATGGCACATAATTCCGATGTCTTGACAGTCACTTCATCGCCCTGCTCTTCGACCTTAAAGTCGGTCTTATTCTGTTGAGGGATCACAATGAGACTCTGCTCCTTTGAAAATTCCTTCTCAGGAGTAGCCGATACATGAATGAGCTTCTCGCCCATTACTTCTAATCTTACTTTACGCACATCCGTCGGTTGCTGCTGCTTGACTTCCACAACAACACCGTTCTCGGTCTTTTGGAATCCGCCTCCGGAACATGCGGCGAGCATCCATCCGGCAAGCAAATAAACTGAAGTGTTTTTCAATTTCATATTACTGTTTTTAAAGTGAATTTTCTCCAATGCAAAAATAGAAAGTTTACTTCAAAAACGAGTCCTCCCGATGTTGAAACAAAAGGGCGCTTTTGATTACCCTAAAAGACAATATGTTTCCGTAAGGGGTATCTTTTGTTATCTACCCTCTCTTTCCTGATAAACAGAGGGCAAAACACCGAATTCATCCTTGAAATATTTGCTGAAATACTTGGGGTTGTTAAAGCCCAACTGATACGCTATCTCCGATACATTTTGCTGACTCTCGCGCAGCATCTGCGCCGCTCTTTTCAGACGGATGACACGGATAAATTCAATAGGTGTCTTACCGGTTATCTGCAAGAGTTTCTTGTAAAGATGTACCCGGCTCATACCCAACCCCCGACTCAACTCTTCTACGGACAAGTCACACCGACCGATGTTCGCCTCCACATATTTGATGGCATTTTCCACCAGCTTTTCATCCAACGAAGTAATGGCTATTTCACTTGGTTCGGGGTCAATGAGCGACTTTGCCTTGCGCTTCTTGCTCAGGTCAATCAACTTGCGCATACGCAGAATAAGGATTTCCACATTGAAAGGTTTCGTCACATAATCATCCGCACCGATGGTCAACCCCTCCACTTTATCTTCCACAGCCTGCCGTGCAGTGAGTAATATCATCGGAATGTCACTCGTGCGTTTATCGGTCTTCACCCAGCGGCACAATTCATTCCCATCCATCTCGGGCATCATTACGTCGCTGACAATAATATCCGGCATCAGTTCCGATATTTTCTGCCAAGCTTCCCGACCATTGGAAGCTGACTGTATACGGAAATACAAGCTCAGACTATCTTTCATGAAGGCAACCAAATCTTCATTATCATCCACAATCAGGGCCAACGGCTTTTCTTTTTCATCTTCATTATCCTCCATATCGTCCAGCAAATCAACCGAAAGCGCTTCCTCTTCCATACCCGGCAAAAGTTCCTCATGCTCTTCCACCTCTTCTGTAAGCGGTGCAGGCTTGGGAGGACTTACACGTACATGTTTAACCGGGAGCTCAACCAGAAACACACTACCGGAACCCACATTGTCGACAACGCGCACCGTACCCTCATGCAGCGTCACAAAGTCGCGTACCAGGCTCAAGCCAATACCGCTACCCGTTGACTGGTGCTCCGGTTCTTCCTGCTCCACCTGATAGAAACGTTCAAAAATCCGCTCCTTGTCTTCATCCCTGATACCGACACCGGTATCCGATACCTTTATCAGCAATCTTCCGGACATCTCTTTCGACATTTCCAATGCCACATCCACACGTCCCCCGTCCGGAGTAAATTTGAAAGCATTGGACAGAAGATTCATCACAACTTTACCAATTTTATCCTCGTCGAATGACATATTCAGCGATTCCATGGCCGAAAAGAATGTCAGATGCACATGTTTCTTTTCAGAAAGCATCAGGAAAGAAGCACAGATGCTACGCACATACGCCACAATATCCCCCTCGGACAAAGTGAGATGCAATCCTGCCATCTCATTCTTACGGAAATCGAGCAACTGGTTGACCAGATTCAACAAACGCTGCGCATTGCGGTACATCAGTTGTAGCTTGCCATGCAGTTTTTCGTCCGTAATCTCCTTCATCATACTTTCCATCGGCGATATAATCAGCGTAAGCGGCGTACGCAACTCATGGCTGACATTCGTAAAAAAGCGGAATTTCATCTGGCTCAACTCCTCCCTCTTCTTCGCATCTTCCTCTATCTGGCGGATTCTGAACTTATTACGTTCCCTCCGTTGTACGGCATAAAGTGAAAAGGAAACAACTCCTACTATCAGAAGAGCATAAACGATATATGCCCACGGAGTCATCCAGAAAGGCGGAAGAATGACAATCTTGAGCGAAGCCTCTTCAGTACCCGCATATCCGTCACTGTTTGTAGCCTTCACTTTTAAAATGTAAGTCCCCGGAGCCAGATTGGTATAGGTAACGCGATGCATATCGGACATACTCGTCAGCCAGTTCTCATTAAACCCTTCCAATTTATAGAAATACTGTGTCTTTTCGGGCAGCACGAAATTGTCCGACGCGAACAGCACCGTGAACACATTCTGCTTATAAGCCAAGACAACTTCTTCTGTTTCATTCAAAGCTTCCTTCAAGATGACACGTCCTGCATACTCCTTGCCCACCTTCACGTCTTCATTGAACAACTGGAAACCGGTAAACATAACCTTGGGCAACGTACGGTTATACTTTATGTTGCCCGGCTGGAAGCGATTCAGCCCATACAGTCCTCCCACTACAATCTCGCCCGTATGCAGTCGTTTGAGGGAACGCTGGTTGAAGTCACAACTCTGCAACCCGTCCTTGTCATTATAGGTATAGCAACGGAACACGGGCTGCTCCGTCTTGCTGTCAACGGACAACACCACGTTTATCAGTTCTCCTCCGGTGCTGATCCATATACTTTTGTTTTCATCTTCCGTAATACCTAATATCAATAGTTTGGAGAAACCGGGTTTGATAGGCACTTCGTACAATTCATCCCGTTTGCTGTCATATACATTCAAGCCTTCACGCGTGGCTATCCATAACAAACCGCGACTATCTTCGTAAACTTGATTGATATTTTGGTTGGAAAGTCTGGTCTTACCCGATTTTGTACCTGCAAAATTTGTAATCTCGCCGGTCCTCAGGTCCATGAAAGCCATCCCTGCCGAAGTACCGATAATCAGATTATTGTCACAGCTGATGCAGAGGGATGAGATATAGTCCGACACAAGGTTTGAATTACCTGTAGAATAGGTGGTAAATATCCCCGTCTGAGGATTCAGGCATTGCAATCCTCCCCCCAACGTACCGATCCAGATATTTTTGTCCGCATCTTCTGCCAATGCCCATACATTGTCATAGACCAGCGAGTTACTGTCTCCCTTACGGGACCGGTAATGGATAAAGCGGTTTCCATCATAGCAATTCAGTCCGCCCCAGAAAGTACCAGCCCACACTCTGCCGCTACTGTCCCGAAGAAGGCAGACTATGACATCACTCGAGATAGAGCGGGGATCTGCCGTATGCGAAAAAAACATACGTTCATCCGTCACGCTATTCCAGCGAATCAACCCGCGGTCGTTGGTCCCCACCCATACGATATCACCGCCTCCGTCCTCCACACAATTGATGTCGCCTACATCGGCAATGCCGAATTTGAAGACACTTTCATTATAGAAAGAGACGCCCTTCTTGTAGGTTCCCACCCACATCGTACCGGCCTCATCTTCATAAAGAGCCGTTATTGTATTGTTGGACAGAGTACGCCCGTTATTAGGATCGTTCGCCAGACGGATTTTCCGTCCCGCCGGTTCTATCAATTCAACGCCATCCTGATCCCTGCCTACCCATATACATCCGTATTTATCCTGTGCCACTGCACGTACGGTATTGTAGGTGTCCGTTCGGGGAGAACGCTGTTCCCAAACCTTCCGAGAAAGGCTATAAATCCACATCCCCTCCACACTGAATATCCACGCCCGCCCACTATGGTCGACAAACAAATCAAAGGTAGCATTCTTTACTTCCCTGCAATCTTCGGCAATGTCCGGATTGGTCCACTTGATATTTTGCTTTTCCTCATCTATACAAACCAAGATACCGTTACTCAAAACCAACAGGATTCCTTCGCCGCATTCTTTCATGTCGGACACTTCGGCTTTCGCAAGCAGTTCATCCGCCTCCTTTACTGCCACGGCATTTTTCTGTCCTTCTCTATAGCTGTAAACACCTTTACCATTAATATAGATCCAGAAAGTCTTTTCCTTATCAATATAGATAAGCGAAGGATTTCCGGTCAGACCGACGTTCCACATCCAAGCTTCCACATTACGGTCAAAAACATCGGAAGCCGAGTTGTAAATGGCATACCCACTTCCCGTACGTATCCACAAATTACCGGACGCATCTTCTTGTATATCCTCGACATAACTATCGGGAAGAGATTTCTCGTCATCTTTCTGGCTGCGATAAATCTTTATATTGTAACCATCATAGCGGTTCAGCCCCGAAGCTGTACCAAACCACATGAATCCGTTTGAATCTTTATAAATAGCATTAACCTGATTATTGGAAAGTCCGTCTTTCACTTCCAAATGTTTAAACATGTAGTCATGTGAAGCAGCAGAGAAACATACCATCCAAACCCACAAGAGCAGTAGTTGCAGTCTTTTCATACTATCAGAGCTAAGGGAAGTTATTTTTGTTGCAAATGAAGTGAAAAACGAACAGAAAAGCAAGGAAAGACAAGGATTTTTAAAGAAGGAGAAGCATATCCCTCGCGGACATACTTCTCCGTAACCAATCAAAAAAACTATATCAACAATCCTTGTAACCTATAAAACCTATTTGTATGATACTTTTAAAAACTGTCTTTTATTCTATCCACCACTCAATCAATAAGGGTATTGACCGGCTGCGGCTCCCTTCATGATGCCCTCAATGGCATAAGCCTCCTTCGCCGTACCCGTACCACGGTTCATGTCACCGGTTTCCCAATAAAAGGGGACACAACCGTGGTTTTTCGCCTCTCGGGTGACTACCTCATTCCAATAGGAGCGGCTCTTGTTATGCATCTCCTGGTCAATATCAGGATAGGCAAGTTCAGAAGTCCCCTCTATCTTGTCTTCTTTTGCCCGCTTCATGGCACTATACTCGCCTACAATCACAGGAATTCCCTTATCTGCATAGGCCGTTTTCATCTTCTGGAATTGCTGCTTCACATAATCTTCTTCGTAACCGGTGGCATTATGAATGGAACCGGATACATGATTATCCTTACCCCAATAAAGGAATACATTGCTCCAGGTTTCGTCATGGTTCATCATGGTGAACTGATAGGGATCATAGAAGTGAACTTCCACCATCAGACGGTCGGGTACCTCATCCTTGGGCATCGTGTAGTCATTCACCGTCTTGTCAATATTGGTATAAGGACCTTGCACAATCAGACAACGGCTCGCATTATTTCCTCCGGTGGCACGCACGGCATCAATGAAGGTCTGTTCGTATTTCAAGATGACATCTATGGCCGATGTGCCAACGTTCCCCTGGTCTTGCTGTCCGGGTTCGTTACATCCGGCAAAGAGCAGGTGTTCGTCATAAGCATTCAGTTTATTGGCAATCTGTGTCCAGATAGCTTTCTGCTTGGCATCTACTTCGCTGCTGTAACCATGGGTGATACTCTCTTCAAGCCAACCGCCATCCCAATGGATATTGACAATGGCATACATATCATTGGCTACACAGTAGCCCACCACTTCGCTCACCCGGTCGAGCCATGCAGCATCTATCTCATAGGTCGATGGATTCACAATGTAGTAATCCCACGCGCAAGGGATGCGCACCGCATTAAATCCCAATGCCTTCAGCCCTTTGATATATGCCTCACTCACTTTAGGATTTCCCCATAACGTTTCGCTCGCTATCTTGTTCTTGTTATCACAAGCTTCCAGCGTGTTGCCGATATTGATACCTGCATACATCTTGGCGGCAAGTGTCCTGGCATCGCTTTCCATATTGCCGGTTTCGCCCGCACCCTGCTTTACGGCCACAGTCTCCGTCAGGCTACCCAAAGTAAAAGAGATATGGCCTTCGCGCGCTCCCAAAGGATTGGGAGAGACGGTAAACTTGAAAATCTTGTCTTCCATGGCACGGGTATTGACCGCCTTTATCCAAGAAACATCGGAAACGGCTTGTACGTCACCATTGGTTTCCACCACCACAGAAACATCTCCTCCCGCAGCTGGCAGGTCGAAAGAGGTAGAGTTGGATATGATTAATCCGTCCGCAGCCGTTTGTTTCACTGTGAAGCTCCCTACTTCGCTGCCTCCGGCTTTCACCGTTACCTTGGCTTCACGGTCACTCGTGTCCGTATTGGCTTCTGCCATAACGGTATACTTCAAAATACTACTCGAAGCAGAACTTTCGGCAGTAACCTTACACCACTCCGGTGCACTGCTGGTAACTTCCAATGCAACGTTCGACTTGATGTTCAGCGTACTTGTTCCTCCGGTCTTGGAGAAAGTCATTCCATCCGTCAGAATGTTCGCGGGAATCGTTATTTCTGGAGTCACAGTATCATCATTGCCGGAACATGCGGCAACGAAAGAAGAGAAAAGCAGTGCCGACAGCACCAGGCAAATTTGGAATTTTTCAATGATATTCTTCATCATGTCTTTACGTATTAAAAATAATGGTTAAATCAGTGAGAGCAAAAGTAGCGGAAAAGGCGGAAAACACACCGATGCCATGTTATCTGCAACGGTATCATTTGTTTCCGAATAGGGCTCAAAAGTTATCATTGAATGACATCAGACACATCCGGCTTGCTTGAACCGAAAGAATACTTTATTTTTGTGTATAAACACTTCCTTCAACTACCCTGATTCATATATCTGATAAACTATTTAAAATACAATGCATTTATGAGAAAGATGATGTTACTTTTAGGACTGGCGCTCAGCCTGTCCTGCTTTTCACAAAACCGGCAAGGTTATCAAAATCCCGTTATTCCCGGTTTCCATCCCGACCCGAGTATCTGCCGCGCAGGAGATGACTTTTATCTGGTCAACAGTAGTTTCCAATATTTCCCGGGCGTACCGTTGTTCCACAGCAAAGACCTCATCAACTGGGAACAAATCGGACACTGCCTGACGCGCCCCTCACAACTGCCGCTTCACGACGCCGGCCCATGGGGAGGAATCTATGCACCTACCATCCGCTACAACAGCGGTACATTCTACATGATTACCACCAACGTGTCCGACAAAGGCAACTTCCTTGTACACACTACCGACCCGCGTGGCGAATGGTCAGAACCCGTATGGCTCAAGCAAGGCGGTATAGACCCGTCCCTCTATTTTGAAGACGACAAGTGTTACCTTGTCAGCAATCCGGGCGTAGGTATCTATCTGTGCGAAATCAACCCCAAAACCGGCGAACAACTCAACGAGTCCAAACGCATCTGGAACGGCACGGGCGGACGGCACCCTGAAGGGCCGCATATTTACAAGAAAGACGGCTGGTATTATCTGCTGATTTCCGAAGGCGGCACGGAATACGGCCACAAAGTGACAATAGCCCGTAGCCGCGATATAGACGGCCCGTACGAAGAGAACCCCGCCAATCCCATCCTGACCCACATCAACAAGAATGCACAAAACAGCCCGATACAAGGAACCGGCCATGCCGACCTGATACAAGCCCCTGACGGTTCGTGGTGGATGGTGTGTCTCGCTTTCCGTCCGCAAAGCGGCAACCATCACCTGCTGGGACGCGAAACGTTCCTTGCTCCCGTGCGCTGGGACAAGAATGCCTGGCCGGTAGTAAACGGAGATGGCACAATAGCCCTGCAAATGGATGTGCCAACCCTACCGCAATATCCTCTTGCCCCCAAGCCTGCACGCACCGATTTCAAAAACGGCAAATTAGGTCCCGAATGGGTTCATATCAGAAACTATCATCCGGAAAACTATACCTTTGCTTCCGGTAACCTCCGTCTGAAAGCAACCCCCGTAAACCTGAACAACGGGAAAGGCAGTCCTACTTTTGCCGGCCGCCGGCAAGAACATATCGACTTCACA
>ERZ772872.3634-NODE-3634-length-11348-cov-11.202072_pt1 | contig 11348 bp, 9 predicted proteins | sample MGYA00512132_ERZ772872 | MGnify/ENA primary metagenome ERZ772872 (study PRJEB29015, sample SAMEA2737724) | human gut metagenome | biome: human gut; feature: human-associated habitat; material: faeces | place: China | collected 2012 ... | reverse complement strand
CCACCGACAGCACCATGCTGACAAAGTCGTTGGCCATGCAGACCATATTGACAACCAACTGAATCACGATCAGCACTGCGGAGAGCAATACCGTTGTAATAACATCCTTAACCGTCCACTTTTTCTTTTCGTCCATAAATCCATTCCTCCGTTTTCTGTTAATTTATACTACTGTTACGAATCCGAGCATCCACGCAGATATAATTTGCAATGCAAATAAAATAATCGTAAGTACCGATACTCTGGTTTTTCTCTTTACGGCATGGCTGATTCCCGTGAAAATCCCGCAGATGGCCGCTGCAATTCCTATACCTGCTACTATGTTCAGCTCCGTCGAAATAATTGTGTAAAGAGAAAACCAATGAAGCATTCCGGCAATCCCCGTCGCACCAAGAATGAGCCCACATATGGGAAGTATAATCCTTTGCCATTGAAAAGAGCTGCGTTTACAAACGATCTTTGAGCCCAATATGATCAAAATGGCAAGCCACAGAACCATCAGCAGGATATAACTTCCCAATGACAGAAAGCTGCCGGCAAAGCCGTTTAGAGGTCCCGCGGGAACATAGTCATGAGCCAGTCGGAACGTCATGCTCGTCACCCTACCGTCCAATACAGAGAAAGCAAGGCTTCTTTCCTCCGGTATCGCCTCGGCACAGTAGAACTGATATTCTCCCACAGGCTCGTACAGTAAATCCTTATCGGCAAGAGGCATTTTCAGCCGGAGATTTTCTTCTCCCTCTTTTGAGATTTGGATTATTTGCATTCGCGCTTGTATCTTGCCTACATATGACCATGCGGATCGTGCCGGAAGATAGTCGCCAAATAGCATAGAGAAGTCATGTGACCCTACTTCCTGCTTCGGCGGTCGCGCATCCTGCTCGATGACCGCCTCCATGATGGCGGAGCAGTAATCCGTTTCCATCACATTGGTCAGGATTAGGATTGCACGTTCAGCTTTCGGTTCCACCCAAAACTGCGTCTTGAAGCCATAGGTTCCACCCTCATGCCCGAGTATTCCGGGATGATTCGCATACTGCCAGAAGCCATGAGAAAGTCCGGCGTTTGCCCCATAGGAACACCATGTCTCTTTAAACAACCGCTCCTTTGTTTCAGGGCTTTTGAAGAGTCGTATCTCCTCTCCTGGCTCTTTTGCCAGCCACTCGGCAAACAGAAGCAGGTCTGCGGCTGTGCCATTCATGGCTCCTGCAGGATACATGCGGAGGTGCATCTCATCCTCCCGCCGAAATCCTTTTCCGGTATAAGAATAACCCTTCGCCTTGTGATCAAGGAGTCCGTCCACATCCATCCAAAAGGGACCGACAGAGGTATGCGTCATACCCAGAGGCAAAAGAATATGTTCTTTGATATAATCCTTATAGCTTTGGCCGCTGGCTTCCTCCACGATCAACGCTGCAAGTGCCGCGCCGTAATTGGAATAGGCGCTGACGGTTCCCGGCGGATAGACCTGCTTGGGCTGGTGCGCAGATAGTACTTCTTTGAAGGGGATTTCCTCACTCGCGCTGTAATAGCGCAAATCCAGCAATTCTTCCTCAAATCCTGCCGTATGGTTCATCAGGTGGAGTAAAGTAACCGGCTCAGCGAATCGCAGATTTTTCAAAAAGCCGTCCGGCAGATAGGTGCGGATATCCGTTTCCAGATCGATTTTCCTATCCTCAACAAGCTGCATCACGCTGACCCACACAAAGGTCTTTGATATGGAACCCCATTCAAAAACCGTGGTCTCCGGGTCGATAGCCGTATTGTTCTCTAAATCAGCAAAGCCATACCCCTTCGCAAATACCGTATTGTCATGCTCCGAAATTATGACACACGCGCCTGGAACCGTTTTGCCAATATATTTTTCGGAAACAGCGTTTGCGCTTGCCGCATATGCGTCCGGTGTACCGGATGCATATGCGGCAGGAGCGAGGAACGCAATCATAATCAGCGCCGCAAGAAAGCATTGGAGGGGCTTGTATCTCATCAGTCTTTTCATAGGGTCATTACTCTATTGTCAGTCTGAAATCACAGCAGTCTCCGCCCTGTCCGAGCGTCTTTGTCCGTCCCCATTTGAGCTTTGGATGCATATGTCCGTAGGTCTCGTCATCCGCGCGGCAAAAGCCGGCTACAATCTCCGGGCAGCCGTATTTCACACAGGTATCCTGATAGGGGCAGGCCAGCATGTCGAAGCACATTTCCGCTTGCTCCGTTCGTATCCAATTAGCCCTAAAACCGCAGTCCTCTCCAAAGGAGCTTTTTGTCATTTTGGCAAAGAACTTCGGAACCAGCTTATACAGACCCGGTATCTTCATTGCCCCTTGGATTTTTGCACCAACGCCCGCTGCCCGCTTTTCATAATATCTATTCAGAAAAGCCGCCGCTTCCTCGCGGGAGATTCCGTTGCCCGTCATGGCGTCAAAGGCGGCGATGGCAGGATAGATGCGTTTCCTCGTATGCATATACATCTTTTTCGGCTCGTCGGCGTTTTCATCCACGATTTCCGCATAACGCCTCCATGCATCTTCTATGATCGCGTCTGTCTTTTCCGCACCATACTGTTTTTCCATTGCAGATACCGCTCCGGTCAAGTATCTTTTGTCTAACCTTCTATCCATGTGCTTTCCCGCCTTTCAGCGTCCAGCCGATTGCCTGGCTGCGCATTCCCACAAAGCGCCTGTACAGGCCGTCTTCGCGCATCAGCTCCCTGTGGTTTCCGCGTTGAACGATCCTGCCGTTCTCCAGCACGATGATTTGATCTGCCGTGCGCACGGTGGACAGACGGTGGGCAATCATCAGGATCGTTTTGCCTTTTGTCAGCTCCCGGATGGCCTTTTGCAGCTCCTGCTCGTTTTCGGGATCCACGCTGGCTGTGGCTTCATCCAAAATGACGATGGGTGCGTCCTTCAGAATTGCCCTTGCAATGGAGATTCGCTGCTTTTCTCCACCGGAGAGGCTGGAACCGCCTTCGCCGATCTTTGTCTGATAGCCATCGGGCAGCGTCATGATAAAGTCATGGCAGCAGGCTTTCTTTGCGACTGCTATGATTTCATCCTCGCTTGCGTCCGGTCTGCCAAACCGGATATTGTTCTCGACGGTGTCCTCAAAGAGATACACATTCTGAAATACGATGGCGAAATTCTTTAGAAGGCTGCCGCTGGTATATTCCCGCACATCCCGGCCGCCGAGCGTGATCTGTCCTTCCTTCACATCCCAGAAACGGGCAATCAGACCGACCAGCGTGGTTTTTCCGGCGCCGGAGGGACCAACAATGGCGCAGGAGCTCCCCTGGGGTACGCTTAAGCTGATTTGATGTAATACCTCCTTTTCCCCGTATCCAAAGGACATATTCTTCACTTCGATATTGAAATTTTCCGGCACAAGATCAGCCCCGTTTTCGTCCAGGGATGGAATGTCCATGATGTTATCCAGCCGGTCCAGGGAAGCCTCCACCGCGCGGGCAATGGAGGACATACTGCCCGCCACCTCCACGGCGGCATAGATCATGAAGCTGGACACGAGAAGCAGCAGGCACTTCTCCGGTGTGATGCTTCCTCCTGCCAAAAGATAGGGCGCAAAAACCAGAATAGCCGCCCGTGCGAGCTTGAATACCGTCTGATAGAGCGCCGTCATTTTGGAAAACGCCTTTTCAAGCACGATATTTGCCTCTTTGCTTTCCTCAATTGCGGCGTCAACTGCTTTTCCGGTGCGTTCCGCCAGCCCAAACGCCTTGACTACGCCCATGCCCTGCACATATTCCAAAACGGCAGTGACTAGGCCAGCCTGGGCAGCCTGACGGCGGGGCGCGTATTTCCTGCCGACCTTGCCGATAAACGAATAAACAATGAGCGCCACGGCAAGTCCGGCCAAAGAGATCAGCCCGATCCGCCACTCATAGATCATAAGCCAAACGCCAATCACGATGGCGTGGATAAACCCGCCCGCCACATTTTCCATAATGGTAACGGACTGCTGCTCCAGATCGCCAAGGGTGGTCGTCACCGCCGCAGTGATATCACCGAGCCTGTTTTCATTGAAATAGCCCATAGGCGCCATTTTCAGACGTTCGCCGATCTCCATGCGCTTTTCCGACCCGAACGCGAAGCTGCCAAGAGTTCTGGCATTGGCAGAAAGATTGACAAATACAATTCGCCCTACAATGGAAACGATCATGATGCCAAGCGAAACCCAGATTGTGCTTTCAGGCATAACATCGCCGGAAAGCTGCTTCAGGATTCCTGTGAGCACCGTTAGAATGGCCATGATTGGAATCATCTCAAAGAATGAGCTGACAAGGTATGCAAGGAAAGAGCGGATAAGACGCTTCTTCTGTAAGCCAGAGAACAACAAAAGTCTTTGAAATAACCTTATCATCACGCCACCTCCTCTGCGGTATCTTTGCCCTGCATATGGGCTCTCCACAATTCCTTGTATAGATTGCTTGTTTCAAGAAGCTCCTCATGAGTTCCTTCCGCAGCGACATTTCCTTTATCCACGACAAGGATCTTGTCTGCTTTTGTAATGGTAGACAGCCGATGCGCAATGACAATTAAAGTTTTTCCTGCTACAAGCCCTGCAATGGATGCTTGAATAACGGCCTCATTTTCAGGATCGGTAAATGCCGTGGCTTCATCCAACACCACGATCGGGCTATTCTTTAGGATTGCCCTTGCAATGGCGATTCGCTGCCTTTCTCCGCCGGAGAGGTGGCTTCCCGCATCGCCCGCCAGCGTATCATAGCCCTCCGGCAGAGCGGCGATGAAATCGTGACAGCTTGCTTTTTTTGCTGCTGCTTCGATCTCTGCGTCTGTGGCCGCCGGTTTTCCGATGCGAATGTTTTCCCGGATAGACAGATGGAACAGGAAGTTATCCTGTGATACATATGAGACAAGCTCCATTATCTGAGGAAGAGGGATGTTCCGCACATCCACGCCGCCAATACGGACGCCGCCGCTCTCCGCCTCCCAGAAGGAGGCGATGAGCCGCGCAATGGTAGATTTACCGGAGCCGGAGGGACCCACAATGGCCGTCATTCCGTTTTTTGCGCAGTCAAAGGAAATTCCATGCAAAACCTCCGTCTCTTTGTATCGGAAGGTAACATGATCAAAGGATACATCGGTGTCCGCAAGGACAGCTCTCTCGGTCGGCCGCACAAGCTCCGGCTCATCCAGAAGATTCCCTACCTCTTTTACGGTGGAATCCACCATGGCCAGGCTGTCGGTGTACTGCAATGCCTGAATCAGTGGTTTTACGAGTCCAAGGGCGAGAATGATGCAGGTAATCAGCGTACCCGCTTCGACGCTTCCGTTTATAAAGAGCCAGCTTCCCAAAGGCAGCACGCCCACGAGCGTTGCCGTCAGGATGGAAAGCCCCATCACATAGTAGCCGTTGGTCTGCTTGAACCATGTCGCTTTGGCGGTCTCGTTTTCCGCCACGGCGTCGGCGTATTTTTTATATGAGCGTTCACCCTGATTGAATGTCTTCACCACTTCGATGCCGCCGATGTATTCCACCGTTGCGGCATCCATGTTTTTCCCGGCGGCAAGTACTCTGGCATATCTCTTCTCGTAATCCTTCATCATTCCCATATAGCAGAAGGCACCCACCGGAATCGTCACAAGAGAGATCAGCGCGAGTCTCCAATCAAGGCTAAAGAGGTAAACGAGCATTAGAATTGGGATTAGGATGTTGGCAGTGAGCTCCGGTACCATATGCGCCAGCGGAAGCTCCAGCTTTTCCACGGTGTCCACGATGATCGTTTTGAATTTCCCGGACGGCGTATCAAGGATCGTTCCCATGGGGACACGGGAGAGCTTCTCTGTTATCGCCATACGGATATTCCGTAGGATGATAAAGGCAGACTCATGGCTTTTCATTGTAGAAAAAGTTCCGAACCACACCTGCCCGAGATAGCCCGCAAAAGCAATCAATGCCAGAAACGCCAACTTGCTGAAAGCATAGTCTTCGTGGCAGATCATAATGATCCCCCGGGACACCGCAACATAGGGGATCATGCCGCATAGCGCTCCCAAAATCGCAAGTATGACGGAGCCGATCAGTTTCCCTTTGCACGGCTTCGCAAAATCCATCAGAATCGTCATCGCCGAATTTTCTTTTCCCTCCATCATTCCTCACCTCGTAAAAGTCTTACAATCTTTTCTTTCTGCCCGCCGGAAAGGTCCTCTACGATTTCTCCGTCCCGGATGAACAGTATTCTTGTGCAAATCCGCATCATAAACTCAATATCATGTGTGATGATCAAAAGCACCTTGCCTTGCGTCGCAAGGCTTCGTGTCAAGGTGCCGACCTCTTCCATGCTTTTCAGATCCAGTCCGCTGGTAGGTTCATCGAACACCAGCAGCTCCTTGCCGCAGATGTCGCTCACCACAACCGCAAGTCGCTGCATCTGCCCGCCGGAAAGAGACAAGGGATGCCGTTCCTTATACGCCAGCAGCTCCACCTTTTCTAATGCGCGGTCAATCTTGTCTTTGTTCGGAGTTTTTATGCCAAGCGCGCATTCCGCCGCCACGCTGTCGGTAAAGAGCTGGTGCCCCACATCCTGCATGACCATGTATGCCTTTTTCCGTCTCAACCGCCGGCTCATCGGTTTTCCGGCCCACAAAACAGTACCGGAGCCGTTCTTTTGCAATCCGCAGAGCATTTTGGCGAGGGTCGATTTCCCGGCGCCGTTGACGCCCGCAATGGCGATGATTTCTCCGCGGCTTGCCTGAAAAGAGAGATTATTCAATACATTCCGGCCGCCGAGACGGACACTGATTTTCTGAACGGAAAGCAATCCATCGGCAGCGATTGTTTTCGCACCGCCCGATTCGGATACCGACAGATCTCTGACACGCAGTCCCATTCTGCGAATATCCGCTTCAGGCAGCGCCTTGAATGCTGCAGCCTCCATGTCCGATGCAATCCGGCCATCCTGCATATAAACGACGCGATCCACAATGTCCATCAGATACCAGATGCGGTGCTCTGCGATCAGAATGGTCTTTCCTGATATTTTCGCCCGTTGGATCAAATCAGCCAATTCTCCGATGGCCTTCATATCAAGATTGGATGATGGCTCGTCAAAAACAAGGACATCGGGAGCCGAAGCATACACGCTGGAAAACGCGATCTTCTGCTTCTCGCCGCCGGACAGTTCAAAGATACTTCGACCCCGGAGCTCGCTAAGATGCAGCTCCTCCGTAAGTTCATCTAATCGGGAGCGCAGAGCCTCTCGCGGAATACCCCGATTTTCAAGCCCAAACACGATCTCGCTGTCTGTATCCGTATTGAAAAACTGCGTTCGAGGATTCTGAAAAACCGTCCCTACCGCATCCGATAGCGCAGCAATCTCTGTCTCCCGGGTATCCATACCGTTTACGCTTACCTGCCCCGAAAGATTGCCGTGGAAGAAATGGGGAATCAGTCCGTTTGCGAGCCGTGTAACCGTTGTTTTTCCACATCCGGACGGTCCGCAAAGCAGCACGCATTCGCCGGACCGGATAATAAGGTTCAAATCAACGACTCCGCCGTCCCCGCTTTCAGCGTATGTAAAAGAGATATTCTGGAACGATATCATAATCAAAACACCCCTTTCATGCCCGCGTATATCATGCCGGCAACGAGCGCCGCGTAAGCAATTACCACCATCAAATCAGCAAACGAAAACGCGATTTCCTCTATACAGCTTCTTTCACCTGTGTGCTCGATGCCTCTTGTAATCGCTGCCTGCGTAATCTCGTCCGAAATTCTGGAAGCAGAAACAAGCAGGGGAACATAGACATACTCCATCGTCTGTATAGGATGGCTAATCACCCCGGCCGCGGACGCTGATATCCCTCGCAGCGCCATGGCATCCCGTATGGAGGCCCACTCTTCTCTCATGGTCGGGAAATAACGGAGCGTAATGGCAAGAGCAATCGTGAGTCCTTTCGACAATCGGAGCTTTGTGATAGCTGCAAGAAATTTACTTACGCTTGTCGTTGCAATCAGAAAGCTGCCCAGCATAAAACAGGGAAGAAGCTTGCGGATATACACTGCAAACATATAGACGATTCCGCCGAAAGTCACGGGCAGCCTCGGTACGATAAAAAGCTGGATCAGCAGAAGCGCGAGAAAAAAAGCTGCGTATTTCAGCGTCCTTTTCAGATTGCCGGAAACGCTCAGAAGTACAAGCGGAATCCCCGCAAGCACACACTCCACCGCGATGCTTTTATTCATAAAAACGGAAACGCTTGTGACCGCGAGAATCAGAAGTTTCGTCCGTGGGTCGAGTCTCATTTATACGACCCCTGCTTTTTCAAAGTGTTTTTTCATAAGCTTCTTTCCAATCAGTCCGCCGATGATCGCGCAGACGATCGTCCCGATAATCATTGCGGGGATCGCCCACCAGGTAGCCCCAATCGAATGAATCACTCCTTCAAAGGAGGAGAAGTCGCCTTTATTCTTCATAAAAGCATCAAACTGTGCGGGCATGACAACCATTGGAATATATGCCCCCATCGGCGCAAGCGCCATGACGCAGTAGGCAAGCAGGTTTTTCTTAAAGGATCTGAAATCAGCGGAAGCGCAGATAAAATCCGCGATCACGCCGAAAACCAGGAAGAATACGGACATCATCCAGAACATTCCCGTAATAAACAGCAAAATCGCCGCGATTACACCGAGAATGGAGAGAGCTCCCTTCTTCGGTATTTTTGCCACATAGAGCATGAAAACTGTCCCCGTAAAGAGCGCCACGATCATTGGCATAAACGGGAAAGTGACCGGCGTCATCTGCGCAACACCGCCAATCACAAACGCCACCACAGCATAGATGAGCGAAAAGATACCAACCGATATAAAGTCCCTTGTTTCCAGCTTCTTCGAATCTGTTTTAAGCATAATAAACGACCTCCAATTTTATTTTTCAGTTAGAGTACGCTAACTCGCGTGTAAAAAATTAAAGTGCTTGTGTGATTGTGCATTATTCCAGCCGGAGCAAGCCTTTCCAGCCAGAGTTGAAAAACCTTGCAAGCTCCTCAACATACCGCACAGCTTCTTCTTTGGGCATATCATGGACAATCGTCTCACATACCGCCGTAAAATAGGCGCTGGTAATCATGTGGTGAAGCTGCTTTGTCATTTTCCCGGAGAGCTTTCCTCTTTTGCGGAGAAGTGCGTAGTATTCCTCTGAGCACTCTACCTCCAGTTCCACAAGCTCCTCCAAAAAATTTGCATAGCGCGTACCTTCCGCCCGGCAGAGGATCAGCTTGAAGGCATCAAAATGGGCGTACATATATTCCACAAAGACGCGCAAATACTCAGTGGACAGCTTCAGGCTGTCCTTCGTCTTTTCCTTGGAGACAAGATCGAAATGGGCGGCCTGTGCGGCTTTGAACTGCTCCAACAGTCCCTTTGCTGCCTCGCCCACAAGATCTTCAAAAAGCGCGGCCTTATCCGGGTAATAGCCGTAGAAGGCGCCCTTCGTGAAGCCGGCTTCCGCGACAATTTGGTTTAGAGATGCGTCCTTGAAGCCCTTTTCCAGAAATTCTTTTTTCCCAACTTCGAGGATCTTCCTTTGAGTTTCTGTACGTTCCATTGACTCTCCCCTTATAACATACCGATAGTATATACTGCTGGTATATTATAGCCGCACTGAAGGAATCTGTCAAGGGGGTTCGCGTGTGTTCCATTCAGCTCATTCCGCGTATCGCCCGATCATAGAACGGCGCATGGATACCCAAAATCTTCTTTTTCATACACTTCCGATCACCGCTTTAGCGACCAGTGACCCCCTCCATCAATTCCCTTGGGGAAATGTTTCTGATCTGCTCCGGCGGGATGCGCGCCGGATATCTGCCCTTTTCCAGAATATCGGTCAGGTACTGATTATCCAGGATCATATCGTCCCGAATGAGCTGCCAATTCGCTTTTTTCCTGTAAAGAATCTTGAAAATCAGAAAATTCACCACCGGACCTATGACCGGCGTCTGCACGCCAAAGCTCTCCGTATGGCGAAAGCGGCAGCCCGTATCGGTCCGCTCTCCCTCAAATGAGATGACGGCAGTTTTTTTATCGCTCTCGAAGGCAAAGGAAAAATGATCCCTGTCCCTTTCCGCCCGAATGATCGTGCCGGTGACGTCATAATCCATGCCCATGACGATTTCATGAAAGCGCACTTTATCTCCGGCTTGAATGCCGCCGCTGAGCAGTTCGCATTCCAAATGCAGCGGACTCCACTTGACGAACTCCTCCTCAAAATGGTCCACCCACCACTCCAGCTTTTCAAAAGGGGCGGCGATCTCTGTTGTTTCGGTCAATGTTACCATATGCTTTTCTCCTTCATCGTGCTTTTTCTCCTTCATCCGCGTCTTTTCCCTGTTTGTGTCCATATATGTCCCGTGCCGGCACGCCGTAAAGCCTATGCTGCACAGGGAGCCCGTAATCATCCACGCCACAAAGCGATAGATGTCGCGCCAATCCCCGCCCGGCAAGCGCCGAAGCCGTTTATCGGGGCTTCCCCTCCTTTTCTTTGTTCAACCTCCAGGTTTCTGCCGTCTCGCTTTTAGTTAGCGCATTCTAACTAATTGGCAGAAGAAACGGCAGCCTATTTTATGAGTAGTCTGCCTTGAATCCGCCTTGGTCAGACACCGGCCTTGGCTATCCCAGCGCCACATCCAGCGTCATCATGACGCTAAAGCCCGCGGCAAAGAAAACCGTGCCGATGTTGGTGTGCTTTCCCTGCGACATTTCAGGAATCAGCTCCTCCACCACGACGTAGAGCATGGCGCCCGCCGCAAAGCTCAGAAAATACGGCAGCGCCGGGATCACCAGCTGCGCCGCGAGAAGCGTCAGCACCGCTCCGACAGGCTCCACCACGCCGGAAAGCACACCGCCGAGAAACGCCCTGCCCTTGCTCTCGCCCTCCGCCCGGAGCGGCATGGAGATTATCGCCCCCTCGGGGAAGTTCTGAATGGCGATGCCAAGGGACAGGACAAGCGCGCTGGCCGCCGTGATCTGCGCGTTCCCCGCGAGGAAGCCCGCATACATCACACCCACCGCCATTCCCTCCGGAATGTTATGTAGGGTCACCGCCAGCACCATCATCGTGGTGCGGCCCAGCCTGCTTTTCGGTCCCTCCGCCTGATTGCTTCCCACATGAAGGTGGGGAATCAGATGGTCGAGCAAAAGCAAAAACAGCACGCCGACCCAGAAGCCGATAAAGGCAGGGAGGAAGGACAGCTTGCCCATGCCCTCCGACTGCTCAATGGCTGGAATCAGCAGGCTCCAGATGGACGCCGCCACCATCACCCCGGCGGCAAAGCCCGCAAGGGCGCGCTGCACCAGATCGCCAAGGGATTTTTTCA
>ERZ772872.3633-NODE-3633-length-11349-cov-3.260758_pt1 | contig 11349 bp, 8 predicted proteins | sample MGYA00512132_ERZ772872 | MGnify/ENA primary metagenome ERZ772872 (study PRJEB29015, sample SAMEA2737724) | human gut metagenome | biome: human gut; feature: human-associated habitat; material: faeces | place: China | collected 2012 ... | reverse complement strand
ATCTGCTGCGCGAGAATGTGGCGGTGAAAAGCCGGATTGTAGCCCAGGACCTCAACGACAACGGGGTGCGCAGAGCCTTGAACTTCGGACACACCGAGGCACATGCCTTCGAAGCGCTTGCAATGCAGCGGCGGTCGCCACTGAGCCATGGCTACGCTGTGGCTTTCGGCATGCTGGTGGCCATGGTGCTGTCAAGGATGAAACTCGATTTCCCCTCCGAAGCGCTCCACAGCTATGCAGCCTATGTGGAGGAACACTACGGAGCGTTCGCATTCTCCTGTGCGGACTACGACGCGTTGCTCCAATTCATGCATCACGACAAGAAAAACGCCACGACGGGAATCATAAACAGCACGCTACTGAAAGATTTCGGCCAGCCTGTGATCAACTCATCCATAAGCGACGAGGATATGAAAGCGGCGTTCGACATTTACCGCGACCTTCTGCATCTCCCCTGAGGCGGGATGGTGAAGAATGTTGCCACCGGTGAAAAGAAAAATTTGGTGGGAAAAGGAAAAATGCGTACCTTTGCCGATGCTAAAAACGGAATGGCGATTAATCCGTGCTAATTCGCTTAGCAAACACAGCCAGCTCGGGGTGTAGCACAGTTGGCAGCGCGCCACGTTCGGGACGTGGAGGTCGGAAGTTCGAGTCTTCTCACCCCGACCCCGTCAAAAGGGTCAGCCGCCTGTAACCACAAGGTTGCAGGCGGCTTTGTTTATTCATTCCCTAAAAAACTCATCAAGATCAATGCCATATGGATTGTTGATTACGGGAGATCTGTCAATGTGATAGTTAGGCATGCCGAGCACATAGGGGCGGATATCGTAATGTATGAACTTCTCCCCCTTGTAGACCTTGACGCCGACACTGCGTATGGAGCCGTAGATGAAATGGATGTTCCGGCCTCCGAGGCGTATGAGCGACGTGTCGGCCGTGGCGAAATGCGGATCCACAATCCACTCAACAAAGAAGGGTTTCGCCTGAGATACATGTGTACCATCGGTGTGTGCTCCGTAACCGGGAGTTGCGGCTGTTTGCCGTACACGCCGCCGACATACAGGCACATGCGCCCCACGAGATTGCCCTCCGCCACCGCCGTGCGATTGAGCAGGCTGTCGAGATCCTCCACACCGGTAACCTTGACCACTTCCTGAAACAACTGAAAGAGATAACTGCGGAGCAACCCCGCTCCTCCGGCAAACGGATACTTCAGCGGCGTGACCAGACGGTCGGGGTAGCGGCCGTTGAGGAATTCATCGTTCACAAAACCCGACGGAAGAATCAGATTCTCCTCCAACATCCGTGATGTCAGCGGCACTTCGGGGATGGAGCCGAAATGCTGCAGGCAGAGGTCGTAGATGCGCGGAATGTTGCAGAACTCCACGTGCGAGATGTCGCCCACATTGCATGCCCTCATCACATTCTGACGCTCTACCAGCGCTTCCCATTTGGCCTTGGCATGCCTTATCTGATCCGCTGTAAGCCTGGCCGACAATCCGCGCCCCTTCATGTGCGCCAGATCGTGGTCGGCAGGACAGAGCACAGCCAGATTGGAGTAGGAATTATTGCGCGTGAGGGCGTATTCCTCAATGTGGTGCACCACGTATGAACTGCTTTTGGTGCCATGACACACGCAGCATGTGTAGTTGCTCCGCTCAAGCAGCTCCCGCACCGTATCTGCCGGGATAGGCGTGCGCGTAATGCACTTCTTCACCAGCCGGATTTCGTCGGGCGAAAGGCCGTAGCGGGCGGCCAAAGATTCGTCGGAAGTGTTCCTGAACGTAGTGACAGGCAGATTGATTCCCTCCAGCTTGGCAGCCAGTTCACGGTCTACGCCGTATTGAATGTATGTGTCCTGAAATCTCATATTGTTACAACGCCACCTCCGCCAAAATGTTGATTTATTGCAAACTTACTGCAAAATCCGCTAAACTCCAAACCTTCACCAAACATCACCCCATACAACACAAACGGATTCCCCCATACGATAAAAACCGGCAACCTCTTATAATAAGAACCGACTGCTTCTTACAATAAAAACCAATTTCCTTTACAATAAAAAACCTAAAAAACGTCGATTGACTTGCACAATATAAAAAAACTCCATACCTTTGTGTCACCAAAACGCGATGCCCAGGTGGCGGAATGGTAGACGCGCGCGTTTCAGGTGCGCGTGCTGAGAGGCGTGCAGGTTCGAGTCCTGTTCTGGGCACCCATCAATCCCCTTAACTAATTGCAGTTGAGGGGGTTTCTATTTCTCGGGGTTAAACAAAAACGTTATCCCTGTTTTGGGGTGGTAACGTGTCTGTTGCACAATTATTTATATCTGCATTTTCCCCTACTATTATTTACCCCAAAATCCATATAAATATCAGCTCCTTTTCCCAACATTGTTTACCATCCGCGCCGATATTTATATAGCTTTTTTGCCTACTGTCTGGGTGAAGTTCTTTCGGTAGTTCTCGCTCTTTATTGCGGTAGGAAGATGGTCACGGTTCTGCTGACGCTCCAGCGGCGAGGTCGGCAACGGCCGGCGACTTTTTACTGTCAATTGTTGCCGGGAAATTGGAGGCGATTTTGATGCACCCTGTCGGGATGCCACTTTTCCATCGGGGCGTGCTCCTTCTCAGGATAGCCTATGGGGATAAGATTGAAGGGAATCAGATGGTCCGGGAGGTTCAGGATTTTACTGACAGGGGCAATGCGGTCAGCGTGAGGATAAAGACAGGTCCACACTCCGCCGAGGCCGATTGCATGGGCGGCTAGAAGGATGTTTTCCGCAGCAGCCGAGAGGTCCTGTTCCCACAGTGTGGAGTCCACGCCGTCGAGAAACCGCTCTTCATTTCCGCACACCACAATGGCCAGGGGTGCACGGGCGGTCATTTTGGCGTAGGGGAGAGCATCGGCGAGCTGCACCAGCAGTTTACGGTCATCAACCACGATGAACTCCCAGGGCTGCCGGTTCACTGCGCTGGGTGCACTCATGGCGGCATGCAGCAGGGCTGCAATCTGATCGTCGGACACGGGGGTGTCCTCATAAATCCGTACGCTGACACGCCGCAGGATGTTCATATAGGCTTCATTATCCAGAAATTTTTCAGGAACTATATTGCTGATTTCCATTGTTCGTTTTTTTAGTGGACAGGTTGCGTTTGAATGCAATGAGCCCCGCATGTCACTCAATCCCAATATCGATTAATACGGGGAGCGCCGCCAGGGCCTTTTATAAAGAACGTATTTCAGCGGCTTTTGTTGGTTGAAGCCTACAATCGTCAGATAACGCGTGGCATGATGGGGCATAATGGCCCATCGGGGTATTCCCTCACAGGTGAATCTTTACAATTCTAAAAAACAATCCGAATATGCAGTCTGTTTCATGAGTACGTAATAACAACATCTCAGAGTACAATCAAAACATATATTTTGAACAAATATCTATGAAAGACAATCGAATCAACCCAATTGATAATGTAAGCATCGAGATCTATGAAGGCGCACACAAAGTGGACACCATCATGCGGTCCGGAATGCACAGCGTAAGTGAGGCCGTGGAGGCCGCTTACGAGGGCAGCAATGCCACACACAATCCCATTGAAGATTATGTATGGCGTGTTACCAACCTCTCTACCGGCACTTCGGCCCGTTATCGTGTGGACGCAGGAGGCCATCTGCGCATTCTCCCGGAGGAGCGTTCCTGACACCAATAGGCAGTGATGCAATCCAAGGGATATTCAGATTTCTAAGTCAGATGCATGCCCCCATCCAACACATGCGCCCCGCCACAGGATGCTGTGACAGGGCGCTTTATGATGAGGTAAACAACCGCTGACGGACCGGGCGTCAGTCTCGGTTGCCGAAAATGCGGAGCAGGTAGATGAAAAGGTTGATGAAGTCGAGGTAGAGGTTGAGGGCTCCGAGGGTGGCGAGGCGGCCGTTGGCCATTGTCGGGTCGGCCATGGCCATACGCTTGATGGTCTGGGTGTCCCAGGCGGTTATGCCGATGAAGAGCACCACACCTACGATGCTTATAATCCAGTCGAGGGTGGAGTTGGCCCAGAAAATGTTGACCACCATCAGAATGATGAGGCCGAAAAGAGCCATATAAAGGTATGTGCCGATCTTTGTAAGGTCACGGTTGGTGAAATAACCGTAAACGCTCATGGCACCGAACACACCCGCCGTAATCAGGAATGTCTTGAATATGGCCGGCAGCGAATAGACCACAAAGATTAGCGACAACGTGAGTCCGTTGACCACAGCGAACAGGAAGAACAGCCCCGTGGCCATGCCTGCACTCATTTTGCGGAGGCCGGCCGAAATCCAGAGCACCAGTCCGACTTCAACAATGGCAAGCGCCCAGTAGAGCCAGCTGTGTGTGGCAAGGTAATAGAAGAACCCGCTGCCGGGTGTGGCGGTGGCGGCAACACCCCATGCCACGGCTGCTGTCACCAGCAGGCCGAGAAACATTTTCACATACACGCTTTTCATCACGGCCGACACTTTAGCGTCGAGTGACTGAGCGGCGTAATTGTCTGTCTGATAATAATTCATAGGTTTTACAATTTTTCTGAAACCGGCCTGAGGCAAGATATGCCACAGGCGGGTCAGGAGTGAGATATTCGTTATCGTTCTTATTTCCTAACAAATTTGATGCCAAATTGTCGGAAAGGTTTAACGGATAATTGAGCATCACATGCGTTCGGGCACCTTGATGCCGAGGAGGGCCATGGCCGATTTAACCACGCGCGACGTGGCCTCGCACAGGGCCAGACGCAGCGAACGCACAGCCTCGTCGGTCTCGCCCAGAATCTTGTAGTCGTGATAGAACTGGTTGAACTGCTTCACAAGCTCGTAAGCGTAGTTGGCAATCAGTGCAGGCGAGAACGAGCGTCCGGCCTCTTCGACAGTGGCAGGGAAATCGGCGAGGGTCTGAATCAGCGCAATCTCCTTCTCATTAGGGTTCACGGCAGCGTAGTTGCCGATTGCAATACCCTGGTCGGCAGCCTTGCGGAGCACCGAACGGATGCGGGCGTAGGTGTACTGGATGAAGGGGCCTGTGTTGCCGTTGAAATCGATGGATTCCTTGGGGTTGAAAAGCATGTTCTTGCGCGGATCCACCTTGAGCAGGAAGTATTTGAGTGCGCCAAGTCCTACGGTTTCCGAAATCTCGTTGATTTCCTCCGGTGTGAGGCCGTCGAGCTTGCCGAGGTCCATCGAAACCTCGCGGGCTCCACTGACCATCTCCTCCATGAGGTCGTCGGCATCCACCACGGTGCCTTCGCGGCTTTTCATCTTCCCTTCTGGAAGTTCCACCATTCCATAGGAGAAATGCACCAGATCCTTGCCCCAACGGAAGCCGAGACGGTCGAGCAGCAGGGAAAGCACCTGGAAATGATAGTTCTGTTCGTTACCCACCACATAAATCATGCGGTCGATGGGATAATCCTGGAAACGGAGTTTGGCTGTGCCTATATCCTGAGTCATATACACCGAGGTGCCGTCGCTGCGGAGCAGCAGCTTCTGGTCCAGACCGGCGTCGGAAAGGTCGGCCCATACCGAACCATCCTCCTTGCGGAACATTATGCCTTTATCAAGCCCTTCGAGCACCTTTGATTTACCTTCAAGGTAGGTGTCGCTCTCATAATATATCTTGTCGAAGTCCACACCCATGCGGCGGTATGTCTCATCGAATCCGGCATATACCCACTGGTTCATCATTGCCCAAAGGCTGCGGATCTCCGGGTCCTTTGCCTCCCAGCGGCGGAGCATCTCGCGAGCTTCGGCCATAAGGGTGGATTTCTGCTCTGCCTCCTCTTTGGTGATTCCTTCCTTTTCCATGATTTCAGCCACCTCGGCGCGGTAATGCTTGTCGAAGAGCACATAGAAGTCGCCTATGAGATGGTCGCCCTTTTTGCCGGCCTTTTCAGGGGTTATGCCATCGCCCCATTTCTGCCAGGCGAGCATAGATTTGCAGATGTGGATGCCACGGTCATTCACAATATTGGTTTTCACCACCTTGTTGCCGCAAGCCTTGAGAATCTCGGCAAGCGAGAATCCGAGCAGGTTGTTGCGCACATGCCCGAGATGCAGGGGCTTGTTGGTGTTGGGAGAGGAGTATTCCACCATCACGAGCGGCGAATTCTCATCGGCATGCTTTATGCCGAAATCGGGAGTGTCCATGATGTGCTCAAGCACCGAGTTCCAGAATGTCGGCTCGATCACCAGATTAAGGAATCCCTTTATCACATTGAAACGGTCAACAGCGGGCTCGTTCTCCACAAGCCAGTTGCCTATTTCAGTACCCACGGCTTCCGGACTTTTGCGTGCGGCCTTTACCCACGGGAACACAACAACCGTAAGGTTGCCTTCAAACTCTTTCTTGGTTGTCTGCGGCACGATCGAAGCCGGATCAACAGCGATGCCGTAAAGCTCGCCTACTGCGCGGGCCACGCCCTGCGCCACAATGTTGTCAATCGACATAATGATATCTGGTTTTATATTTTTTGTTTCAATCAATAATGTATCACGAACTCAGCCGTGGGGGTGGCTCCGTACTGCCTGCCGGCACGCAGCCATGCCTGCGCCGAATAGACACCGCGCGGCACTTTCAGGCCATCCGTTGCGGATAAATCCCAGTCGAACGGGAAAGAGGAGTCAGAGCGGTCAAGCACCGCGTTACCTGCGCTGTCGCGGATGACAAGTCTTACCTCATCGGCCGTAATGTTTTCAGGCACGGACAGCGAGACGGTTGCCATGCCGGAGCACGGTTCGGCGTTCACATCGAGTGAGGTTCCCGCCAATGTGCTTACCACAACGAAATTCAGCGAGGCGTGTGTGGTCTGACCTGCGGTGTTGGAGATTCTGAATTCAAGGGTATGTCTGCCATCCGGCAACACACCCAGCGGACACTCAACGGCATATGTACCATCTGCCGACCCCAACAGACATCCGGCCACATGAGGCAGAGGAGAACCGCCGTCGATGGTCACCGTCATGTCCTTACCAACCACAGGGTAAGATGGCAGTATGCCGTATTCATCAGCATCCAGACGAACATAAAGCTTCGGCGATGCTCCCACCACGTCGCCATCGGCAAAGGCGGGTGAATCAAGATATATTTCCGATATGACTGGAGGACGGACATCGGGAATATCGCCGGAATGCTCTCCGGCTATAATCCGGATGTTTCCGCAGCAACCGGCCGCAGTCAGGCCATCGGCCGATTCGGCATAGAACTGCACCCGGTTGCAGTCGCCCTCCACCAGAGGCCGGGGCACATATATCTCACCGGTGAAACGCCCTTCGGTGACATCAAGACATTTCGACGCCACAACCGTGTTGTCCAGACTGGTATAGGCCGGCTCATCGCCGGAAGCAACTTTGTTCACAGCCTGCATGATGCGCGGAGCCTCATAAATATTCACCTTGACGGAACCGTTGAAACCTGCGTCAAGCACACCGGAAGCATCGGTGACCACGCCTTCGAGCGTTAGCCTCGAGCCACCTTCAACTACAACCGGAGGCTCCGCAGATGCTGTGACATCAGCACCCGCAGCCTTCTGCAGAACAACCGAACGGGAATAATAGGGGAGGGGGATTTCAGGATCGCCATAAAGATTGAACGCAAGTCGGTTGGCCATGGCCCGACGCCGTTGCGAAGCTCCGGGCAGCGCAGCTATCATTCCGTTGTGCGAGTCACGCATCACCGTTCCATAAGTTTTGCCCGGTTTATTGGTATATGTGTTTCTGACAAGTTCCTTGCCAAGATGTATGTTCTCCTCCTTGTAGACCGTCCGGCAGGACGCCACAACCCCCATTGCACCACCATCGCCTTTAACAAGCAGCTGATGTGTCATATTGGCGATACGGTTGCCGGGATCGGCAGCATCACAGGTGAGCATAACCGCAAAAGGAGGGTATTTATACGGGTTATGTTCAAACAACTGGAGGTCCATCAAATGCCTGGTCGACATAATCTGCCGGCTGATGGAGTGGCCGGTAAAAAGCATCATGGCCGTTCCCTGGTTCAGTACATCTATCTCCTTCGAACGGATCATTTCTGCAATGCCGTTGAAAATGGGGTAGACCGAAAGATGGCATTTCACTACCGTAGTGGCCGGCGAAACAGACCGTATAATATCGGCCATATTGTCGGCGTCCACCATGTGTCCGGACTGGTCGCCATAATCCGAGGTAAGAAGCGCTGTGTTTTTTATTTCAGCCGACGGAAGCTCCGAAAGATATTTCTCCACCTTATGTATGTAGGAATCAAGATGCAGCTCGGTCTCAACCGGTATGCGCCCCACACCGATTGTCATATCGGTATCGAAGATGTTAAACGCATCGCCGTCGTCGGCAAGCATCCCCACAAAAGCATCTGTCTGGTAACTCTGGGTCTTCAGGCCGGCCCGTTCGTGATCCTCGCACATGAACATAGGCACATACTTGCGGCGGCATGCCTCAGGATCTGCCTCGGTAAGATAACGGTTGTCCCAATTGGCAGGCCCTATGAACAGAATGGAACGGAATTTCTGCGGATCGCGGTCATGAAGCATTCTCGCCATGCTCCTCACAGCCATCAGTGACGGCGTGCCGGATGAAAATTCGTTATACACTTCCTCCGGAGTCACAACAGCCACATCGATACCCGATAGCCTCCGGTGAATGTCGGCCAGTCGTTCGGCATGGCTTAAAAACCTCGGGGCTGTGACAACAAGCATGTGCGGCACCTGCATGGAGTGCAGATTCTGTGATGGCACACCTCCCAGACATTCCACTCCCGGATATTCTGAATCGGGGTTGAATGCAACCGCATAAGTATAATCCGATGCCCCATACTCCCCATCCAGTCCGAAAATAACTCCATCGCCGTCGGGGATGGGTGCCGTGACTGCCGGACGTATATCGTAAGGCGACACGATCTGCCAGACTTCTATCCGGGCATCGGTGTCGGTAGTCAGACCGAAACAGCCTCCGGCCGACACGTTGTTGAATGCGAACACACTCTGCTGCAGCCCGCGCAAATCGTTATGGCGCGGATACAGGGCCGTCAGATAATCAACGGCAAGGAATTCCGCGTCGTTGTTCTCTATGGTGACTGTGTAAATGTCGTCCTCAGTGCGGCCAAGCGGGTAGGCTGCCGTGTTGTTGTCGTTCATGAGCAGAGCCTGCCCGTACCAGTCGTAGTCGGATGCCGAATGCTGGCTCATGTAGAGGGAAGTGACGGGCTTGCCGCTTGGTAACGTCACCTGCTGGCTGCGGCTTTTGTTTAGTCGATGGCCAACGAGAAGCAGAAATTTCACCACCCCTCCGTCAGGGTCATAACCCGGCATTGACAGCCGGAATTCCTGATGGTTTTGGCGGGAGAATGGAGTCCCGAGGTAGCGGGCACCCATTTCTCCCACATTCACAACCTCCTCTTCAAACATTTCCATTCCCCACGATGTCATCACAGGATTTTGTGTATCGGAAGGCAATGCAACTGGTTCAGAAACCGTTATCGGCTGGCTGTCTGAAAGGAAGTAGGTGGAATAATCTGCATAAAAGTTACGGCGCTGACGGGTGTAGAGGCCGGAATTCGGACCGGTAGGGAGCTTGCCTGAAAACACATCCAGCATCACCGGACCCTCAGCATAGAAAAGAAGCTTCCCGTTTCGACGCATGGAGGTGACTGGGGGCAGGTCGGAGGGAATGCCGTCGTAAAGCCTGTAATCGGCCATTGCCGCGGCTGGAAAGCCGAACACCGACACCTGCTCAGGATTCACGAACCCCATTGCGCGCAGCTCATCGTCAGAAATCTGATGCATGCCCGATTCATTGACCCTGATTTTGACCCAATGTCCAGAAGCGAGCAATGACGCTCCCGGTTCGGCCGACAGCATGTCAAGCGCAACGAATGCCGCAACGGCAACCGTCAGACACAGCTGCTTGACAATCTGATATGTGCGCTTTACATGTGCGGTCATCATTTGATTTTAAGGGTCAGAATACGTTTACCGTCAAGATCAATCTCTATACGCGAATCAATGACGGCAGGAAAGGTAACCGGCAGCATACATGGCGAAATAATGTCGCCGGTTTTCAATGTGACATAACGGCTCACAAGAGACACTGCACCATCAATATGCATGTCGGCAACAGGGACATCAACACTCACTTCCTTGCCGGCAGCCCCGCACTGACGGCATTCTATCCGCAGCACATCATTACCGGATGGAATCTCAACCGGTTCAGAGGGAGCGAACGCCCCGTCGAATGTGGCCATAAGTGCCGCATTCACAGAAGTGTCGGGGATGGGCGGGACAAGCCTCACGCCCAGGCCGAAACCTTCGGTGTAACGGTGAGCGAAGCGCTCGGGAATGGATTTTCCAAGCCGCCCTATGGTGACAAAGGGAACAACCTGCAAAAGCCAGTCGCGGGCGAAATCGGGCACAAACAGCGGCGTGGAGACCCTTACCAACGCAGAATCGGCAATAAGCGACACAGGGAACCCTGTGGGCGAAACCACATTGTCCGACGCCAGCATCTCGGCCATAGCGGTGCAGTCTGAATCCGGATAACGTTCAATCGATATCGTTTTCATTTCTTCCTAAACCGGTTACGGATTCAGCTCATACGGTTGTACATCACTGCAAGATGCGCATAAATCGATGTATTGGAAATCACCACCCCTTCGGGTGCACAGATCCTGTAGGGCGTGAAGTTCCATATTGCTTTTATGTCGGCACCGATCAGCCTGTCGGCCATCTGCTGTGCGAACTCAACAGGGACTGCCAGAATTCCGATTCCGGCTTTCAGACGGCGGCATTCATCCTCCAGAGTGTCGATATGAAACACCGGGAGCCCGTGCTTCACCGACCCGACAAGATGAGGGTCAATGTCGAAACCAGCCACAATTTCCAGCCCGTAACGTGTCAGACCGGAATCCTGCATCAAAGCGCCTCCCAGACTGCCGACCCCTACCATGACGGCACGGTGACGCCTGCGAAAGCCTAAAAACTCCTCCAGTTTATGTTCAAGCAGCTTCACTTCATACCCGATGCGGGTCTTGCCTTTTATGTCGAGAAACGACAGGTCCTTGGCAATCTGCGAGGCATCAACTTTCAGTTCGCGTGATATCTGTGTGGACGACACATATTCCACATTGCGCTCGCGCAACAGGCTCACGTACGACAGGTACCAGGGCAAACGGCGCAGGGCGGGTTCGGGAATCTGTTCTGTTTTATTTTCGGTCATTGCAATTTGATGGAAACATACAAAGTTACAAACTTCTGCAAAATTGCCGAAATTTCAATTCACACCTCTTACGGCAAGTTTGCGCGATGCGGTGGAAGTCTGCTCTCCGCT
>ERZ772872.3627-NODE-3627-length-11358-cov-13.976024_pt1 | contig 11358 bp, 10 predicted proteins | sample MGYA00512132_ERZ772872 | MGnify/ENA primary metagenome ERZ772872 (study PRJEB29015, sample SAMEA2737724) | human gut metagenome | biome: human gut; feature: human-associated habitat; material: faeces | place: China | collected 2012 ... | reverse complement strand
GGGTGTTGATCTTGTTGTCCCAGATGATGTTGTTGCAGTCGTGCAGGGAGGTGTTGGCCGGAGCAGTGACCAGCTTTTCAATGGGGGTCATAAAGGTGGTGACGCAGGCATCGTCCGGGGTGTGGTTGACGCGGTAATCGCGGGAAGCCACGATGCCCAGCAGCTTGCCATTGGGAGTACCGTCGGCAGTGATGGCAATGGTGGAGTGACCGGTGCGTGCCTTCAGTTCCAGCACGTCATGCAGGGTGGCAGTGGGAGCCAGATTGGAATCGGACACCACATAGCCGGCCTTGAAGCTCTTGACGCGGCGCACCATGGCGGCCTCGTTCTCGATGCTCTGAGAGCCATAGATAAAGGAAACGCCGCCCTGACGAGCCAGTGCAATGGCCAGCTTATCGCCGGAGACCGACTGCATGATGGCGCTGATCATGGGGATATTCATCTGCAGCGGGCACTCCTCCTGCCCCTTGCGGTACTTGACCAGCGGGGTCTTCAGGCTGACCGCCGTAGGCACATTCTCCGCAGAGGAATAGCCGGGGACCAGCAGATACTCGCCAAAGGTGCGGGAGGGTTCTTCGTAGAAATAAGCCATAATCAAACTCCTTTTCTCTTAGGGTGTATCTGAAAAGTCGAAAATTTAGCCTATTTCTACAAGCACAGCTGGATTTTGCGTTAAACAGCCTTGAAATCCACAAAGGATTCCTGCGGCTATTTGCCTTAAATCCCGCTTGTGCTTGCGAAATATTCGTCATTTTCTTTGTTTCCAGATACACCTTTAACGCATCCGATAAAGATCAGCATCAAAATCCTTCATGTTTGCTGCCTATAAATTGATTGTATATACTTTACCACAAAGCCCGCAAGAATACAAACCCCTGCCGCGCCAAACTTTATAATTGTCCTTTGCGGAAAAACAGACAATTTGCCAAGCGTTTTTAGGCATTGGTCATACTTTGATTTTTGAAGTATCACTTTTGCAGCCAAAACAGAGCTTACAGAATGCAAAAAAGCTCGTCCGAATCACCGGACGAGCCCTTTTGCACACGAAGCGGGACACTGCCTGTGCGGCGCATGGATCATAGCTGTGAAGGAGAACAGCCGGAGGAGGAGAATCCGCGCCCAGTATCCCAAAAACAAGAAGAAAAAGATTTCACACACAGCCTTGGGGCCTTGCCCTTGCTGTAACCATATTGTAACTCTTTTGAAACCATTTTGCAATAGGGTTTTGTAATTTTTCTGTAATTTCTTTTGTTAACTTTTTGTAGACACATATAAACCCCCTGCCAGAAAATTTCCGGCAAGGGCTTTGCAGGTCATTCTTTATTTTCTTAATAGCACTTTTTGCAAGCAGTGAAGCCTTCCGCTTTTGCTTTCGATAATGTAACCTTTTCCGGGTCTTTCATATTGCTGCAGGTAGACTTGCTGTGATATTTTTTGCCGCCGTGCGTTGGGACCCAGACCATCTGCTCCGTCTTTTTGCCGGCAGAAATGGTCTGAACGGCTGCAGTGGACGGCTTGCAGGCCGCAGTCTGTACACTGGCGGCAGATGCCGCCGGGCACAGCAGACTGAAGCACAGTACCAGAACGGCCGCAAGGACTCGGAGATGTTTTTTCATTTGTTTTATCCTCCTTTGGACAATCAGAAGATCCTTCTAATAAAAGAGTACTCCCTGTTCCTCAGAGGATGCAATTCTCAAAATGCGCCGTTTTTTCTGCACGGGTGACGCTTTTTTTGCATTGCTCGCTTATTTTCAGCTAAAAGCGGCGCAGCGGTTCTCGTGAGAAATCAACGATTTACACGTTTGTCTTTCCCACCTCCAGATAGCACTCAAAGCTGGTCTGGCCGTTGTGCTTTCCGACCACATACCAGCCATCCGCCGAAGGGGCATAAAACACCTCTGCCGTTTCTCCCATCGGGATCTCGCGGTGGTAGTTGATAGAAGCAAAGGTCACGGGGCCTTTGCGCATCACTTCCAGCGGCAGCGCATCGCAGACAAGGTCCAGATAGAATGCGTTGTTCAAATGGCCGTTCAGATCGCACTGGGAATAATGCGCCGTCCACTCCCCTGCGCTGGTCAGACCATCCTTGCACTTGTGCAGCTGCAAAGGCAGCTCGTCCTCCACCGTATCGTTCCAGAAATTCTCCACCGTCCAGCCCGGCTCCCGCAGGATACGGCCCTCGGCAAGGCTTGCCACGATCCAGCGGCAGTCCACCATAGCCACCTCTTTGCCCTCGGCATCGGTCAGGGTGGTGATGCGTTTGACCGAACCGTGTTTGCTGACCTGCGCCCGGGAGGTAAGGGTCAGCGTTTCGGCACGCTGGGGCACACGGTCAAATTTCAGGGCCTGCTTGCCCACCAGAAAGGTCACACCGCGATCTTTGAAGAACTGGTCATCCATACCAAAGGCGCGGGCGTGGTCTGTCGAAATCTGCTCCACATAGCGCAGCAGGGCGCTGGGCTTGAGCAGGCTGCGGAAGTCGGCATCTGCGTTCATGACTGTCATGGTCTCGGTGTAAAAGAACTGTTCCATGGTTTTTCCTTTCTATAAAAAGAGACCACTGCACGTTGTTCTGTGCAGCAGCCTCCTTTGCGTTTAATACTGATTGCGGTTGCGCCTGCGGACCTTGCGCCAGATGTTGAAGCAGGCCAGCGCTACCATGGCTGCCAGCAGCGCAAGGAACAGCAGACTGCTGCCACCCTCGTCGTAACTCTTCATTTCGCTCCACTTCACGTCCAGCTCGCTGTTCACATCGTCGCTCAGGGAAGTGAACACCTTTTCCTTGGCGGCTTTCTCTTCGGACGGATAAGCGATCTCGCTCTCCTTCAGATCCTCGTCCAGCACCTCCCACACATCCTGCATGGGGGTGGTGTAGCCGATGTACTCGGCGTTTGCCTTGCCGATGTCCGTCTCACACATGAAGTTGATGAACATTTCGGCGGCTTCCTGGTGCTCACTCGTGGCGGGGATGGCCATGCAGTCCACCGACAGCACACTGCCCTCCTCCGGGAACACCCAGGCAAGGTCGGGGTTATCGTCGATCATGGTGATGGCGTCGCCGGAGTAGTACACGCCGATGGCTGCCTCACCGCCGATCATCTTATCAAAGATCTCATCCATGACGTAGGCCTGCACCAGCGGCTTCTGAGCCTTGAGCTCTTTCACCACCTCGTCCACTTCTTCCGTGGACTGGGGGTTGATGTCATGGCCGCTCTTGAAGGCCGCAATGGCGTAGGCATCGCGGCTGTTGTTGAACATCAGGATGTTGCCGGAATACTGTTCATCCCACAGGTCCGCCCAGCTGGTGGGTGCCTTGTCCACCATCGTGGTATTGTAGATGATGCCGGTGGTGCACAGCATGTAGGGCACCGTATAGGCGTTCTGGGGGTCGTAATCCGGGTTGCGGTATTCCGCGTCGATCTTCTGGAAGTTGGGGATGTTGTCGTAGTTGAGGGGCTTGAGCATCCCTTCTGCGATCATCTTGGCCACCATGTAATCCGACGGGATCACCACATCGTAGTCCGCCGCACCGGATTTCAGCTTGGCGTACATGGACTCGTTGGAATCGAAGGTGGTGTAGTTCACCTTGATGCCGGTCAGGTCCTCAAAGGCGGACACCACATCCAGGCTGTCGTCCGAGCCGTTGGAGATGTACTCGCCCCAGTTGTAGACGTTCAGAGTCATGTTCTGGCCCTTGAAGCGGGTCCAGTCGTAATCGCCGGACACCGAAACGTCCTCATTCACCTCAATGGTATCTGCCGCAAAGGCCGGCAGCGTGCAGCACACCGCCAGCGCCAGCGTAAGCAGCAGAACGGCAAAACGTTTCATCACACGCCCTCCCCTCTCAGCGCCTTCTGGTCGCGGCGGTAGCTGCGGCTTTCCATGGCGTTGGAAATCAGAATGATGCACAGGATCACCACGAACATGATGGTGGACAGTGCGTAGATCTCCGGGCTGACCTTCTTGCGGGTCATGGAGTAGATGGCGATGGGCAGCGTTTCCACGGTGCCGCAGTTGAAGTAGGAGATCATGAAATCGTCGATGGAGTAGGTCAGGCAGATCAGGAAGGCCGACAGGATGGCCGGGCTGATCTCCGGCAGGATGACCTTGAAGAAGGCCTGCTTGGGGTTGCAGCCCAGATCCAGGGCCGCCTCATACAGCTTGATGTCCAGCTGCTTGAGCTTGGGGCTCACGTTGAAGATGACATACGGCACATTGAAGGCAATGTGGGCGATGAGCAGCGTCGGGAAGCCCATGATGGTGTCCGGCAGCCAGGAGACGCCCTCGGCAAAGCGCTGGTAAGCCACGAACAGCAGCATGAGCGAAATGCCGGTGATGATCTCCGGGTTGACCACCGGAATGTAGGTGATGTTGGTCACCAGCAGGCGGCTGCGGCGGCTCATGGACGCGATGCCCAGGCTGGCCGCCGTGCCCAGCACTGTGGCGATGACGGCGGACAGCAGTGCCACCTCAATGGACACCCACAGGGCATGCAGGATGGACGCATTGTGGAACAGGCTGCTGTACCACTTTAAGGTAAAGCCGGTGAACAGCGAATAGCCCTTGCTCTGGTTGAAGCTGAACACGATCATGTAGGCAATGGGCAGATACATGAAGCAGAAGAACAGAATGACGTAGGCACGCTGCATCAGGCGGAGATGTTTTGTTTTCATCAGGACACACCCTCCATCTCGTCCTCGTCAAAGCTGGACGTAAAGCTCATGCACAGCAGCACGATGATCATCAGCACCAGGCTCATGGCGGAGCCCACATTCAGGTTGTAGCTGTTGCCAAGGAACTGCATTTCGATCAGGTCGCCGATCAGCAGGTTGGAACCGCCGCCCAGCATCCGGCTGATGACGAAGGTGGACACTGCCGGCACGAATACCATGGTGATGCCGGTGCTGATGCCGGGCACGCTCATGGGGATGAGCACCCGCAGCAGGGTCTTGGTGGTGTTGGCCCCCAGGTCCTGGGCTGCCTCCACAAGGCTCTGGTCGATCTTGGTCATGCTGGTATACAGCGGCAGGATCATATAGGGCACATAGTTGTACACCATGCCCAGCACCACAGCGCCGGAGGTGTTCAGCATATTATAGGGTCCCAGGCCGAAGAAGCCCAGAATGGCATTCACCGGGCCGTTCACGCTGAGCAGGCCCATCCATGCGTAGGTGCGCAGCAGAAAGTTCATCCACATGGGCAGCATCACCAGCATGAGCATGATGTGCTGCTTGTTCACCCGCAGGCGGGACAGAAAATAGCCGATGGGGAACGCCAGCACCAGGCAGATGACCGTGGCGATGAGGGCCAGCAGCAGGCTGCGGGCAAACACCGAACCGTAACCGCTGATGGAAGCCAGATTTTCCATGGTGAACGCGCCGTTGCCGTCGGTAAAGGCGTAATACACCACAATGAGCAGCGGCACCACCGTGAACAGGGTCATCCATACAAAGTACGGATAGGCCAGCTTCTTGTCATAAATCTTCATGGCGCATCACCCCTCGCTCCGTGCCATGATGTGGATCTCGTTGGGGCCGATGCGCATGCCGATGGTCTCGCCGGGGGTGCAGGCGCGGGTGGAATGGATCAGCCACTCGCGGCCCTCGCACTCCACATGCATTTCAAAGTGCACGCCCTTGAAGATGACGTCGTTGACCACGCCCACCAGCTGGCCTTCCACCGGGGAGACCACCTCGATGTCCTCGGGGCGCACCACGACCTGCACGCTCTGCTCCCGGGCAAAGCCGCGGTCCACGCAGGGGAAGTCCACGCAGGGGAAGTCCACGCCGGAGAAGGACACCAGGAAGTCCTTGTGCATCACACCGTCCACGATGTTGGAATCGCCGATGAAGTCCGCCACAAAGGCGTTCTTCGGCTCGTTATAGATGTCCTCCGGGGTGCCGATCTGCTGCACCTTGCCGCCGTTCATGACCACAACGGTATCGGACATGGTCAGGGCTTCTTCCTGATCGTGGGTGACATAAATAAAGGTAATGTTCATTTCGCGCTGCAGGCGCTTGAGCTCCAGCTGCATTTCCTTGCGCAGCTTGAGGTCCAGTGCGCCCAAAGGCTCGTCCAGCAGCAGGATCTCCGGTTCGTTGACCAGGCTGCGGGCGATGGCCACGCGCTGCTGCTGGCCGCCGGACATCTGGCTGATGCTGCGGCGCTCAAAGCCCTTCAGGCCCACGACCTCCAGCATGTTGCGCACCTTGCGGCGGATGGTCTCTTCGTCCATCTTCTTCAGGCGCAGGCCGAAGGCCACGTTCTCGAACACGTTCAGGTGCGGGAACAGCGCATACTTCTGGAAAACGGTATTCACCGGGCGTTTGTAGGGCGGCACACCGGTAATGTCCTGGCCCTTGAGCAGCACCTTGCCGGAGTTTGGCTCCAGAAAGCCTGCGATCAGGCGAAGGGTGGTGGTTTTGCCGCAGCCGGAGGAGCCCAGCAGCGTCACAAACTCTTTGTCATGGATGTCGAGGTTCAGCCCATCCAGAATGCGCTGACCATCAAATTCCACCACGATATCCCGCAGTGAAACGATCACCGAGTTGTCCATTTTTTACAATATCCTCCTTATAACTCAGATACGAAAAAAGACAGGGCCCGTGCCCCATCCTTCTCCCGCATCAGGGTGACCCAGCCCTGCACAACATCCATGACGACCGTAATATTGCGCAGTTATTCTGCCCTGTCATGGCTTATCATAAACAATCCGGGGGCAAATGTCAATCACTCTGTCGAGGTTTGCCGAAACTTTACAGAGACCATAAAAAAATCCTGCGCCGCAGCGGTTTTTTCGCCGGGCGCAGGATGGATTTTTTCGCCGTTCAGGCCGCTGTCAGCGCGTCGGCCGTCTGGGTCACGGCCTGTACGATGCTGCCGTCCACTGCATAGATGGAATCATCGCCTTCCACCATCAGGTAATCCCCATCGGTGCCGCCGGCATAGGTGAGGGTCTTTGTTCCGTCGGCCGTGGTCACCTGTACCACGGCCAACGGGGCAGCAAAGCCGCAGGCCGCCGGGTCCGCGCCGTCGGCGGGGGTGATCTGGCCGGACACATAGCTGCTCAGGGCCGAGAGCATGCTCTGCACCTTGTCCTGATCCAGGTCCGTGTCGGCATCTCCGGCAAAGCGCCACACCGTCTCGTAGGAAGCCGAATCCGCTTCGTCTCCGTCCCCTGCCAGCTCGGAACCGGCAGTCAGCGAGACTTTTTCCCCGCTGGCCAGCGTATACGCCACCTGCTCCACATCCGACGCGGCAAAGCCCGCCGGGCTGAAGCTGCCGAACAGCCCGGCCTTATCGCAGGCAAAGCAGGCCGTCCGGCTGGCGTCCACGGTATACAGGGCGGTGTCTCCGTCCTTCTGCACATAGCGGTCGCCGGTGACGGTGTTGCTGCTGCCAAAGGTCAAGGTGGTGGTCTGCCCGGCCGCCGTGACTGTCACAGTCAACTCCGGCGCGTCAAAGCCGTAGTCCTCCCCGGCCTGCGCGTCCAGCTGCCGCTTTGCATGGAGGGACGAAAGCGCTGTGACCATGGTATTGCAGGCGCTCTCGTCCAGATGGTAGTCCGAGTCCTCCGCCAGCGTCCAGCTGCCGTCCGCATCGTCCAGCGTGAGGGTCTGCCCGTTGTAGGTGTAGGTGATGCGGCTCAGGTCAGCGGCAGAGAAAGAGCACAGCGGGATGGTACCATCGGCCGCCGCACTGGAAGCGGCTTCCTCTGCGGCAGTGCTGCGGTTCAGGGCCCAGAGCGCCAGCCCCAGCACTGCGATCACCGCCGCAAGCACCGCAAGGGTGCGTCGTTTTGCGTTCATGGCAGCCTCCTTATCGGCGGCGGCGCAGCAGCACCACCACGGCACCGGCTACGAGCACGGCGGCAGGCAGGACGAACACCAACACCAACCCCAGGGTCGTGGCCTGCGAAGCTGCCACCGTGATAGGCTCGGCTTCCAGCGCCTTGGTGTCGATGAGCAGGCCGCTGTCATCTCCGGCCAGCGAAACGGCGCAGCCCTGCAGGAAGGTGCGGTTGCCGGGAATGGACTGATACACCTGTTCGTTGTCCACATTCGGGCAGCCGATCCAGATCACTTCCGCCCCGGTATTGTCGTTGCATGCCCAGGCGGCCAGTGTAAAGGGGCCGTCGGTGTCGCCGCTCTCCTTTTCGGTGGTTGCGGCGTTGTTGACGTCCTGCTTGCTGTAGGACTGCTCCGAGGTGTTGAGCAGGGGTTCCGCGGTCACATCCTCCGTCTCGGTCAGCACAAGACCCTGTGCCACCGAGAGCATCACATGGGTGTCCTTGTTTACGCCGTTCAGGGCCGTGCTCTCCTCCGTGGCGCCGTAATCCGGGAACAGGGAGTACGGGTAGCCGTACAGCGAATGGCCGGAATCACCTTCCACCACGATGCCCGGCTCCCGCGACAGGCCGAACTCTGCCATCAGGGCGTCCAGATTGGGGGTCTCGTCGTAGATGTTGGTGGTCAGCAGCACCCTGCCGCCCTCATTCAGGTAGTTCTGCAGCATGGACACCTCGTCCACCAGTCCGTCATCCGACGCAAGATCCGACGTGGGTGCGTTGATGATCAGCAGGCTGCAGTCCTCCGGGATCTCGCTGGTCAGCAGGTCCAGCGGCTGCAGGGTGATGCTCTGGGCGTTCAGCGCCTCGGTGAGGGAGCTGGTCACGGCCTGTTCCCCATGGTTCGTGGTATAGTAGGCCACCCGGGCGTCGCCGCTGGTGAGTTTATAGATGGCGGCTGTGATCTGCTTCTCGCCGCCAAAGGTCACATTGGCACTGCCGGTGGTGTAATAGTCGGAGTAGTCATACTCGTACAGATCGGCGGCATCCAGCACCACGCTGTCCTCCCCGCTGGTTACGATCAGGCTTCCGGTGGATGCATTTTCGGCCCCGTACTGCGCCGCAAAGGTGGGGTAAAGGGTCGGGTCCTTCTGCTCCCAATGGATATGGCTGCTTTCGGCGGCGTAATGGTCCAACAGCTTCGTGATGATGGCATCTTCGCTGCCCGTCTCACACAGATAATAAATGGTCACATCCTGCTGCAGGCTTTGTGCCAGCTGCACCGAGCTGTCGCCCAGGGTGTACATCTTGCCCTCGGAAAGATCGAACTCGGTATACTTGGACGGAAGTGCCCGCACCACCAGATTGACCAGCACCGCCAGCAGGATGGCAGCCGCCAGAATGGCGGTGGAGTACACCCCACTGCGGAATACCTTGCCGTTGACCGGCCGGTTCTTTCTGTTTTTCATTGTTGTGCCCTCCCCTCAGTTCCAGCGGCGTTTTTCCAGTTCCTGCACGGTAAAGAACAGGAACAGCACCGTCACGGTGAGATAGTACACCAGTGTGGGGATGGAAAAATTGCTGTTGACGAATTCCTCAAAGGGAGCAAACAGGCACAGTGCGCTCAGCACGGCGCTGAAGCCCTCGGTCAGCCAGCTGCTGCGCAGCAGGAACAACACCGTGAGCGCCGCACAGCACCCGGCAAAGGTCAAACACCCCAGCGTGAAGCTGCGGCTGCGCAGGCCCGCCACCACACTGAGCACCGCGGCCAGTGCGGTGAACAATGCCAGCGCCACGGCACTGCCGGTGGTGAACATCCTGCGCAGGCTGGGCATCAGATAGGCCAGCAGCAGCGCCGCCGCTCCGGCCACCGCCGCGATGATCTGGTTTTCGGTCAGGCTGGACAGGAACACACCGATGGCAATGGCGGCGCAGCCCAGCAGATAGTAGCACAGCAGCGCCGCAAAATTGGCCAGCGTACTGGCCGCGGTCGCCCCCAGTGCCCATAGGGTCAGGATCATGACTGCGTCCACCACGCAGGGCAGCGCAAACACCACGCACAGGGCAAAGAACTTGCCCAGCACGATGCCCGTCACCGGCACCGGACTGGTGAGCAGGAGCTGGTCGGTACGGGTGCGGCGTTCCTCCGCAAAGGAGCGCATGGTCAGCACCGGAAAATAGAACAGCAGCATAAAAATGGTGTTGTACAGCGTATAGTAGCCAAAATCCGGCAGGCCGTAGCCCAGGTTCAGCGCCACAAAATAGATGGCCGATGCCACCAGCAGAAAGGCGGTGAGCACATAGCCGATCATTCCATGGAAGCAGCTGCGGACTTCCCGTTTGAAAATTGCGAACATCGGTCATTCTCCTTTCGGTTCGGTTTCCGGTTCTTCCGGCACATCGGCGGTTTCCCCGGTCAGAGCCAGGAACACTTCCTCCAGGCTGCGGTTCTCCGCCGTCAGCTCCAGCACCGTGCACCCCGCCTCCGAAAGGGCGCGGGACACCTCGGCGCGGCGGTCGGTGGTGTCGGCAGTCTCCGCAGTAAAGGTCACCTCGCCGTCCGCTTCGCTGACCAGCTGCACCCCGGTAATACCCGGCACCGCTTCCACGACCGGCAGCACCGTATCGCTGCTGCCCAGCGCGGTAACACGCAGGCGGATGCCGGGGCTCAGCTTCTCACTCAGCTGCTCCGGAGTGCCCTCGGCCACTAACGCTCCCTTGGAGAGGATCAGCACCCGGCTGCACACCGCCTGCACCTCGCTGAGGATGTGGCTGGACAGGATGACCGTGTGGGTCTTGCCCAGTTCCCGGATCAGTTTACGGATGCCGATGACCTGCGCCGGGTCCAGGCCGACCGTGGGCTCATCCAGAATGATCAGCTGCGGGCTGCCCAGAAGAGCCTGCGCAATGCCCACGCGCTGGCGGTAGCCCTTGGACAAACTGCGGATGAGCCTGGGCAGCACCTCTTCCAGCCCGGTGCGGCGGGCAGCTTTGCACACCTGTTCTTTGCGGTCGGCCTTCTTTTTGATGCCTTTCAGCTCTGCAGCAAAATCCAGATATTCCTGCACCGTCATTTCCGGGTAGAGCGGCGGCTGCTCGGGCAGATAGCCCACACAGGCCTTGGCCTGCTGGGCCTGCTCCGGCAGGCTGAAGCCCGCCACCTTCACTTCACCGGAGGTGGGGGCAAGGTAGCCGGTGAGGATATTCATGATCGTGGACTTGCCCGCGCCATTGGGCCCCAGCAAACCGAAGATCTGGCCGTCACCCACCGTAAAGGACAAATCTTCAATGGCAGGGTGCGTGCCATACTTTTTGCTCAGATGCGATACTTCGATCACAGCAAACGCTCCTTTTTCATCTAGTTCAATGCTGGTATATTTTAGACTGAAAATGTGTAAAAATTAAGACAATCCTGTGGCGGGATGCAAAAAGAATTCTTAAGAATGATAAAGGCCGCCCTTTCATATGCCAAAAAGGCAGCAAAAAAGCACCGTCTCCCAAAGGAAACGGTGCTCAGAAAACCATAATTACTTACGGCCGAAACGCTTGTTGAAGCGCTCAACACGTCCGCC
>ERZ772872.3623-NODE-3623-length-11363-cov-3.282897_pt1 | contig 11363 bp, 9 predicted proteins | sample MGYA00512132_ERZ772872 | MGnify/ENA primary metagenome ERZ772872 (study PRJEB29015, sample SAMEA2737724) | human gut metagenome | biome: human gut; feature: human-associated habitat; material: faeces | place: China | collected 2012 ... | reverse complement strand
CACATTTTTCGATATTTTTTTCAGGAATTCCTACCGGTCTGCTTCCGGAAATTTTTATCGCATAAATTTACTTTTTATGGGAAATCCGATATAATGGTGATATAGATTTTCACACGGCTATTTGTGCCGGAGCGCCACAAATAGCTCTTATGGCAGAAGAGAAATCGCCTTCGCAAATTTCTCTTCGCCCCGTCGCTGACGCTCCGGAATGGAGAATACTATGATTCAGGAAAGATTAAGCGCATTGCGCGAGGAGATGAAAAAGCGGAAGATCGATATTTATATTGTACCGACCTCCGATTTTCATGAGTCCGAATATGTAGGGGAGCATTTTAAAGCCAGAAAGTTTATCACCGGTTTTACCGGATCGGCAGGCACAGCGGTCATTACCCTGACAGAGGCAGGACTGTGGACAGACGGACGCTATTTCGTACAGGCGGAAAAACAGCTTGCTGGAAGTACCGTGACGCTTTACCGCATGGGTGAAGAGGGTGTGCCGACGGTGGATGAGTTCGTTGAAAAAGAGCTGCCGGAGAGCGGCTGCATCGGATTTGACGGCAGAGTGGTAAACGGAAGCTGGGGCAGAAAGCTTCTCGCTATCGCAGAGAAAAAGAAGGGTTCTTTGTACGTGACGGAGGATCTGATCGATCTGATCTGGAAGGATCGCCCGGCGCTTTCTAAGGAACCGCTGTTTTTGCTTGAGGAGAAGTATTCCGGTAAGAGCACAGCAGACAAGATCGCAGATCTGCGCAAGGTAATGGAAAAAGAGGGAGCCAATGTGCATATCTTGACTTCCTTATATGATATTGCATGGCTGTTAAACATCCGCGGCGGAGACATCGATTATGTGCCGGTCATCCTGTCCTACCTGGTGCTTACCGACAGGGAGTGCATCTGGTTTTTACAGGAGGAAGTTGTGGATGAGAAGATTGCAGCATATCTGAAGGAGAATCACATCACAACCAGATCTTACGATGCGATCTATGATTATGTGAAGGAGATCCCAGCGGACGCATGCGTGCTGATGAACGGCAATACGGTCAACTACCGCATTACCAGCAGCCTGCGAAAAGAGATCCGCATTGTGGATCAGCCGAACCCGACCGAGATCATGAAAGCGGTCAAGAATCCGGTCGAGGTGGAGAATATCCGCAAGGCACATGTGAAGGACGGGGTTGCATTTACCAAATTCATGTACTGGCTGAAGACCAACATCGGCAAGATCCCGATGACGGAGATCTCCGCATCGGATTACCTGGAGGCGCGCAGAAGAGAGCAGGATAACTTTATCGAGTTAAGCTTTGACACGATCTGCGCATACGGACCGAACGCTGCCATGATGCACTATGCGGCGACTCCGGAATCGGACGCTGAGTTAAAGCCGGAAGGCTTCCTGCTGGTGGATTCCGGCGGACATTATTTCGAGGGAACGACCGACATCACAAGAACGATGGCGCTCGGGCCGATCACAGACGAGATGCGGCTGCATTTTACAACGGTATGCCGCTCCAACATGAACCTTGCAAATGCCAAGTTCCTTTACGGCTGCACCGGACTGAATCTGGATATTTTATCCCGCGGGCCGCTCTGGCAGATGGGCATTGATTACAAGTGCGGTACCGGACACGGTGTGGGCTACATTTTGAATGTGCACGAGGGACCGAACGGCTTCCGCTGGAGAGTGGTGCCGGAGCGCCATGATAACGGTACGCTGGAAGAGGGTATGGTCACGACGGATGAGCCGGGTGTATACCTGGAAGGTAAGTACGGTATCCGTACCGAGAATGAACTGGTATGCCGCAAGGCGGAGAAAAACGAGTACGGCCAGTTCATGAATTTTGAAAATATTACTTACGCACCGATTGATCTGGATGCCATTGATCCGGACGAGATGACGGGACGTGAGAAGAAGATGTTAAATGATTATCATGCAATGGTATACAAGACCCTCTCTCCGTACATGACACCGGAAGAGAATGAGTGGCTGAAGAAGTATACAAGAGCAATCTAGAAACGGAGACAGAAATGAGCGAAAAGCTGGTATTGATTGACGGACACAGTATTTTGAACCGGGCATTTTTTGGAATCCCGGATCTAACCAATTCCGAGGGACTTCACACGAACGCGGTATACGGATTTTTAAATATCATGTTCAAGATACTGGAGGAGGAGCAGCCCGATTACCTGACGGTTGCGTTTGATGTGTCTGAGCCGACGTTTCGCCACAAGATGTTTGCGGAATACAAGGGCACCCGCAAGCCGATGGCGGCAGAGTTAAAGCAGCAGGTGCCCCTGATGAAAGAGATGCTGCGTGCGATGGGGGTGACCATCATTGAAAAAGGCGGTTACGAGGCGGATGATCTGCTTGGAACCATCGCAAAGCGCAGTGAGGCGGCAGGTGTGGAGGTTGCGGTCGTATCCGGTGACCGGGATCTCCTGCAGCTTGCCACAGATCATATCAAGATCCGGATCCCGAAGACGAAGAGGACGGGAACCGAGATTGAGGACTATAACGCGAAGGAAGTCCTCGAAAAATACCAGGTGACGCCGACAGAGTTTATCGATGTGAAGGCACTGATGGGGGATACTTCCGATAACATTCCGGGAGTTCCCGGCATCGGCGAGAAGACGGCGACGGCGATCATCGCAAAATACGGCAGCATTGAGAATGCCTATGCGCATGTGGATGAACTAAAGCCGCCGAGAGCGAGCACGAATTTAAAAGAGCATTATGATATGGCGCAGATGAGCAAGACGCTGGCGACGATCGATATCGATGCGGACATTGCCTACAAGCTTGCGGACGCGCATTTAGAACAGGTTTCCGATCTGTATACAGAGGAAGCCTATTTGTTGTGTAAGAGACTGGAATTTAAGAATCTCCTCGGCAGATTCTCCGTGGAAGCGCCGAAGAATACGGCGGAGGAGCATTTTAAGAAGATAGAAAAGGCGCAGGAGGCAGAAGCATTTTTTGCATCCCTGCGTGGAAAAGCATGCGGATTCTATGTGGTGCCACAGGAGGAAACACATGACGCCCACACGGAGGCTGACGGTCAGATGAATCTGTTTGGCAGCTTTGCTATGCAAAACTCCGGCGAAGAAGCGGGAGAGCAGGAGACGGCAGGAAGCTGTCATATCCCGGATTTTCTCGGACTTGCAGTTGCATGCGGTGAGGAGGAAATCTGTTACGTGGAGGCATCAGAAGCGCTTCCCTGCCATAAGATCCGTGAACTGTTTGCGGGGAGCGCAGCCGTCTCCTATGCGACACTTGACTTAAAGCCGCAGTTAAAGGAACTGGGGATGCTAGAGAAAAAATGTCTTGGAACGATCTCGGAGGAGAACCTGTTCGACAACACGATCGCAGCCTACCTTCTAAACCCGATTAAGAATGAATATCCGTACGAGGACATTGCCAAGGATTATGCGGGACTGATGATTCCGTCGAGAAAGGATCTTATTGAGAAGCTCACGTATGAGAAGGCGTCGGAGAAAAAGCTGGAGGAATTTTTAAAGTGTGTCTGCTATATGGCATACGTGGCATACAAGACCAGAGAGCCGCTTGAAAAAGAGCTTGCAGACACCGGAATGGAAGCGCTGTTTCGCGAGATTGAGATGCCGCTTGTCTTCACGCTGGCAGATATGGAAAAAGCGGGAATCATTGCGTCCGGGGAGGCGCTAAAGGAGTACGGAGACAAGCTTGCCGTGCGCATTGACGAACTCGAGCGTAAGATCTATGAGGAAGCCGGGGAGGAATTCAATATCAACTCTCCCAAGCAGCTCGGTGTGGTCTTATTTGAAAAGCTTTCCCTTCCGAACGGCAAGAAGACGAAGACCGGCTATTCGACGGCGGCGGACGTCTTAGATCGTCTGGCGCCGGATTATCCAATTGTAGCGGATATTTTAGAGTACAGGCAGCTGACCAAGCTAAAGTCCACCTATGCGGACGGACTGGTGAACTATATCGCAGAGGACGGAAGAATCCACACGTCATTCAACCAGACCATCACGGCGACGGGACGCCTTAGCAGCACGGAGCCAAATCTCCAGAACATCCCGATGCGGATTGAACTGGGAAGACTGATCCGCAAGGCATTTTTGCCAAAGACCGGTTTTGTGTTTGTGGATGCGGATTATTCCCAGATCGAGCTGCGCGTACTGGCGCATCTGTCCGGAGATGAGAAGCTGATTGAGGCATACCGGAATGCACAGGATATTCACCGGACGACGGCGTCGCAGGTATTCCACATCCCGTTTGACGAAGTGACCGATCTGCAGCGCCGCAATGCCAAGGCAGTAAATTTTGGAATCGTTTATGGGATCAGTTCCTTTGGGCTCAGCCAGGATTTAAGTATCACACGAAAAGAAGCAGCAGAATATATTGAAAGATATTTTGAAACTTATCCAAAGATCAAAGGATTTCTTGACGGACTGGTGGAAGAGGGAAAAGAAAAAGGATATGTGACTACCATGTTTGGCAGACGCAGGCCGATCCCGGAACTGAAATCCGGTAATTTTATGCAGAGGTCTTTTGGGGAGCGAGTAGCCATGAACTCTCCAATACAGGGAACTGCAGCGGATATCATTAAAATTGCAATGAACCGTGTGTACAGACGATTAAAGGATGAGAATCTTAAATCCCGTCTTGTACTTCAGGTACACGATGAACTTCTGATAGAGACCTGTAAAGAGGAAATCCCGCAGGTTTCTGCTATTCTTGAAGAAGAGATGAAAGGTGCCGCAAAGCTTTCCGTAGAACTGGAAGTCGATATGCATCAGGGTAATAACTGGTATGAGGCGAAGTGATGATGATAACAATAGGAATTACCGGCGGAGTGGGTGCCGGAAAAAGTACAGTGCTTGATTTTCTTGAAGAAAAGTATCAGGCATATGTGATGAAAGCAGATGAGATCGGGCATCTGGTGATGGAGCCGGGGCAGTCCTGTTATGAACCGGTGATTGCACTATTTGGAAGACAAATCATAAAAAATGATAAAACTATTGACCGCAGACAGGTTTCGGATGTAGTATTTTCACATCCAGAGCTTCTGGAGAAATTAAACCAGATCATCCATCCGGCTGTGAAACAGTACATCAGAGAGCAGTTAGCTGTAAAGAAACAGCAGGGACAGAAGATATGTGTGGTGGAAGCTGCACTCCTTCTGGAAGATCATTATCAGGAGTTTTGCGATACGATATGGTATATTCATACGGATGAAGAGATCCGTATCAGGAGACTGATGGAGAACCGCGGTTATACAAGAGAGAAATCAGTCAGTATCATTGCCAGTCAGGCACCGGAGACTTTTTTTCGGGAAAATGCAGACTATGTTGTGGTAAATAACGGAGATTTTGCACAGACCAGACGGCAGATTGAGGAAGGAATCAGAAAATATGAGACTTTGTAGCATTGCCAGCGGAAGCAGCGGAAACTGTATTTATGTGGGCTCAGATAATACCCATCTTCTGGTGGATGTAGGCATCAGCGGAAAAAGGGTAGAACAGGGATTGAATTCTCTGGAATTGACAGGAAAAGATATTGATGGTATCTTGATTACACATGAACATTCGGATCATATCAAAGGTCTGGGCGTGATCGCAAGGAAACATCAGATACCGATTTATGCGACAGAAGGAACTGTGGAAGCTTTATCTCACATGAATCTTGGAAAAATGCCGGAAGGGATTTTTCGTGAGATACACGAAGATGAGCCTTTTGAGATTAATGATCTGACAGTGAATCCTTTTACGATCCCTCATGATGCTGCACAGCCCGTAGGATACCGGGTAGAGTGTGGAGAGCATTCTGTGGGGATTGCTACAGACCTTGGAAAATATAATGAGTACATAGTCGGTAATCTGCAGAATCTGGATGCGCTTCTTCTGGAAGCAAATCATGACATCCGTATGCTGCAGGTTGGAAAATATCCCTATTATCTGAAACAGAGAATCCTTGGAGACAGGGGACATCTTTCCAATGAGAATGCAGGCAGGCTTTTATGCAGGCTGCTACATGACAATATGAAAGGGATTTTCCTTGGACATCTGAGCAGGGAAAATAACTATGAGGAACTGGCGTATGAAACCGTCTGTTCAGAAGTAACCTTAGGTGACAACCCTTATAAGTCGCGTGATTTCAGAATTCAGGTGGCACAGAGGGATTGCATATCAGAAGTAATTACAGTGTAGAAAGGACAAAGAACTTATGAAAAAGACAATCATCACAGTAGTAGGAAACGATACCGTAGGAATTATTGCAAAGGTTTGTACTTATCTTGCAGACAATAATGTAAACATTCTTGATATCTCCCAGACCATCGTACAGGGATATTTCAACATGATGATGGTAACAGATGCCAGCAAATGTGAGAAAGACAACGGAGTTCTTGCCAAAGAACTGGAAGCCCTTGGAGATAAGATCGGTGTAGTAATCCGCTGCCAGCATGAAGATATCTTCAATGTAATGCACAGAATCTGAGAAAATCTAAGCAGGTAAGCCACTGAGGGACTTTCCTGTATCAGATTGCCTGAAAAATGCTGAGAGAACATACAAGGGAGAAAAACAAAATGATCAATATTTTTGAAGTAAATGAAACGAATAAAATGATCGAGCAGGAGAATCTGGATGTGCGTACCATTACTATGGGTATCAGCCTTCTGGACTGTATTGACAGTGATCTTGCTGTTTTAAATGAGAAAATCTATAAAAAGATCACAACCTGTGCAAAGGATCTGGTATCTACAGGTGAGGCTATTTCCGGTGAATATGGAATTCCGATCGTAAATAAAAGAATTTCCGTAACTCCGATCGCATTGATTGGCGGAGCTGCATGTAAGACAAAGGAAGATTTTGTAACTATTGCAGAAACTCTGGATAAGGCTGCCAAGGTGGTAGGCGTAAACTTTATCGGCGGTTATTCTGCACTGGTAAGCAAGGGAATGACTCTTGCTGAGAGACTTCTGATCGAATCTATCCCACAGGCTATGGCGAAGACAGAGCGTGTCTGCAGTTCTGTAAATGTTGGATCTACACGTACAGGTATCAATATGGATGCTGTTAAGCTGATGGGTGAGATCGTTCTGGAAACAGCGAAAGCTACCAAAGATCAGGATTCCCTGGGATGTGCGAAGCTGGTTGTATTCTGTAATGCACCGGATGATAACCCGTTTATGGCAGGCGCTTTCCATGGTGTGACAGAAGCAGACACTATCATTAACGTTGGTGTCAGCGGACCTGGCGTTGTTAAGACTGCGCTGGAACAGGTAAGAGGTAAGGATTTTGAAACTCTTTGTGAGATGATCAAGCGTACTGCCTTCAAGGTAACACGTGTTGGTCAGCTGGTAGCACAGGAGGCTTCCAGACGCCTTGGTGTTAAGTTTGGCATCGTGGATCTGTCTCTGGCTCCTACTCCTGCAATTGGTGACAGTGTTGCTGAGATCCTTGAGGAGATTGGTCTGGAGCATGCAGGTGCACCGGGCACAACAGCAGCGCTTGCTCTGTTAAATGACCAGGTTAAGAAGGGTGGAGTTATGGCTTCTACAGCAGTTGGTGGTTTGAGTGGTGCATTTATTCCGGTCAGCGAGGATCAGGGTATGATTGATGCGGTGAATGCAGGGGCACTGACTCTTGAGAAGCTGGAAGCTATGACTTGTGTATGTTCTGTAGGTCTTGATATGATTGCAATTCCCGGAGATACGAAGGCTTCTACGATTGCGGGTATTATTGCGGATGAGTCTGCAATTGGTATGGTGAACCAGAAGACTACGGCGGTTCGTCTGATCCCGGTAATTGGTAAGGGGGTTGGCGAAGTGGTTGAGTTCGGTGGACTGCTTGGTTATGCACCGATCATGCCGGTGAACCAGTTCTCCTGTGATGCGTTCATCAACAGAGGCGGACGGATCCCGGCACCGATTCATAGTTTTAAGAATTAACAGGATGTTGATGGCACGAAGAAAGCAGAACGTAAAAAGGTATATTTTTCCAGAAAATCACTCGCAAAGTCGAAGCTCTCATTTGCATTTGGACACAAACGCACAGAAAAAACAGTTGAAATGAAGATGACTTTATGCTATACTTATACGAGTTGTGAACGAACAGTATTAGGAGGAATACAAAGTGGCAATTTTAAAAATAGTTTTAACTGTTATTTTCATATTAATCAGTGTCGCATTGACAGTCATCATTCTGATGCAGGAAGGTAAGTCTGCAGGACTTGGAGCAATCGCCGGAGCTGCTGATACTTACTGGGGCAGGAACAAGGGACGTTCCATGGAAGGCATGCTTGTGAAGATCACAAGAATCCTCGTGGTTGCATTTATCGTGCTTGCAGCTGTATTGAATCTGGGAATTTTTTAAGAAACGCAAAAGACTGTCGTGAATACGACAGTCTTTTTTTTGTCATTCTATTATCAGAATATTAAAAATGATCGTATACTATGGGAAAATGGAGAAGTTATGAACAAAGAATTATTACAGGAACGAAAGAAAATGATCTATGATTTCATCTGTGATGAACTCTATGTGCCGATGAAGGCAAAAGAGATGGCAATTGTATTAAATGTGCCGAAATCACAGCGCGGGGAATTATTGGAAGTGTTAGACGCACTCACTGCAGATGGAAAAGTAGAGATATCCGGCAGGGGAAAATATGTAAAATCAGAGGGAAAATATCTGACAGGCGTTTTTACTGCACATCCGAGAGGGTTTGGTTTTGTGACTGTGGAGGGAGAGGAAGAAGATATTTTCATCCCGGCTGCACAGACGAACGGAGCGCTTCATAAGGATACCGTCCAGATCACGCTGTCAAAAAACAGCAGTGGAAAGCGCAAAGAGGGAACGGTGACAAAGATTTTATCCAGAGGAACAGAGCAGCTTGTCTGCACTTATGAAAAAAGTAAAAACTTTGGATTTGCAGTGCCGGACAATCCGAGATTTGCGCAGGATATTTTTATTCCGCTGGAGCGGTCAAAGGGAGCGGTTTCCGGGCACAAAGTTGTGGTGGAGATCACAGATTATGGAAAAAACGGCAAAAAGCCGGAGGGAAAAGTCGTTGAGATCATCGGACATATCAACGATCCGGGGACAGATATCATGTCCATTGTGAAGGGATATGATCTCCCGGTGGAGTTTTCCCAAAAGATCATGAAACAGGTGGAAAATGTATCGAATGAAGTCAGTGCCGCAGACATGGCTGGGCGCATGGATCTGCGAGACTGGCAGACGGTCACGATCGATGGGGAGGACGCAAAAGACCTTGATGATGCGATCACGCTCACAAAAGAGGGGGATCTTTATGAACTTGGGGTCCACATTGCCGATGTATCCAACTATGTGCAGGAGAGCAGCGCACTCGACGTGGAGGCGCTCAAAAGAGGGACATCCGTATACCTTGTCGACCGCGTGATACCGATGCTTCCGCACAAACTGTCAAATGGAATCTGTTCGCTGAATGCAGGAGAGAACCGTCTGGCGTTAAGCTGTATCATGAAGATCGATGAAAAAGGAAATGTGACCGACCACACCATTGCAGAGACCGTCATAAAAGTGGACAGGCGCATGAGCTATACCAGTGTGAAAAAAATCTTAGAAGAACATGACGAGGCAGAAATCGAAGAGTATAAAGAACTTGTGCCGATGTTTGAGCAGATGAAAGAGCTTGCTGCAATTTTACGAAAGAAACGAATGAAGCGTGGCTCGATTGATTTTGATTTCCCGGAAACAAAAATCATTCTGGACGAGCAGGGAAAACCGGTCGATATCAAACCGTATGACCGGAATGTTGCAACGAAGATCATCGAGGATTTTATGCTCATCGCAAACGAGACGGTGGCGCAGGACTATTTCTGGCAGGAACTGCCATTTGTATACCGGACGCACGATAATCCGGACACCGAAAAAATCAAAAAATTAGGAACCTTTATCAATAATTTCGGCTATACCATCCATATCGGACAGGATGAGATCCATCCGAAGGAATTGCAGAAATTATTGATGAAAATTGACGGTACACCGGAGGAGGCTCTGATCAGCCGCCTGACACTTCGTTCCATGAAACAGGCAAAATACACGACAGTCAGCACCGGGCATTTCGGACTTGCCACAAATTATTACTGCCATTTCACTTCACCGATCCGCCGTTACCCTGACCTGCAGATCCACAGGATCATCAAGGACAACCTGCGCGGCAGGATGAACCAGAAACGGATCGAACATTATGACAGTATTCTGCCGGAGGTTGCAAAACATTCCAGCGAGATGGAGCGGAGAGCAGATGAGGCGGAGCGCGAGACAGATAAACTCAAAAAAGTGGAATACATGGAAGAACGTATTGGTCAGGTGTTTGAGGGCGTTATCTCCGGCGTGCAGGAGTGGGGATTCTATGTAGAACTTCCGAACACGGTGGAAGGACTGGTGCATGTGACGTCTCTGACCGATGATTTTTACCATTACGAGGAGTCGTCCTATGAGATGATCGGGGAGCGCACGAACAAACACTATAAGCTCGGTCAGAAGGTCAAAGTGATCGTGGCGGATACAGACAAAATCATGCGCACTATCGATTTCCGCGTTGTGCGGGATGATGTGGAACCGGATGAAGCGGTCAAGGACGAGGCATCTGTTTTGTCGAAGATGACAGATTAAATTTTTATAAAATTTGTATTTTTTAACCAGAAGTTTATTGCGAAAGATAAACTTCTGGGTTATACTGTAACAGCAGCAGGAGGTAAGGATCATGGCAAAGCAGGAAATCAAGTTAATAGCGAATAACAAGAAGGCTCACCATGATTATTTTCTGGAGGAAAAATACGAGGCAGGTGTGGAACTTCACGGCACAGAGGTAAAGTCTCTGCGCATGGGAAAATGCAGTATCAAAGAAGCATTTGTCCGCATTGAAAAGGGCGAAGTGATCATATACGGAATGCATATCAGTCCCTATGAAAAGGGCAATATCTTCAACAAAGATCCACTGAGACCGAAGAAACTTCTGATGCATAAGTCAGAGATCCGCAAACTTGTCGGCAAGATCGCAGAGCAGGGCTATACGCTTGTCCCGGTGGAAGTTTATTTCAAGGGAAGCCTTGTGAAAGTACAGATCGCTCTTGCAAAAGGTAAAAAACTCTACGACAAGAGACAGGATATCGCCAAGAAGGATATGCGCCGCGAGGCGGAGCGTGATTTTAAGATCCGCAACCTTGGTTAGAGAGAAACCGTCCGCGGTTTCACGGAGTATCCGGTATGGATGCATCCGGCAATTAGAAAATATGGGCTTGTAATGGTTTCGACAGGGATCATGAAGCTGGAGAAGCGAGTCGCACGGGATGCGTCAAATTCCACAATTAAAATTAAACGCTGAAGATAATTTAGC
>ERZ772872.3621-NODE-3621-length-11364-cov-3.402953_pt1 | contig 11364 bp, 7 predicted proteins | sample MGYA00512132_ERZ772872 | MGnify/ENA primary metagenome ERZ772872 (study PRJEB29015, sample SAMEA2737724) | human gut metagenome | biome: human gut; feature: human-associated habitat; material: faeces | place: China | collected 2012 ... | reverse complement strand
GCGCCTTCGGCCCAGTCCTTATGGCGGGTGGCGAAGAATCCGCCCATGTTTACGATGGCGTCCTTCTTGGCCGACATTGTCATGCCGTCGGCAAGCGAGAACATTTCGCGCACAATCTCCTTGATGCTCTTGTCGGCATAACCCTCCTCGCGGGTCTTGATGAAGTAGGCGTTCTCGGCGAAGCGTGCGGAGTCGAAGATCACGCGCAGGCCATGACGGTCGGCCAGCTCGCGCACGGCGCGCAGATTGGCCATCGATACGGGCTGTCCGCCGGCAGTGTTGTTGGTGACGGTCACGATGATGAAAGGCACACGCCCTTCGTTTTCGCTCACAGCCTTTTCAAGTTTGGCTATGTCAACGTTGCCTTTGAACGGATGCTCCAGCTGGGTGTCGCGGGCTTCGTCGATGGTGCAGTCAACCGCAAAAGCCTTGCGGCTTTCGATGTGGCCTTTGGTTGTATCGAAGTGTGAGTTGCCGGGCACCACGTCGCCCTCCTTCACAAGGGCGCTGAACAGCACGTTTTCAGCTGCGCGGCCCTGATGCGTGGGCACTACAATGGGGAAACCGGTGATGCGTTCGATAGTGTCTTTCATTTTGAAGAACGAGCGGGCGCCGGCATAACTTTCGTCGCCGGTCATCATGGCGGCCCACTGGCGGTCGCTCATTGCGCCGGTACCGGAGTCGGTGAGGAGGTCGATGTAGACCTGCTCGGCAGGGAGCTGAAACACATTGTAATGCGCGGCCTTGATCCATTCTTCGCGTTCTTCACGTGTGCTGGTGCGGATGGGCTCAACCATCTTGATGCGCCAGGATTCGGCAAAAGGTAATTCCATGGTATAGGTGATAAATTGTGAGGGGGTTATTGGGATTAACAATATGGATTATGGTGTGAGCGATGGCGGTTCAGAGAGAACCTCCTGAAGCATGCGCAATGCAGCTTCCGCATCATTGGCAAATGTACAAAGAGTTTTTCCTCCAAACAAAAAAAGCGCCCGAATTATCATAGTTTCATTCTGCGTCCATGTCTTCACAATTGCTAATCCGGTTTATCTCACTGAAAAGAACATGGCAATCAGGCGCAAGCATCTCTCTTAATCATCCAGACGCCCGCTTTCGGGGATTTCCGCCAGACGCTCATTGACGTATTCTATATCCATGAGGGCGTCATCAACCCAGGCCGACAGCTGGCTGAAATTCTCAAAGCCGAAAGTTTCAACAAGCTCTTTCTTCTGCTTTGAAGTCAATGTCTTGGGGGCAGTAAAGGCATCACGCAGCTGTTGGTAAGCCCATATCCCTCCGCAATCCTCTATCGGCTGGAAATCGCACTTCCACTTCGTGCATTCTGCCACATCGCCCCTGCGGTCGATAACCTCAAGCACACTCACCGTAAAAATCCAGTCATCACCGAAATCGTAGACATATTCGAGCTTGTCGCCCTTCTTGGCGAGAAAACCTGTCACCGGCGTGGCATCCGCATCGTGGGTCCACTCGTCAAGTCCGAATCCCGTGCCATCATCTGCCGGGATTCCTATCTGCAGGTCAGGATTATACGCCTGATGCTGGAACTGCCACAGATGGCAGTTCTCCAATCCCGCAACAGCCTGTATGGCATGATGAAGCTGAGAAAAATTGAAATCGGCAGGAATGACAATCTCGCGCCACATAGGCGGCTTGCTCACATCCTTCATCTGCACCTTGAGCCGCAGCGACTTGCAGCCCGCATCGGGCATGGGCTGCACCACCTCACCGGCAACATGACCGCAGCCATTTCCGTCAAATCTACAATCGGCAGCCATCGCCCTGAGCCTGTCCATCCGCTCCGATCTCGACTTACCGTCAGCCAAAAACGCGGCATACTCTTCGGGGGTGACATGCATCTCCGCCATCGCTGTCATGAGCATCATTTTCATGCCTTCATACTTCATCACATCCTTGTCGGCCGCACCGGCGGCGTTGCTGTGGCCAAACGGTTCCGGACCCTCAAGAATCACCCTACGTTTCTTTGTCATAAAATCCTGTCTTAAATTTTTTATTTTCACAAATCTACATCATCTCTACAACACATGCAACAACGCTGCTTTCCATTCTCAAATTTTCCCATAAATTAACGCACAAAACACTTATTTGATGAGCCACCGCCTCCGCATGACCGGGCGAATTGGGTTGCGCCATCGAGATAGCCGAGGAACAGATACATTGCACACTTAAGATGGCTGACAGAGCCGGCACCGTTGAGAAGCGCCTCGCCCGTAGAGGAAAGAATTGTGTAGAGCTGTTGCACAAAGTCATCCATATACATTGGGCGACGTTTCTTCGCATGAATCTCGGCAAAACTAAAGTATACGGAAACGGGATTGTTGAGAATCTTCAGTTCATTTTCTCTAAGATCGTTATTGGCAGTCTAGGCGTCCGCAGTGTCGGATGGCCCCCTTGAACGAGGCAGGCCACATCATGTGCATCTGCATCGGACAGCATGAATAGAACCTCCGCAGCTGTGTTGCCATGCGCGGCGAAGTAAAGTTTATGCTGCATAATCTTGAAGAACGGAACCGAAATCCACAGTCAACATTCATAGCGTATATGTCGAGCACCTGCTGATACATCACATTTCTGATGAACGGATGTCTCGTATTCGGTCAAGTAATTCTCGCCAATAAGCGCGCTGTTACCTTTCAGCCGTTCATCGCCATACTGAATCCCTTGATAATATACTCCTTCAACCGTTCCGTAGCCCACCGACGGAAGTTGGTGGCAATTTTCGACCAGATTTGATATTCCAAAGAGATGATCATATCGAGACTATAATAAATCATGTTGTATGATTTACCATCAGGGGCAATGGTTCGGAATCTCGGAATAACTGACACTTCATCAGGTTCGCCATCCTCCAATATATGTTTAATATGCTTACAGATATTAGGCTTACTTGTATTGTAAAGCTCGCAAAGCTGCTGCATGGAAATCCAAGCAGTATCTCCTGTGAAGTTCTCATCGCTGCGAGTTTCGCCGTCTAATTCAGTCTTTAATCTCTACATTCCGATTCTTCACAATCTCGGAGAAGATATATTTGGCACTAAACTTTTGAAGTTTCAGCTCTTCTTCCAGAGTATCGGAAATATTCTTTACGATAATACCAAATGCGTCAAATGCATCATCAATATCCTTCTTTGAAATTTCTTTGCGTTTGCCTTCCATAATCTCTTGACATTGTTGTCTTAGTTTAATGATTTCAGGAGATTTATGAGCAAATTCAAGAACTTCTTTAATTTTTTTCAGCTTAATATGTTTCATATGGTTCATTGGATTTTATGCTGTTCACATTTGAAATAATGGAATTCCATCCTTCAATGAGTAATGTTCTGTATTGATTTCAAAGTCAACGTTTATTGATTGGGCAACTATGTTCAGAAATTCTTGTAAACTGCTAATTGCCTTATCTTCGTTATCATGAATATTATAAGTCAGATAGCCAATACAATCATTATTGACGGTTTGTATATGAGAAAGACTATAAAAAGTATTATTATGAAGTGAAGCAATTCCTTTGGGTAGCCATTCTTGATCAGGCCAATCAAATTTTGATGTTTCACCTATCATAATATTTGTATCTGTTGAGATCTCATGATATGAGAACAACCAATTGGAAAGTGAACTTCTTGTTAACTTGCCGTAAACAAAAATAAACGTACTGACAACACCTTTTGAAGCTAACTTTTTAAAGGCCTTTAGGGTTGAATGAAAAGTTTTTTCATTTATGGAAGATTTTACCTCAATAACGGCATTAACATATTTTACATCTATCAATTTAGTATATCCAAAGATGCGAACTACACCACAATCTTTACGATGGATTATTATGTCACACTGATTTGATATCCATTTGTCACCTGTGTAGTCTACAACAAATCCTTGAGATGCTTCATAATCATCAGGGAGAAGATGGGACAATGTGTTCATCAACAAAAATTCTCCATATGCTCCCATGGATGGCTTATGTACATTTAAGAAAGACCTTACTTCAACAATCTGTTCAATAAGATTTGACGCAGCCTTTCGGTATTTTATTTCATTAGAAATTGTATTGTTCATACTATTCCGCCTCCTCAATTATATCTTCAAAATCAGGTAGTTTAGATATATAAAAATTCTTATGACCAATTGGGACATAAATTTTACTAATTTCCACATCCTCATTGAACATTTCTTCTGAGAAATATTTTAATGTTTTTGGAAATTTGATACTCTGTATATAAAAAAGACCACTAAAGGCCTCATCTCTAATTTTGCGAACCCCTTCTGGAATGATGTAAACATTGTTGATATCTTCTTGATAGGACTCGAAGTCTGTAGTAATAATTTCTGTCTTATCTGAATTTAGATATAAATTATGTTCAAATATAAAATTTTCATCAATTAACTGTTTAACCCTCCATTCGTCAAAGATAGATCTATAATGCGATAGGCTACCCTTAGGAACCTTAATCAAATTTAAATACGCACAAGTGCCAAATGCGTCTGGAGCTACATTAGTCTTATCGGACAGGAATGTAAAATCAATATTTTCTCTTCCTAAAAAATAAAATGCATTTCCTTTGATTTCTTTAAGAGATTTAGGGAAAGTAATACTTCCCACTATCCATGTGTTACTAAAAGCAAATTCATCAATTATTTCTAAGGATTGAGGGAATTTAATATTTTTTATACGAGTATGCCTAAAGGCTCCAAATCCAATTCTTTCAACGCCCTCAGGAATAATAAATTCCGTAGAATTAGAGCAATAAGAGATCAGTATTTTCCCGTCTGCACTATATAGAACGTTGTCTATAACCTTAAAACGTGGACTATTATTATGGATAATTGTATTCTGACAAAATGGGTTCCCATTTATAATTTCAACAGATTCTGGGATATGCATAACATACGGATTTGTTTTATTTTCAACATAATCAGGATTTCTGTTGGTAAATGCAAATGCTTGATCTCCAATATAGACTAATGAATTGGGTAATTTAATTGAATCAGGCAAATAACAACCGCGGAATGCATTTGCTCCTATAAAATTAACAGAAGCCGGAATCTCCAACTGTCTGAGTTTATTGCAATCCAAGAATGCCCCATTATTAATTATGCGAACCCCATCCCTTATGTTATATGTTTCTTTGTCAACACATCTAATGCTGACGAGTTCTCCTCCAATATCTTTCTTATAATAAGAGCTACCAGTTAAAACTAATCCTTTACAAGCATACCGAACTCCATCAGAATCATTATAATCACTCCCTGCGGTCGTAATATTGGAGACTTCATAAATTGCGAGTTTCGTGGCTAGTACAAATACATTCATTTGTTCATTACCAAACAGGCTCTGGTATTCTTCTTTCAGAAATAGTCTAATCAGAGCTTTGATAGATTCTGCGTCTTTGAATTTCCCCGCTTTTGTGTAATGCTGAATTGCTCGTGAGAAATCACACTCATGATTATTTTGATTGCTATAATAATCACCTAATAACCGATTAGCAATTACATTACTCTGTTCTTCCGCTGAATCATTATTGTTTTTATTCCCATTAAATGATTGAGGCGCCTCAAATGATTTATCGCAATTCGATTTAATCAACTCATGCCCATTTACGTCTGAGCACAGCAGGATTGAACACGTCCAGTCTCGTTCTTCATCTAATTGTCGTTTACTCAAATAGTTTTCATAATAGATATGTCCGTTAAAATTTGCAGCAAACGTTTTTAATCGTTGTGTTCGAACTTCGTTAACGATTGGCGAAACAATTACCAGTTCATTCTTCTCGGATTTTAGATTCGAGACAATATGAATAAGATGTTGAAGGTCGTAAGACTCAACATCTAAGATGTTTGAGAAGATGTGCAACGTCAGGACCTCCGGGGAAACATCAATATCCTCATCATTCAAATTATCAAAAGATTTATTCACGGCAACAATGTCCGTATTTGGATAAAAACAGGAGCACAGCAATTCTGCCCTTGATAATGCAAGTGAAGAAGGTTCAACTAATATAATCTTTGTGATCTTTTGCTTTGGATTATGTGCTGTTAAAAAGTCATGATAGCAAATGGAGGCTAATCCTTGTCCGCAACCATAGTCAATTATTTGTACTCGTTCCGTTTTAGAAATCCTATCGTGTATTTGACCGAATGCGAACTGAAGTTTCGCATTGTGCATTTTGCCAAAAGCATACATGTACATTTGTAATAGAGGCTCTGTGTCCAATACATCAATTCCTCTATTTAGTGACTCATGTAATTCGGCAGATAATCCAGATGGCAATTTGCGAACAAAGTCATATGCTATGTCCCATACCTTAATAAAGGATGGCTTATCCATATGTTCAATTAAATATGCATATGCAGTTTTACTCTCCTTCATTGTCCTGTAATAGTGTCAAAATGGTGATTATTGTTGTGTCTTTTCCAATTCGCTAACGCCGCTTCTTTGCTTGTGTTGGCATAGCAATACTCACAGAGATGTGGACATGTGTTATATTGGCCGATATCTTTGCTTACAATACATCCACAAAATTGACGTTGTCCTTTGTCCTTATTTTTCTTTCGTTTTACAGCGTAAGTATCTGAAGTAAGCATTATGGCTCCATCTGGAATCAGCAGTCGGTCTTCAAATTCCTCAAACATCGATGGCGCAGATGGTTGGACCATCTTGACCTCTACTTTTAAGAAGTCCATCAATTCTTTATCGCGATATGCAAAACGAATCATTAGGTCATCATCGATGCAACGGTTATGTTTAATTCCATACGTATCGATATCAATTTTCTCGCCGCATGTCGCGAGTTCGAAATTCCATCCACGTTCTCGATTCATTTTTGAGAGCATAGCTGCAAATTCATTCATCAGGTTTTCGTTCCACTCGATATAGTTGATACCATTCTTTTCTAGATTGGCCATTACTTTATGATATGAAACAATATCAGCGAAACTGAATACAAGTTTTTCTGTGTAACCCCTTAATTGATCACCGATGTTTTGTACTTTCCAAAGCAGATCTTCGATACTAATTTTATCCGTTATAATCATCGGATCAAATCTCCAGATGACACGCCCCTTCCCCAATTTATTCACCAGCATCTTGAAAGTTTCAATACGCTGCCCCACCGGAGGAACACCCTTCTCAAGCCCTTCCGTTTCGTAATCATTAAGAGTATATTGTATATAGCATCCTACATTTTGCTCGGTCAGATAATCAAGGTGCTCCAAAAGCGGTCTTGGATTCTTTGACCAGAAGACAATAAATCGAGTCTTGCTGTATGCAATATACGACGTGACACCATTGAAAGGATTGGTCCAAGCGGAGTATCCACGTTTCAATCTATCAAAGAACCAATCAGCATAAAAAGCTGGAATATCCGTGCTCCGGCTTGCTGATACAATCACCGGAGCCTGGGCTTCCGCACTCATACCAGAATCTAAAGTTATCCATATTTTGCCCGTTGATTTTTCCATGCTTAAAAACTATCAAAGAAAGTAGTCTGTTGGGGTCTTTGCCAAGTTGCTCAGTGAGCCATTTGCCGGGGTGTCAGGTTCCTGCCAATACATCTTTTATCCAATTTAACTTTTGTCGTTCTGTTTTTGTCCCCATCAATTGAGTTATAAAATTTGGACGCAAATTTAACGGAATACAATGAGATTGCATAGAAACATGTTTAGAAACATAATCCCAGTTAAACACGATATTAAAACTATTGGTGTCGTCTTCCTCCCATCCCTACGTTTCGGTTGAGTTGGTTTCAGCATCTTGTGCGCTTGCATCATGCAACGGTAGGCGAAGCGGCGGTCGTCTTCATCCGGATTGCGTCCCCACGGGAGATCTGATGAGGAGCCTCCGCCACCACAAGACTGGGCGAATTGGGAAGCTCCATCAAAATAGCCGAGAAACAGATACATGGCGCACCTCAGAAACCAAGATACTCACAAACCTTGGAAGATGGAGCGGATTTTAGCCAAGTTTATCCTAAATCCAATTTGTAACTTTCTGACTCTCAACGGCAATATTATGCGGTAATAGACAAGTGTATTTTGCGGTAAAAATCCGGGGCATACGATGGCATTTTATTTCAGTTCGAAGAGTAGTGAACCCTTGATGTCGCACGACGAAGCGCCTACTATGGCCTCGAACTTGCCCGGTTCGGCAACCCACTGATGTTTCTTGTCATCGAAGAAGCTCAGCGCAGTCTTGTCAACTGTGAAGCTGACAGTTTTTTCTTCACCGGGGGCAAGCTTCACCTTCCGGAAACCTTTCAGTTCCTTGACCGGACGAGGCAGGCTCGATTTCTTGTCGGCGATATAGAGCTGCACAATCTCGCTCCCCTCCCGGCTGCCGGTATTCTTCACATTTACAGAAACGGTGATAATGTCGTCAGCGGTCATTACCTTTTTATCGGCGGTCGGTTTGCCATATTCGAAAGAAGTGTAGCTCAGTCCATGACCGAACGGGAAAAGCGGAGTGGTCTTCTCTTTGTCGGCCCAGCGGTAGCCGACGAAAATATCGTCGTTGTAATACTCTCTGATGGTGTCGCCCCACTCTTTCGATGCGTCAAGCTCGGCCTTGTTGCCGGGATATTCCCCTGCGGCATGGGCGCCGACGTCGGCCAGACTCATCGGGAACGTAAACGGCAGCTTGCCCGAGGGGTTCACGTCACCCGACAGCACATCGGTGATGGCATTGCCTGCCTCCGAGCCGATAAACCACCCCTGCACCACGGCAGGCACATCCTTAATCCATGGCATGGCCACGGCATTGCCGGAAAGATTCACAACCACCAGATTGGAATTAACTCTGGCCAACTCGCTGATCAGGCGGTCCTGTCCGTAAGGCAGACCCAGCCCTTCGCGGTCGGCATCCTCGCAGTCCTGATGCGGAGCTTTGTTCAGGCCACCTACGAAAATCACGTAGTCTGCTCCGCGGGCAGCATCGACAGCCTCGGCAAGCAGTTCGTCGGCGCTCCGGCTGTCGGAAATATCCTGCACCTTCAGGCCGTCCTGCTCCATGACAGGGTCGCCCACATATCCGCGTACATAAACCACATCAACATCATCTCCGACACGCTGCTTCAGGCCGTCGAGCGGAGTAACCTCCCTGCGCGCCTTCAGCGACGAGCTGCCCCCGCCAACGGTCATCATTTTTATGGCGTTTTCACCTACCACAACAATCTTCCTTTTCCCCGTAAGATCGAGCGGCAGCAGGTTGCCATCGTTTTTAAGCAACACAATCCCTTCACCGGCAATACGGCGTGCGGCGGCGACATGCTCGGGCGAATTCATCGAGCCGAAAGGCTTAGACGGATTCATGGCCGTGCGGAAAATCAGCCGCAGCACATTGCCGGCCTTCTTGTCAAGTTCTTTGGTGTCCGTCTTACCCTCCTTGATGAGTTTCAGATAGGGATAAGCCATGAAATAACTGTCGTAGGCGTTTTTCATCCCCTCGGAAAGGCCGTTGGTCCATGAGCCGAACTCAAGGTCGAGACCACCGTCGATTGCCTGCTCCGTGTTGTGCACAGCACCCCAGTCAGAGATTACGGCCCCATCAAATCCCCACTCATCGCGAAGAATATCTTTCAGCAGGCGGCTGTTCTGGCAGACATGACGTCCCCTGTATAGATTGTAAGAACCCATTATCGACCATGAGCCACCCTCTGTCACTGCCGCCTTGAATGCCGGCAGATATATTTCATAGAGGGCACGGTCGCTCAGGTCGACGTCGGTGGTGTGGCGGCGCTGCTCCTGATTGTTGAGCGCATAGTGTTTCACACAGGTGGCCACTCCGTTGGATTGTACACCTTTGATATATGGCACGACCATTACCGAAGCGAGATAGGGGTCCTCACCCATATACTCGAAATTACGGCCGTTGAGCGGAGTGCGGTAGATATTCACACCCGGGCCGAGCAACACATCCTTCTCGCGGTAACGAGCCTCCTCGCCAATGCTTTTTCCATAGAGAGCCGCCATTTCCGGATTCCATGTAGCCGCAAGGCATGTCAGTGCCGGGAAAGCAGTGCATGAGTCGTTTGTCCAGTCGGCCTGATTCCATTCATCCCAGAACACCTCCGGACGGATGCCGTGGGGACCGTCAGTACACCATAGTTCGGGAATGCCAAGACGCTGCACCCCCGGCGAACTGAATTTCGACTGAGCGTGGATGATGGCAACCTTCTCCTCTGTGGTCATGCGGCTGAGCGCATCCTGCACCCTTTCTTCAATCGGACGGTTGACATCGAGATAAGGCGCCGGCGCATTGTCGGCGAATGCTGCGATTGCCGGCATCAGTGCCGACAATCCGATGGCCGCAGCCATCATTGCTCTCATAAATTTCATATTTCAGTTGTCTGTTTAAATTGTATGCGGTACTATTCAATTTCCACCTTGATTTGGCGGCAGAGTATGGTTTTGCGTTTCACTCCTGTCTCGTCGGGATAATAGAAGTCGCTGTAGAATATCAAAGCACTGTTGTCGCCGATTGCCAGAAGCTCAGGATTGTTGCACGAGCCCACCCATTCATGAAATGTAACCGGATGGTCTGCGGGTATGTTGCCGAGGGTGGAGCGGTCGGCCGGAGTCATCACCTCAAGCGGCTCGCTCCAGGCGGTGCCTCCGTCGTCGAGCGATGCCTGCACGAAAGTGCCGGGGCGCGCGTAGCATATCAGCGTCGTGCCGCAAGGCAGATTCACCAGCCTCGGCAGCGTGCCAAGGTCAGAGAATTTTTCGGGTCGGCTCCAGCTCTTGCCCATGTCGGCCGACCGGCTCCAGTACATCGGCGACCATTCCTCGCCGGTACTCGCAAACCAGTTGGAGCGGAAAAACCACACCATCGACCCGTCCGGCATCCACTCGAAGTCACTGTCGCTGAAACCGCCGCTGAGATAGGGATATCTGTCGCCGTCGGCGGGATATTCCATATGCGCCACCCGGCTGAAAGTCTTCCCCATATCATCTGAACGGAAAAGCTCCGCCGAATAGTATGGACTGTATTGCCCGTTGGCCGGATTGATATGCCCTTCGCCGGAGAAAGCGCTGACCCACACGGCCCCGTCGGGTCCGAGCTTCATGTTTCCGCGTGGAAATATCGACTTCATCACATGGCGGTCGCCCTGCGAATGCACCACCCGCGTCAGCCCGGGCCACTCCACCGGCACCATCTCTTTCACCGGCTCTTTCTCTCCGGCTTTGATTCTAAGAGCCGTCCACTCTTTGCGGCATAACGGTTCGGGCAGGCGGTCAGCGTCATAAGCCCGGATCTCCGTGCCCCACATCCAATAGGTTATACCGTCGGGCACGGGTAGTGTCCCCTCCGGGGCCTGCCGGGTGAAGTCGTAGCCC
>ERZ772872.3618-NODE-3618-length-11373-cov-3.016081_pt1 | contig 11373 bp, 8 predicted proteins | sample MGYA00512132_ERZ772872 | MGnify/ENA primary metagenome ERZ772872 (study PRJEB29015, sample SAMEA2737724) | human gut metagenome | biome: human gut; feature: human-associated habitat; material: faeces | place: China | collected 2012 ... | reverse complement strand
AGGAAAAAAAGAAATCCCCGGATAAAATAAGCGTGGCATGACGGAAAGGATGGATGCCCTTGAGACTACAGGCGACAGAAGATGATGTATATCATCTGATGGACCTTAAAGAACAGTATTTTATTATGACAGCAATATGCAGTGTGGCAGAGGGAATCAGCGCATACTTTTTCATATACCAGAAAAGATGCTGGGATCTTGTATATTTGTGTACTGCACTGGCGCTTGCGATAATCCTGCTTCTTCGTCAGGCCATAAAAATCAGCCGGAGGATCATGGAGGCAGAAAACTGTTATATGGCACTTGAAGAGGACAGCCTGGCAGTCTGCCAGCCGGAAAAAAACGGAAAATATGAGTCCTGCAGGATCTTTTACGATGAGATGGATAAGATCGTAGAAGGAACCAGACGAGGAATTCCGGAATTTTATATCGTGATCCGAAAAGAAGGGAAAGAACAGAAAAGCTTTTTCCTTTTGGATGAAGAAGAACAGGAACGGGATGTTTTCTGTGTACGATCCTTTGGCTTTGACAATCAGGGATTCATGGAGTTTTATCGGAAACTCAGGTGGATCGTACCGGGAAGAACAAGGATTATCGGGACCAAAACACAGGAAGTATGGAAACTGCGGCGGCCGAATATCGGAATCTGTACGGCAGCAGGCATGCTTTTGGGGTATGTACTTCCAAAACTCCTGGAAATGATGTATGGGTAACAAGTTATATGAAAGAAAACAGATCAGAAGCAGAGATTAGAAAGAGTGAAAATGACAAGGAGGAAATGTCATGAGATGGTATACAGCAATCGGAATGAAAAAAGATGATGCAGATGGAAGGTTTTGTGTCTGGGTAGATGGGGAAGAAAAAGTACTTACAGAAATGGAAACTATTTTGTGGGCTGCGCTCACCTGGTCTTTCTGTGAAGAGGATAAGGTCCACTCCCAGATGCATCGTCTTCTTGTATTTAGCCTTGGAGAAAAACAGGCACAGGAATGGGCGGACAAAGAGGATTTTCAGTTTTGCCTGAACCGTCTGGTAAAGCGGGGCCTGGTTGTGCTGACAGAAGGATGTACCAGAGAGGAAGCTGTATACAGCATTATCAGCCGGTCAGTCATGGCTCCCATGGCCTTTTCACGGACAGAACGCATGAAGCATTTTATGGAAGCCCTTTCCATGGGAAAAGGACTGAAGTTTTCACTGAGGGCTTTTAAAAAGCCGCTGCTTACAGAAGAGGAATACCAGCTACTTTCCTATCTTCAAAGAGAAGGGGATGTTTCCTGCCACCTGAAATGTTTAAAAGAAGAGGCAAAAAGCAGGGAACCCAATTTAGCAGATTCCCTCCAGGAACACATCCAACGGGAATTTATAAGCCGTGTAGCGCAGCTTTACTATAAGAAACAGCTTGTGATCGACAACATAAGAAGGGAGGACTGCCTTGAAGCAAACGGAACATCCGTATTGGCACAGGCTGTATAGATGCTTGGAAGATTTTGGAACACGTTATCAGAATATACCGGATTTTTTTAAGGACAGGATCCAGCGATATGGTATCCTGTCTCTTTTTATCCTGCTTTTCGGATCATTTATGGGAACATGGATGAAAGACAAAACTTTTATTTTCTGGTCTTTCCTGCTTGGGATTATCGGGTTTATAAGAACATATCTTATTTTCCGCACCGCGGATAAAAAGACCTATGAAATCGTGGAAGGGCTGGTAACCGGGATAGACGGGAAAAATCCATTTGCAAGATTACGGAAAATCCGGGTGAGTGATCCGGCCGGACGGCAGAGTGAACTTTTGCTGGATAAAAACGTAAAAGTTTTGGAGGGAAAACGCTATCGGTTTTATTTTGGCATAAATGAAAAGAAGCTGGTAGGAATCCGCCGGGTGGATGCAGCACTCAATAACGGGACTTTTTTGGGAAACGAAGAAATATAAGAGGAAGAGATTCCTTTTATAGCAGGGAGGGGAGCACCAGGCATGGTTCGATTCCATGCTGCCCTGTTTCCGCAAAAGACTATTGCGGGAAATACAGCAAAGGAGAGAAGGATATGTCAGAAACACTACAGGGAACCGTGAAATGGTTCAGCGCACAGAAAGGATACGGTTTTATCACCGGTGAAGACGGGATTGATTATTTCGCCCACTTTTCGGAGATCCAGATGGATGGATACCGGAAATTAAGCGGTGGCCAGCCGGTCCTTTTTGAAGCAGGGACGGATGCCAACGGGCGAAGCCTTGCCAAAAATATTTCCCCGGCGGATCCAAACGCTGAGTAAGACGTTTTCATAGTGCATGTACAGATTACCTATTCCCCTCAGATACATGCATTTATGCAGACGGATGAAAAGACAGGCGGTATCATGCCGCCTGTCACAACATGTAGCAGAATAATAAAGATAACTCACACAATAACACAATATATAGTTAAAATTAATTGACAACCACAAAATGTTGTGGTAGTCTTTAAATGAAAAATAATTTAACAGTCTATAAAAGACTGTGGTTATTCTTTAGTTCCGGACATTCCGGAAGAAACACTTTGGGGCGGTCTTGCCCTTAATGAGAAAAAATGGATATGCAAAATATAAGGAAGATGCAAGAAGGAAAGAAGATTCTTTTTGTGTCTTTTTTTATTGCATAAAAAGCAGAAAGGAGGAGCACGAATGAAACTGTCAGTTAAGGAAACTGCAAAAAGAAATACCTTAAGAACATCAAAAAAAGAAAACACATTGTAAAATCAGGAGGGTCGATTATGGAGACAATTAAATGGGAAAACGCAAATGCACTGGAAATTGGAATGCTTATGGAGATGGCAGAAGACGGCTATGTATTTTGCATCGAAGATGGAAAGATACAGGCTGTTGAAGTCCGGATTTTCAGCTAGCATGGAAAGGCGGACATTATGTATTATAAAGATGACTTTTATAAGGAGTTCCGGACAGAAAAGGAACTGTGCGAGTATCTGGAAGAGATAGACAGCCGGGCAGAATGGATCCGGATCACCAGTAAGAAATTAAAGGTGGCAGCTGCAGGAGAGGAAACCTGTACAGAGGTTCCGGGCATTTCCCTGGAAGCACTGGAAAAAGATACCTTATCTCATTCCAGGCTGGTTCTTATCCTGCCCGAGAGGATCTGTTATATAGGAAATTCAGCAATCAAATCGTTGAAAGGACGGGCCAGGATTGATGGCAAAGCCCTGGCAGATGTCGATAAGAAAACACTGGCAGAGATCTTGAATAAATGCCTGAAGGTTGCGAGAGGAAGAGCACTGATCCGTTTCTGTGAAGGAAAAATAAGGGCAGTCCTGTCCGGTGATGAAAAAGATTATGCCATCATATCCATGCCGGATATGTACATGGTTACCTCGGCATATATCCATGGGGACTATGAGAAGGCAACGTTTTTAAACGGCTATGCAGATCATTATTCTGTTACGGCGTCCTGGCAGCTGGAAGATACGAAACTTACAGATGTTTATAAGGAACTGATGCAGAATTATGGAAGAAAGACCGATAAGGACATAAAAGCAGTTGTACGGATCACTACGTCAGACGTTGGTGTGTCCGGAGCGAATATTTTTTATTCCCTGCAGGAGCCGACAAGAAATGTGATCCTTGGCAATGCCCTGAAGGTTACGCACAAAAACTGTAAAGGAATGGAAGATTTCACGGAAAACATAGAGTCGATCTTCGATTACTACCGGGAAGTCTTAAAAGGGGTCATGCGGCTGTATGATATCTGGATCGAGCATCCGGCAAATGCCATGGCAGGGATCATGAAGCAGGCGGGATTTGGAAAAAAACTGCTTGCAGAAACCGTGGAGCAGTTTAAGGCTACTACTGGGGATGAGCCATGCAGCGCATACGAGATCTACTGTGGGATCTGTGAATCCATTACCATTGCAAGGCAGGAAAAGACGAATGAGAGAGGACTTTTAGCTCTGGAAGAAAAAATTGCCGGCTGTGTGTCAAAACGCTGGCATGAATATGATATTCCTGGCACTGTAAAATACTAACAGGATTTAAAAGAATGGAGACAGTATGGACTGTCTTTTTTTGATGGGAGGAAAACATGAAGGTTACGAATGGAAAAGATGTGGCAAGGCTGCTGGTAGATGAATACTTGAACTGCCATCCCACCGGACACAAAAAATTTATGGAGTCCATGGCAAAAGAGCAGCAGGAAATAAAAGACAATTACACTTATCTTGGGTTTGCCTGGCTAAAAGGTCTTTCAGAGGTCAGATATTACGACCTTCGAAACGAAGCATCGAAACTGATGGCCGATGATCTGTGTCTGCATGTAAAGGAACAGCCAGAAAGGGTGCGCCTGGTGTATGAAGGTGCAGAGGAAATGGAGATCAATCCTTCAGATGAAGAGCAGATGGCAAAAATGTTTACCTGCTACCTGCTTGCAGGAAGTATGGACGGATATGGGGAATTTGTGGATTATGCCCTTGATACCCACCGGACACTGCAGCAGAACCTGACACGGTTTTTTGTGGAATGGTTTGCAAAAGCAGAAAAAGGCTCTGCATTTTTAAAACGGGCAAAGATGGTGTATTCCAGGTATTCCCTGCCATATATCTAAATTACGGAGGTATGTGATGGATAGAAAACTTCCGGACTGGTTAAAAGAGAGCAGGGAGGCAGAAAAACTGATCGCATGGCTGAAATCGCCGGATTGTGAAGTAAAAGAATTTTCCGGACAGCTGTTTATAAAGGCAAGATATGGAAACTGTTTCTTTTTCTTTGACTGTTTAAAGGAAAACAGAAAAACAGACCGGAACTGGTGTGCCGTGATCCACATGCCGGAGTATTCCCTTTATGAAGCAGAAGATCTTTTTCTGAAGCCGATCGGGATACCGGATGATTTTGGTTTTCCTGTGCGTGAGGATCTGATCCCGAAACTGGAAACACAGATAAGCCGCATTGGAAAGAAACTTATCCGGGAACAATGGGATGAACTTTTGTTAAAAGGCGGGTATGCAGCTTCACAGATGATCCCGGAGATCAGCAGGGTTTATATCCAGCTAAATGCAGACCGTTTTATTAAAAAAGGAAAGCGGCCGGAGGATCTGATCTATCAGCCGCAGTTTCATTTTGCGGATATGAAGTGGGAATTTTCTGATTGGATGTTTCTGGAATATTTAAGCAACCCACAGCGGGCAGCAGAGCTTTTCGCCCAGAAGTGGCTGCTTGAAAAACTTCCGGAGATCTCAAAAAAGAAGATCTGTATCGGATGTATCCGGGAGGAAATGGAAGAAATGTTAAAAAAGACTGGGACAGGGCCGGAGGTAAGCCTTCCGCGTTCTGCTTAGTATAAAAAATGAAAAAATCAGGAGGAAACGAATAATATGGGTAAATACAATTACATGAATCTGAACCAGAAGATGATCAAGATCAGAAGAAAGGTGCCGAAGCTGATCCGCAAACGGTACAGTGAGGACGTTACTTATGATTTTGTAAAACTGGATGATATTTATGAATGCCTGACACCGGCCCTTAATAAATACGGGGTCGATTTTGACATCTTAAGTGAAAGACCGACACAGATGGACGAACAGGGCAATTCCGTGTTTTTAAAGGAAATGGGAGCACTCTGGAGATATGAGGCTGACCTGGAACTGTGCTGGACCAATGCAGACCGTCCGGGAGACAAGGTACGGAGCTTTTTGCATGTCATTGGAACCAATGAAGCACCGGATAAAGCAAAAGGTGCGGCATGGACGTATGGCCTGAAGTATTATTTCTTAAATAAATTCAACATCATGCAGGCATCTGGAATAGACGATCCGGACATGCGTGGGACGGAAAAAGAAGAAATGCCGAAGCAGGAAGCTTCCGTAAAACCGGAAAAGCCGAAAAAGAAACAGGAAAAGACAGAAAGAAAAGAAACCGCAGCAAAGCAGGAGCAAACGGAACCGGTCAGGGAAAAGAAAACGGACCGTAAAAAACTGCGTGATGGAAATGCCATATCCGAAGATCCTGTAAAAGTGGAATATGCAGTAACGGATACAGAAGAAAACCTGCCTAGACAGATGACTTTTGGAATGGAAGAAAGTGAAAGCGGACTGGAAGAATTTTCCGATGAAGAAACCAAAGCGGAAGATCCGGTTCAGACCGAGGAAATCTCCGTAGATGAGGAAATTACTGCCGAGACGGATGCAGACGGTTTCCGTGCAGTAGAAGAAACGGATGAAGTTCCATTTGATGAGGATGATGAGATTTCTTTTGATGCAGAAGAAGAGGAAGAAACACCAGAAGAGACGGCAGAGGAAACGGTAGAGGATATAGATAACGTAGAGGATGCAGAAGACGAAGTGAAATGGGCAGAAAAGGTTATCTGCAATTTTGGTGTCTATGCCGGAACCCCTCTTGGGGAAATGATGCAGGATGCCAGAGGTTACCAGACGATCAAATGGCTGGTACAGCGTTACAAAGGCCAGAATCAGGAAATAAAGAAAGCTGCGAAGATTCTTTTGGATCATGAAAAGGAAATGCAAAAAGCAGCCTGAAAACAGAGAAATAGTTTGAGGTGGCTCCGGGAACGGGGCCATCTTTTATGAAAAGGAGGAAGGCATGTATGCCAGAGAATCGTTTACGATCGCAGAAGTAGCAGATCTTTTGTCAATCCGAAGACTGAGTGATTCTTACCAGGACGAATTTCCGGTGGAATGTCCTTTTTGCGGGGATTTAAGAGGAAAATGCGGTTTTTGCATCTGCAAAAATGGAGAACTGAAAAATGTTTACCATTGCTATCATTGCGGAGCATCCGGAAACATGCTGACACTGTATGCGGAACTATCCGGCATTTATGGAAGGAACCGGTATAAAGAAGCCTACCGTGAGATAAGGCAGGCACTTTCTTTTTCTGGAACGGATGAAAGGCAGCAGGCCACGACACGAAATGGGTTCGTTTCTATCGTTTCTAAAAAGAAACGCATTTCCCTTACGGAAGAGGAATGGGATTACCGGGACCAGGTATATAAGGAGATGCTCACTTTTCTTAAGCTTAAGGAAACACACCGGAGGAACCTCCTCCTACGTGGGCTGACGTTAAATGAGGTCAGACAGATGGAAGAACGAGGTTTTTTAAGTACGGATGAGGAGAATTCCGTGGCCATTGCCAGAAAGCTCTTAAAAAAGGGATTTCGCCTGGATGGGGTTCCTGGATTTTTCATCAACCGGGATGGTGACTGGGAAGCTGCTTTTTATAGGAAGAATAACGGGTATCTTTGCCCGGTCCGGGATGGGAAGGAACGGATCATAGGATTCCAGATCCGGCTGGATGTTCCTTTAAAAGAACGGAAGTACCTCTGGTTTACCAGCAGCGGCTTAGAAAAAGGCACATCAAGCGGCAGCCCGGCAGGAATGTTTGGGAAAATAAAGGATGGCACGGTTTACGTAACAGAAGGGATCTTAAAGGCAGAGATCGCATGGATGTGTACAGGAAATCCTTATATCGGAGTCCCTGGAGTTTCCAATCATAAAGGACTGGAAACTGTCTTGCGAAAACTGAAAGAGCAGGGGTTAAAAAGAGTTTACGAATGTTACGACATGGATAAAATGATGGAATTGTCCTGTAAGCACGATGAAAAAAGTGCGTGCCGGCAATGTGAACATGGAATTCATCTGTATCATGGAGAATGCCCCAGAAAGCGCAGAAAGAGGGACATGATCCGAAAAGGCTGTATAAAACTATATGAGATCTGTGAGGAACTGAATGTATCCTGCAAAAGAGTCACCTGGGATACCGATGCATCCGGTACCTGGATGGAACACTACAAAGGCGTGGATGACTGGATCCTTCAAAAAGAGGAAAAAGAACACAGGAAGACGGCATAAAATGTTTGGTCAGATAAAAGGGAAACTGGAATTTTTTTCAGTTTCCTTTTTATCTGGCTGAAAAAGCCGGAAGAAAGGAGAAAGCGATGCAGATAAGAGACGGACCAAAAGAAAACTGCAGGGAAAAAAGCGATCATGAAAGGAGAACGTGCACTTGGAAAAAAACTGGAAGAAAAGATGGATGGCGGGTGCGATGGCTTTTGCTCTGTGCTGCACTACGCTCTTGCAGACAGGAGCTTCTGCAGTATCCGCCGCTGAGGTGGGAGGCGTTTCCGCACAGAGCGAGACGCAGATCGAGGTACAGACAGAAACGCAGACGGAGAAAAGCGAGGAGGAACTGATCGAGGAAACCGTTGCTGATCCGGAACTTGCGCTTATGGTTACCGAAGGGGAAGCCTTTGATATCCAGAATGATTTTACAGGACTGAAACTCTCTGACGGAGACCATGTGGAACTGAAAAAAGCAGCAATGGAAGACGGGACTGTATTTGATTATAACCATGCGGGAACCTATAAATGCGTATATCTTGTTACACCCGCATCCGGGGAAGCCTATCTGGTTGCCAGAAACATTACTGTGACACCAAGGGAAGCAGAAACAGACGGATCCAATGGCGGTCAGGAACAGGAAACCGGCGATGACGAACCGGAGGCAGACCCCGTCCTCCCGACCATAAGCCCGGAAGATGCCCCGGAAACCCTGGAAGAGCCGGAAGAAACGGAGGAGCCAGAAGAAGAGGAAGCAGAAGAATTTTCCGATGAGGAAACAGAGGATGGAAGCCATCAGGTTGACATTGTACAGGGAAATGAATTCAATATTGAACTGGACCACGAGGACGGACGTTACCAGACGGGGGAGATGGTCAACTTTTCCGGTGATATCCCGCAGGGAAGCCTGATCGCAGTGGGAACAAGTCTTGTCGAAGCAAACCAGACAGAGAATACCGAAGATCTTCTGTATGCAGAAGTAAGCTACGATGAGGGAACAAATTCCTTCAGCTTTGAGATGCCGGAAGATGATGTTGCATTAAGTGTGCTATATGACCAGGCTGAGGGCGGTATTAGTACCGTGGCAGCTTCCGATGGAGACTTGTGGGATGATTCAACAGACATTGAAGCTAATACCTATTACTATTATTCAGATGGAAAACTGCATCCTTTTGATTCTGTTATGGGACAGGGCGGAAATGATTCCTATAAGTATATCCGTTACAAAGCAGGCGGAAAGACTTATACCGTCTATGCATACTGCATGCAGCACAGTAAACAGTCCCCGCCAAGTGGAACGACTTATAAAAATATGGTCGAACTGGATGAAGGCGGCGATGACCGTTATTTAAGGAAGGCCATGTTTTACGGATATGGCGGTCCCGGATGGGGCGGCACATTCAACGGCTATAATATCAAATCCATCATGGAAAAATACGGCTGTTCCTCCGAGACCCGTGCAATGCAGCATTATCTGGTCGATTATTTATATGACGGGGAATCCGGATTTGGCGGATCCCTTTCGACAACTGCCAAAAACATGTTAAAAGAGATCAAGGCAGCCCTTGCAAAGATGCCGGATCCAACGACCATGGAGCTGACACCTGGGCTCAGTGCTTCTGCAAATGGAAACCAGAGCCCGACCTTCACATGGAAGGCAAACGCAGCTTTTGTGATCACGATCCATCTGGAAAACGGGGTCTCCCTTGTAAATGAGACGACAGGAAAAACCGGGACCGGAAATGTGAGCGTAAAGGGCGGTGAAAAATTCCATCTGGAAGCAACCACCCAGAATATTGGAAGCCTGAAAGGAAAATATGCGATCACATCCAACTATCCGCTTAATTTCCATGCCATGCTCTTAAAGCTGGCGAACAGCCAGGATATCGGCTTTGGATATTATACCGATACACTGGAGCTGAATCTGGAGGTAGACTGGCCGGATGAAGCAACGGTCAAGATCATCAAAAAAGATAAGGGAAGCAACGCGCTCCTTGCAGGTGCCGTTTACGGCATCTATGCAGATGAAGCCTGCACGAAACTTATCAAAAAAATGCCGGCAACAAATGCAAAAGGGGAATCCGAAGTAAAGATCACCAAAACACAGGATACCGTTTACCTTCGTGAGATTTCAGGCCCGTCCGGATATGTGCTGGATACGAAAGCCTATGGGGTAAAACTGGTCGTGGGGCAGACCGCTTCCAAGAACTTAACGGATAAAGAGCAAAAAGGTGCACTCACCATTTATAAAGAAGGAGAAGTGCTTACTGGAGCGACCGTCACGGAAGATGGTGTGACCTTTGCCTACGAAAAACGGAAATTGAAAGGAGCCGTTTACAGTGTTTATGCAGGTGCAGATATCAAGGCGGCAGATGGCACCCTCATCTATAAAAAAGGTGCACTTGTCAAGGATAATCTGGTTACCGGAGATGACGGAAGCGTTACGTTAAAGGATCTCTATCTTGGCACCTACACAGTAACCGAGACGAAAGCTCCGGATAATTATGTATGCAAAGGAGAGTCTAAGACTGTTGAGCTTGTGTATGCAGGCCAGACCGTAGAAGTGCAGACTGTCAGTGCAACATTTTTAAATGAACGCCAGAAGGCTGCAGTCCGTGTGGAAAAGCAGGACGAAGAGACAAAAAATCCGCTCTCCGGAGGCATCTACGGGCTGTATGCAGCAGAAGATATCAAAGTTGATGGTAAGACCGTTGTTCCCAAAGGAACCCTGATCGAAAAAGCAACGACCGGAGCCGATGGAAAAGCTTCTTATAAAGCGGAACTTCCGATTAATTACAGCTACAGCATCCGGGAGATCCAGGCACCGGAACTTTACCTTAGAAACAGTGAGGATACTTACACCTTCACTTTTAAGTTCACCAATGATAAGGAAGAAAAGGTAAACTTTAGCCATACCTTTACAAATAAGCGTGTAAATGCAACAATCGACCTGGTAAAAGAAGACAGCGAGACAGGAAACAGCGCACAGGGAGATGCCGTATTTGAAGGAGCCATTTACGGGCTCTATGCAAGGGAAGACATTAACCATCCGGATGGCAGGAGCGGAGTCCTTTATAAAAAGGACGAGCAGGTAGCTACCCTGACGACCGATAAAGAGGGAAAAGCAAGCGTAAGCAACCTGTATCTTGGAAAGTATTATTTGAAGGAGATCACGCCTCCAGTAGGTTATCTTCTGGACGAAGAGGAGCATGATGTAAACTGTAACTACGAAGGAGACCAGGTAGAGACGGTAAAACGAAATACCGTTTCCAAAGAAGACGTGATCAAACAGCCATTCCAGTTGATTAAAGCAGCGGATAATGATAAGACCGATGCGGATCTTTTAAAAGGTGCCGGATTCTCTGCTTATCTGATCAGCAGCCTGACTGTAAAGGACGATGGAAGCTATGACTTTACAAATGCGACCCCGATCGTTCTTACGGAAGACGGAAAAACAGAAATGTTTACCGATGAACGCGGCTATGCGTGCAGCATCCCGATTCCTTATGGACGCTACATTGTCCGTGAGACTACAAC
>ERZ772872.3615-NODE-3615-length-11395-cov-3.110758_pt1 | contig 11395 bp, 18 predicted proteins | sample MGYA00512132_ERZ772872 | MGnify/ENA primary metagenome ERZ772872 (study PRJEB29015, sample SAMEA2737724) | human gut metagenome | biome: human gut; feature: human-associated habitat; material: faeces | place: China | collected 2012 ... | reverse complement strand
AAAAAAACGGTGACCATGTTATCATCTGCAATGATTCTTACTACAGTTATGCAGATGAAGGTAGAATCTAAGTGAGCAGAGTAGCACAACCTTAAAAATAGGTTGTGACTACTTTTTCAAGAAAAAGTAGCAAAACAATTAAATGACAAACATTATGAAGTGGATTGAAATGATGGTTAAGAAATTGACCGCAAGATATATGAGCCTGAACCGTCAGTTTAAGGTACAACGGCATACCATTGTGTGCCAGAGCGGTATGGAGGACTATGTTAGTGTAACGATAGACTGTACTGAATCTTTCAGCTTTGACTTTTGGACAAAGGAACTTACCTGTGAATATGGCAGCAGATACTTTGATGATGTATCAGAAGCATTCAGAAAAGTGTACGGAAATATTACCATTATCAATAACTCTAAATGACTGTATTATGGAAAAGAACTATGAAACTTTGCGCATTAAATTCAACAAACCGCTTGCTGAAATAGATAAGGAGTTCGATGAAGAAAAGGAAATGTTCGGTGTAGAGAGCTTAAAGGAGTTCATAGACGGATATGAATCTTCAAGGTTTACTCAAATAAGCGAAACGGAAGCTATTATCACTTCTGAATACAACATGAACCATATCGTTGACTGGATAGAGAGGTTTGCCGAAGATATGGTTTACTCTTAATCTGATTATGTCACAGAATCAAAATGCTATTAATTTTCAAAATCTACCGATATGAACACAACAACGATACATCCGGCAGAAGTATATCTCCGTAACCCCAACAACCCATCTTCACTGTACGTAAAAATCAACGGTAAGCGCAGAAGGCTTTTTATCAATCGTCAGGAAGGAGTGATAGGTATAATCGCAGAGAGGAAGAAAAGGAAAGGCTATAGGTTTTATGATTGGGCATCCATTCAGGCTGTTTATTATCCGACCGGTGAGGATGATAAGGAAACCGTCAGAAAAGAGGTCTTGAAATATAAGAAGCTGGCGAGGCTGGCTTCACATACCAACGCCTGGCTAAGACAGATTGCAGATGCAGATCCGGAGAAGTCACTGTTTGAAAACCATATCACGACAGGAACCACCATTGACGGAAAATGTATCAGACTGAGCACCATCGAGAAGTATTGCGGCTACATGGTGATGGAGTGTTTCAGGGAAGCCTTCAAAAAGAAGGAGAAGTATTCAAGCTACAGGTTTGACTTTTGTGGCTATGACGGCACACTCTGGTGTGAACCCCGTGAGGACGGTGACATGGTAGCAGGCTTTATGAAGGAATACCGAAATACCGGGAACGGCTATTATTATCTGCTTATCAATGACAATACCATGATAGGCTATGACATTGACTGACTCTTTTTTCCCTATCCTTTGGTTCAATGTATAAAGGATAGGGTATAATAAACAATTATACAACACTTTAATTTGTTATCTTATGAAACCGGAAATAATTATTCAGCAAGGCTTGAAAAGTGCCAATATATTACTTAAGAATGCACAGCAGAGAGCTGCAGAACTTGACCACCTGAAGGGAGAGCTTGTAATAATCACAGATGCAAACGGCAAGACCTTCAAAGGCTTTTTCAGGAGTGTTGAGTTCATCATCATGGACAACACGATTACCGCCAGATATACAGTCTGCCATATTCTTGAATGTAACGGCTTTATAATGCCATCAGAACATACTGACGAAGTATATGACGCTGTGGATATCCGCAAGACATCCTACAAGAACTACAGATATAAAGTTTAACCCTATAGAGCACTTTGATATGAAAATAAAACTTTCACCTTATACAATCGCATCAAACTGTACTGACCTTATTGACATCCGTGACGGTATCAATGAAATCCAGGAAGAAATGAAAAGACTTGTTTCCGAAGGAAAGAATGTTCCGTCATTCTTCTACTCCAGGTTGTCGAAGCTCCAGGCAAAGAGGAAAAAATTTGAACAGAAAAACCAGATTCACATGAATGTGACCATCCGTTTCTTCATAGACGAGGAAACTCTTACAATGGCTGTACGCCATTGCCTGCACTTCCAGATAGAGCCATCTTTTCCGAACGTAAAGAAAGCCATCAGGAATGCAGTCCTGAACAACGGCAAATCCATCATTGATTTCCCTGAATCCTGGGGTGATGACCTTATGGATGTTGAGAATGAGAAGGTAAATGAGGCATTGAGGAAGATACGGACACAGTTTGGTTTCTAGTCCTTTTCTTTCCCTTTGGTGAATCTGTAAACGATTATTCAAGAGTACTTGATTTCCAGTATAAATTATTGTTGGTATATTTGCCAACATAAATATAATTTCTTACATTTGTGAAGTAACTTTAAGCGTGGGGGCAACACGGTAAATTCTGCATTACTATATGAAAACATTAAAGACATTCGTTCAGGAATCCCTCCAGTTCTATCAGGAACACCCTGAATGTTTCAAGCATTCCTATTCTAAGCGTATGGGAGGCACCCAGACAGTAGTCATTGAAGGACTGGGTGAGTATTATTTCGATGACCGGGATTACTATTCCGGAAGGGGCAAAAAGTACAATAACGACTTCATACATGAACATCTGGGCAATATTCAGGTTACGAAAGCTGAATTTGACGAGAGAGTACAGTCAAGAGCCAAATCCCTTTATAATATGCAGAAGTCCAGAATTCAGGCTGCACGTGAGTATAGAAAATCCTATAACCAGGCTGCTGAGAAGATTGGCAGAGAACGGCTCGATGAAGGTCTGGAGCTTGTAAAGAGTTTCACTGACAAAACTTATCTTTTCATTGATAATGTCATGCTATACAAAGCCTACAAGTCTGAACATGTTTCCATTGAAATAGTCTCTGACGAATACAGAAACGGATTCAACTGGGATGAATGGTACAGCGCACCTTATGCTGCTGATCTCGGAATGACACCTGACAACAAGAACCTGTTTATCTGTTAGGTGCATTTGAGTACTTCATATTTATAATAAATCAATAACATGAATGCGAGACGATTGCTCGGTAAGCAGATAACTGATTACCGTAATTTGCGAGGCTTGACTTTGCGCCAGCTGGCCGATATGGCTGGCGTAAACTATGCCAATATATGTAAGATTGAGAATGGGAAATATAATGTCAGTGTAGATATTATTGACAGGATATGCTCGGTACTGGGTGTGACACTCAAACTTGATACAGTGAATACTCTTGAAGAATTCCGTGACTACATCAATTCAAGTGATGACTGGGACAGTTCCATGGACAGAATCATTGAGTATAACGGCTGGGTTGATGAAACCGGTGAAGAGTATGGCATTTGCAATGATGGTCTGCAAAGACTCTATTTCTATTCGGATAAAGACGATAAACTGATTGCTGATATAAAAGATATGTAATATGGCTAAACGAGAAATTCCCTTGTTTGTATTTGACAAGAACCGGTGGCATTCACAAGGTGAATGTGACTTCATTATATGTACTGATATTGACAATTCCTTTGTTGCTCGTGTTGATTATGTGACAGAGCCAGAAATGGTATCTGATACAGTTAAGATAGTAAAGGGAACAAATGGAATAAACCTGAAACTTGAAATCAAGCGTATTACCGGCCAGAATCCTTCTCCGGCATCAATACGCACTCTTATGAGGAAAGCATGTGACTACATCTGTGAAAACAGTCTGGTACCTGTTCATTCAGCAGAACCGACCAATGAGGAATGTATCAGCTTCCTCGATGTCCTTATAGATTCAAACCGTCATCACCTTAAGGAAGCCGGCAGCGACTACAATGCCAAGAAAATCGTAGCTACTTCCTTGAATATGCTTCAGGTAATAAGGGATAAAATAAAACAACTTTAATATTGAATAGCATGGCAAAAGATGCACAGAAATATGCAGGTTGCTGGTATTGTGACAATATAATATACCACCCTGAACAGGTAGGCCTATTACATCTTGGGTTTCCACGATGTTTCGTACTAATTCCTAACAGTGGGGATTTCTACTTCTCCACCTTCGAAGAGTTTCTTCACTACTCACAGGTCAACTGGCTGGATCCTTCAGACAAAGGAACACCTGAAGAACAGCGTGAGGTTCTGGAGCTGCTCTGGGACTTTTCCATAGAACAGGAAGAGAAGGAAGAAAGACTTGCATCAGAATGTGAAAATGAATAACTCGATTGAAGTTTAGATTTTTCTCAGATTCTCTTTATTTGTAGATTTAGGTACCCATGGGAAAGGGGTATATCCTTTCCCATGGAGCTTCTTGTTATCTCTTCTCTTTTTCAATCATTCTTTGTAATGTGTCAGATATTTCAGCCTTGAATTTTTCTGCCGGCGTTAGCCCAATTTCATCCAGATAATCTATGGCTCTGTTCAAGAGGAAACCAAGGTCTTTCTTCTTACCTTCGTCTTCCAGTTCATCCATCAGCCCGTAATAGACACATTCAAAAGTAAATTTTCTGATTTCTTCTTTTCTCTCGAGATGTTTCCCCAGCCAGTGGGCGAGGCGGTGTTTCCCGGGCTGTGTGCAGGTACGGTTGATGTACTGGAAAAGGGAATGCGGACCGAAAACATCCAAATCATAGGTGTAGAGATGGGTGGGGTCGATGTATGCTTCGCCGTCATCGAAAGAAGACGTATCGTAATCCAGAGCGGCGAGTTCCTGCTCGTTGATTTCCATCTTCTTTTCTAGATAGTCCTTGCGATGGAACAGCCGGTTGTGGTATTTCATTAAAAATAGGAACGGCAGTAGGGTGATGAGGGCAATGCAGGCCAGTATACCCCAGCTCTCGCTCCAGAAATAGATAATTCCTACTACTCCTGCCACAAACAGCAGCAGGCGCAGGCTGCCGATGCGGTAAATCTTCTGTTGTACTTTATTCAGTTCTTGTCTTGCCTCTTCTGCCGTGTTGCGGTAGACGGCGCTGATTTTATCTATCGTATTTATTTGCTCCATACATGTTAAGTTTAAGGCAAAGATATACATTTCCAATTGTTTTTTCCGCGATTTTTTGTCTACTTCCGATAAAAAATGTACCTTTCGCTCACTAAAACAAAGTTTCAGAAAAGAGGAGGTTGGGATATGAAGAAGAGTTGGTTGTTAGGCGTTCTGATGTTGCTGGCGGTTTTGCCGGTGGGGGCACAACAGGTAATGTATTCCAATCTGAAAGAGTTGGTGGAGAACCGTGGCGATACGGTTACCACACTGAAGATTGAGAAGCGTACAAAGAACCAGATTTACCTCATGGGCGGTGCCGATTATCGTATTACGGTAGACGACAATCCCGGTCTTTGCCGTTATTTGAAGTCCCGTTGTTATGCTGTACGGGTAGATACCTTGCTTTATGTCAATTGCCGTAAGATGCGCTATAAGCGTTATCGCTTCGGGCAGTGGTATGCACCTGCCATGTGGCTCGGTGGAAAGGTTTACTTCTGTGCACAGCCTGTGGGACAAGCAGCCACCAGTACCATGACTCCCGATGATGCCACACGATTGGGCGGTGAAGTGGGAGATGCCATCAATGCTTCGGGACTGGTGCATGCCCGCGTCTATTACGAACTGAATCCCGAAACAGGAAAGTCCGAGTTCGTGGGACGTGAGCGAATGATGCAATTGCTTGCCGGATACCCGACACTGCACGCCGAATTCGAGAAAGAAACAAGCGAGTCGGCAGAGGTCATCGGCAAGTATCTGCGTGCACTCCGTCCATTAATCACTAACCATTAATCATTAATAAGATGATATTATTGCAAGACGTGCCCGATGGGTACGAATACTGCTTTGCGGGTAACGGAAAGTGCCCCAAAGCCTCTTCCTGCCTGCGGGCGATAGCGGCACAACTGTTGTCCGAGAGTGAAGCCCCCCAACCACAGTCCGTTCGTGCGGTGAATCCTTTTTATGTCAGCAGCTTGTCCGGGTCCTCCACCTGTGCCCGTTACCGCTCCAGCGAGCAGCTGCACTATGCTCGCGGTATGACACGCCTTTTCGACGAAGTACCCACCAAGCTGCTTTTCACCGTGCGCCATCGCGTGATGGGATGCTTCTCTTGCGAACGCTATTACTATCATTGCCGCAAGGGCGAGCGTCCTATCTCTCCCGAAGAACAGCAGCGGATAGCCCGGGTATTCAATGCGGTAGGCATAGGCACCAAGCCTAAGTTCGACCACTACGAGTATGCGGTAGCTTGGTGACCGGCTGCAAAGTCACTGCACACCTTTTGCAGCGTCACTGCAAACCCGTTGCAGTCGCGCTGCAAAGCAGTTGCAGTATCACTGCAAATAGGTATGCAGTGACGCTGCAAACGGTATGCAGTGGCACTGCAAAAAGCATGCACTCACTTTGCAGTGAGAAGTCGCTGTTGTTCACGTTGTTACAGTATGAATACAATGAGGCCTTATCTCCCTCTTTTCGGCCTGCTGTTTACAGATTGCAGAAGAAGGATACGAATACCGGTACACTCATATCAATTAATATTCCGTGGAATATAGCGATAGGAATCACGTCCTTTCCGGAATATTGGGTGATGGAGGGTAGAAGTACATCCATCGAATTGACCCCTGCCGCCGATATAGGTGCCAGCTTGCCGAAATATTTCCGGATGAGCGGTGCACCCAGCAAAGCCATCATTTCACGGAAGATATTGGCAAGCAGGGCGATGGTGCCCAGCTCCGTGGCGAGTTGCAGGCCTATGGAAGGTTCCTTGAATTGCGTAATCAGAATGGAGGAAAGCGAATAATAAGCAAATCCGCTGCCCACCGCCATGCAGTCGAACACACTCCATTGGCTCAACAGCAGACTGGCGAAGGCAGAGAACAACAGCGTTCCCACAATGGTGGCCATCGGCACCAAAAGCATTTTGGGCCGCAGGCTCTTGACCAGCTCCTTCAGTTTCTTGTTGCTCCCGATGCCGATGCCCACCTGGAACATCAATGCATAGAGCACATACATGGATAAGTCGTGCAGGTCGAACTGAAAATCATTGGCTACTCCCATCAGGCAGCCGGCACAGAAAAATGCAACAACCGTCAAACTTCCCTTCATCTCTTCTCTCCTTTCTTGAAAAATAGGTGAAACACCATCAGTGAGGCCAACATGCTGCCCGTAATGCTCAGTGAGGCCAGTACGGCGGCCTGCCACCCGAATCTTCCCAGGTTGTCAACAATCAGACGGTTGGAACCGATGGATACACCGAGTACAAAGAGTAGCAGTAAGATGGTGAGCGAGGCGCTTTTCTCCACTTTTTGCAACATTTGTACGTTACGCATCAGGTATCCGATACCGATTCCTATAAACATGATGGATATAATTGTAAACATAAGTTTTCTTCTTTTTTGGGTGAATACATAGGTTAGTCCGGTTTCTTCGAACGGAAACTCCATACACGGCATTTCCCCTTCCTTTTCTCGGTAAGGGAAGTGCAAAATAGTAAAATGTAAATTGCAGGGTAGTTAAATGAATCCGCTGAACCAATGTACGTGCACTATGAAATGGCCGCATAAGGTCTTGTTGCCCCATGCAGCATTGCGCGTATTGTATGTTGTAGTTAAAGACTGGTTCATATCGTTTTTTGAATTTCGGTACAAAGGTAATGCTAGCTTGAATAATTTCCAAATAAATATTCACAAATTGTTTTGCGAAAAAAAGACTTTTCAGTGCGTGGCCCCCCGTAAAAACATTATTTTTGCAAGAGAATAGAGGAAATACAAGAGCTCCTTTGTTTAGAAATATAGTTTTAGAAAGAAAAGAGACATGAAAAGATTGAGAGATTTAACTGCTGTTCTTGGCATGGTTGCTTTGACTGCTTGCAACAACGCCTCCATTGAAGGCTCCTGGGTGGAGCCGGTTCCGGGAATGCCCGGCATGCAGCAAGGTTTCGTTCTTGATGGGGACGGAAGCGCTTCTTCCATTAACATGGCCACCTTGAAATATGAGGCATGGAAAAAAGTAGGAAACCGGTTGTTGCTTTCAGGTACCAGCATCGGCAATCACCAGAATATTTCCTTCACGGATACGCTGACAATAGAAAAACTGACGCAGGACAGCCTGATTCTCAAAAGAGGAGAGTTGCTCTTGAAATATGCCAGGAACAATGAAGCACTGAATCAAGAAACAATACCTGCCGCGGTGCTTACCCCTGCCAAGAAACTTTTGTCGGTAAAAGGCGAGCTGGTCATCGGCCATGAGGTGCGTTCCTTCAAAGCCGAAGGAGATTCTGCCGATTATTAGATTGTGGATGAGACCGGAGAACTCATGCAGAAATATGATGATATGACGAAAGGAATTAAAAACGGAAAACCGGTATACGTAGAGTTGGAAGTAGTCGATATGGGCAAAGCCGATGACGGATTTGCCGCCGATTATGAAGGTGTCTATCAGATAATGAAAATCAATAAAATGGCTTTAAAATAGAATTCCTCTTTGTTGGTTTCTGACTAAAAGATAAATAATCCCGGCATTCCATTGCGAATGTCGGGATTTATTTCTATATTGCGGCAAATATAACCCTTGTGGGCTGACACTTTGTAAATCCTTAATCTTTATAGGACATGGAGATAACCTTAAGTAAAACATTGCCTTCCTATCCTTCCTTTGTCGAGGGTATCCGGCGGGCACCCGACCGTGGCTACACCCTTACCCCTGCGCAGACGGCTACGGCATTGAAGAACGCTTTGCGCTACATCCCCAAAGAGCTGCACGAAACCCTCGCTCCGGAGTTCATGGAAGAACTGCGTACACGTGGACGTATCTATGGCTACCGCTACCGCCCGCAGGGCGACCTCAAAGCGAAACCCATCGACGAATATAAGGGGAACTGCATTGAAGGCAAGGCATTCCAGGTGATGATTGACAATAATCTTTGTTTCGACATCGCCCTTTATCCGTATGAATTAGTTACCTATGGTGAGACGGGACAGGTCTGCCAGAACTGGATGCAATACCGGCTCATCAAGCAGTACCTCGAAGTGTTGACGCGCGAACAGACACTGGTCATCGAAAGCGGACATCCGTTGGGGCTTTTCAAGTCCAAGCCCGAGGCGCCCCGTGTCATCATTACCAATGCGCTGATGGTGGGGCTCTATGATAATCAGAAGGACTGGCACACCGCTATGCAGATGGGCGTTGCCAACTACGGGCAGATGACTGCCGGCGGCTGGATGTACATCGGTCCGCAGGGTATCGTGCACGGCACGTTCAACACGTTGCTGAATGCAGGCCGTCTGAAACTGGGCATTCCGCAAGATGGCGATTTGCGCGGACGCTTGTTTGTTTCTTCCGGTCTGGGAGGCATGAGCGGTGCGCAGCCCAAAGCTGCCGAGATGGCAGGGGCGGCGGCAATCATTGCCGAGGTGGATGCTTCCCGCATCGAAACCCGCCATACCCAGGGCTGGGTGGGACACGTTACAGATTCTCTGGAAGAAGCCTTCTCGCTGGCTCGACAAGCCATGGACGAGTGTCGCCCGGTTTCTGTGGCCTATCACGGCAATGTCGTCGATTTGCTGGAATATGCGGTGCAGAAGCAGTTGCACATAGATTTACTTTCCGACCAGACTTCCTGCCATGCCACCTATGAGGGCGGTTACTGTCCTGCCGGACTGACGTTTGAGCAGCGTACCCATATGCTGCACGAGAATCCGTCGAAATTCCGGTGTCTGGTGGATGCTTCCTTGGAGCGTCATTTTAAGGCTATAAAAAGGCTGGTGGAACACGGCACGTACTTCTTCGATTATGGGAACTCCTTCATGAAAGCCGTCTACGATGCCGGCGTGAGCGAAATTGCTCGGGACGGAGATGATAAGAACGGCTTCATCTTTCCCAGCTATGTGGAAGACATAATGGGACCGGAACTGTTTGATTATGGTTATGGTCCGTTCCGCTGGGTGTGCCTCAGTGGAAAACATGAAGACTTGGTGAAGACCGACCGTGCGGCGATGGAATGTATCGACCCTACACGTCGCGGGCAAGATTTGGATAACTATAATTGGATTCGTGATGCGGAGAAAAACAACTTGGTGGTAGGCACGCAGGCTCGTATTCTTTATCAGGATGCCGTGGGACGTATGAATATAGCTTTGCGCTTCAATGAAATGGTGCGTAAGGGAGAGGTCGGCCCCATTATGTTGGGACGCGACCATCACGATGTCAGCGGTACAGACTCTCCATTCCGTGAAACATCCAATATCAAGGACGGCAGTAATGTCATGGCAGATATGGCGGTGCAGTGTTTTGCCGGAAACTGTGCGCGTGGCATGAGCTTGGTGGCCTTGCACAATGGAGGTGGCGTAGGTATCGGAAAAGCCATCAACGGCGGTTTCGGCATGGTGTGCGACGGCAGTGAGCGGGTAGACGAAATCCTGCGTTCCGCTATGTTGTGGGATGTGATGGGTGGTGTGGCCCGCCGTTCGTGGGCACGCAATCCGCATGCCATGGAGACGAGCGAGGAGTTTAACCGTACGCATGCAGACGGCTATCATATCACGATGCCGTATGTGGCTGATGAGAAGTTGGTGCAGAAAGTGGTGAAGGAGTAAGTAAAGTGATGATTTCATTTTTTAGACGCGGATAACGCGGATTTTTTCTTTCAAAAGAATCCCGACGTCTCTGTATTCCGATAAAAAGAATTCGCGTCATCTGCGTCTGAAAAATCAGAGTATATATATTTTTTTTTAAAGAGCATTATGAATAAGATTATGGAATGCGTCCCCAATTTCAGTGAAGGACGCGATTTGCAAAAGATAGATAAGATAGTGGCTCCTTTTCGGAGCAAACAAGGTGTGAAACTGTTGGATTACAGCAACGATGAAGACCATAACCGCCTCGTGGTGACCGTAGTGGGCGAACCTGAACCGCTTCGTGATGCCGTGCTCGAAGCTATCGGCGTAGCGGTAGAGCTGATAGATCTCAATCACCATCAGGGGCAGCACCCTCGTATGGGTGCTGTAGATGTAGTACCTTTTATCCCCATCCGGAATGTGACGATGGAAGAAGCCGTTGCCCTCTCCAAAGAAGTGGGCGAGGAGGTTGCTCGCCGTTACAATCTTCCCGTTTTCTTGTACGAAAAGTCCGCTTCTGCCCCCCACCGGGAAAACCTGGCAGCTGTCCGTAAAGGAGAGTTCGAGGGTATGGCAGAAAAGATAAAGCTTCCGGAATGGCATCCCGACTTCGGTCCTGCCGAACGTCATCCCACCGCAGGCACGGTAGCCATCGGTGCTCGCATGCCTTTGGTAGCCTATAATATCAACCTCAATACCCCCAGTCTGGAGATAGCCCATGACATCGCTAAGAAAATCCGTTTCATCGGCGGAGGACTGCGTTATTGCAAGGCAATGGGAGTGGAGTTGAAGGACCGCGGCATCACGCAGGTGTCTATCAACATGACGGACTATACCCGCACCGCCCTCTACCGCGCCTTCGA
>ERZ772872.3605-NODE-3605-length-11407-cov-3.708157_pt1 | contig 11407 bp, 9 predicted proteins | sample MGYA00512132_ERZ772872 | MGnify/ENA primary metagenome ERZ772872 (study PRJEB29015, sample SAMEA2737724) | human gut metagenome | biome: human gut; feature: human-associated habitat; material: faeces | place: China | collected 2012 ... | reverse complement strand
CTGATCTACTACGCAAGAGAATCCTGGTTCATCCGCATGACGGCAGTCCGCGATGAACTGATTGCAAATAACAATACTGTAAACTGGATTCCGGAATCCATCGGTAAAGGACGTTTCGGCGACTGGCTGGAAAACGTACAGGACTGGGGTATTTCCAGAAACCGTTACTGGGGAACTCCTCTGAACGTATGGGAGTGCTCCTGCGGACATATGGAATCCATCGGCAGCCGTCAGGAGCTGTTTGAAAAATCCGGCAATGAAAAGGCGCTGACTGTAGAGCTGCATCGTCCTTATATCGACGAGATCACAATGAAGTGCCCGGAGTGTGGCGGTACCATGCACCGTGTTCCCGAAGTAATCGACTGCTGGTTTGACTCCGGCGCAATGCCCTTTGCACAGCATCATTATCCCTTTGAAAATCAGGACGTATTTAAGAGACAGTTCCCGGCACAGTTCATTTCCGAGGCTGTTGACCAGACAAGAGGCTGGTTTTACTCTCTGATGGCGGAATCTACGCTGCTGTTTAACCGCTCTCCTTTTGAAAACGTTATCGTTATGGGTCACGTTCTCGATGAAAATGGTCAGAAGATGAGTAAGTCCAAGGGCAATGCGGTGGATCCCTTCGAAGCCCTGGAAAAATACGGCGCAGATGCAAACCGCTGGTATTTCTATACAGTATCCGCTCCCTGGATTCCGAAGCGCTACAGCGGCAAGGCAGTTATGGAAGGTCAGCGTAAGTTCATGAGCACGCTGTGGAACTCCTATGCGTTCTTTGTACTGTATGCAAATATCGATAATTTCAATGCGGCAGAGCACACTCTAGAATATGATAAGCTTTCCGTTATGGATAAATGGATTTTGTCCAGACTCAACACCATGGTAAAGGCTGTGGACGAAAACCTGGATCAGTACCGTATCCCGGAAGCTGCAAGAGCACTGCAGGATTTTGTGGATGATTTAAGTAACTGGTATGTAAGAAGAAGCCGGGAACGTTTCTGGGCAAAGGGCATGGAGCAGGATAAGATCAACGCTTACATGACACTGTATACAGCGCTTGTGACAACTGCCAAGGCTGCAGCCCCGATGATCCCGTTTATGACAGAGGATATTTACAGAAACCTCGTCTGCAGCGTAGATGCAAGCGCTCCGGAAAGCGTTCATCTGTGCGACTTCCCGACCGTGGATACCGCTATGATCGATGAGAAGCTGGAAGAGGATATGAAAGAGGTTCTGGAAATCGTCGTTATGGGACGTGCGTGCCGTAACACGGCAAACATCAAGAACCGTCAGCCTATCGGCACGATGTTTGTCAAAGCCGACAAGCAGCTGTCTGATTTCTATCAGGAAATCATCGAAGACGAATTAAATGTCAAGAAGGTAGTCTTCACAGATGACGTGCGTGACTTTACTGCATACACCTTCAAGCCTCAGCTGCGTACAGTTGGACCCAAATACGGCAAACAGCTTGGCGGCATCAAAAAGCATTTGGATGAGCTGGATGGAAATGCTGCAATGGATGAGCTGGAAAGCGTTGGAGCACTGAAATTTGACGTGAACGGCACAGAAGTGGAGCTGACCAAAGAGGACCTGCTGATCGATATGGCTCAGAAGCCCGGTTATGTATCTGAGGCAGACAACTACATGACAGTTGTTCTGGACACCAACCTGTCTGAGGAGCTGCTGGAAGAGGGCTTTGTATACGAAGTCATCAGCAAGATCCAGACTATGCGTAAGGATGCAGGCTTTGAAGTGATGGATCACATTAAGGTTTCTGTCTGCGGCAATGAGAAGGTAGAAGGCATTGTTGCACGGAATGAAGCAATGATCGCCGGCAAGGTTCTGGCGGATGCGTTCGTCGGTGAAGAGGCGCTTGCAGTCAGCAAGGAGTGGAACGTTAACGGAGAAACCGTTACCATTGGTGTAGAAAAAGTAAACGCATAAACAGCGCAAGCACGCGGCGCGGGCAGGGCGGTTGAAGCGGCAGCCTGCCGTCAAATGGCTCTGCACGTGTCATGCGCAGCATCGGAAGGCTGGAAGAAGTGCAGCTGTCTGATGCCAATATGCGAATAAAAAATCCCGGAGCAGGATGCTGTCTGGCAAATATTTGCTGAGAAGACATTCTGCTCCGGGTTTTTTGTGTCTTTGCCGGATGGCGTGGGGCGCTGCATCAAGCCTGCGCCCTCACTCGTCCCGCGTCAGCTTCCGAATCCAGTTGCCGTAGTTGGATTCCAGAAAGGCGGGCACGCATTTAAAAATCTGATCTGCGTTCAGACACCAGACCACGACGGTCGGGGATGCATGCATCACAAACGCCATGAAAAACGACAGCGGCAGGACGATGCACCAGATGCTGATCAGGTCCATTTTGACGACGAAAAGTGCGTTCCCGCCGCCGCGGATGATGCCGTTATTGGTGGGCATCTGATAAGTCATGCCGACGCAGATGACACTCAGGATGATGAGAAAAGTATTTGCCATTTCCTTTGTGGCAGGCTGCAGATCGTAGATCGAGAGGATCGGGATACGGATGAAAAACAGTGTAATGCCGGACAGTACACCAATGCATAAAAACAGACGCTGCAGCAGTTTGGAATAGTGTTTTGTCAGCGGGATGTCACCGGAGCCGACTGCTTTTCCGATCATGACGGAGGCTGTGGAGGAAGCACCGACGGCGGTGGATTTGATGAGCATGTAAAGGGTCGAGGCAACGCTGTTTGCCGCGATGGCAGCAGCTGTCATATGCCCTAAAATAACGGTCTGCAGGGCGGTATTGACGCCCCAGAGTCCATTCGTGACGAGCATAGGGGCTGTTGTTTTGAGGTAATCCTTCGTCAGAACCGGATCGACATGGAAGTAATTGGAAAAATGCAGCCCGAGCTTTTTGCCTGCGCTGCGGAAAAGGTAAACAAGCAGAACGATAACCTCCAATATGCGGGCGGTCAGCGTGCCGATCGCCGCACCGCGGATGCCCAGCTGCGGGAATCCGAAATGACCGAAAATCAGAAGATAGTTAATCGAACAATTGACAAGTAGTGCCATACAGGAAAGCCGGAACGCAATGCCGACGATTTCCACGCTTCGAAGGGTTGCGAGCAGAATCTGTGTGATTGCAAAGAACAGGTAAGTAAAACGGATAATACTCAGATACTGTGCGCCCTGTTCGAGGATGGCGGAATCCGTCGTGAAAATCCGAAGCGCCTGTATCGGGAAAATGCTGACCAGCAGGAATAAAACTGCAGAAAGCAAAAGCCCGAAGTGCATGGCGGATGCGGCGATTTTGCGCAGCGGGGAAAGCTGCTTTTTGCCCCAATACTGGCTGCCGAACATGACGAGTCCATCGCCCAGGGCAGTAAGCAGGCACTGATAGACGAACTGAATCTGATTGACGGCTGCAGCACCGGGCAGTGCAGATTCACCGTAAGCTCCGAGCATCATGTTGTCGGCGAGATTGACGGAAAGCGTCACGACATTCTGCAGGACGAGCAGCGGATACATGGAAAAAAACGCGCTGCCGCGCGGCTGCCGTTCCTGCATGAAAATAAGCTTTATCGACAAACTGAGCAAAAGCCACCCTTACGGGTGGCCTTTGCGTTTCGTGATTTTTTGAGCGGACAGAGACCGGCAGGACCGTAAAAGCCGTTTATTCCGCGCCTCGTTTTGCTGCATCTCTCCGGTTCAGATAGAGAAAGAACCCGATGTTCAGCACAATGCCGACCACAGTTGCGACCGGCGCCGATATGCCGATCTTCGTCAGGCTTGCATTCGGCTGGATACTCATGTAATATGCAAGGGGAAGGCGGACGAGCAGCGTCTGGATGAGTCCCTGTATCATGACCCACAGCGTCTGATTGCTGCCGTTGAAATAGCCGACCATGCTGAACAGAACGGCGGTCACGATGGTCTCGGGCGCGAAGCCGCGCAGATATTCAAAGCCCCTGCGCACGACCTCCGCATCGGTCGAGAACAGACCGGCCAGAATGTCGCCCTTCAGCAGCACGAGAGCGAACATCACGATGCCGAACGCCACGCCCACCGCGATGCCGGTCAGCATGGACTTTTTCGCGCGCTTCACGTTGTCGGCGCCGATATTCTGTGCGACGAACGACGCCATCGACTGCATCAGCGCACTCGGCACGAGCATGACAAAGCTGACGATCTTGCTCGCGACGCCGTAGCCGGACGAGGCCGCAAGCCCCAGACGGTTGACGAACGCGCAGAGCGCGAGGAAGGAGAGCTGCGTCAGAAATTCCTGCAGGGCGAGCGGCAGACCGATCGTGAGAAAGCGTCTGCACTGCTCATTGAGCCGCACATCGCTCTTTCGGAACGTAAACGGCAGCTTTTTGCGGCGAAGGATCGCGAGCGCACACACGACGCTGACCGCCTGCGCGAGCACGGTCGCGAGCGCCGCACCGGCCGCATCCAGATGCAGACCGGCCACGAGCACCAGATCGCCTGCGACATTGACCAGGCAGGCCACGAGCACGAACAGCAGCGGCGAACGGCTGTCTCCCAGACCGCGGAACACCGCCGAGAGCACGTTGTATGCAACGATGAACAGGATGCCGCAGCCGCAGATGCGCACATAGCTTGCCGTGAGCGCGAGCGCCTCCTGCGGCGCCTGCATGAGCACAGAGATCGGCCGTGCGAACAGCACGAGCAGCACGAACAGGCACCCTGCGAGAATGGCGAACACGACGGCCGCGCCGCCGAGCACCGCGCCGATCTCCTTTTCGCGTTTTTCGCCGATATACCGCGCGATCAGCACGGTAACGCCCATCGCAAGCTGCGTCACGACGAATGTCACGAGATTGAGTACCTGACTGCCGGTCGAGACCGCCGACAAGCCCGAGGTCGAACCGAAGCGCCCGACAACGAGCAGGTCGACCGCGCCGTAGGCCGCCTGTAAAATCAGTGCGCCGAGCACCGGCAGCATGAACCGGCACAGTTTTTTCAGAATGCTGCCCTGCGTAAAGTCTGCTGTATTACTCATCGATGCGTCCCCTCCTCTCGCTCATCACGCGGTGCATCTTCTCGATGGTGCGGATGGTGCACGCCGCGTCCTCGTCCGAAATATCCGCGAGCTGCGGCGCGAGCAGGGAAAAATAGTGCTCGCTGTACCGCTGCGAGAGCAGCTTTCCCGCTTCGGTCGCGGTGATGTAGGTCACGCGGCCGTCCTCCTCGGAGGCGGTCTTGCGCAGATAGCCCTTCGCCTCCATCTCCTTGACCGTCCGCGTCACGCCCGGGCGCGGGATGTCGAGTGTGTCTCCGATATCGGAGACCCTGACGCGCACGCCCTGCCGTTCGAGTTGGCCGATAGCGTCCAGATACTGAATATATGCCGGCGCGACGCCCTTCGGCAGCGGCGGCAGCAGGTCGCGGATGCGCTTGGCCTGATAGCACGCATCGAGCAGCGATTTTATCATCGCAATGGTCATGTATGTCCCTCCAGTGATTACCCTTGATAATTATCTTTGGTAATCATTATACGCAGCCTGCCGTGAATGTCAAGAGAAATTTTTCCGCCGGATACGCTGAAGGAGCACGCAGCCTGCCGCGCACGACAGCGCCTCCGCGATCGGGATCGCCCACCAGATGAGCGAAACACCGGCTGAGCCGCTGCGCACCGCCAGAGAGAACGCATACGCGAGCGGCAGGACGACGACGAGCTGACGCAGCAGCGAGAGCACGAGCGACTCCATGCCGCCGCCGAGCGCCTGATAAACGCCCTGAAGCGCTATGTTGATACCGGCGAACACAAAGCTGAGCGAGATCACGCGCATAGCGCCGATAAAATACGCCCTCGACTGACCCGCGTTGAACAGCGAGGCGAACGCGCCCGGGAACAGCTCGGTCAGCGCAAATCCAGCCGCCATGAGCATAGCCGTGTAGAGCAGACCGTACCTGATGCCGTCCTCGACGCGCTTCCGGCTGCCCATGCCGCAGCCGTAGGCGACGATCGGCGTGATCGCGTCGCGCAGGCCGAACGCGAGGAACAGCACGAACTGCTGCACCTTGTAGAACAGGCCGTAGGCGGTCTGGGCGGCGGCATCGAATTTCAAAATCAGATTCATCGCATACACCATGACCGACATGAGCGCCTGCGCGATGATGGCCGGCAGGCCGATGGTGTAAATATCCCGGATGACTGCGGTCTCCGGCTTCAGCTGTCGGACGCCGCGGTTAAACTCGCGGTTGAGGCGCAGATGGAACACGAAAAGCAGCACCGCCGACGCGATCTGACCGATGACGGTCGCCCACGCCGCGCCCCTGACGCCCAGCTCCGGCACCGGGCCGAGACCGTAGATCATAACCGGGTCGAGCACGATATTGATGACCGCGCCCGTGATCTGGCCGATGGTCGAGTACAGCGAACGCCCCGTTGCCTGGAGCAGCTTCTCGAACAGCGAGAAAAAGACAATGCCGAACGAGAATGTGCAGCAGATGAACAGGTAGTCGTGCGTCATGCCGATGACCTGCGCGTCCGCTGTCTGCGACGCGATGTACGCCCCTGCCCCCACCAGACCGAACAACAGACAGATGAGATAAATGACCGCGCCGAGGAACAGACCGTTTCCGGCGACCTTTGCCGCCTTTTCACGGTTTCCCTGCCCGAGCGTGCGTGCGAGCAGCGCGTTCACGCCCACGCCCGTTCCGATGGCGAGCGCCACCATGAGCATCTGCACCGGAAAGGCCAGTGTCATCGCGTTGAGCGCCGCCTCGCCTCCCTCGCGCATATTTCCGACGAACGCGCTGTCCACGATGTTGTACACCGCCTGAAGCGCCATGGACAGGATCATCGGCAGTCCCATCCGCATCATCAGCCGGTTTACCGGCATCTCCTTCATTCTGTTGTTTTCCGTCATTTTTATGAATTCCTCCTTTTTCTTGCACAAAAAGAGCGTGCTGCTCCCCGAATAAGCTGCTTTTGTCAAGCTGGACTTACGCGGAATGCTGCACGCTCAAAAAACAAAAAAATAAAACGAGCCGCACGAAAACTGGATTTACGCAGTTGTGCTACTCGTTTACACTGTTATTATATCGTCCGAAAAATCAAAAGTCAACGAAAATAACTGTCAGAAATCGCGCCCCTCATTCGTATTACAGGTGAAAGCAACGTTGCTGAAAGGAGCTGAAACCTTCAATGAAACCAATCGACAGGACGGAGGCGGAACGTCTGGTGCAGACCTATTCCGACATGATCCTGCGTCTGTCCTATACCTATCTGAAATCCACACAGGACGCAGAGGACATCTGCCAGACGGTTTTCCTCAAGCTGCTGACCGGCGGCATGGTCTTTGACTCGCCCGAGCACGAAAAGGCGTGGATTATCCGCGCCACGGCGAACGCCTGCAAGGATGCGCTCCGCGCCTCGCACCGCCGGTGCGTAGGCCTGGAAGCGGTCGCGGAAACCGCCGCCCCCGAGGCGCCCGACTCGACCGTACTCGACGCCGTGATGGCGCTTCCGAAAAAGTACCGCGAAGCCGTGTACCTGTATTACTACGAAGGATATTCCGTGCGCGAAATCGCCTCCATGCTTGGACAGAGCGAGGCCGCCGTTTCCGCACACCTGAGCCGCGGACGCAAAAGTCTGCGCGGAACGCTTGGAGGAGAATTTTATGAACAAAGAGTATAATGATAACAGAGAGTATAAAAACGCACTGGACGAGCTCCATTTCTCGGAAGAAGCGAAAAACCGCATGGTCGAGCGGCTGATGGAGCGCGCAGAGCAGCCTGCGCCCCACCGTGTCCGCCGCTTCCCGCGCGTCGCGGCGGTCGGCGTTGCAGCGGCGCTCGTGCTCAGCATCGGCGCAGGCGCAACCGGCATACTCAAGTCCGCGAGCGAAGCCTTTGCCGGGGTATTCGGCCCGACAGCCGACACCGAGGTCATCGACGAAATCGGACGCCCCATCGGCGCAAGCGATACGGTAAACGGCGTGACCGTCACGGCAGACGCCATTCTGTTCGACGGCTACAACTACCTCATCTCCTACACCCTCGAAAAGGAAGACGGTTCGGCGTTCGACTGCACGAAAAACCCGGATACCGGTCTGTATGACCTGTACTGGAAGCGTTCGGACAGCACCATCGGACGCGGCGTGGACGGTGCGTCCGGCAGCAGCTACTTCTATGACGAAAATCCGAGCGACAACGCCATCCAGTATGTCGAAACCATGTCGTACAACGATGCGGTGCAGACCGGCGGCACGGTTAAGATCACGCTCGGCGACCTGTGCGTGCTGAACAGTGAAAACGGTGAGCCGACAACTATCGCCAAGGGCGCATGGCGCCTCAAGTTCAAGCTGGAGGCCGGGAACAGCGCGGTTGAACTGCCTGCCGGTCAGAGCATCGATGTGAACGGACGGAGCGCAACTGTCGATACCATCGTTCTCTCGCCCATCGGCTACCATGTAGTGTACACGGTGGACGGCGAGGCGACGTTCGACACGCTGTACGACGAGAACGGCGAAGAGGTTCCGCAGGAGAGCGGCCGCGAACCTGCCGGCGTGAGCAGCACATGGGAGTCCTACTCCGCGAAACTGCTCGTCACCAAGACAGACGGCACCGTGCTCGATTTCTCGGACTGCGGCGGCAGCATGGACCCGCACGGCGGCAAGACGGTCTGCACCCGTCAGAGCACGTTCGACCAGATCCTTCCGCTTGAAGACATGGCATCTGTCACCATCGGCAGCCTCTCCATCCCGATCGAATAAAAACACAGCCGCCCGGCATTCCGTTCTGCCGGGCGGCTTTGCTGTCGAAAAGCTGGTGCTTTCGGCAAACTGTGGGCCGTTTTCCTCGCGAAAACGGCTCTTTTTATCTGTTTTTCTTTTGCTCCCGGAGCATTCTCCGCGCCTCCGCGAACGCCCTGTCCTCGCCCTCGTCGCGCAGGACGCGCAGCAGATACTCGAGCGTTTGCGCGGTTTCAGGATGGATGATGTAATGATCGACCGACCGCGCGTAATAGTCATAGGGGTCGCTGTCGCGGTAGGCCGCGCCTCGATAGGTCTTGCTCGCGGCCACGCGGTCGCAGAACATTTCCAGCACATAGTTCAGCGGCATTTTCATGCCGCACATGCCCGAGCCGTCCGCCGCATAGTCGATCCAGTATTCCAGATGATGACGGTTGCGGCCCTTGTGATGCAGCCATGCGGCGCTGTATCCCTTTTCGCGCCGCTCGATCTCGTTCGGACTGCGGTTTCCCTGATAATACCGTGCCCCCGCGGCAAACTCGACCGGACTGAATTTGCTCAGGTCATGCGTGAGCCCCTGACGGTACAGGCCGACGCGCCAGCAGTGCCGCAGGACCAGAAACCGGTGATGCTGCACCGTGCGCAAATGCTGAAGCCATTTCAAAAGCAAGCCCTCCTCCGCCGTTTTCGGCTGATAGTATTTTACCACGCAGCTGCAAAAAAGGAAAGGGCGGAACGGGAATTTTCCGCCGTGCATTCCGTGCATCGATTTCGAACTTTTCTCCGGCGAATATGCGGTCTGTCGTTGCATTTCCATGCATTTCATGGTATAATTATTGCACAAAGAGCTTCAAGGAGGAAAGAATATGACTCTTCGCTATATGATCATCGGCGCGGGCGGGACAGGCGCTCCGCTCGGTGCTTTTCTGGCAAAAAACGGTGCGGATGTAACGCTCATCGCGCGCGGTGCGCATCTCGCCGCTATGCAGGAAAAAGGCCTGCGCTTCGAGCAGAGCGACGGCGAAATCTGGACCGTTCCGGTGAAGGCCTTCGACATGGACGGCTTCCTCGCCGCGAAGGCGCAGGGCGCCCCCTCGCCCGATGTGATCTTTGTCTGCGTCAAGGGATATTCGCTCGACGATACCATCCCCTTTATCCGCAGCGCAGCCGGCGAAAAAACCGTTGTCATCCCCATTCTCAACATCTACGGCACGGGACGCACGATGCAGGCGCAGCTTCCCGGTCTGCTCGTGACCGACGGCTGCATCTACATCTCGTCCAATCTCGCCGCTCCCGGCGTGATCCAGCGTCACGGCTCGATCTTCCGCGTGATCTTCGGCACGCCCGACCACCGCACGGACGATCCGGTGCTCTGTCAGGTCGCCGCCGACCTCACCGCCGCCGGTATCGACACGCTTTACTCCCCCTTTGTCGAGAAGGACACCCTGCTCAAGTTCTCGCACGTCTCCCCCATGGCGGCCTGCGGCCAGTATTATCACGTGAAGGCAGGCGCGATGCAGAAGCCGGGCGAAATCCGCGAGTGCTTCATCCGCCTCGTCGGTGAAATCCTCGAGCTTGCGCGCGCGATGGGCATCGAGCTGGATGACAAGCCGGACGCGCCGCTCATGCAGTCCCATCTGAAAATTCTCGACGATCTCGCCGAGTCCGCATCTACCTCGATGCAGCGCGACATGGAAGCCGGAAAAAACTCCGAGGTCGACGGACTCATCTATCAGGTCGTCCGTCTGGCCGACAAATACGGCCTCGCCTGCCCGGAATACCGCAGGGTCGCTCAGAAAGTCAAGGCAGAGCTCGCCGAAAAATAAGATCCATGCAGCAGAAAACCTCCCGTTTCACGAAAAACGGGAGGTTTTTTATCACATCAGGCTCTTACAGGAACTTAAACAGGTTCAGTCCGGTCACTTCGTCGTACTGACGGTCGATCCTGCCGTCGATCAGACGGATGACCATCTCGCAGGTCGCGCTAACCTCCGCACGGTTCAGATGACCGCCGAACACCTCGCCCCTGTCGTTTCCGGCGCTCAGATGCAGATGGGTGTAAAATTCGCCGTTCATCGTGTCGATCGTGCCGGTCAGCGAGACGATTTCAAAGCTGCCCTCGAACGAATTGGCGTAATACTTCTTCTCGTCGACCTTGTACACGCCGACGGTAAAGCTGCCGAGCGCACCAAGCGCCTGCACGCTCGCAAGCTGAATGTTTTCCTTGAGCGCGACCGTCTTGACCTGCTCGAGGATTTCCTCGCCGCGATCGATGCGGACGAGCAGCGTGTCGCCAAATCTTCTGTAATCCATCGTTTTTCCTCCTCGTTCGGATTTGTTTTCCGCCTCAACCGTACCACGGATGCGGCGATATGTCAAGAAAGGATAACACTCCTCTGCCGGTATGACAGAGAAGTGCATCGTTTTTTATACAGAAAGCCGTAGCCGTCAGACATTGAAAAATTATTTACAGAAAGGAAGATTATCATTGAATCAGGCTATGAATAGGGATATACATTGATGTTCTGTCCCGCGCTGCGCAAAATCGGCAGGAACGCACAGCGCGAGGCATAAACAGGGATATAATGTTTCAGAGAGAGAACATTTTGCGGCTTGCGGCTTTTTGTAACGGATTACTCCTCCGCGAGCTTTTTGTAGCGCTCGTAGCGGGCCTTGACGTCCTCGACCTCCTTCGCGTACAGGGCGTCGGCCTTGTC